>WNGF01011134.1_pt1 | contig 10032 bp, 7 predicted proteins | sample 5400641 | NCBI WGS metagenome assembly WNGF01 (sample SAMN13153371, study PRJNA577476) | soil metagenome | isolation source: 80 cm soil or saprolite under grassland replicate 2 | place: USA:California | collected 2016-06-15
CCAATTTGCCACCGTCATACCAAATGAGTTCAGGATTGGAGTAATAACAAATTCTTGGACTCAAGATGCCAATTTCTGGATTTTCCTCCGCCGCCCGGATTAGTTCCTGAAAGCAATGCGGCTCCACCCACGTGTCATTATTGAGCAAGAGAACATAGTCCGCGCCTCTCCGTAGCGCCTCCTCCATACCTACATTGTTACCGGAGAATCCGACATTCGTTTTATTGACAATAATAGATACTTCCGGAAATCTGGCTCTAACCTCGGTCACGGAACTATCCTTTGAACCGTTATCAACTAGTATCACCTGGATGGGATATGTGGCGCTCCTCAAGGAACCGAAGCATTCGAGCAGATCGTCTTTTCCGTTCCAGTTCAGGACAACGACAAACAGTTCTGGTTGTCGCGCCACGTTCATAGTGCTCCCAGGCACGCCGGTAATCTGCAGGTCGCGGGCATCGTTTGGCAAAATTCCTGGCATTCTACGACGCGATTCTCACTTAACATTATCAATGATCTCGCGGGAACAGCTTGAATCAGCAATCGCTGTTCGAAGGAAAGTCCAACGGAACTCTGCGAGGCGAGATTGTAGATCTCTTGGGGCTACACCTTCTCAAGCAGCCGGATCACGTTGGACAAATCCTGAAGGTTGGCAGAAACCACCTGCACGTCCCTTTCTATCCCAAGAAAAATTCAGTTCTTCAGGTTTGGACTGATACTGTCCCTGACCACACCACAAACCTTGTAGCCCTTTTCCAGCAACAGCTTCGCAAGGTATGGTCCGTCTTGCCCAGTGATGCCGGTTATCAAAGCTGTCATCATATCTCCAGCGCTATGTAGCGAGTCCATATTCTCTCCGGCTCACCACTGGTTTTAACTATCTTCAATCTTGGCGCCGATCAGCCCGGCGGGGTTCTATAAACAGATGCTTTTTGACTGCACCCTCCCCGTTTAACAATTTGTTCGGGTCGCTGACATGAAGGCACTTTAAGGATTGTTGTTGGGCAATCCGCATCATCTTTACCGCATGTCGAGCTGGTTGGAATGATCTATAGGACGTCGAGTCACGAATAAACCGAGGATTCGGTTCGACGGAGCCGTTAGCTCAACTCTGCGATACTTTAGCCTCACTTCGAGGCGTGCTCCATTTTTGATCAGTTCGAAGTGATTTTCCCGCGCGGGACCACGAAAAATTCTGCCAATTTACTCTCTAGATTTGTGTTGTAGCCTCCAACCTATATGGCGATCATAGTGGTATTTCATCGTCGCCACAATCCTATGCAGAGTACTTATCTTCTTCGCCGGCACCGTGAGGATGTTTTGAAAGAGATCTAAAACCTTTGCTTTAACCACCTCTTCCGATAAATGATTCTTAATAAAAACTATACTGTTCTTAGAAATTTTACGATGAAGTTCTTTGTCAGCTAGTAGGCGTACTACTGCTTCAGCAAATTCATCGGGAGCATCGGCAACTAAAAGGTGGTCACCCGATTTTACGGGAAACCCATCGGCGCCCACCGATGTGGTCACAACTGGCAGGCCGAACGACATTGCTTCTGCGATTTTACCCTTTAGCCCGGCTCCATAACGCAGAGGAGCAATCGATACCCAACTTGACTTCAAATACGGAGTTAAATCGTCAACATATCCCAAAATCTCAATCTTGTCTGAAAGCAACGCTTTAAAATCCTCGGGAGGATTACTGCCGACAATTTTCAACCTCACTTCGGGCTTTTTACTCTCGATAAGAGGAAATACTTCACGACAAAAATACCGGATCGCATCGGCATTTGGTTCGTGGTTGAAATTTCCCACAAATAACAACGAGTTCTCAATTCGTTGATCCGGCGAATGAGGCTCATATTCTGAATGTATCAGCGGTATTACATAAACGTTGAGTCTCGGGTTTTCCTGGAGAAGACAGTTTTTATCTGGATCAGATATCGCAATAACGACATCGGCTCGCGTATAAACGGCCATTTCTTCTCGTTTCGTGTTACGTGCAATTTCGATATCTCTTCGGTTCCTTGTTAATTGTGCCTTGGTAAGCAGGCGTCGAAAGTGCACATCTATGCTATCAACTACAATGCGCGCATGCGCATGCCATAAGCGGGCGTCCTCGAGTAATCGATTAGCAGTGCCGTACCATTCGAATACTATGACTTCATACGACTGATTGGTGAGCAAGTAGCGAAAGCTTCCGTGCTCTATTTCGACTCCCGTAGCCCTTAATGAGTCTAGATAAAAATCGACATCCGGATGTGTGGCTCGGTACCTAGGGTCGATAACAGCATTAGAATAGAACGTAACCTGATGCCTCTCTGCTAAGATCTTCAGCAGTCGGTAGAGCCTGAGATCACCAGCATATTTGTCAGATTCTGGGATTGTGTAACTTACCAAGAGTATATTCATGGCAACAGATTTGGCGTATCAGCGAAAGCTCGCTTCGCTGGTTTCGAATAAGAAATATAAGCCGCCGAGCGTCGGATCGCTTTAATGGCATCGATCAGAACCGTTTGTGCCCGACGTAAATTTCGTCGCGACTCGTTTGATAGCTTCGAGGTATTGGCGACCAAACCTCAAATCCGGTTCCAGATGGTTGCCCTCAGCCCACTCGTTCCATGCATTAATGAATACCATTCTGCGGTCAGGCGGGAGCCTAATAACTGTGTCCTGACAAAGGCTTTCAAGAATTCTCTCAAATTTTTCAGGTGTGCCATCCTTGAGAATGACACCGTGTTTTCCTGATCGTGGGGAATTATCCCAACCCGGCATGATACATTTGTGCGTGTCCCACGGCACATCCCTGAGCATATTTCTTACGGCTTCCTCGTAGTCGTACACATGCAATTCCGTAGAAAGAATTCCCTGGCAAAGGTTCAATGCGAATCGCCTGAGTTTGTGTCGCCAATTTTTTCCGCGGAAGCAATCCAGCACCCCCAGTTGCGGTAAATACTGCAGCACGGCGTCAAAGCCAAGCGCAGTAAGATCGGGTCCAACAGCATGGGAATCGGAAGCGACTAGGTAGGGATCGTGTATTCCAAGCCGGACGGCTTCCTCTCGCCACAGCTCTACAGTTCTCCTCGGGTCAGGCAGGTCCGTTGGCCTGAAAACTACGAATACCGGGCGTTCACTAACCTTAATATAGCGCGGGTCGGCCATCACGCTGGCTAACCAACGAAAATGGCTCAAATCATCTTCTTGTGAATACTCTTGCTTGATCAGAACTTTCTGATCATTTGTTATCCCGTGCCACCTTCCTTCCCAAGTGTCATTGGCCCAAAACAGGCAGAAAGGGAAATCGGGCGTTCTCGAAGAAAGAACCTCATTGAAAGGACGTTCCAGTATTCGTCGTCCCTTGAACCAGTAATGGTAGTAACAGAAACCATATATTCCATGGCTTCGAGCCAAAGCAGCCTGAGCCTCGCGAGTTTCAGAGAGGCGAAGGTCATAGAATCCAAGGTCCGCTGGAATGTGGGGCTGGTAATGGCTTCGGAACAGGGCTTTTGCTTTCGCTACATTTCGCCACTCCGTAAAGCCCTTTCCCCACCATTCGTCATTTTCAGCAATGGGATGAAATTGCGGGAGGTAAACGGCGAGCAGGCGGACACCTCCGCTTTGCTCCGAGGTGTTATCAAGATCCATCCGCCCAACTACCATATAATATAATGTGAACCTCTTACAGAATCTCTCAGGGAGACTTGTAACTTCAGCGGATTTGACGACGTTTGAGGTCCTCAGTCCGGCGCTGATGCTTACTTTTATACTTTTTGCCACTCGCGGTTGATCACCATTGGGCGGAGTGTATCGTATGCCCATGTCGCAAAAGGGTGAGAAAAACATCGTTCGGCCGCGATTTCAGGAAAAACGTCTTGACCAACATCGTTACGGATAAAAAACGCATTGAAACCGTATCTCTGGCAACCAACTAAACGATATCCCTTTTTTTTACCGAGTTTGACAAAGGCAGGTAGTGACGCCCCCGAATAAACACCAAAACCATTGACAAACTCTGCTCTAAAGTCAGGCCGATAAGGCACTGTTACCGACGCGTCGCATCCCCATATGGCCTGAATCTCTGCCGCTACAACGCGAGGAGATACAGCATCGAGTGCGTTCCAGATCCAATAGTCGACACCGTCGATGTCGAGGGATAAGAGGTCAATTTCTCCACTGAGGTTATTAGAGGTAACTAACTCATTGATGTTCTCCGCAGTGATCCAGGCGTGGCACAGTTTCGGCGGATAGCAAAAAGTATCCGGGTGTGTCCTGTAATATTCCTGGCCTTTGTTGATAAGAGCTTCATCACCGTCAAATAACAAACCCGTCCAGCCGTCATTGATAATCAGATTGACTCCGTTGCATTGAACGCCGTCACCTGCACAGATCTCCAAAAGTTTCTTATTGACTGTTCCAATTAATGAAAAAATGTACCACAGAATTCCATCTTCACCGTTCTGGGAATAATTACGAAACTCAATATCATCGAACTCTAATAATTTGTGCGTCTGTTCAAAAGTCTCCCGATACTTCATCGCGAGCAGCAGTTGAGTACCTCTATCGACGTACGGTGACTGCATATAGGGGTGGGGTGTTTGAGTCGCAATTTGACTGAATTCTTGTATAAGTCCGGTGCTCCAAACAAGTCTGCGTCTCAATTTCTTCAAGTCGTTCTTCAACCACATATTTGGCTTCTCCAAAAGTCAGAGAAACTTTGAACCTGATGCGGCGAGGGTCTTTGCTGTCTCTAATTTGGCCTGTGCTGATCAGAGCAGGGCACGGAACGCTCCACAGTCATAAGATCCAAGATAAGCTGAAGTAGGAGTTAGTAATGAGCGTGAAATAACGGCTTCGTTTTGGCGATTCGCCAAACTCTTCCCCACCATTCATCTGTTTCAGCAATAGAGTGAAATTGAGGAAGGTAAAATGCGATCAAGCGTAAGTTTGTTTCTGGCTGAGACATGCCTCGACGTTGATCTCGCTGATGTGCCGTATCACGGCACTTGGCGTAATTAGCCTGAATGGTAGGGTGTTTGGTGATTGTTCTCTGCTGCCAAGCTATTGTTTTTGGTATCTTAAACAGCAGTGGCAGTTATAAATTCAGGAGATTAGGAGGTGGAATTAGGTCGAACCCGTACGCAACACGTCGGTTAGATCTAGATGGGGAGCATAGACCATCATTTTTGCCTGATTCAAAAGCTGGACTAGCTCCTGATCATCGATTCTTATTTTCGCTTCAAACGAAACGTTGAGTTCCCGTGCAAGTAGCACTAATTCTCTGAGATATGGATCTGAGGCAACGTTGCCGACCCAAACGAGTTTTGGCCGGTGCTTTCGGATTTTCGCAAGTGACCGCAAGATAAAGTCGATATTCTTTTCCCAAGTGAATGCCCCGACACCAATGACAAAATTCTCCCTTTGAAAGCCCATGTCTTTAAACAAACTCGTGTCAATTCCCAAGTAACATACTCGGGAATCTAACCCGTAGGCGCGAAAAACGCTCTCGCGACTATACAATGAGTTAACTAAAATTCGATCGAACGCCTCTGCGTTACGGCGCTCTTCTCGAGCTTCGACCCGTAACGCCTGCACCTCAAATAGATCGGTGACAAACCGCAGTGAACGCCAATACCTGAAAACCTTCCGGCCAGGAAGAGGGTCCAAAGCGAGCCACGGCAGCTTTGGCAGAGCCTCATAAATCATTTACATTCTCTGCCGTAATCCACGCGTGACAAAGTCTTGGCGGATAAATAAAGGTATCCGGGTGTGTCTTATAATATTCCTGACCTTTCCTGATAAGAGATTCATCGCCGTCGAACAACAATCCATTCCAGCCGCGATTGATGATCAGGTTGGCGGAATTGCATTGAACACCATCACTCGCGCAGATCTCAATGCATCGTTTATTGGCTGTGCCGATTAAAGAAAAGATGTACCACAGAATTGCATCTTCACCGTTCTGGGAGTGGTTGCGGAACTCAGCATCGTCGAACGACAATAATGTGTGCGTCCTTTCAAAAGTCTCGCAGTATTTTAACGCGAGCAACAGTTGTGTGCCCCTATCGACGTAGCGTGACGAGGCATCGACTTGACTTGTTCCGGCGGCAATCTGACGGAATTCTTTAGAAATCCCGTGCTCCAAACAAATCAGCGTCTTAATCTCTTGAGGTCATTCTTCAACGACATTTTCGGCAAAATTACAATAAACCTGATCAGCCTATCTCAACTAGCGCGCTGAGTCGGATATCAACAGGTCTTTGTTGTTGAACCTGCGGCCATAACGGTTCTTAACGGCAGTCGCCGCTGGCGTGCTTCTCAGGAAATAAACCCATCTCTAAGGGAAGCTTCTCGTCCGTATTGCTAAACGCCACAATAAGGCATACAGGCAGGAATACGGCCTTGAGAGGCGGTCAAGTCTCGGATAGTGGCGCACAACATCCTTCCATTCAAGCAAGGGTACGGTATCGGGGTTGATAAGGTCTGTAGCCGCTAGTTCGGCGAGTTGCCTTGCTTTCTGAGCTTTTTTTTCTACCGCGCCGATCAAATCACGCATCTGCCAACGATGTGATCCAGTCGCCCAAAGGATCTTGTAAAGCGGATGAAACAAGTACTCATGAAATAAAACGAGCCCGTCTAACTCTAATCTGTAAGAGCGCCCGGCATAGACGCCTGCGCTTACAGAACCACGATGAACACGAAAACTAGCGAGGATTTCCGGCGTGTAGAGAGCGCCGACATGAATCCCAATCCGCGACCAATATTCCAGATCACATATTGAAATGAAGACGGGATTGAAATAACCGAACCTGCTAAAGAGAGCGTGATGAAGGAACGTCGCCGTTGGCTCACCTAGAAGATTGAGAAGATTCCCTCCGATCCGATCGAGCACCACCCGCCGGCAAACAACCGCGGACATTTCCTGTGAATGCCGAAACACGTCTTCAATCTGCGCGGCACTAGCAAGATAGAAGTCCCGCATTTCATCTGAGGTGCCTTCTTCGAACATGAAGTCGCGGCGACAAGCGACCACGGGGATATTTCGCGACTGTCCCAGATCGAACAAACGCTCGACGCAAGTGAGCGCTAGCAGATCATCCTGAAATAAGAACTTGATCCATTCCCCCGCGGCTAACTCAACGCATCGGTTCCAGTTTCCAACTAGTCCAAGGTTCGTCTCATTAACGTGGATGCGAACTCTTTTATCTCGACAGGCGTACTCTCGAGCGATAGCCACGGTTTCATCGGTACTGGCATCATCCACCAACAATAGTTCGAAATCACCGAATGTCTGAGCAAGTGCGCTCTCGATACATTCGCTGAGAAAGGTGGCCCCATTATAAGTCGGGATGCATATGCTGACGGTAGGTTTTGAACGATAGTAACTCATTGACCCAGCTAAGTTGGTACCGGATAGAGACACAAGTCTAGGTCGTTGCCGACCAGTTTGCTTCCTGAGGGCTCCTGGCGTTATACGATTCGTTATCGCGATCGTTAAAATTAAGAGGCGGCCTTATCAATTTCAACGCATCCGTGCCGGGCTTTGCGATTGATGCGCGGGTTCTTTGACTTACGAGCGACTCCAGCGAAATAAGCGTCTTCCAAAATACACTTACATAACTCCGGCGAAAAAAGGTGCGGAATGAAATCACTACACCAAATACGAAATATTCTAAGTGCGTTAAATAGCCACGACGTCCTTTCCGTTAAGTAAGAGATTAGAAGCAAGTCGTGGAATTCAGGATGTTTCTCCACGACAATCGTTGCCTCTTCTCCAACTATTTTCTGCCGCCTGAGAAATGAGAAGACATTAGTTGGATGCAAGTGCTCGGCAGTAGCCTGACGATCATAGACAATTCGCAGCCCGAGCTTGGCGGAACGATAGGCGAACTCTATATCTTCCCAAGCCGCCCCGCGAAAATCTTCGTCAAAACCTCCTGTCTTGAGGAACAGATTTCTGGAGATTGACACATTGGAAGTATAGAAGAAATTGAACGGCACATTCTCTGGGTCAGGAATAATCGAATAGCCAAATTGAGCGCCATACTCATTGACGTAGTGCAGGAAAGGGGTCGTTTTCATGCTACGATGCCAACTTGTATAACCAAGAACCCCAATATACTCCGAATTGGCATACTGCTCTGAACGAGCAATATGGTGAACGAGAAGTTCTCTACCTGGTATGATGTCGTCGCCGAGAAATAAAATGCGGTCGCCATTTGCCGACTCGACTGCTTTATTTCTTGCCCGTGCCGCACCCGCGTGATTCTGGACGAGAAATTGGAACCTATACCTCGGAGACCAACTTTGAAGATACGCATTAGTACCATCGGTTGAGCCGTCCGAGACTACAATAACTTCCACCTGCCCCTTCTGCTGATCACATTGCTCCAAAGCCGTGAGCACCCGCACAAGGGTCTGCAAACGATTGAACGTGGGAATAATGACGGAAAGTTTGACTCCACTCGGCATCATTTATTATTTATTAGGTCTCAGCTAACCCGTTCTCGTAAGACGGGTGCGATCAATGAATCGCAACTCCTGGTTATTTCAAAGTTCGAATCGTCTCCTCTTCATAACCAAAGCGCCCTAACAAGTAATCTCGCAAACCATAAAGTTTGGCTCTAAATTCCGGCCTGGCATAGTTTTCGCGAAATTCCTGTATCCAATGGCTTATCAGCCAATAAACCTGTCTTGAATACCGATACTGGGGCGACCTGGACCATCTACTCAAAGATAGAGATCCAAAATAATCACCAAATAGCTCACGGAAAACGCTAACCCAAACATGGCAACGCTGGATAGGTTCCAGGTTCTTCCTGGCCCATAGCAGTTTCCCTCTCATCAGAAAATATTTGTATGCAGGCGATTCTTCGCCACCAAAGGAAACCGAGCATTTGTGCCATACGTGAGCCTCCGGAACAAAAATACATTTTAGGCCTAAGCGCTTTGCCCTAAGGCACCAGTCGACGTCCTCATGTGTTAAAAAAAACTTTTCATCGAATAGCCCAACTATTTTTATAGTCTCCGTTGCAATAAAAAAGGCGCAACCGTAAACATAATCGACTTCTCGAATCGAACTAAAGTCTTGGCCATTATCTAGACAGCCATATCCCAAAGACCGAAAATGCGCCAGCCCATCGAGGCATGTAGCGCCGGCGTGCCAAATTCTCTTGGGTTCTGAATAAAAATAAACTTTCGCCCCGAGAACCCCAGCGTCAGGTATTAGCTCTCCAGCCTGAATAAACCGCCTCAGTATCATCGGGTCAACAACTGTGTCATTGTTTAGCACAAGTACCCATTTTGCTCCCGCATTTAATGCGTGCCGAAGGCCTGCGTTATTACCACCCGCATACCCAAGATTTTCTCCCGTCTCAATAAGAGAGACGTCAGGAAACGATTGCTGAATCGCCTGCACCGAATCATCCGTTGATCCATTATCCACAACCACAACCTCGAAATTGTCGTACTTAATCGTTTTTAGTGATTTTAAACACTCTAATGTGTCAGCTTTTCTATTCCAGTTGAGAACAACAATGCTGACCTTTGGAGAATCTTCGCGACATGGGAGTTTCTGACAAACCACAAGGTATTGAAAAACCGCACCTTGTTCTTTTATAGACTCAGCAGGAAGTTTAATTTTCTTAATTGCTGCGACGCTCTTCTTGCTTGCGAACGCAACATCCCTCTTGCTTGTCTTCAATTCTATAATTCTTAACTCCGCGTTCCAAAATAGCTCCCGAATCGACCGGAGTGTAAAGAATCGAAGATGAGATCGGTCAAGCAAACCCTCGCCCTCGTATTGCCATCGTCCTTTGATAAGGTCGTCGACAATATTCCAGTTGCAGATATTTGGAATGCTCGTAACGATTTTACCGCCTTCCACCAGTTTGGCTCGCAGTGCTTTAAGTACAGACCAGGGGTCAATTAAGTGCTCGAGGACATCAGCAAGTACAATGCAGTCAAAATATGCGGCATCGAGTTCTCCAATGATTTGTTCAATATGCGCGTTCCAGACCTTGTCAATTCTTTCTG
>WNGF01011137.1_pt1 | contig 10031 bp, 12 predicted proteins | sample 5400641 | NCBI WGS metagenome assembly WNGF01 (sample SAMN13153371, study PRJNA577476) | soil metagenome | isolation source: 80 cm soil or saprolite under grassland replicate 2 | place: USA:California | collected 2016-06-15
AAGGTACGAGGTTTCCCGGACGCATCCTCGACGCGCTCTCGGATCGGAAAGTCTGCCCGCGGGTCGTCTCGCCCGGGGTCACCTCCACGTTTGGTCATTTGTCGCCTCTTGCGCGCCATCGCCTCAGGGGTGCGTTCTGTCGGTAGTGCAATTGACGGCGGCATCATAGGGCGCCCCCACAAACGGCGGCAAGACCTCAGAAGCGAGGACGGGTCAGGTGGAGACTTCGATGCGGCCCACGGTCTACAGCTACGCGTCGGAGATGGCGGGGGCTGGCCGACCGGCAACGTGGGTCTGCGATTCGCTGTTGACGAAGACGAAGCAGTCCGGAGCTGCACCGCTATCCGACGGCGCGGTCGGGCTCATTACTGGCGAGATCGGGATGCTGAGAATGCGGAAATGGCCTAGCGAGGTCTTCGCCGTGTTGGGCAAAATGTTGCGCGGAGGAGTGTGGCCGTAGACGGCGCCTTTGGAGTCCAGCCATGATTTAGGATAATGAAGTCAATATCTTGAAGCAAACCAGCCCGAACTGGTTTTGTAGGCTCGGGGATTGCCGTGGGAGAACACCGGGATACGATTGTGACTGAGCTAGTTATTTAGATGTGGACAAGCGGTGATTCGTCTACCATCGCAGGACTAAGGAGGCCAGAATGAGCGCGACGCCGCTCCCAAGGCCGGACCTCGAGGCTTACTCCAGGGCGACACGAGAGCCATTCAATTTCGTAGTGAAGCAGTTGAAGGCGATCTTGGGCGCCAAGTTGACCGCGTATATCGCTGACGTGGGCGAGACGCGTGCGGTCCAGGAATGGGCGGATGGATCGCGCGCGCCCAAGGACGACACCGTTCAGCAGCGCCTCAGAATGGCGCTCCGACTCGCGCTCATGATTAGCGAGCATGACAGCGCCGGGGTCGCCCAGGCTTGGTTTCAGGGACTCAATCCACAGCTGAATGACAGATCTCCCGCGCGGCTCCTGAAAGAAGGCGATCTCTCAGAAGTCGGCCCTGAGCTTGTCGCGGCCGCACGCGCGTTCCTCGTTGGAGGATGACCCCGCAACTATCAACCGCGGCCGGCACCGCCAACGTCTTCCGCATCGGCCGGCGCCCTGACCCATGGGCATGGCCGGATTGGGCGTACGTCAGCGGGCAGAACCGGTGGGACGACCCGGGTCACACGTACCGGGTGTTGTACGCGTGCACCGAACGACAAAGGACCTTCGCCGAGACCCTTGCCCGTTTCCGGCCGGACCCCGCTGTCGTAGCGGGTGTGGCCGCCGTGTCCGGCCCCGACGACGGGAGCCTGCCCCCCGGGCACGTGCCGCGATCGTGGATCACGAAGCGTGCGATGGGCTCAGCGTCGCTGACGGGAAGATTCGTCGATATCGGGCACAATGAATCGCTTGCCGTTTTGCGGAGTGCGCTCGCACCGAGGCTCGTGCACTACCGCTTGAGCGACCTCGACGGCGCCGCTGTTCGGTCAGCGGATCGGGCCTTCACACAGGAGATTTCTCAGTTCCTGTTCCAGTACCGCAGCCCCGACGGCGCGGAGCCGTTCGCCGGCATTCATTACCTCTCACGACTTGGGGACGACTTCCATAACTGGGCCATCTTCGAAAACCCCGGGGTCAACGCCGTCACTCGCCCATCCGTGACACTGTTCGCCGCCGATGACGTTGACCTGCGGGCCGTGCTAGCGCACTTCCACCTCACTCTTGTCGACGACGTGGCCTGAGGTTGTAGACACCTGGGTTCGTAGTCCCATTTCGGCGAGAAGTAGGCTTCGTTCTTTTGCGGCACATGCGCGGTCCGCTCGGATCTTCTCCTCCAGCGCGATCTGCACGCGTTGACCGAGAACCACGACGTGGGTCTCCGGCTTGCGATCCTCGGAGATCTCGACGCGGAAGCCTCGCGCTTCGAGCGATTTTACGAGGGCGTCCATGATCCGCGAAGCCCGCTCGATGCTCCGGGTACCCACGGCGGACGTCGAGGCACTTCTCTCCAAACGCGCGGACGGTCCCAAACAGCCCGGGCCTGGCCTTCCGGAGCACCGTCGCAAGCCGATTGACCAGGGGATGCGGGTCGGCGAGCTGGCGGGGAACGCGGATGCGGTTCTCAGCGTCCCGCTCGAAAGCCTCCTGAGCCTCCACCTCGGGATCTGATGTGGGCGTGTCGGGCGAGTCGGGCCGCACCGTCAGTTCGACGGCGCGGCGTACGCCCGGGCGCAGCTTCCGGAGTGGTGGACGCGGGGGTCGGCGACCCGTCTCGATTCTCCGCCAGTAGCCGCGCGGGGGGACCGGGATGTCCATCTTCCGGCAGATCTTGGCCAGGGCGACGTCGGAGATCCCGTAACGGTTCGCCACGCGCACCATCGGCTCGGACCAGACCTGTTCGTAGAGATCCTCCCGTCGGAGTTCGGTCGGTTCGGCCGCGATCGACTGTTCCATTGGTCGCCTCCTCGGTGGCCGGCGGGTCGCGCAGGTCAAGACACGGTAGACATGGCGAAAGCGCGACAGCCGCGCGCGGTCATCGGGCTCGACGGTCGTCGACCTATGCGCCCGGGGTCTGTGACAGTCTCCCGCTCTTGAAGAAAGCATGCGAGGAAGACTTCATCGCCGAGATCGTCACCGAGAAAATGACTTTGCGGGAACTTTGCGGGAACAGGTGTCCGTGACCGTCCTAAACCGGCCACGGACACCTTCATCTCGCGCGGCTAAACTCCTGAAACGCGGACGTTGACGACCAACGACGGACAGCGACAGCGGAGGCTGGCTCGCACTTGAAATCCACCGCGCCGCAAGGCGCATGGGAGTTCGAATCTCCCGCCCTCCGCCATTAAATCAAGCGCATCGACTCGGTCGGCTACGCCGCATACTGTTCCGGCCAAAACGGCGACGACGAGTATCCCCATTCTCATGGTCCTCGCCACCGATCCTGTTCGCCTCGGGTTCGTCAGCAGCCTCGCGCGACCGGCAGGCAACATCACGGGGTTGTCGCCGCCATGTCTTCACGGCCGCGTGCAGCTCGGCCTCCAAGCGGCAGACTCGCTCGGTCTGCTCGATCACGGTGTGGACGTACTCCTGGAACACGATCTGCTGTGCCGGCGTCGGACAGACCACCCGAGCCAGCCAGCGGAGATGGGCCGCGTTCCAATTCGCGCGCCCCTCGTAGCGAATGTCCTGGCGCAGCAGAAACGCCATCAACCGTACCGAGAGCGACATGAGGTTCCTGTCGCTCGGGCTCATCGTTTCTCCCACCGTCGTCGCCGTGCCGCTCGGCGCCGAAGGGCAACAGCCAGGAACTGCGAAAAGTCCCTCGCCACGGACGGCGCGTTCCGACAGGGGTTACCCTGATGTCGCCGGACCGGCCAGCGGAAGCGTGACGGTGAAGACCGCGCCTGTACCGTCTCCCGCACTCTGGGCCTGGACCGTTCCGCCGTGTAGCTCAACCAGGCGACGCACGATGGCCAGGCCGAGCCCGAGCCCGCCCTGCCCACGCGCGGCCTCGCCCTGTCGAAAGTTCTCGAAGACGTGGGGCAAGAAGTCCGCGCTGATTCCCTTCCCGGTGTCGCTCACGACGATGTGAGCCCAACGATCGTCGCGCTCGAGCTGGATCGTGACGCGTCCCTCGGCCGGCGTGAACTTGATGGCATTCGTGAGAAGATTCCCGACGATCTGCTGAAGGCGACTCGGATCACCCATCACCGATATGGATGAAGCACCGAGCGCACAGTTGAGCTTCACGTCTTTGACCTCGGCGTCCGCGCGCACGGCATCGACCGCGGCTTCGACGGCGGCAGTGAGCTCAACCGACTGGAGATCGAGACGAACATCACCCCGCATGAAGCGGGAGACGTCGAGGAGATCATTGATGAGTGTGGCCTGGAGTTGCACGCTCCGCTCAATGACCTCGAGGGCCCGGAGCCGGTCGTCCTCGCTGAGGTTTCCGCCTCGGAGCATCCGGGCCCAGCCAACGATCGAGGTGAGGGGAGTCCGGAGCTCGTGCGAGAGTACGGCGAGAAACTCATCCTTGGCGCGGTCGGCCGCCTCGGCCGCCATGCGCGCAGCATCGGAGCGCCCGCGTTCTCGGATTGCCTGGTTCAAGAGCAGGGTAGCCGCAACGGCCAGGACGAGCGCCAGGCCAAGCCCGCCCCCGGTTGTGAAGACCGCGTTCCGGCCGGCACGCTCCTCGCGCTGGGTGCGCTCGGTCAAGAGTCGCCCCTCCTCGGCGCCCATCGCGTCGACGACCGTCCGGATCTGATCCATGAGGCGCTTGCTTTCAGCGGTTATGGCGATGCGTGCGGGCAGGTCGAACCCGCGTGGCTCGCGGGCGACGACGGTCGCGCGCAGATCCGTCGTCTTTCGCCGGATGAGCGCGTCGAGAGCGGCAAGACGTTCCTGCTGTCTCGGGTCGTCGACCGTCAGCGAACGGAGGCGTGCGAGGCGAGCTGGCAGGGATGCGAGCGCGGCGTTGGAGGCCTCGAGATAGGAGACAGCGGCGGTGAGGAGGAATCCTCGCTGGCTTGTCTCGGCATCGGTGAGAAGCGACAGAATCCTCTCGAGCTCGGTCCGGACTTCATGGGTATGCGCGACCAATCTGCTGGCGTCCCGGAGCTCGGCGAGACGATGATACGAAACCGCTCCGACGAACGCCAGGATGGCGCACGAGAGCGCAAAGCCTAGAACGCTCAGATATCGGGCGATCACTGGTCGCATAACGTCGGCTGAGGTGCGCTCTCCATTTTAGCCAACGCCCCGGGAGGCCGGCGCGTCGTGTTTCGTTTTTGGTTCCAGATCTGGTCGAATGGCGCGCGGGCGCCCAAAACCCGAAATCGTGTCAGAACTGTGCCCGAACTTTAGCACAGCCCCGACGGTTGAGTGGTTCTCCTACCCGTGAGGCGCAGCAGCCGGCGGAGAAGGTGTATCGCATCGGGATCCTGAAGGAACTCGGTTACGCCGAGGGTCGGAACCACGCCATCGAATGGGGAACTCCGGCCACGCTGGCGGCGAAGAAGGCCACCAGCACCATCCCGGTGGTTATGGCGGCCACGGGTCTCAGCGCATTCGTGACTGAGTTAGAAGCGAAACGAATGGAGTTGCTCAAAGAGACCGTTCGGCGGGTGGCACGGGTTGTCGTCGGTGATCTCGTCGACGTGGTCAGCGGCGCCGTCGCGGGCCGCACGCGACCCGACGAGATCACGCTGTCCAAGTCGGAGGGCTTCGCGCTCGAAGGCCTTGCCGCCGCCCGCCTCGCCTACACGTGCTCTAGCGGACGAGCCCGGCGCGCCGCGGCAGGAAGAGCGTCAGCTCGGGAAACAGGATCAGGACCATCAGGCCCACCATCAGCGCGATGAGGTAGGGCCAATACACGCGGAAGTGGCGGCCGACCGAGATGTCCGCGAAGCGCAGCGCCATCAGGAGACCGACCCCGATCGGCGGAAGGAACAGCCCGATGCCGACGGCCGCCGTCAGCACGATGTTGAAGTGAATCGGGTGGATGCCGATCTTCTTCGCGATCGGATAGATCACCGGGATCAGCACGACGGCCGCCGGCAACCCTTCGAGCACCATCCCGAAGAGCATCACGATGAGCGAGACGGTGAGCAGAAACAGCCACGGCGTCGTCTGGAACGGTTCCAGGATCTGTCCGAGCAGGAGGGGCACGCCGAGCATCCCCATCAGGAACTGGTAGACGCTGGCGACGGCGAGCAGGAACATGACCGCCGCCGTCAGCAGACCACTCTCGTAGAGCAGCACCACCATCTCCGTCAGGGTCACGTTCCGGTAGTAGAGGAGCGCGGCCGCCACCGCATACGCGGCGACGAGCGCGCCAGCCTCGGTCGCGGTGAAGACACCGAAGTAGAACCCGGCGATGATCACGATCGGGACTACCAACGGTACAAGTGACGCCTTTGTCGCGGTGGCGAGCTCGCCCCGCGTGGGCTTTCGATCGGTGGGCCAGTCGAGCCGATACGCCTGTACCCAGATGACCGCCATGAGGATGGCGGCCGTCACGGCGGCGGGGATGAAGCCCCCCAGGAAGATGCCGACCACGGACGTGTCGGTGAGCTGTCCGAGCACGATCATGAAGATCGCCGGAGGTACCAGGATTCCCATCGCCGCCGAGGCTGCGATGAGCGAGGCCGCGTGCTCGCGCGCGTACCCGGCGCGCAGCATGGGCGGCGTGAGCATCGCGCCGATCGCGGAGACATCCGCGATCGTAGAGCCCGAGATGCCCGAGAAAAAGTACTCGGCGAGGACCACCGACATCCCGAGGCCGCCCCGCACCCGCCCGATGAGCGCGCGCGCGAGGCTCACGAGCGCGTACGACATCCCGCAGCGCTCCATCAGGTTGCCGGCGAACACGAACGTCGGGATGGCGAGTAGCACCCAGCTCTGCGAACCCGCCACAAGGCTCGACGGCAGTTTCTGGAGCGAAAAATTGCCGACGAGCAGGCCGGTGAAGCCCGCGATGCCGAGCGCGAAGACGATCGGCAGAGACGCCGCCGTGAGCACGACGAACGTGACGACGACCGTGCTGACGAGCATCAGTGCGTCTCGAGCGCGCGCGGCTCGCGCCCGAGCCAGACGTTACGCAGTCCGGCGAAGCTGTAGATCGCGATCAGCGCGCCGCCGGCCACGGACGAGAGATAGAGCCATCGGAGATTCACGTCGAGCGCCGGCGAGAACGACTGGCTGTTCAGCTCGGCGACCTGCCAGCCGTAGTAGGCGAGCAGCACGCCGAAGCCCGCGAGCAGCGCGTAGTGCACGGCGACGAGCGCGCGGCGCGCGCCGAGAGGCCAGCGCTCGGTGAGCATCTGCACGGAGAAATGCACGCCGCGCCGGATGCCGAGCGCAGCGCCGATGAACGTGAGCCACGCGAGCGAGTACTCGCCGATCTCCTCGACCCAGAAGAACCGGATGCTCGGCAGGTCGAACGTCGCCGAGACCCACGTCATCACGTAGCGCAGGAAGACGCCTACGAGCATGTCGACCATCGCGATCAGCATCAAGAGGACGACGAGGACACGCGGAATCCACGGGATCGCGCGCAGGAGGAGCGTCACGCGCGGATCGTAGGGGCCGCCTCCACGGTTGTCAACGGCGGGAGCGCGTGGCTAAATGGGGCGCCCGAGGAGGGACACCATGCAGAGACTCGCGCGCTACGCCATCGCCGCCGTGCTCGTGCTCGCCGTGGCCTTCATCAGTGTTCCGGTGCGGAGCCAGCCGAAGCCCGGCGCGAAGAAGCTCGACTTCGCCTTCATCCTGGCGCCGCCCGAGTCGAGTGCGACCGGCTTCAAGTGGATGGCGGAAGAAGTCACGAAGAGGTCGGGCGGCAGCATCAACATGGTGTTCCACGGCGGCACGCTCCTCTCCAAGGAGCTCGAGATCATGGACGCCGTGAAGTCGGGCAACGTCGCGGTCGGAAGCCCGGCGGGCGCGGCGTGCACGGTCTTCCCGGAGATGTGCGTGTTCCTCACGCCGTACCTCGTGCGGGACTACCACCACGCGTACACGATGTTCAACGGCGAGATCGGCAAGAAGCTGGACGAGACGTTTCAGCAGAAATACAAGCTGAAGACGGTCTTCTTCTACGACTACGGCTTCCGGCACTTCTGGAACAACAAGAAGCCCATCAACACGCCGGCCGACCTCAAGGGTCTCAAGATGCGCGTGCAGCAAGGCCGCGTGTTCGCCGATACCGTGAACGGCCTCGGCGCGAGCGCGGTGCCGATGGCGTGGGGCGAGGTCATCCCCGCTGCGCAGCAGGGCGTCATCGATGGCGCCGACCTGCCGATCGTGAACATCAACGCGCTCAAGATCTACGAGGTCTCGAAGTACGCGTCGCTGACGTTCCACAACTATGGGCCGACGCTCGTGGTGATGAACCTCGCCATCTGGCAAGGCCTGCCGTCCGACCAGCAGAAGCTCATCCTCGACGTCGGGCGCGAGACGCAGGCGAAGATCCGCGAAGCGACCGAGAGCGTGGACAACTTCGCCAAGGCGAAGGAGATCCTGGAAGCGAAGGGGATGAAAGTGAACGCCGCCGATGTCGCGTCGTTCCGCCGCGTCGCCGAGGAGAAGATCTGGCCCGGCTACAAGCAGCAGTACGGCGAGCTCTGGGACAAGATCGTGGCCACGAAATAGGGAGCGCCGTGGTGACCGGTCGCGTCGTCCAGATCAGCGTCTCGAACGGCGGCGTCCCCAAGACCGCGAGGCGCTCGGCCGCGGCTACTACGAGAACGGCGCCGAGGCCGGGCGGGGCTATCGCAATGGTTATCGCCGTGGTCGCCTAGGCACCGCCGAGGGTGCGATCGCGCACGGCGTGCCCGGCCGCGCACAAGGGGTTCGTGGCCGAGGAAAACGTGCTCGAAATGCCGCGCGGCTTTTTCTCCGCTTATGGCGGAGATCACCTGGAGGACCCCTACTGAGCTGAGAAAGCAGCATGGCGTATCGTCAGCCTCGCGCGACCTGGCGGGAATATCACCGGCGCCACCACACTGAGTGCAGACGTGAGCGTCAAACAGCTCGAACTCCTCAAAGAGGCCGTGCCTCGGGCCGACCGGATCGCCGTCTTGTGGAATCCCAGTAACCCATGGGACCAGCTCGCCGTGAAGGGATCCGAGGCGGCCGCCCCTTCGTTGGCCGTGCAGCTGCAAGCAGCCCCCGCGCGAACTCCTGAGGAACTGGGAAACGCGTTCACGGCGATGACGCGGGCGCGAGCGAGAGCCGTCCTGGTCCTGGCCGACCCGATGTTCGTGTTTCATCGAACCCGAATCGCAGACCTCGCGATCAGACATCATCTGCCCTCCATGCAGGGCGGGTCGCGGGGAGTGATGGACGCTGGTGGCCTGATGTTCTACTGGGCGCATGAAGCGGATCTCTACCGGCGCGTGGCGAGTTACGTGGATCGGATCCTCAAGGGCGCCAAGCCCGCCGATCTCCCCGTGGAGCAGCCCACGAAGTTCGAGCTCGTGATCAACATGAAAACGGCGAAGGCCCTCGGACTCACCATTCCCCAATCGATCCTGCTCCGGGCGGATCAGGTGATCGAATGAACCGCCGGACATTCCTCGCGATGGGGAGCGCCTCGCTCCTCGCCGTGCCACTCGCGGCCGGGGCGCCGGCGGCAGACAGAATCCACCGCATCGGGCTTCTGGAGAGCGCTCTTCGTCGTGAGGACCACGCCCGCCGCCCTCGCCGCGCGGAGCGTGACCCAGACGATCCCCATCGTCATTCTTTCCGCGATCGATCCGGTGCGCGCCGGGCTGGTAGCGAGCCTGGCCTGGCCGGGTGGCAACATCACCGGGCTCACCACACTGGCTCCCGATCTCAGCGCGAAACGGGTTCAGCTGCTCAAGGAGATGATGCCGCGGCTATCGCGCTTGGCCGTTCTCTGGAATTCCGCCAATCCCGCGAACGCGGCCGCGTGGAGAGAGACCCAGGAGGCCGCCCGTGCGCTGGGAGTCCAGCTCCAATCCCGGCAGGTGGAGGTCGCGAAGGACCCCGGGAGCGTCCCGATGCGCTCCTCACCGTCGAGGATGCGCTGATCGTCGGCCACACCAAGCAGATTGCCGACTTTGCGACCCGCGAGCGGCTGGCGACGATGATCGGTAACCCGGCAGTCCTCGAGTAGAGCGCTCAGTCCTCGGAGAGCCAGACGTCCTGGAGCTTCTGGTTCGAGTAATGATTGGGCGGCGCGATGTAGTTCTTCACCTTCGCCCAGTGCACGACGCTTCGCGCCCACCAGATGGCGGGGATGTAGTACGCATGGCCAAGCACGATCCTCTCGATCTCGTTGATGGCTTTCTTGCGCTCGGCGGGATCGAGCGCTCTCGACTGGCGGGTGAAGAGATCGTCGATCCGCGGATCGGAGAAGCGGCCCCAGTTGTTGCTGTCGCGCGTGGTGTACCGCTCGAGGAACTGGTCGGGATCATCCATGAAGTTGAACGACGGGGCGACGATCAATTCGAAGCTGCCGGTGTCGCGTCCGTCTGCGAACCAGGACGCGGATTCGAGCGGCCGGTGCTCGGCCTC
>WNGF01041743.1_pt1 | contig 10027 bp, 7 predicted proteins | sample 5400641 | NCBI WGS metagenome assembly WNGF01 (sample SAMN13153371, study PRJNA577476) | soil metagenome | isolation source: 80 cm soil or saprolite under grassland replicate 2 | place: USA:California | collected 2016-06-15
TCGTGGCAACGATCCGTGTCGGGCGCAACCCGTACGGAACCGCCGTAACGTCAGGCTCGCTATGGGTCGCGAATGTCGGCGATGGGACTGTCTCTCGCATCAGCGCAGTCTCAGGACGCGTAGTCCAGAAGGGTCGGGGGCGATCCGGTCGGCCTGGCTGCTGTCGACGGATCTGTCTGGGTGAGCCGCAACAGCGAGGACGCCGTCACGCGACTCGACTGACTCACCCCGTAGGCGAACCGGACGGGATACGCCTGTGACGGTTTTAGCCGGTTAACCCTGGCGTCGCAGGAAGCGTGCACCGTCGAGCGGGTGGAAGTCGGTGTCCGCGATCGCCGGCCGTAGCCGACGTCGTGCAGGTACGCGGCGGCAACGAGCACATCGAGCTTGGCGTCCGACAAGAGGGGGTGGGCGAGCGGGCGGGCGAGCGAGCGGGCGTGCTCGACGACGCCGAGGGTCTGCGCCCAGCGCCGCTCACGCGGTGCGAGGAGGTCGGCGGGGTCTCGCGCGCCCAGGCGGTGTGCTCAGCCACCGGACGCGAGGCTCCAGCGCACCCAGCCCGTGGGCGAGGCGTACCCGGAGAGCGGCCGGATGTTGGAGCCCGTGGGGTGCATTAACTCGATCTCATGCTGCGGCTGCTTCGTATTCGTGGATGAGTCCGCCGAGGAGGTCGCGCCGTCGGATCGGCGTGGCTGATCCGGCAGGGTCGCCCCTCGTCGAAGGGATCTTGCCCGGGTCGGGCGCCTGCAGGTCGAGCGCGCGGTGTGTGGCCTCTGCTCGTTGTACTGGCGAACGTTGACCCGGAGGACCCCGTGGGGTGCATTTACGCGTGTGGGGTGTCAAAACGCGCGTCCGCCCTCGAAAACGGCGGATTTTTAAGCGCGACACGAATTTTGGCACCCCACAGGATCCCACGCATGAACGCGACGCTTCTGCGTGGGCTCGCCACGGATCTTTCTATACGTCGTCGCAGAGCCGCCCCGTTCCTGTGAACCGCTGTCTGGTTGCAATTATTTCGTTTGTAGGCTACTCTGAGTGGGCGCTAGGAGGAGCGATGTCCACCACCGCCGTGTCCGACCACGTTCTCAGCCCCGACCCGTCCGAGCAGGACAAGCTGGTCGAGCTACGCGAGCAGCTGGCACGGATCGCCGGGCGACGGAGCCGGCCGGTGGCGAAGCTCGTCAGCCCGGGCGGGATCGAGGTCGAGATCCCGGCCTCTGCGTTCGCGGCGCTGCAGGCCGTCGTGCGCGACATGGCGCAGGGACTCACCGTCACGCTGATCCCCCACGACAAGGAACTGACCACGAAGGAGGCGGCCGACATCCTCAACGTCTCGCGCCCCTTCCTGGTCAAGCTGCTCGACCGCGGCGACATCCCCTACCACCGGGTCGGCACGCACCGGCGCCTGAACGTCGAGGATGTGCTCGCCTACCGCGAGCTGCGCGCGAAGCGGCGGCGCGAGAAGCTGCGCGAGCTCACCGAACTCTCCGAACAGCTCGAGGGCGGCTACCGGTAACCGCCTACGGCGGCGGTAGCCTGGCGCGGCCGTGATCTTCAGCGCCGTCCTCGACGCCAACACCCTCTATCCCTTCTCGCTCCGCGATACCCTGCTCCGGCTCGCCGAGCTCGAGCTGTACACGCCGCTCTGGAGCGCGCGCATCCTCGACGAAATGCGACGCAACCTCATCGAGCGCCAGATCACCGAAGAGCAAGCCGACAGACTCGCCGCGGCGATGCACGGCGCCTTCGAGGAAGCCGAAGTCGACGCCGCCGAAATCGAACGGCTGGAGCCGGCGATGACCAACGACCCGAACGACCGCCACGTCCTCGCCGCAGCGGTTGCCGCCGGCTCTGAGCTCATCGTCACCTTCAACCTCAATGACTTTCCCGGCGAGGCGTGCGAGCCGCTCGGCGTCGAAGCGATCCACCCCGACGACTTCCTGCTCGACCTCCACGACCTCAGCCCCGACGGCGTCAGAGCCGCACTCGAGCAACAGGCCGCCGACCTCAACCCGCCCTGGCCGCTCGATCAGCTCCTCACCGCGCTCGAGGTCGCCGGCGCTCCCCGCTTCGCCGCCGCGGTCCGCGCCGCCCGGTCGTGAGCGTCGTCCGTTTTGCGAACGGACAACGCGCCGCGGGTACGAGACGGGTACATCAGCGAGAGCGCCTCCGGTCACACGCGGGCACTGCCGACACGTTGCGAATCGCTGATTTGCAGGACAAACGTACCCGCCGATGACCGCGCGTGTACTCCGTTACCGCCTCAGAACCTCCATGGTGAGGGGGTCGGCGGTTCGAGTCCGCCAGAGGGCTCTGCCAAAGTGGCTGCAAACGGGGAATTTTTGCGTTGTCGGAGCGTGCAACACACGGACACATTTCGGACACATCTGCGGTACCGGCGACGCAGCGCGACGTCTCGCGACGCCTTCTGACACGTCCCGGCCAAACAAGAACGGGCGGGTTGAGTCTAAAACTCCCTGCTAACAGGCGGCTATCGTTGCCCGACCAGGCGATATCTTGACGCCCTCCGCGTAGGAGGGGGTCAGGAAGCGTCGGAGTCGTCCTACTCGGGTTCGCAGCGGCAGAGTCAAGACATCGTCTTTTGACACCGTCGAGGAGTCGCGTCATCCCTCCGGCCGTCCTTAACCGCTACTGGCCTCGGCTGGCGGGATCGACGCCGGCGAAGCGCAGGAAGTCGACCATCCGGAAGCCGCTGCCCGGGTTCTGGAGGGTCGGCTGCCAGTTCGGCTGCGAGGCGAGGAACGAGGCGGGATCGCTTTGGGACCGAGTCGAAGTCCCTGCTCGATCAGCTCGGCCTCTTTGAGCGTGTAGTACCAGAGCGGTGTCGACCGCTCGAAGCCGACTCCGAGGCTCTTCAGCTCCGAAAGATCCTCGCTCGAGAGCACGGGAGCTCCCATGGGCCGCGCGATGTCCTGCCCGGAGGGCAGCTTCCAGGTCAGGTGGCGGAGGAGCGTGCGCTGTGGGAGCGCTGTGGGTTGGTCGTGGCTCGCGATGGCTGCGAGCGGCAGTTCGAAGAGCGGGGTCGACAGCTTGGTGTCGATCCGCTTGTTCGGCTTCACTTCTCCGTCTCCGAAGTCGAAGAAGGTCTGCCAGCCGACGAAGCGTCGTGGCGCGCGGGCGCCACCGCGGAGGTCGAGGGGGTCCGCCTGACCTTCCGCTGCGGGGTCGAAGATCATCCCGAAGAACGCCTGGCCGTCGTCCCCGGCCAGGTTGGCCCGATAGGAGGGTCTGACCATGGAGTGGCCGAAGCGGTAGCAGGCCGCCTGGAACTCGACCGGGATGAGCGCGCTCCCCATCTGCGGCAGGTAGAAGCGGCGTCCGTTCGCGAGGACGTCGTCGACGAGCGCCTGGCCGACGACGAGCGGCAGGAACTCGTGCACGACGAGCCACTGGTAGTGCCAGGTCGTCAGCCTGCGCGCCTCCGCGAAGACCTCCGCTTCCGGATGCCCGTCGAGTCGCAAGGCGTCGACCGCGTGGTTGTGGAACTCGAGAAAGGCACAGTGGAGCCCGGCGATGATGACGTGCTCGTCGTTGCGCGGATCGCCGAGGATCGCGCCCATGTCCGAGGCGCGCGGGAGATCCTCGAAGAGCCCGCCGGACTCCACCTTCAGCTTCGCCCTGTCGACCGCGTCGTACAGTTGCGGCGAGGCGACGGGGCCGCCTCCGTAGACCGAGTCGAGGTCGAGCGACGCGGTGCGGCCGTTGACGGCGTCCTTCGGTTCGGTCGGCCTGCCCATCTTCGAGCCCACGTCGAAGGTGATGTCGTGGTCGATGAACTGGCCGAAGAACGTCGTTCCGGCGGTGTGCGCCGGGTTGTTCGGGTTGTTCACGCTCAATTCGGGGTCCGTGATCAGTCGCACCGGGCCCGCCGACAGCTGATCCATGGCGTCGAGCGCGCCTCCGGGCTTCCCGAGCTCCTCGAGCGCAGCCTCCACCTTCGGGCTCTGATTCGCGAACGGCGGTAGCTCGCTGAAGAGGCGCGTGAAGTTGTTCGAGCTAGCAAGGCTGTACGTGTGGGCGCGATGCGGGGCCGCGCTTGCCTCGCGCGGGACGAGCGCACCGCCTCCCGCTACGGCGGCGGCTCCCGCGCCGAGCCCGGCGAGGAATCGCCGTCGGCTGTAGCTCGCTTTGCCACTTTCATCGTTCGTGTTCACGCGGCCTCCTTCCGGTCCTCGCCCCATTCCGCGCGGCCGCAGCGTCACGTTGGCTTGCTGACGAGAGCTGTCTTTGACATCCAGACTTCACAGAGAGCCGTGTCTCTTCCACTTGCGGGCCGCCAGCTTCCCCGCCCCAAGGAGAAGCGGCACTTCAAGCACGGACGCGGCGCGTCAGCTCGGCCAGCTCGCGGTTGAAGCGCTCGGGCTCCTCCAGATGCGGTAGATGGCCGACGCCGTCGTACCAGGACGCCTCCGCGGTTGGGCAGGTGGCGAGGATGTGCTCCGCCATCGCCGACAGCACCACCGTGTCGGCCCGACCCTGCGTCACGAGCAGCGGCACGTCGAGAGCGCGCAGCACGTCGTCGCAGTCGAGCTCGCGCGCTGCGAGGTTGGCGCGGACCTGCGCCGGCACAACGATGTTCCAGCACAGCGCCGTCTCGAAGTCCGCGGCCAGCATCGGCTTCGCTGCACACGCCCTCAGGAAGGCGCGCATGGTGCCGATGTTGGTCGGCAGGTCGTCGGCGGTTGCGCCGACAAAGTGGTCGAGGAAGCCGGGGCCGATCAGCGTGCCGAACGCCGCCTCGCCCAGCTTGGCCGCGCCCTCGACGAGGTCGATCGCTGCGATTCGATCCTGGCCGTACGCGCGGATGTAGTCGCAGATGACGAAGGAGCCGTAGGACCAGCCGACCAGTACCGGCCGGTCGAGGCCCAGCTCGTCGATGATCGCCGCTACGTCGTCGGCCCAGAGCTTGCCGTCGGCGTAATGCTCGGGCTCGAGCGGAGCTTCGGACATCCCGTGGCCACGCAGGTCGTAGGCGACGAGCCGGAACTCGTCCGCGAGCGGGCTTTCGTACTGCTTGGCCCAGCAGAGATGGTTCTGCGACCAGCCGTGGATGAACAAGATCGGCACCCCGTTCGCGTTGCCCCACTCGCGCACGTGCAGCCGCAGGCCGCCGCCGCCCCGCACCGCATGAACCTCCATTCGCCCGATTCGCTTGTGCTCGTCTTGTGCAACGGCTGTCATCTCCCGCCTCCTCGGCTCGTTCGTATCGCTCGGCTCGTTCGTATCGGCTCGATCGTCGCCGTGGAGACGCTGGAACACATCGGGCAGAGCGCCTTATCTGTCGGCCCCGGCCTCCGTATCTTCGGCAGCAGAGGTGCTTACGAGCGTCCTCCCCGACCGAGGAAGCTGCGCGATACTGGCCGGAATGGAGGCTCGCGCGAGCGAGGTGTTCGTCGGACGAGAACGCGAACTCGAGGAGCTCGAGCGCGCGCTCGACGCGGCCCGGGATGGGAACGGTGGGACGGTCCTCCTCGTCGGAGAAGCCGGAATCGGCAAGACCCGGCTCGCGGCCGAGGTCGCCAGCCGCGCCCGCGACACGGGGTTCGAAGTGCTCCTCGGGCGCTCGATCGATCTCGTCGGCACAGAGCTGCCGTATCAGCCGTTCGTCGAGGCCTTGCGTCCTCTTCGCGGTCCTCGCCAGGTCGGGCGGAAGCCGGGCTCGCAGCTACAGGTGTTCGAAGAGACGCTCACGCTCCTCAGCGAGCGCGCCGTTTCGGCACCCGTGCTGCTCGTGCTCGAGGATCTGCACTGGGCCGATATCTCGACGCTCGATCTTGTTGTCTTCCTGGCGCACAACCTCGACGACCGGCCGGTTCTCTTGCTTGCGACCTACCGCGCGGACGACCCCTCCTCGGCGGAGCGCATGCGAAGGCTTGCGGACGGAGTCCGGCGCTCCGGCTCGGCGCTCGTTCTCGAACTCGGTCCGCTCGGACGCGACGAGCTCACAGCGCTCCTCGCGGCCCACGCCGACGCTTCCCTGCCGGCGGCCGTAGCGGAGACGATCGTGGCCCGCTCGGAGGGAAACCCCTTCTTCGCCGAGGAACTGCTCGCCGTTGCGGGCGACGATGGTGGGCAACTCCCCCATGCCGTGCGCAACCTCCTCCTGCAGCGAGTCGCCAGCCTCGATCGCTCGACACAACGCGTGTTGCGCCTGGCGGCGGCAGCCGGACGTGAGGTCGGCTACCCGCTGCTCCAGGCAACGGTGGAGCTGTCGGAGGGCGATCTGCGCGACTCGCTCCTGCAGGCGGTGGAGCAAAGTGTCCTCGTCGCCGACCAGGCGAGCGGCACCTTCCGTTTCCGCCATGCACTCCTCGCCGAGGCGATCTACGCGACGATCCTGCCCGGCGAACGCGAGGAGCTGCACGCGCGCCTCGCAGACGCCCTCACACGCGACGGAGCTCCTGCCGCGGAGCTCGCGCCGCACTGGGCGGCGGCGGGCCGCAGCTCGGAGGCGCTCGTCGCCTCGGTCGAAGCCGCGCGGCAGGCGGAGGCCGTCTTCGGGCTGTCAGAGGCTCGCGCGCACCTCGAGCGGGCGCTCGTGCTCTGGGATGTCGTGCCGGACGCGGCTGAGCTCGTGAAGCTGGAGCTCGCTGAGCTCTGTTCCGGAACCGCGGAGCTGGCCAGCAGCACGGGGTTGGCACCGCGAGCAGTCGAGCTTCAGCGGCGGGCGATCGAGCTGGTCGGCGAGGACGATCGCCGACGCGCTGCACTCCTGTATGCGCATCTCGTTATCTGTACGAATGCGGCAAGGACAACGCGGGCCTTGCCGCGCAAGAGCGTGCCGTCGAGCTCGTCCCCGCGCAGCCGCCCTCGACGGAGCGCGCGGAGGTGCTCTCTCGGCTCGGGAGCGGATTGAGGCTCGCGTGGCGCTTCGAGGAGTCGCTTGCTATCTGCCAGGAGGCGCTCGCGATCGCGCGCGCAGTCGGCGCGCACCAAGCGGAGTTCCGGGCGCGCGATGTCCTCGGAAGTGACCTTGTCTACCTCGGCCGCGCCGAGGAAGGACTCACGCATCTCCGGCAGGTTCTCGAGCTCGCCGAGGAGAGCGGCGATCCCCTGGAGCTCCGAGTGGCGTACGTGGGGCTCACGGACGTGTACACGATGCTGGGGCGGCCGCGAGAGGCTGCCCGGCTGGGTGCGAGAGGCCTCGAAGTCATCCGTGGCTACGGAGTCGAGAACACCGTGCTGGAAGCCAACTACGTCGAGGCCCTGCTCGCCATCGGCGAGTGGGACACGGCTGACGAGGCCAGTGCGGCCGCGCTGCGTGCCGTCACTGCGAACTACCCGTACATGCTGCTCTGCATCCGAGCCGACCTCGAGATCGGTCGGGGCCGATTCGAAGAAGCGCGTTCGCACCTCGACGCAGCTCGTGAGACGCTTCGCCCCGACCGCGGGCTCGGGATCTTCGACGTCCTCCTTGCGGAGCTGGCCCTGTGGGAGCGGCGATGGACGGAGGCCGATCAGGCGGTTCAGGACGCCCTGGCGAGGGCGAGCTCGCGGCAAGCCGCTCAGCTCCGTGTTTGGTTCTGCGCGAATGGACTGCGCGCCCAGGCGGAGCTCGCAGCGCTCGCACGCGCCCGCCGAGACAGCGACGGCCATGCAGGGTGGCTTGATCGCGCCGAGAGGCTGATCACTATCGCGCGCGTCGCGGCTGCTGAGGCCGCGGCAATCACGCCGAACGCAGCCGGCTGGCTGGCCCTGGCCGAGGCCGAGTACGAGCGCGCCCGTGGTGCGGCGCCGTCTGAGCTGTGGTCTGAGGCTGCACGGACCTGGGAACGGCTCGAACGCCCGCCGCTCGCGGCCTACTGTCACTGGCGCGAGGCGGAGGCCCTCGTCACCGGCGGCGCCTCCCGCACCGAGGCCGGCGCGCCGCTTCGCGAAGCGTACGCCGTCGCGAGTCGCATCGGAGCAGAGCCCCTACTCCGGGAGATCCAGCTGCTCGCCGAACGCGCACGGCTCGATCTCGCGCCGCCGATCACGGACTCGCAGCGCGAGAGGCAGAGCGTGGAGGAGATTCTCGGGCTGACTCCGCGCGAAGCAGAGGTCCTGACGCTGGTCGCTCGGGGCTACACGAACCGCGAGATCGCAGCGGCGCTCGTGATCAGCGTCAAGACCGCGAGCGTCCACGTCTCGCACATCCTGCGCAAGCTCGGCGCGCCGAACCGGCTCGAGGCGGCCGCGATCGCGCACCGTCTCACCCCGCCGCACGGGGGATGAGGCGGTGCGCGAGGTCTGATGCGTGTCCGCTCAGGTATTCACGGGCGGAGCGGCAGCCGTGTGATCCAGTAGGGCGTGGTCGGCTCAGGGGGCGTCGTGAAGCGCAGGTTCACCGCCCACAGCCGGCCCGCGGCCACGGTCGCGGTCGACGGGATGTCGAAGCTCGGGTCTGTCAGGTCTCCGAGGACGACGCCGCTGGCCAACCCCACTCCGAGCGAGATCACGGTGACCCGGTTGTCGAACGGGCGAACCACGTAGAGCGTGTGCCCGAGCAGCTCGAGCCCGTCCGGGTAGCTGAGATTGGCCCCGCCGAGATCGACCTGGTCGGCGTCACCCGTGGTCGGATCGACCCGGAACAGCTTGCCCGCCTCGGACTGTGCCACGAGCAGGACGCCGTTCTCAGCCACGATCCCGTTCAGGTTGAAGCCCGGCGTCTGCACGAACTCGCCGCCGACCGGCAAGATGGTCGCCGCGGCGGAGGGCGGGAGCGACCCGTCCTTCGGAAGCGGGATCACGACCAGCTGCGGGGAGGTCGAGTCGGTGACGTACACCGCCTCCGGGGTGACGGTGACGTCGTTCAGCAGGCCGACGCCGCGCGGCTGATACGTCGCGAGCAGCGCGCCGCTCGACGCGTCGTACACGCGCACGTCACTGTTACCGATGAGCGGCGGTCCCACGCCTGCGACCCAGATCCGGTCCCGGTCGGCCTCGTAGGCGATCCCGGCGGACGCGCGTCCCGGCGCGCCGGCCGCGAGCACCGCTCCCGACCCGGTTCGAAGATCGCCGCGCCAGATCGCCCCGTCCAGGAGGGAACCGACGAAGTACGACGTGCCCGGCCCGCTCTCGATGCCCTCCGGAAAGAATCCGTTGGGGAGGTCGATCAGAGCCGGGAAGTTGGCACTCTGTCCGGCCGACAAAGCGCCGGCGGCCGGTGCAACGGTGAGGAGCGCGAGTAACCCGACCAGCGCGACGAGATGCCGCGTCGCCAGGGCTGGCATGAAGGCTCCTCGCCGAGACCGCACGCGCCTGCCTCGCGGACTCGGCTCGTCGGGGTTCCTCGTATGTGTGCCTGTCATCGTGGGGCCTCCTGGCGAGGTTTGACCGAATCGACGCGGATCGTTGCCACGCACACGCTCGAGCGCATCAGGCGGAGAGCCTTATCTTCAGCCGGAGGCGTACCTATCTTCTCTCGCCACGGGTTCTCTACGGCCGGGGCGCAGGAGGACTGGTGGAGTGGAGGCCCGCCGCGAGCGTGGCCGTCGTCTGATGCGAACGCAAGCTCTGGGAGCTCGAGCGGGCGCTCACGGGCAGGTGCACGGTCGTTGTCGATGCAGGCAACGTCGCGCGGACACAAAACGGACACATCAGAAACGACACCCGCGACGCCTTACGACGCATCGTCGACCGCTCGAGCCGCCCGATTTGCAGGAGAAAGTGTGTCGCGAGTGATCGCGCGTGTACGCGCGTGACGCCCCGGAAATGGTAAGGAGTAGCCGCTGCGGCCCCGGCGGCCGCCACCGTCGCGAAGTGAGAATGCCGGCGTCGTCTGGTTGACGCCGGCATCCCCTTGGTGCTGTGAGCCCGATAAGGAGTATGGCGCGGGGGCCTGCGGGATTGTTGACTGCTGCCTCGAGCGCGAACCGCAGAATCGTAAGCAGGAGGCCCCTCCAGACGGCGCGTTCCTGTCCTCTGAGAAGGAGGTCGTCTGATGGATGTGATCGTTGAGCGCTGCGCGGGCCTGGATGTGCACCGCGACAGCGTCGTCGCCACCGTGCGCGTGCCGGGCAAGGGC
>WNGF01017796.1_pt1 | contig 10026 bp, 11 predicted proteins | sample 5400641 | NCBI WGS metagenome assembly WNGF01 (sample SAMN13153371, study PRJNA577476) | soil metagenome | isolation source: 80 cm soil or saprolite under grassland replicate 2 | place: USA:California | collected 2016-06-15
GGCGCTGAGCGAACTCTCAATCGAAGCGTTGGAGAAGATGGTTCCGCAAGACCTAGCGCAGAGAATAGCGCAGAGATCACGACCCTCGGCGCTCGATATCGTACATCGTGATATCAAGAACGACTCGCCATCCATCCAACAAAGAATCCAAGAGTCAGTGAACAGGGCAATTCTGATTGTGGATCAAAGACATCCCGGGACCATTGAATTCCAGGGTAAGGGTGTGAAGCTCACTTCGAAGCAATTTTGGCTACTTACGGCGCTGGCTGAATCGCCGGGCAAGTGCGTGTCCTACGATGCTCTATATAATAAGGTCTGGGGCAAAGAAGTTGCCGTGGAACTGCAGCAACTTAGCTACCACAAGTCACAGCTGCTCAAGAAAATTAACCGCGTTGCGCCGAAATCGAATGTAAAAATGTTGATCACGCCGGTCTCCGGCGAAGGCATGGTTTTGAATCTTCGTCCGGACGAAATCAATATCGGACGCGCATAGAACATCATACGTATTTCAGAACCTTCTGACCTGGTCCTGATAGCAAAATCGATTTGACGTTGGTTCCGTTGTGTTCGTCCTTTTCTATTCAGATCGGTAGAGCACGGATCAGAAAAAATCCCATCATTTTCCCAGTCCGCCTAAGATACATCTGAGATCCTGAAACCCTAAACTCGGCCGCAGAACCTTCGGGTTTTTTACGCCCAGAAAGGGGGATTCAGGAATGGTCGATATTTCTTATAGTCTCGAAACGCTTACCGGCAAGCATGGTGGCCTTCTAGAGGTAGTCGAGGCCATCGTCTCGGACGGCAGGCTCATCATGATTCTGACGGATGAGGACGTGCTGCAAAAACGCGATGCTCCATTAAAGGGGAGCTTCTATCGCGTAGTTCTGCCGCTCGCGCAGACGAATGTTCAGCTCAAGGGAGAAGCCTTCGAGCTGGTGCGGGAGAGTCTCAAATTTGCGGAGGATGGCAAGAGTTTGGAAAACCTTATGCGAGAGCTAGGGAGATAACATATGTCGTCGAACAATGGTTTTATGGATGAACAGGGAATGGTGGAGCTGGCGCGCAGGACAATTGAGGATCTTCGGAGAACGGGAGTTTCTCCATCAGAACTGAAGCGCCTGGAAAATATTCTCAAAGAAGGGGGCGTCGGGGAGTCTTTCATTCTGTCTGGACTATTGAGGACGATTCGAAACGAGATTTCGCCGGACGCCTCGCATAAGAAACTACTGCAAATCTATGAGGGAGTGGAGGAGTGTTGCTATTGCCTGGTCGAGCTAAGCCACAATCTCTTCGATGTGGAGGCGTGGCAGCACTATAGGCAATCGGGTTATGAAAGTTTTGAGACCTACTGCACTGAAGTGCTGAAGATCTCTGCGGAGCAGGCAGAGCGCCTTAAGTTAATCAGAGATCGATCTCTCCCGCAGCGAGGAAAGAAAGGTCCTGCACCGTTCGTCGATTGGCTGTTTCAGGCGGCCGAGATTCTGGTATGCGCAAAGACAAACGACTATCTCTGACAAGAATTTCGATCACGGGACCATGAAGAAAAATTGGTGCTGCAAAAGCATTCACGTCCCTCCCCACGTGCTCACGAGCTTGGCTCTTTCGCAATATCATTTTTCCACTCCCGAAATCAGACTCCTGATGGGACACATCCTCGGCTATGCTCTTTCAGGCCGAACAATAAAGCGCCTGGCAAAATCAGCTGGTCGGCGACTGAAATGTGGACGGCCAAAAACAACACCGCGAGTGCAGAAGAAACAACTGAATGATCTCATAGAGGCGACCAGCGCAGGTCTTGACTTGTTTAACGGTAACGCTCTTCACTTCTTGAATCATATTGAGCTTGAATTCGGACTAAGCCCGCGTCAGTACCTGAAATGGGTAACCCAATGCGTGCGCCGCGGGAAATACATGATGCGGAAGTGTCTCCTCTGCGGCGGTTTCTTCCCTTCCCTCGATTCTAGTGAAAGACACTGTCGGGCGTGTCGGGGCGACAGACAACGCCTTCTAAACGAAGAGCGCCGGTCTTCGTTTGATTTCCAATGATCTGCGCTTGTCATTTCCGATTTAGTTTGAATTTGCGCCACGATGCGCTGATTTTTGCCGCTTAATCGGCTAAATCGTCCGACTGCGGTGTGCATAATAGGTTCCACAGAGGTGTAACGACGATGCACACGATTCTAAGACTTCCGGATGTGAAGCGAAGCACAGGACTTTCGCGTAGCACAATTTATCTGCGCATTACGCAAGGCACTTTCCCTAAGCCAGTGAGCCTAGGCGGGCGCGCCGTGGGCTGGTTGGAAGCCGAAGTCCAGCAATGGTTACAGCGACGAATTGAAGCAAGCCGCAGTGAAAGCAGCGGCGTGGGGGCAACTTTGGGGGCAGCACGCAATTTTTGAACTGAAAACTATCAGAACTCACCGCTACTTATAGAAATAATTTAGTTCCTCGATGACCATTCGACTTGCACAAGCTTGACGTCTCGCTCTCACATGTATCTCCAGTTCTCCGTCACTAGAAGGTGGGGCCGAGAACTCGGACAATAGCCGGATTAAGAGTAAGAAAACATTAGGCGGGCAGAACTTACAGCAGACCGCCTGACTTCAAATCAAGCGCGCTCGACATATATTGAGCGGGCAAGCCGTTCAATTCAATGAGACTTCAGGAAGCCGTCTTATTCACCGCACGATAATTGCCTCTTGACCTACCTTTTGATGGCTGACCCCTACTTGTTTTCGCTTTGCTTTCCTGGAGCAAACGTACTACCTGAGAGGGCACGGTCTCTAAGGAGCATATCTAAATTCAGAGAGATCAATTTGCGTGAAAAGGCCTTGTTTTACAATGGCGATCTTTTCTGAAAACGAAGCATCAGTCGGAATATAGCCTATGGGATCGAGAGCCTTCGCTTTAGGACCGATCCAATATCTTCCCGGAACCAACGCAATCTTATATTGTCCGTTTTGATCGCTTCTTACAAAGATAGCCTTACAGCCTTAGTAGTACCTTTAAGACCAGAATTAGACGTATCGCTGGCATATTTCTCCGTTTCTACTGCGTCTTTTCTATCAGTACGCATTTGTTTGAGTGTCAGCTTCACATCATCGACACTTAGTTGCGAAAAATCATGGAGCCCCGCTTGGATAGAGACGGCTAAGAGTAAGTTGAAGAATACAAAGACAGTGACCGTGAGAACAAACAACTTTCTCATAGGAAGTCGGGATTAGAAAACCGCGAACCGCACGAGAGCATTTTACCCGATAAAGTCCGACAACAAACGCTTAGCAAATCAGACAAAGGATACAACGCCAACATAGATAACGCGCCGCGATGGTCTCACTGGACCGCTCATCTTTGTTTAGGTGTTCGCCAGCCGGAATAGCCCAACAGTGGCAGAGCGCCAATAAACAGAAGCACCAGCGATGATGGCTCAGGTGCCTGCAGCGTCACCGTATCAACGAAGAAATCCCAGCCCTCCATAGCCGCATTGGGCGTGGTGATAGTCACGCGCGTAATCGGTGTAGCGGGGCTCGATGAAAGCGAAAACTTCCTGAAGCTCAGCATACTGCTGCTGTCTTGCACAGCGGTGAAGTTCTGGGCATCGACCTGCGCAAGTCCCGAGAACGCGCCGATTTGATAGTCCGCCGCTATGGGCTGACCATTGAATAGTACTCCTTGCACCAAGAAAATGCCCTCGGTAGCAGGTAAGTCGATCATTACAACCTGAAGGAGGGAGGGATCCGCAAAGTCGGCTGTACCATATAAATTAGGCGGAGTACCGTTAACCGCAAACGCCGGCAAGAACGTTGGGTTACCGAGGACGACTCCGCCGGTAATTATGTACTTCCCAGGACTCGTAAGGGTTTGCATGGCTCCCGCTGCGACGAAGTTGTTGGGTTGCAATGGCAGCTGGGGTTCATTTTCAAAGTCTATTGTGATCAGGATCCCATGAGCAGGCTGCGTCAAGCTGAGCGATACGAAAACCAGCGTCACCAACAGCATAGGCAGGAAAGAACAGCGTCGACATCTGTCGGACTTTTTCTGGGTGAGTCGCATAAATGCTCCCTTCTATGAACCGAACTCCGTAAAGGCCAGCAGCATCGCTATTGCTCCATCGATTCCTCCGGTGACGCCTCCGATGGGACCGGTTTATCTTCTATCATGGGGATAATAGCGTCACTCGGATCACTCCCCGAGGCGTCGGGTTCGCTGAAGAAGCCAAGCCCGCTCCCACCTCCGCCTCGGAAGAACTGCGTGAGCGTCCAAACTCCTCGCCCGAGAGTCCCTGCCACCAGCACGTCATCCGCATAATCATAGTGAAGGTCTCGCACCAGAACATGAGGGAGTCCAGTGCCCAAAGGAGCCCAACTCCCTCCTGCTGCGCCGGGACGACGCATCTGGAACACACCACCCAGACCACCCGTGATCAACACCATGTTCCTGATTGTGGCATCGGGGCTGAAAATCTCGATCGAATGGACCTGGCTCATCACCGAAGGAAGATTGGCAGTGAGGTTGACCCAGGAGGCTCCTTCATTGAACGATCCCCAAACCTGGTTCTGATTATCCAGGACGAATACATGTGCGTAGTTTTGCGGATTCACCACCAGACCGCGGGTACTGCTTCCAGGATACGCGCTCAGCGTTGTAATTGGATCGCCTAAGTTGACCCGATGACGGATAGTGGCACCAGCTCCGACGTAGAACACATCTGGATTGGGTATCCCATTTAAGCGACCGCCATAAGCCATAGGACTGGCGCCAATGAAATCACCGATGAAGAAGCCGGTGAAGCCCAGGTTGGCGAGCGAATCGCCCCTATTCATCGACTCATAAATACTGGCTGTCCCGATCAGCAGCCGGCTCGGATTAATCGTGTTGAGCATAAAGGGGTTGTAAAATTGAATGTTAGAATCGAACTGGAAGAGAGTCCTACCCGTTCCTGGACCTGAGATAATGTTGAGAGCTACCGCGATAATCGCTCCAACTCGACTATTGCTCGCGTTCCAGGTCGACCGACGAAAGCTCCCGAAGTTCTGAAAACTAGTGTAACGGATCGTTGTCCCCGGGTGAGCAATCTGATCGGAATCCACTGCTACGTTTCCGCCATCGCCTCCTTGAAAAATATTCCAGGTAGGACTGCCGGGTGTGATTTGTATGGGAGTTCCATTATCCTGCGTGCCGCCAAAAGTAATATTGCTCAGAGGGTCGTAAGCAACTGAATGCACCTCCGCGGTTGTAATGTTGCCGTTGACCGAGACCCATTTACGATTCGCCGCTGCGTTCGGACTGACTAGCCGAAAAATCCCTCCATCTGTACTTTGCAGGAGGTCGCCCGTGGCGTCAAAGATCATCGCCCTTGAGTCGGGATGCGGAGACGTGCCGCCCGATATCGAACCACCGGCGTTCGCGCCGTTACAATCCACGCTTTGCCAGGCGTTTCCGGGTAGCAGAGATGCGTCGCCGCGAAAAGTGTTTCCGCTGAAGCTGGAGCAGCCGTTGATATTAGGGAATGGGGAGTCTTGCCGGTCGCCGGCGATGAAGACGACGCTAGGATCCCTTGGATCCGCTGAAATCGCGCCATGAATGTTGCCTTGCCCACCGGGATGAATAGGTGGCGAGGGAACTCCCATTGCAAGCCATGAATCGCCCTGATTTGTCGATCGGAACACGCCGCTTAATTGGATAACATTACTGCTAATAGTGTTAATGATTGCGGCATAAACAACGTTGTTGCCGAGGCTACTGTGGACCGACAGCAGAATGCGTGACGCAGTGCTCAAGTTGCTTAACCCGTTATTCACGGCAATCCATGTCAAGCCGCCATCGTCAGTCCGAAAAATGCCTTGATTCGGAAGAGCTGCGTAGAGCCTGTTCACATTCGCCGGATCAGCAACCAGGCTGCTGACCGTTCCCAGGGGCAGACCGCCGCTCCCGGAAATTAAGGCAAAGGAGTCGCCTCCGTCACTGCTGAGATAAACGCCGGGCGAAGAGCCTCTGTCCGTCGAGGCAAACACAACATTGCCCCCACCCAGTGCCGTGGGCACGATGTTACTGATGCGCTTTCCACCGAACGTGGATTCACTCAGTACCGTCCACGTCTCCCCACCGTCCGTCGACCGAGCCACCCCAAAGCCGGGACTACCAAGTGAAGAGAGGCTGCTCGAGCTGCCGGTTCCGGCAAATATGATGTTAGGATCCACCGGGCTGATGGCAAGCGAGCGAATCGACAGAGCAGGTAACTGGAAATCGGTAAGCGGAATCCACGTCGGATTGGCCGCGGTTGCATTGGTTGTTTTCCAGATGCCACCATTGACCGTTCCGACATAGAGGAGATTCGCATTGGCCGGATCTGTGGCAATCGCGTTGCTCGCGCCTGCTACCCGATTGTCCGGCAGTACCTGGGTGTTGGGGCCGTTGAGGATCGGACCCGGACCCTGTTCGAGCCACGTTCCCGAAACCGCCGGAACATTGCTGACAATGCTGATAACGACCAGAATGGCCAGCAACCACACCATGCGTGCTTCAGAGTTAAATAAATAATAACTGCGCCTCCTTTCAGCGCCACACATGACAAACTGCATAGCGTTCGTCCTCCCTCGTCTGTATTAGAGTTCTCCCCGTGAAGAAAACACATTTGGCTCCGCGCTGTTCGAACAAAATGTTTCGTGAATTCCGATTTAAGTCCACCTCTTTTCGTCGGGTCTTACGGGGTAACAGGATCGATGAAGCCAGTATAGTTGCGCATGGCTGCTAAAAATAAGTGATGGTATTGCGATAAAATGAAGCGAGAGAGTAAGAAGAGTAAAACTCCTACCAATGCTTTGAATTCCACCTTTTCATGGTTAAGAACGAGCAGTACGCTTAGGGTTTTCATTCTGCCTCCTTTCAAACTCGCTTCCATCGCAACTCTTTGAGATGATAACCCAACCGCCGGATGAGCACGTAGCTTACCAAGGGAGACGGCTCACCCACGATCCGCTCTCCAAGCACTTCGGGCTGCACTCCAACCCCTGCGCGGCATTGGAGCCGATGAACATAAGCAGCTTCCGTTTAACTGGAGTACTACGCGCTACAGCAACTGAGAATTCCCATGGTGGTGCAGTAGCCGGACTAAGGTGTGAAACTATCAAAGGTGCAGAAACAGGACGCTTTTAGCATCGTCGAAACGAGGCTGTCAATAGAGAATCTGCTCGTCAATCAGTACCGGCTTCAACTGAAGGTCGCGGCTGACCTGTAGAATAATTATCGCGGTCGACCAACTCGTCTGAAACGGCAGCATGAACTTGGACAGATTCCCCTTGGGCGTCTCGATGAACGTGATCGGACTGAAGACAGTAGCAGAGAAGTTTGACTTCTTTCGTCACGCAGTAAATGGGAAAGTTTTTCTACGATCTCGGTCGTCCCTTGAAAGAGCGGTAGTGACTCATTTTGAATTTAGAAACGTAGGAGAGCGGGGAAATTATAAGGTATACGCAACACCCAAATCGCCGATGTCCTCAATCGAACGACCAATGTGGTCACATAAGAAAGTGTGAGTTGTGTGCAAAAAAACCTGGTCGGACAGGTTATGCAACCGCGGGCGTAGCTTGACGCCAAAGACCGTAATCAAAGACAATATCAAGCAAAAGGAGGATCGGTGAATGGAAGAATGGAACTATAGGGGCATCTCGATCCGACAAACTTCTCGAATGACCGAATCAAGTCGATGGCTTTCAACTGCCCGTTTCCGAACTCCCCAATGCGGCTTTGATCTAACAGCGTATCCGGCGCGAGAGTTTGATGGTTTTGGGGACCCAAAAAACGCCGAGCGGGCGACCGAAATATTTGCCAAGGAACAGATTGATAAACTCTAGGTTGCCGACACGCCGTTCACTGAATGGTTTGGTAAGGGTCAACGCGAGATGTTAATCGCGGCAATTGTGGAACCCGTTTGTTCCCGCGATCCGCCCTTTTTAAGCATTGCGGTTTCAACTGATTCCAAGTGACCGCTTGACTTCAAATCAATGGCTCCCCACCTAATTGAACTGGGGCGTCGCGCAGTGGTGGCGAATTATTCGCGCACGATGTGATGCGGGTTTTTGTCGTCTCGCAATCCGGCAAAGCTGGCATGGCGTAGGTGACCGTCAGGCGTCCACTCCGTGAACTCCACCTGTGCCACGAGCTTGGGCCGCAGCCAGCGGCAATTTTCCATCTCCTGTTTTGCTAGAGTCAGTCCCCAGCGTGAGCGTCTGTTCTCCGGCAAATTTATGAACGGGCAGCCTTCGGTCTCAACCAGCCTAAGAATCTGGTAGAGCTCCCGGCGCAGTCGTGCGTGTTAATCCAATGGAGGAAAGCGATGCCTGCGGGATATTTTATCGCAAGCGGCAGGGATACGCCTAACGCGTAAGTATGCTGATGGGGTTTGAAAGGCGAGCTCGCCGCTTGTACATATCCACGGCGGTTTCACGGATAACATTCATTGAAAGTGTTTCCGTCCGTATATCTCCGCCCCCTAGTTTGATACTCAATCTCTATCTCAGCGTCATCAGACAAGCAGCAGTTATTTAGTCGCCGTAAGCGTGCAGCACGTTTGTTATCAATATATGTGCCTACGGCGCGAAGTATTTCCGGCAGGCTATCGAATCGAAACTCGGACTTTGACTGATGGCGCCGTGCTTGACCTTCACGATCGAGAATTGTGATGCTATCAAGCGAAAAGTGTAATTCGATAAGACCAGTGTACGGCGGATTCGGGTCGGCGCCTTGCACCCGAAATTCGTTAGAATCAGTTCTTAACTCGAACACTTCGATGTTGTGGCTTTGCAATGCTTGCCCGATGCAGCGAAGGGTGGCGGCATATTTCTGGAGATACGGCATACGACCTCCGTGGAATCGCCTCTATCGCAAAACGACGATGACTTCAACCACTGAGGATTTGGGAGCAGATAGCGGAATCGCCTCCGCAAGTATGCTACGCTTCCGAAAAAATCACACGGAATGGAGCAAGGATAGCCGAAGAAACGAACAGCAACAAGGTTACGCTTGAAGAACTGATGGTGAGCAATTTGGCGATGACCGATGCCTTGGCCAAGCTGATGATCGCCAAGGGCGTCATTACGGACGCGGAGTTCAAAGCCCAGTTGGGCACTGAGCGGGCGAACTATCTCGCCGTGCTAAAGCGGCTGCACTAACGACTATGTGCGGACGTTTCGGCGCTACATTCCAGTACCGCGACATCAAGGTTCTCTGGAACCTTCGAGGAGACTTCACCGATTTTGCTCCTCGCTACAACATCGCCCGTCGCAAGAGGTGCCGGTAATCGTGCGCAGCGAGGATCACAACGAGGTCAAGCCAATGCGCTGGGGCTTGGTGCCGTCGTGGGCGCAAGATCGTTCAATCGGACAACGTATGATCCACGCTCGCTCCGAGACACTGCTTGAAAAGTCCTCGTTCAAGAATCTAGTGCCAAATCGGCGCTGCCTCGTGTCGGCTGACGGTTTCTACGAATGGCGCAGAGAGGGAAACCGCAAGGTGCCGATGTGGATTCACCTGAAAAAACGCGAACCGTTTGCCTTCGCCGGGCTCTGGGACTGTTGGTTAGATCGCGATGCCGGGAACCGACTTTACACTTTCACCCGGTGGGCAAGGCAACATACACGGCGCCATCGCAGCCGATCCAATGAATCCGAGTGTTGTCTTCATCGCTGGCGACCGGCAAGACTCCCCATTCCCGAATATCAACGGCTGCTCCAGCTTCAGCGGAAACACTTTTCGTGGCGACGCATCTCTGCTACCCGGAAACGCCTGGCAAAGCGTGGATTGTAACGGCGCGAACGCGGGTGGTTCTATATCTGGCGGCACGTCGTCGCATGCTGACTCGAGGGCGATGATCTTTGACGCCATGGGCGACCTCGTGCAAAGTACGGACGGCGGGATTTTTCGATTGGTGCGCCCGAACGTGGCGGCGAATCGTAAATGGGTCTCGGTCAACGGCAACATTACAACCGCGGAGGTGCATTCAGTTGCTTACGACCCTCTGAGCAATAT
>WNGF01011147.1_pt1 | contig 10023 bp, 9 predicted proteins | sample 5400641 | NCBI WGS metagenome assembly WNGF01 (sample SAMN13153371, study PRJNA577476) | soil metagenome | isolation source: 80 cm soil or saprolite under grassland replicate 2 | place: USA:California | collected 2016-06-15
CCGTCATCGAGAAGGACGAGGGGCCGCGCAAGGAAACCTCGCTCGAAGCGCTCGCGGCGTTGAAGCCCTCGTTCGAGAAGGACGGAACGGTCACGGCGGGCAACGCGCCCGGATTGAACGACGGCGCGAGCGCCCTGGTGGTCGCGTCGCTGGCGTTCGCCAAAGCGCACTCGCTCAAGCCGCTGGCGCGCGTCACCGCGTACGCCACCGGAGGTGGGGACCCGAAGGATCTGTTCTTCGCGCCGATCTTCGCAGTGCAGAGCCTGATGAAAAAGGCGGGCACTAAGATCGGCGACTACGAGCTGATCGAAGCCAACGAAGCGTTCGCGGTGCAGGCGCTCGCCGATGGGCGCGCGCTCGGTTGGGACTGGGACCGCGTCAACGTGAACGGGGGCGCCATCGCCCTCGGACACCCGATCGGCGCCTCGGGCGCGCGGGTCCTCACGACATTGCTGCATGCCCTGAAAGCTCGGAACCAGATGACCGGCCTCGCCACGCTCTGTTTGGGCGGTGGCAACGCCGTGGCCCTCAGCGTGGAGATGCTCTGATGCCGCTCGCCGCCGCCGAGTCCGCGCAGTCCTCGTCCTTCTCCCGGACCGCCCGCCGCGTCCTCGCGGTGATCCTCGGCGCCGTCGTCGTGGCGCTCGCGGCGCAGGCGGCGGTGCCGCTCCCCGGCACGCCGGTGCCGCTGACGCTGCAGCCGCTCGCGGTGCTGGTCGTCGGCGGCCTGCTGGGCCCCGAGCTCGGCGCCGCGAGTCTCGTGACCTATCTCGCGCTGGGCGCCGCCGGTCTGCCGGTGTTCACGCCCAGCCCGCTCTTGCCACAGGGTCTGGGCCGGCTGCTCGGTCCCACCGGCGGCTACCTCCTCGCGTACCCGGTGGCCGCCTGGGCCGTGGGACACCTCGTGGGCGCTACTGACCCCGGGCGCAAGCCCGGGGTGGGTCGGCTGTGCGTCGCGGCTCTCGCCGTCCTCGCGCTCATCCACATCGGTGGCCTGGCGCAGCTCGTCATCCTCACCGGCAGCACCGGCCAGGCGGCCCGTCTCGGCACGCTGCCGTTCCTGCTCGGCGACCTGCTGAAGGTCGCCCTGGCGGCCCTGATCCTGAAACCCACCCTGAGTCCCCTGCGCGCGCGCCTATGACGGCGCGCGTGGCGTTTCTGGAGCGGGCGACGGCCACCGGCGTCGCGCTCGCCTGGATCGTCGCGTTCGGCGTCATAGGCGGCACGGCTAGCTGGCTCTTGTCGCACATGCCCACGCATCTCGCCGAGGATTGGACGCTCGCCTGGCAGGCGGGCGCGGCGGTGCTGGGCTTCGGGTTCGCCACCTGGCTCGTGGGGCGCCGGCTCGACCGGCGGTCCTGGGAGGCGCTGGGCTGGCGCCCGCGCACCGGTGTCGCGCGTGGCCTGGCCGGTGGCGTGGCGAGCGGCGCCATCATGGCGGCGGGTGCGGTGGGGCTCGCGGCCCTGGCGGGCGGCGCCGCCGTCCGCATGACCCCGCAGAGCGGTTGGGCAGCGACGGCCGCGCCGCTCGGCGTCGGACTCCTGCTCGCGGCGCTCGCGGAAGAGCTCATCTTCCGCGGGTACGTGCTGCGCCGGCTCGCCGCGGCGGTGGGCGCGACGCCCGCGACCGCGGCCGGCGCGCTCGGCTTCGGGCTCGCGCACGTCGGCAATCCCGGCGCGTCGGCGTTCTCGACGTTCAACGTGGCGCTCGCGGGCGTGTGGCTCGCCTGCGCGTTCTTCTCGCCGGGCGCCATGCCGCTCGCGTGGGGCGCGCACTTCGGGTGGAACGCGACGCTGGCGCTCGGGTTCGACGCGCCCGTCAGCGGCTACGCCTTCGGCCTGCCCGGCATCGATTATCTCCCGGGGGCGCACGCGTGGATCGACGGCGGCCGGTTCGGCCCCGAAGGCGGTGTGGTGGCGACGCTCGTGATGGTCGCGGGCGCGGCGGCCCTCACCGCCTGGACCCGTCGCGCCGGGGCGGCGCCGGCGGCAGCGTGAGCCGCGTCGCGGTGGTGGGGGCGGGGACGATGGGGAACGGCATCGCCCATGTCTTCGCACAGCACGGCTGGGACACGGCGCTGATCGACGTCGCCCCGGGCCTGCTCGAGCGCGTCCTCGGCATCATCCGCGCGAACCTGGAGCGCCAGGTCAAGAAGGGCATGCTCACCGCTGAGCAGCGCGACGCCGCGCTCGGCCGCATCCGCACCGCGCCGAGCCTCGACGCCGTCGCGGACGCCGAACTCGTCGTGGAGGCAGCGACCGAACGGCCCGACGTCAAGTTCAAGATCTTCCGCGACCTGGACCGCCTGGCGCCGCCGGGGGCGATCCTCGCCACCAACACGTCGTCCATCTCGGTCACGACCATCGCCGCCCAGACGAAGCGCCCGGTGCAGGTGATCGGGATGCACTTCATGAATCCGGTCCCGGTGATGACGCTCGTGGAGGTGATCCGGGGGCTCGAGACGTCCGAGGAGACCGTGGCGAAGGTCGTGGAAGTGGTGAAGGGGTTGGGCAAGACGCCCGTCCAGGTCAACGATGCGCCCGGGTTCGTGTCGAACCGCGTGCTCATGCCGATGATCAATGAAGCGGTGTTCTGCGTGATGGAGGGCGTGGCGACGCCCGACGCGGTGGACGCCGTGATGAAGCTCGGGATGAACCATCCGCTCGGGCCGCTCGCGCTCGCCGACCTGATCGGGCTCGACGTGTGTCTCGCGATCCTCGAGGTGCTGCAGCGGGACCTGGGGGACGACAAGTACCGCCCCGCGCCGCTGTTGCGGAAGATGGTCGCGGCCGGGCGCCTGGGGCGGAAAAGCGGGCGCGGATTCTATGTCTATCGCGATTGAGCCGGCGGGGCTGTCGGAGACGCAGCGCCAGATCGTCGAGCTGGCGCGCGAGTTCGCGCGCACCAAGATCGAGCCGTTCGCGGCGGAGTGGGACCGCACGGCGTACTTCCCGCGCGACGTGATCGCCGAGCTCGGCCAGCTCGGATTCCTCGGGATGTGCACGCCCGAGGAATTCGACGGCATGGGGCTCGATACGGTCACCTACCTGCTCGCGCTCGAAGAAATCGCCGCGGCGGACGCGAGCGTCGCGGTGTCGCTGTCGATTCACAACGCCATCCCGACCACGATGCTCGTGCGCCACGGCACCGCGGAGCAGAAGCAGCGCTGGCTCAGGCCGATGGCGCGGGGCGAGCTGCTGGCCGGGTTCGCGCTCTCCGAGCCCGGCTCGGGTTCCGATGCCGCGGCGCTCGCGACGCGGGCCGAGCGGGACGGGGCCGGCTGGGTGCTCGCGGGCGCCAAGGCGTGGGCCACGAACGGCGGCACCGCTGACCTGATGATCGTGATGGCCCGGAGCGAGCGCGGCATCTGCGCCTTTGTTGTGCCCACCGACGCCCACGGTTATCGTCCGGGGAAGCCCGAGGACAAGATGGGCCTGCGCGCGTCGAACACGGTCGCGCTGGCGCTCGAGGACGTGCGGCTGCCCGCCGATCATCTGCTGGGCGAGGACGGCAGCGGGTTCGCGTATGCGATGGAAGGACTCGATGCGGGGCGGCTGGGGATAGCGGCGCAGGCGGTCGGGATCGCGCGGCGGGCGCTCGAGCACGCCGTGGCGTACTGCGGCGAGCGCAGGCAGTTCGGGCAGGCGCTGCGGGAGTTCGAGGCCGTGCAGTTCAAGCTGGCCGACATGGCGACGCGGGTGGAGGCGGCGCGCGCCCTGCTGCACAGCGCCGCGGCGTGCCGGGACCGCGGCGACGAGCCGACGACGCCGGCGAGCATGGCCAAGCTGTTCGCCTCCGAGACCGCCATGTGGGTGACGACCCAGGCGGTGCAACTGTTCGGCGGGTACGGCTACATGCGGGACTTCCCCGTCGAGAAACTGTTTCGGGACGCCAAAGTCACCGAGATCTATGAAGGCACCAGCGAAATCCAGCGGCTCATCGTCGCCCGCGGCCTCTATCCCCGAGGTTGACGGGGGCCATGGCCCTCCGACTGACCCCGGGCGCAAGCCCGGGGATCGCCAGGGGCTCGACCTGTTCGCGCTCCTGGCCGAGTACGACCACGAGCAGGTCAGCGTCTACTACGACCCGTCCACGGACTACCGCGGCATCATCGCGATCCATTCCACGGTGCTCGGACCGGCGCTGGGCGGCACGCGCTTCTGGCACTACGAGAGCGACGCCGAGGCGCTGATCGACAGCCTGCGCCTGGCGCGCGGGATGACCTACAAGGCGGCGGTGGCCGGCCTCAACCTGGGCGGGGGCAAGAGCGTCATCATCGGCGACAACCGCACGACGCGGCGCGAGGCGCTGTTCCGCGCCCACGGCCGCCACGTCGAATCCCTCAAGGGGCGCTACATCACCGCCGAGGACGTCGGCACGAGCACCGCCGACATGGAGTACATCAAGGCCGAGACGAACTACGTGACCGGCCTGATCGGCAAGTCGGGCGACCCGTCGCCCGTCACCGCCTACGGGGTGTATCGCGGCATCAAGGCCTGCGCCCGCTACCGCTACGGCTCGGACGGCCTCAGCGGCAAGCACGTGGCTTTGCAGGGATGCGGCTCGGTAGGCTATCATCTGGCGAAGCTGCTCTACGCCGAGGGCGCGAGCATCACCTGCACGGACATCGACCCGCAGCGGGTGAAGCGGGTGGTCGAGGAGTGCGGGGCGCAGGCGGTCGCCACGAACGACATTTACGATGTGCGGGCGGACGTGTTCGCGCCGTGCGCGCTCGGCGCTGTGATCAACGACACCACCCTCAGCCGTCTGCGGGTCGAGATTGTAGCGGGGGCGGCCAACAACCAGCTAGCCGAAGACCGCCACGGCGACCTGCTGGAGCAGCGACAGATCACCTACGCCCCGGACTACGTGATCAACGGCGGCGGGTTGATCAACGTCAACGCGGAGCTGCACGGTTGGGCGCCCGAGCGGGCGCGGTCGAAGGCGGGGGAGATCTACGACACCATCCTGCGCGTGTTCGAGATCGCGCGCGAGGAGGGGATCCCCAGCTACCGGGCAGCCGATCGGTTGGCGGAGCAGCGCATCGCCGCGATCGCCAAGGTGCGGCGCAACTTTGTCTGAGCGGATTTACGTCGGCGCGGACCACGCGGGGTTCCAGCTGAAGCAGCGGCTCGTGGAGGAGCTCCAGCGGCTGGGATACGAGCCCGTGGACGTGGGCCCCAAGACGATGGACCCGGCGGACGACTACCCCGATTTCGGCCGGCCGGTGGCCGAGGCGGTGAGCACGGGCCAGGCGGCGCGCGGCGTGTTGACGTGCGGGACGGGGCTCGGCATGACATACGTCGCCAACCGGTTTCCGCGGGTGCGGGCGGCGGTGGCGTGGAGCCCGGAGATCGCGGAGCTCGCGCGCAAGCACAACGATGCGAACGTGCTGGTGCTGCCGTCACGGTTCGTGAGCGAGGAGGAGGGGATGGAGATCCTGCACAAGTGGCTGGACACGGCATTCGACGGCGGGCGCCACGAGCGGCGCGTCGCCAAGATCGACTCGTGATCGACCGGCGCGCCTCGCTCGCCAAGGCGGACCCGACCGTGTTCCAGCTCGTGCGCCGCGAGGTGGAGCGCCAGGAGCACGGGCTCGAGCTGATCGCGAGCGAGAACTTCGTGTCCATCGCGGTGCTCGAGGCGATGGGGACGGCCCTCACCAACAAGTACGCGGAGGGGCTCCCCAAGAAGCGCTACTACGGCGGCTGCGAGGTGGTGGACGAGGTCGAGCAGCTGGCGATCGACCGGGCCAAGGCGCTCTTCAAGGCAGAGCACGTCAACGTGCAGCCGCACGCGGGCGCGCAGGCCAACATGGCCGCGTACCTCGCGGTCGCGAAGCCCGGCGACACCCTGCTCGGACTCGCGCTGCCGCACGGCGGTCATCTCACGCACGGCGCGCCGGTGAACTTCTCGGGCACGCTGTTCCGGGCCGCCCAGTACGGCGTGCGCGAGGACACCGGCCGCATCGATTATGACCAGGTCCGCGAGGTCGCCCGGCGCGAGCGGCCGCGCATCCTGGTCGGCGGCGGCTCGGCCTACGCGCGCATCATCGACTTCCCCGCGCTCAGGAGCATCGCGGACGAAGTCGGCGCGACGTTCGTCGTGGATATGGCGCACTTCGCGGGCCTCGTGGCAGCGGGCATCCATCCGTCCCCCGTGCCGCACGCGCAGATCGTCACGACCACGACGCACAAGACGCTGCGCGGCCCGCGCGGCGGGCTGATCCTGTGCCAGGAAGTCCTCGCGAAAGACGTCGACAAGCAGGTGTTCCCGGGACTCCAGGGCGGCCCGCTCGAGCACGTGATCGCCGCCAAGGCCGTGGCACTGGGCGAGGCGCTCGACCCGTCGTTCAGGGCATACGCGCAGCAGGTGGTGAGCAACGCCCAGACGCTCGCCGCCGCGCTGATCGAGCGCGGCTACGCAATCGTGTCCGGGGGGACGGACACGCACCTCATGCTCGTGGATCTGCGGCCCAAGAACGTCACGGGGAAGGAAGCGCAGGAGCTGCTCGACCGCGCCGGCATCACCGTCAACAAGAACACCATCCCCGGCGATCCCCAGAAGGCGTTCGTGACGAGCGGCGTGCGCATCGGCACGCCCGCCGTGACGACGCGCGGCTTCAGCGAGACGGAGATGCTCAAGGTGGCAGATTTCATCGACACGGTGCTCACGCGCAAGGACGACGCGACCATCGCGCGCGTCAGGGCCGACGTGCGCGCGCTCACCGAGCAGTTCCCCTTGTACGCGGCCCCGGCCCGGCCGACGGTGGTGGGTGCCCATGGGCGATAGCAGCGGTTCCTCCGGTCGGCCCTCCCGGGGCTCCGGCTCGTTCACGGTCCATCCCGCCGAGGAGCTGGAGGTCTACTTCAACGAAGTCGCGCACGGCCGTCCCGTGGGCTTCGTCGCGTCGTCCAAATGGAAGCCGCCCACCGACATCTACGAGACCGACGACGCGCTCGTCATCTACATGGACATCGCCGGCATGCAGTCGGAGGACTTCACCGTCGAGTTCGTGGACGGCGTTCTCACGATCGCCGGCGAGCGCACGGCCCGGCGCCACGAGGGCAAGCCGCACTATCACGCGATGGAAGTGCAGGTGGGCCCGTTCGAGCGCCGCTTCCGCCTCCCGGTGCCGGTCGATCCCGAAAGCATCAGCGCCAGCTACGAGCTCGGCTTCCTCGAGGTGCGGCTCACCAAGCTTCCGGCGCGGCTCTCCGGTCCGCAGTCCGTCCGGGTGCAATAGATGGATCGCCTGCCCGTCCTCCCTCTGGGCCGCCTGGTCGTCTATCCGCACGTCGTGCTGCCCATGGCGCTCACCGACCCGGCCGCCGTCCAGCTGATCGACGAGGTGGTGCAGGGCAACAAGCGGCTGTTGCTCGGCGTGGTGAAACCCGTCGGCGGCACCGAGCCGCCGGAGGGCGCCGTGATGCAGGCCCGGGCCGACGAGCTGTACGAGGTCGGCACCCTCGGCACAGTGGTGCGGATGCTCAAGCTGGGCGACGGCTCGGTGCGGGTCATGGTGCAGGGCCTCGAGCGGGCCCGGCTCGTCGAGGTGGTGCCCGCGGAGCACTGGCTGGTGGCGCGGTTCGACATCCTTCCGAACGTCATCACCGAGGATGCCCGCACCGAAGCGCTGAAGCGCACGGTGCACGCGCAGTTCTCCCGGGTGATCGACATCGCCCCCTACCTCGGCGAGGAGCTGCACGAGGTGCTCGTCGGCATCACCGACGCGGGCAAGCTCGCCGACTTCGTGGCGGCGAACCTCGACCTGGCCCTCCCTCCCAAGGCCGAGTTGCTGGCGATCGACGACGTGAATCACCGCCTCGAGCGGTTGGCCGAGCTGCTCGGTCAGGAGCTGCAGGTGCTCGAGGTCGGGAGCCAGATCCAGGAGAAGGTGCGCACCCGGCTCGATCAGAACCAGCGGGAGTACGTGCTGCGCGAGCAGCTGCGGGTGATCCGCCAGGAGCTGGGCGAGGAGGAGGGAGAGGACGAGCTGACCGAGCTGGCGCATCGGCTGGACGGAGCCGGGCTCCACGAAGAGGCGAAGAAGGTCGCCGACCGGGAGCTCAAGCGGCTGCGGCAGATGTCGCCGCAGTCGGCGGAGTACCACGTCGCCCGCACCTACCTCGAGGTGTTCGCCTCGCTGCCCTGGGGCCGCACGTCGGAGGATCGGCTCGACCTGAAGGCCGCGCGCGAGATCCTCGACCGCGATCACTTCGACTTGAAGCCCGTCAAGGAACGCATCCTCGAGTACCTCGCGGTGCGTACCCTCAACCCCTCGGCCCGCGGCAGCATCTTGTGCTTCGTGGGCCCGCCCGGCGTCGGCAAGACCTCGCTCGGCCAGAGCATCGCCGAGGCGCTGGGGCGCCGCTTCACGCGCGTGTCGCTCGGCGGCGTGCGCGACGAGGCGGAGGTGCGGGGTCACCGGCGCACCTACGTCGGCGCGCTGCCGGGCCGCATCATCCACGCCCTGCAGCGTTGCGAGACCCGTAACCCGCTCTTGATGCTCGACGAAGTGGACAAGATGGGCGCCGACGTACGCGGCGATCCCACGGCCGCGCTGCTCGAGGTGCTCGACCCGGCGCAGAACGCGAGCTTCGTGGATCACTACCTCGAAGTTCCGTTCGACCTCTCGGGCGTGATGTTCATCGCCACCGCCAACAGCCTCGCGCCCATTCCCGACCCGCTGCTCGACCGGATGGAAGTGCTCACCCTGCCGGGGTACACGCCTGGCGAGAAGCTCGCCATCGCCAAGCGCTTCCTCCTGCCCCGGCAGCTCAAGGAGACGGGGCTCCAGCGGGAGCGTGCGAGCCTGGCGGACCCGGCGCTGGAGCGGCTGATCGCGGAGTACACGCGCGAGGCCGGCGTGCGCCAGCTCGAGCGGGAGATCCAGGGCGTGCTCCGCAAGGCCGCGCTGGAGGTGGTGGAGGGAAGGGCGGCCGGAGTGAAGATCACGGTGAAGAACCTGGAGAAGTTCGCCGGCCAGCCCAAGGTGCAGAGCGAGGTGGCGGGGCGGAGTCCGGAGGTGGGCGTGGCCACCGGGCTCGCGTGGACGCCGGTGGGTGGCGACATCATGTTCATCGAGGCGATCCAGATGCCCGGCAAGGGCCAGATCACGCTCACGGGACAGCTGGGGGACGTGATGAAGGAGTCGGCCCAGGCGGCCTGGAGCCTGTTGCGGGCCCGGGCGACCGCGCTCAGCATTCCGCTCGAGGCGTTCACGCAGACCGACGTGCATCTGCACCTCCCCGCGGGCGCCGTGCCGAAGGACGGCCCGTCGGCCGGGATCGCGATCGCGACGGCGCTCGCGTCGCTGTTGTGCCGCCGCCCCTCGCGCCACGACGTCGCGATGACGGGCGAGCTCACGCTGCGGGGGCGCATCCTGCCGATCGGCGGCCTCAAGGAGAAGCTGACCGCCGCGGCGCGGGCCGGCGTGAAGACCGTGCTCGTGCCGGCCCGCAACCGGAACGACCTCGTGGACGTGCCCGACGAGGTGAAGGAGTTGCTCGAGATCAAGGCGGTGGAGACGATCGACGAGGTGCTGGAGCTCGCGCTGCTCGAGCCGCGCCACTCCCGGCCGCTGATCGTGCGGCCGCATACCGGGCCGCCCGAGGTGCGCCCGTGAGCGATTTCGCGACGCTCGAGGAAGCGTTCGCGCGCATCGGCCAGCAGGACGGCCGCTATCACGAGCGCGGCTACCTGTTCGTGCTGGCCGCACTCGAATACGCCCAGGGCCGGTTGCCCGCCCGCCGCCATTTGAGCGGCGCCGAGCTGGCGTGGGCGTGCCGCGACTTCGCGCGCGATCAGTTCGGCCTGCTCGCCCTCACTGTCCTCGGGCACTGGGGGATCACGAGCACCGAGGACCTGGGACGCATGGTGTTCACCCTGATCGACGTCGGCCTGCTCGCGCGGCAGCCGAGCGACAAGCCGGAGGACTTCGATCGCGTGTACGACTTTGCGGAGGTGTTCCGGGCCGGGTATCCGTGGCCTGGGGTGGAGCGCGGATAAGGGGGCGCCGG
>WNGF01015568.1_pt1 | contig 10023 bp, 11 predicted proteins | sample 5400641 | NCBI WGS metagenome assembly WNGF01 (sample SAMN13153371, study PRJNA577476) | soil metagenome | isolation source: 80 cm soil or saprolite under grassland replicate 2 | place: USA:California | collected 2016-06-15
TGGGCAGAGGAACTGAGCCGTCCGCGCTGAACCCGTGAAGCGCCGATCGTGCGCTCAGCGGGCGTCCATCACGTCGACCTCGTCGTCTCCTCGATCGAGCGCAGCCTGCCCTTCTACACGGAGCTGCTCGGGCCGCTTGGCTACCACCGCGTCGGGGAGGTGGAAGGGGAGCGGGGAGAGACGATCTGGTACATCTCCGGTCCGGGGACGTCGATCGGGCTGCGTGAGGCCCAGTCGGAGACGGAAGAGCCGTACGATCGCTACCGAGTGGGGCTCCACCACCTCGCTTTCGAGGCCGAATCGCGCGCGCAGGTCGACGACCGTGCGGATTGGGTACGCACACAGGGACTCGAGGTCGAGACCGAGCCGCAGGAGTACACGTACCTGCCCGGCTACTACGCGGTGTTCTTCTACGATCCCGACGGCCTGAAGTTGGAGATCGTCCACGTCCCAGGCCTCTTTGCGGCCTGAGCGAAAGGAGAAGGATGACCACGACACCCCCCGAGCAGCCCACGACCCCGCAAGAGCCCGGCTATCGCAACGGGCCGAACGTCAACCTCAACCTCTCGGCCCTCATGCCGACCCCGGGGAATGCAGAGCTGGCCGTCTACATCCTCGCGACGATCCTCGTCGCCATCATCGCGCTTGCGGCCAGCGGGGTCGACGCGCCGGAGTTCGTCGTCTCCTTCACCGTGATCACGTTCGCGTATCTCATTTCACGCGGGATCGCCAAGGCGTCGCGCGTGCTCGAACGCTAGACAGCCTCGAACTGCAACTTCTTCGCCTCGCGCGGGATTGCCGTCGGGTAGTCCCGCGTGAGGCAGGCGCGGCAGAACTGCGACTCGGGGCGGCGCGTCGACGCCTGCAGGCCTTCGAGCGACAGGTGGGCTAGCGAGGTCGCGCCGATGTGCTCGCGGACCTCGTCGACCGTCTTGTTCGAGGCAATCAGCTCCTCCGGATCGGCGAGGTCGATGCCATAGAAGCACTGGCCTATCACGGGCGGTGACGAGATCCGCACGTGGACCTCGGCGGCGCCCGCCTCGAACAGCATCTGCACGATCTGGCGCGTCGTGTTGCCGCGCACGATCGAGTCGTCGACCACGACGACGCGTTTGCCGGCCACCTCGGCGAGCGGGTTGAACTTGAGCTTGATCCCCTGCTCGCGCAGCCCCTGGTCGGGCTGGATGAACGTCCGTCCGACGTAGCGGTTCTTGATCAACCCCTCGCTGAACGGGACGTTGAGCGCGCGCGAGAAGCCGATGGCGGCGGGCGTGCCTGAGTCGGGAATCGGCAGGACCAGGTCCGCCTCGACCGGCGATTCCTCCGCCAGACGCTCGCCCATGCGCACGCGCGCGGCGTGCACCTCCACTCCCGCAAGCCGCGAGTCGGGGCGGGCGAGGTAGAAGAACTCGAAGATGCAGAGCGCGCCGCCCTTGTCCTGTGGGACGGCCTGGCGTGCTTCGACCCGTTCCTCGATCACCATCAGCTCGCCCGGGCGCACCTCGCGCTCGAGCTTCGCGCCGACCAGGTCGAGGGCGCACGTCTCGGAGGCGACGACCCAGTCGCGGTCGAGCCGACCGAGGCAAAGAGGTCGCATCCCGCGCGGGTCGCGGAAGGCGACGAGCTTGCCCTCGCTCAGCGCGACGACGGAGAACGCACCGTCGAGCTTCCCCATCGCACCGGCGACGGCATCGGCGAGCGGAGCGGGATCGTTGGCGATCAGCGCCGCGATCACCTCCGTGTCGGCGGTCGTTACGAGCCGGTGGCCCTGCTCGGCGAGCTGCGCGCGGAGCTCGGCCGCGTTCGTGAGGTTCCCGTTGTGGCCGAGGGCGATCGTCCGTGCGCTTCCGTGTTGGACGAGTGGTTGCGCGTTCCACCACTGCGACGAACCGGTGGTCGAATAGCGCGTGTGGCCGATCGCGAGCTCGCCGTGGAGCCCGCGCAGCTTCTGCTCGTCGAAGACCTGCGTAACGAGCCCCATGTCGCGCAGCGCCGTCAGGCGTCCCTCGTCGGAGACGGCGATTCCGGCCGATTCCTGACCACGGTGCTGGAGCGCAAAGAGACCGAAGTACGTGAGCCGTGCGACGTCTCGCTCAGGCGACCGGACCCCGAACAGGCCGCACATCTAGCGTGCGTCCCGGTCGGCGGCGTCGACCCACTGCTTGATCCGCGCCGCGCTGCTCGGGGCCGAGCGCGGCCCGGCCGGGATGGGCGGCTCCCGTTCGGCACTCAGCTGCTCGAGCTCCTCGCCGAGGATCTCGCTTCCGCCGACGACGCCAAGCCGCTCGATGCCCTTCGTCCCGAGTCGTTCGACGTCCGCGGGAGCGCAGGCGAGCACCACGCGGCCGCCAGACGCTGGCTCCGGCAGCTCCACGCGCGCGCCGACACCGCTGTACAGCGCCGCCTCTCGTAGCGCCGTCTCGATGCCGCCGTCCGAGACATCGTGCGTAAGCGTGACCACGGGCGCAGCCTTCCAGACGTAGCGGACGAGCGCCGCTTCGGCCGCGAGATCTAGCTCGCCCGGCGCCGTCGCGACGAGGACGACGTCGCCCTCGCGCCATGCGCCCGGGATGAAGCGGACGTCCGGGACGAGTCCGACGCAGCCGACGACGGGGGTGGGTGGGATCGACCTGCCGTCGGTGTCGTTGTACAGCGACACGTTCCCCGAAACGACCGGGATGCCGAGCGCCTCGGCCGCACGGGCGATGCCGTCGATCGCCTGCTCGAGATCCCACGCTATCTCCGGCTTCTCCGGGTTACCGAAGTTGAGACAGTCCGTTAACGCGAGCGGCTCGCCGCCTCCGCAGGCGACGTTGCGTGCGGCGCCGAGAACCGCGAGGACTCCGGCCCGCAACGGGTCGCGCTCGCCCGGCGGCGGTCCTTGCAGCGACACAGCGAGGCCGCGCAGCGACGGCCGCAGGCGCAGCACCGCTGCATCAAGGCCAGGGCGTCGAACCGTGCGCGAACCGACCAGCTGGTCGTACTGCTCGTAGACCCAGGCCTTCGAGCGTCGGTTCTCGGTTGACGGTTCGACGTTCTCGGCGAAATGTGGCCGGCGCTCGACCTCATGACGCGGACATTCCTCGGTGAGAAAGACAGCGGGGATCGCCCCGACCGGCTCGCCCCCGAGGAAGGCGCGCAGCTCGCCGGTGTCCGTGACGTCTCCGATCGCCGTGCACGGCAACTCCCACTTCTCACAGACGCGCCGCACCGACTCGAGCATCTGCGGACGCACGACCGCGACCATCCGCTCCTGCGACTCGGAGATCATGATCTCCCACGGCTCCATCTCCGTCTCGCGCAGCGGCACGCGGTCGAGATGGACGTCGATGCCGGCGCCGTCGCGCGCCATCTCGGCGAGCGCCGAGGCGAGCCCGGCCGCTCCGCAGTCCTGCAGCGACTCGACGAGTCCGCCGTCGACGAGCTCGAGGGAGGCCTCGATCAGCTTCTTGCCGGTGAACGGATCGCCGATCTGCACCGACGGCCGCTTGTCGGGATCGTCCTCGCCGAGCTCAGCGCTCGCGAGCACCGACGCGCCGCCGATTCCGTCGCGGCCCGTCGTCGCGCCGTAGAGGACGACGTGCGCGCCGATCGCTGTCGCGCGCGCGCGTGTAACACGATGCGCAGGGAGAAGCCCGACGCACATGGCGTTGACGAGGCAGTTGTCGCGGTACGTCTCGTCGAACACCGCTTCTCCGCCAACCGTCGGGACGCCCACGCTGTTGCCGTAGTGGCCGATACCGGCGACGGCGCGCCGGCAATGATGGTCCGGCTCGGCAAAGCGTAGGCCGTCGAGGATCGCGATCGGCCGCGCGCCCATCGCAACGATGTCGCGGAGGATCCCGCCAACCCCGGTCGCCGCGCCCTGGAACGGCTCGACCGCGGACGGGTGGTTGTGCGACTCGACCTTGAACGCCACCGCCTCGCCCTCCCCGATGTCGATGACGCCCGCGTTCTCACCTGGCCCCTGCAAAACGCGTTCTCCCCCGGAGGGGAGCCGTTTCAGGAGGAGGGCCGAGTGCTTGTAGCCACAGTGTTCCGACCAGAGGAGCGAGAAGACCGCCAATTCGAAGTCGTTCGGGTCGCGGCCGAGCAGCTCCCGGATACGGTCGAGCTCCCCGTCGGTCAGCCCCAGAGCACGGTGGAGCGGCTGTTCCGGCGCGAGCTGCGTCAAGGGTCCGAGTCTACCCGGGGCACACGACGGGTCCCGGCTACGTTTCCTCTCCTGTGAGCCGCCGTCATCTCGTGATGCTGATCGCCCTCGCGGCGATCTGGGGATCCTCCTTCATGTTCATCAAGGTGGCCGTCGAGGAGCTGGCTCCGGCGGAGGTCGTGTTCGGCCGCGTCCTCGTCGGCGCCCTCACCCTCCTGCCCGCCGTTCCATTCGTCCTCGGCTGGCGGCGCACGCTCGCCGAGCTGCGGCGCTTCGCCTGGCCGCTGCTGGTGCTCGCCGTCTTCAACGCTTCCATTCCCTTCTGGCTCCTCGCCTGGAGCGAGAAGCGGCTCGATTCGGGTCTCGCCGCGGTCCTCCAGGCCTCGATGCCGCTCTTCACGGCGCTACTCGCCTTCGGCTTCAGCCACGGCGACCGGGTGACGGGAGGGCGTCTCTTCGGCGTCGTCATCGGCTTCTTCGGCGTCGTGCTCCTCGTCGGCGCTCAGCCGCGCGGCGACGTGCTCTCGGCGCTCGCGGTCCTGCTCACGGCCCTCTGCTACGCGGGCGCGACGCTGTATGCCGGCACGCGGCTGCGGGAGGCGGCCCCGATCGTGACCTCGCTCGGCGCGCTGACGATCGCGACCTTGACCATGCTTCCGCTCGGTGTAGCGCAGCTGCCGGAAGACATGCCGAGCTGGAAGGCGATCGGATCCATCGTCGCCCTCGGGGCGCTGGGTCTGTCGGTCGCCTACCTGCTGTACTTCACGATCATCGTTGGAGCCGGCGCGTCGTATGCGGCGCTCGTGACCTATCTCGTCCCGGCGTTGGCGCTCGGCTACGGCGCGATCTTCCTCGACGAAGCGATCACCGCCTCTGCGCTCGGCGGCCTCGCGCTCATCCTGGTGGGCGTCGCGCTCGGGACCGGCACCATGCGCCTCCCGCGTCGCGCGCCCGTGAGCGAGACGCCGTGATCTCGATCCGCCGCGCGCGGGCCGACGATCTCGATTTCCTCGTCGAACTCGTCAACCACCAGGACGTGCAGCCGTTCCTCGGCGGTCGCGCACCGCGTGACCGTGGGGCGCTCGCGGCGGAGGTCGAGCGGTCGGCGGCGGATCCCACCGGCTACGGCCGCTTCGTGATCGACGCGGACGGCGTGCGCGCGGGCGTGATGGGCTTCGAGGTCGCGAACCGGCGCTCTCGCATCGCACATCTGGAGCGGCTCGCCGTGCACCCCGATTTCCGCGGACAACGCCTGTCGGACGAGGCGGCCCGCCTCTTGCAGCGCCATCTCGTCGTTGACCTCGGTTATCACCGACTGCAGCTCGAGCTCTACGGCTTCAACGAGCGAGCTCAGCGGCACGCCGAACGGGCCGGCTTCGTCCGCGAGGGTCTGCGGCGCAAGGCGTACTGGCGGCACGGGGAGTGGATGGACGGCGTCCTGTACGCGGTCATCCGGGAGGATCTCGACGTGCCGGCGGGGATCGCGCTCCTCCACGACTACGTCATGGCGCACAACGAGTGCGTGCGCGCCGGCGATTGGGAGCCGCTTGGTCCGTGGTTCGCCGAGGACGCAGTGCTCGTCTTCGACGGCGTCCCCGTCGGGCCGTTCAGCGGCCGCGAGCAGATCGCCGCCGCCTATCGCGTGCGACCGCCCGACGACGAGGTGCTGATCTTCGCAGTGGAGGAGGAGGACGGAGCCGTCGTCGCACGCTACGGCTGGCTGGGCGAGCCGGCGGAACACGCCGGGAGAATGCTCGTCACGCCACGCGATGGAACGATTGCGAACTTGGTCGTGACCTTCGAGTAGGAGTGACGTGCACGGAGAGTTGGAGGGCGGCGCTGCCGCCGCCCTCCAACGCGGTCACTCCTAGGCCGGACGTGCTGCGTCGTCGTGGCTGCGCCGGCGCCGCAGTGCGAATGCGGCGGTCAGCGCGAGCGCGGCACCTCCGACGATGGCGCCGGTCGTCTCGGGGTCCGGCGCGGAAATGCCGGTCCCGCCTGACGTCGACGCCAACTCTGCCGTCTGGGCGGGCGTTGGCCCGCTCAGGGCGGCGTCGCTGGTGAGCTCTGGCGATTGCGCGGCCGCTTGGATGGGCTGCGGCCCGCTCAGAGCGGCGTCGCTGACGAGCTCAGCCGGCTGTGCGGTGGCGATTGGTCGCGGCCCGCTCAGTCCGGCGTCGCTGACGAGCTCAGCCGGCTGTGCGGCGATCGGTCGCGGCCCGCTCAGTCCGGCGTCGCTGACGAGCTCGGCCGACTGTGCGGTGGCGATTGGTCGCGGCCCGCTCAGTCCGGCGTCGCTGACGAGCTCCGGCGACTCGGTTGCGGCGACCGGCCCGCTCATTGCCGCATCGCTGATCAGCTCCGGCGCAGGGGCAACGGGCCCGCTGCTCGCGGCATCGCTGATCATCGCGATCGGTGTCGACGCGCCGCCGCCGCTACTGTCCTCGACCAGCAGTGGCGTAGCGCTCGCCATGCTTGCGCCCGCCCCCGCAGCAGTCGCTGCGGCGACCGCGAGCACGACTGCCCGCTCACGGATGCCGTGTGCCTCGACGTCTGCAAGCAGGCCTTCGAGCTCCTGCTCGTCGAACATCAGCGTCACGTCCTCGCCCTCCGCTTTCCGAAGCAGCTCCTGAAGCTCCTCCAGATCCCAATCGAGCCGCACCGTGTGGGCCTCGACGTCGGCGTCGTCCCGCCGCACGATGTTCAGCTGAAGCTCAGGCGACCCATCGTCCGACCGGAGGATGTCCTCGATCTCCGACCGCGGGACGGTGGCCGTCACTCCGCGGTCGCCGAACGCCGTAGCGTCGACGAGCCGCGCCCTGTCTCGTACCTCGTCCATAGCCCTCCCTTGGTCCGCTGACGGTGCTAAATGCACCACAGAACTAGACGTTCCGAACTGCCACGATCTTCCCTCAACGCAACCAAAGTTACAAGCCGCATTTAGGGGAACCGCTCCCGCGCCGCCGGCGTGCCCGTGACAGGACTGGGGGAGTCAGGATCCCTGCGTCGGTTCGGCGATCGACACGATGTGCTCGTACCGGATGTACTCGCCGGACCCGAGGCGGATCCAGAGCTGGGCATACGGCCCCTGCCGGTTCAGAAAGCGCGTTAGCTCTTCACGAGGCGACGTGCCTTCCGGAATCGGGATGTGATCTTCCTCGGCGCGACCGGCCACCCTCACCGTCAAGTCCACGGCCGCGATTGTGGCAGGCCGCGCCGGGTCGCGCCTGCTCCCGGATTGCGCCAGCGGTGACCCGGTACGCGGGGCGCGGCTCGTCGACCGCGCCCCGCGACGCCGTTTCGATCAGTGGACGACGACGGTTTCCTGCATCCAGGGATGGATCACGCAGATGAAGAGATGCGTGCCCGGTGTCAGGGTGCTCGAGGAAATCGTCCTCTCGCCGCCGGCCGCCACGAAGTTGAACGCCCCGAAGAAGAACGTCGGCGGTGTGGCCGTGCCGAACAGGATCAGATTGAGGCCGGCAACGATCCCGCCCCCGCCGAACTGGGTGACCTGCGTGAGGGTATGCGTCTCGCCGCCACGGTTCTCGACGATGAGCGAGCTCCCCGCGCTGAGGTGCACCTGTGGCGCCGAGAAGTGCCAGGCGCCGGCGAACTTGTTCTGCATCAACTCCTGGATGAAGACGTCGAACGGCGTTCCTCCGTCGCGATTGCAGAGCGTCGGGTCGTTGAGCGCGACGTTGAACGACGGACTGCAAGCATCGCTCATGTAGATCTCGGACGGATTCGCCGAGGCGACGCACGGCAAGCTAAGGAGGGCCGTTGCCGCGACGGCCGCGATCCCGGTAAGGCTCCTCAAGGGGCCTCCTTTCTCTGCCCCGACACGATTGTTTCGCACGTCGCCATGAAAATGCAAACGGGCGCAGAGCCCTGGCTTTCGTCGAGCGATCGGCTGGCCTCTCCGACGAGCGGGCGTGCGCGAGGCAGGGCGACTGATGGATCGGGGGGAGCCCTACAGCAGGTAGACCGCCACGACGCCGGTCGCAAGCCCGAGGACGGCGCCGGTTGCATAGAGCGCGGTGCCTTCGCGCGCCCGCGTAAGGCCCAGTAGACGCGCGATCCGCGGGTCGATCGCGCGCAGGAGGAGCTCGACGACGATCAGGGCCGCAGATGCCACCAACGCCGCCACGGCCGTGAGGTAGAGCGAGGACGACGATCGCCACGTGGCGCTGGCGGCGGCGCCCACCGTGAGCCAGTAGAGCTGGCCGCTCGGAAGCCGCCATGCCGCGAATCGATACCGACGAGGGGCACGTTCCGTCGCAAGAGTCTCCGTTTCCGCTGTCGTCGGTAATGCCCGGGCCACGGCTGGCACCGCGGCGCGAGGTCCGTTCCCAACCACGGTCCCCGCGGCCGGAGCTGCGGAGGTCCCCATGTCCACCCCGAGGGGAGAGGCGACGCAGGCGTCGAGGAAGTTCAGCGCGGCAAGGATCGCCGGGTCTGGACTGCGCGGCACCGTGGTCGCCTCTGTGGTTTCGCGATCCGCATCGATCTGTCGATCGGGCGTCGACGCGTACGCCTCGATCAGGCCGCGAGTGCGAGAGGTCGCCGTTCCTATCCGCCCTGCCTGCACGTCGAGGCCTCTCGCTTTTGAGTCGCCGTGAAGACGATTTTCGCGGTCGTGTTGTTTCGGAAACGGATCACCATGACCCTTTTATCACCCATCAAGGTGCCGTAGGTCCCGCGAAGCGGCGGCGGAGCGAGACACTGGATCACATTGGCCCCCGAGCGCCGCAGGACGCCGCACGAAATGTGCGTCTGAGCGACCTGGATAAGATCGCCGACGTCGACGACGATCGGTGGCGATCCACTGGTGGCGTGCGCCGAGCGGATGACGAACGACCCGAGCAGCGCGAGCCCCATCACGCACACGATGGTTCCGACGATCAGGATCGCCCTGGAACGCTTCACCGCCCACCTCCTTTTCTGCAACGAGACTCAGGCGCCATGCTCACGCCGAACCGCGTTTCGGATCGCCAGCAGCAGCCCGTTGAGCGCGACGAGAGCGGTCAGCAGCAGAATCTGTGCCATGTGTATCGCCCCAGAGCTGGAGCCGGGCTGTGCTGCCGTGGCGCCGTCCAGTCCTGGTGCGCCGTTTGTCGCCCGCCCGGCTGCAACCGCTCGGCGGATGAGAAGGCGACACAGGGCAGTAGGCGGAACTGTCTCAGCGCGAGACGCGTTGGGATGCCGCAGCCGCCGGCGGCGTTCGCCCAACGTGCCGCCGCCTGCATTGTCAGGCTGATAGCGCCCGCGAGGCCGAGATATCGGAGATACGCCGGATCGAGCGGTGGAAGGTCGAAATCAAGGCCGCCGGAGCCCACGGCGGAGACTGCTGCGCCGGCGCCACTCTCCACGGTGCTTGCGACCACCGTTCCCGCGTGCGCGCTGCCCTCGAGCGCCGGCTGAGCGGCCGCCCCGACGGTGGACGCGAGCTGGTGCGTCGTCGCGCCGATCGGCGCCGTCAACGAATCGGCGTTGGCGATCGTGTCGACGAGCCTTTGTGCCGCCGCGGCGACGGCCCCGGAGGCCTGTGCAGTTTGGTCGGCAACTCGCTGTGTCGCGTCACCCACCGTCGTCATCACCGGCTGGGCCGCAGCAGCCACGGTTTGCGCAACGGTTTCGACTGTCGTCGCGACGTGGCTTCCAACGTCGAGTAAGGGCTGCGCTGTGACCTCGACACTCTCCACGACCGGCTCGGTCGCCCCGGCGGCTGCCTCGACGAGCGGTTGCGCCGCCGCGGCGGCCTGTGCGGTCGCATCAGCGGTCAGCTGGGCGGCCGCGTCGAGCGTCTGCACGACCGGCTGGCCGGCGTTCGCGACCGCGTCGACGAGCGGCTGGGCGGTCCCGGCGAT
>WNGF01016702.1_pt1 | contig 10023 bp, 8 predicted proteins | sample 5400641 | NCBI WGS metagenome assembly WNGF01 (sample SAMN13153371, study PRJNA577476) | soil metagenome | isolation source: 80 cm soil or saprolite under grassland replicate 2 | place: USA:California | collected 2016-06-15
GCGCCGTAAAATTTGGAGAGCAGATCGCCGTGGTTACCTGGGATGTAAACAGTCCGGGTGCCTTTGCGGAATTTGCGCAGAATCTTTTGGATGACGTCATTATGCTGTTGCGGCCAGTAAATGCCGCGCCGCAACTGCCAGATGTTGATCAAGTCGCCCACCACATAGAGCGTTTCGAATTCGTACTCCCGCAGGAAATCGAGCAGCGCGCCCGCGTTCGCTCCACGCGTGCCCAGATGCACATCCGAGATCCACGCTGCCCGCACGCGACGAATGGAATCTGATTCCCCCGCAAACGGTCGCTCGATGGAAAATCGAGGGGCGGTTAAGATCGACATTGTGCGCTTAAAAAAATCAGACCTCTCGCGCGGTTATTATTGAGCGAAAAGCCCGCCGGCGCTTTCCCGGCGGGCTTTCGCCAACCTAACTGCGTTGTGCTTAATGAGATTGAAATTGGCGGTTCAAAACATCAGCTGCATGCGGGCGATGACTTCATTGAACTGGTCGTCGCCAAACTGAGGATTCGTTTCGCGGAAATCCGACCAGGTGTGAATGTAATTGACCATTACCTTCAGGTCGTCGCCGTGAATGTAGTAATTCAGGCCACCAGTGATGGAGCGAATACCGTCGTTCCCTTTTTGGCCCGGGTTTAAATCCTCCCAGCGCATCGCCAGCTGAAGCTTCTTCGGGATGAGGAAGTAACCCGCAGTTATGTAGTATCCGTTCGTTGTGAAGTCAGCGAAGCCTGGAGGGACGCCATTCACTGTGCGTCCGTTAACGTATTCCTCGAGGTATTCACCGATTAGATCAAATGGACCCAGCTTGAGCCATGCATCCACACTCCATGCCGTCCGCTCGTCCGCTGTCGGCAGCGTAAAAGGCGAGAGCGAACCATCGTCGTTCACCAGAAGGTTTAACGCTGGAGAGATATTTGTTCCCGCCGCATCGCGGCTGTTCAGCACGTCGCCTCCCAGCTTGAGAAAGGACTCCTGACCGAAAATTTTGCCTTTAAACGGCTGCAGCTCCAGTCGGCCCACATACATGAACTCATTGTTGTCGTTATTAGTGATATTGCGTCCGTTCCCGTTGAAGATTCCGGCGTAATAGGTCAGCAGATCCTTCTGCTCAGGCCAAACGTGCGTGAACGGCTTTCCCCAAAGCTGAACACCGAGCTGCCGCTCTGGTGTGAGCGCGCCGGTGGGCAGACTGCGCTCAATAAGGTAGAGGGTAGTGTCGGGTGTAATCTGTTCCAGACCGAACGGCGCTTTCCATTGACCGACTTTGATCTGCGCCTCGGGATATTGATGCCAATTGACGAAGATGTCCGTAGCTGAAAATGCGGTGCGGCTCGAGTTAAGTCCATCGCTCTGACCAAAGTCGCCTTCGATCTTGAAATCGAAGTGCTCCGCGAAATCGCCGGTCAGATTGATGCGTGCCCGGCGCAGGCGGAACCGATCTTTCAACGCAGTCTCACCAAAACGGCCTTCGAACGCAGAAACGTCACCATCCTCAAAATTCGCCTGAATAAATCCGCCCAGCACGAGCTTCAACTCTGGTCCCCGCTGCTGGACATAAACTGGCGGTTTCTCTTCTACGACGGCTTTTTCGACATACGTTTTTCCGTCGTATGTAACTTTGGTTTTCGCCCCCGGGCCGAACTCGGGCGCGAACGCGGTCCTCTTTTTCAAGCCGCTGATTTCCGCTTCCAGCTCGGCGTTGCGTTTTTCTAACAGATCGACCGCCCGCTCGAGTCTCTGGAGTCGTTCGGACTCGGACGACGTTTGAGCGCCAAGCGGTTGCGCGGCGATCGAAATAATTGCAGCCAGGCTCGCGGCCGCTGCTCGTAAACCGAATTTTTTTGTGATCATTTAGTTTCTCCTTGGTCTTAATAGTTGGGTCGAGAGGCACAGCCGCCCGCAAGCAGTTGCCCAATCGATCAAGGACGAAACTAGAAGCCGATTGTTACAGACGCGTGGCGCCAAAGTAACGATTCGGCAAATTTTTCCCACAAAGGGCCGAAGCACTTCTAGGAATCGGCGCCTAAGTATTGCAATTTAAGGCGCGGGCGAGTTGATTTGCTATTCCATGGAGACCGGTTCTGGCAGGAAAATCCTTGTCGTCGAAGATGAGAGCGACGTTGCCGACCTTCTCACGCTGAATTTGCGGAAGGTGGGTTTCAGGGTTTCCACCGCCGCCGACGGCGCGAGCGGTTTGCAGAAGGCGCGCGAGGGCAGACCCGATTTCATCATTCTTGATCTGATGTTGCCAAAAATGTCGGGGGTCGAAGTCTGCAAAATTTTGAAGAGCGACACGGCGACGTCTCACATTCCGATTCTGATGTTAACGGCGAAAGCGGAAGAGATTGATCGCATCGTCGGTCTGGAGTTCGGCGCCGACGATTACGTGACGAAGCCATTCAGCCCGCGCGAAATCGTGTTGCGAATTCGGGCAATTTTGCGGCGCGGCGAAACGGCGGGCGAGAGTCTGAAGGCCGGCCCGATCTCGATTGATCCGGCGCGCCATGAGGTTCGCGTTAACGGCAAACAGGTGCATCTCACCAGCCTCGAGTTCAAACTGCTGCGGACATTGATGCAACGCCGGGGCCGCGTGCAAAAGCGTGATCGACACCCGCACGGTGGACACGCACGTGCGCCGCTTGCGCGAAAAACTCGGCAAAGTCGGTGACGCGATTGAAACCGTCCGCGGTTTCGGTTATCGGCTGCGGGAAAATTAGCGCGAATGAGTTGGCTTCTCCTCTGCGCGATTGTTGCATTGACAATCGCCCTTGTGTTGATCGCGTGGCGCAAATGGATTGCACCGTGGCGGCAAGTGGAAGGGCTCGTCACGCAAATCGGGCGCGGCGAGCGGCCGCGCACCTTTCTGGTTCACGGCGGCGCCCCAGCTCAACGTATCGGGTTACGCCTGGAAAAGATTTTTCACGATTTGAAGCAGCTCAATAAGCAGATCGCAAAACGCGAATCCGGGATGCAGACCATTTTCTCTGCGATGCAGGACGCATTGCTGGTGGTCGATTCCAACCGGCATCTTATTTTGGCTAACGAGACGTTTCGAAAACTTTTCGCGCTACCGGAAATTTCGGTGGGGACACCCCTGTTGGAGATTGTTCGCGATGCTACACTCGATCAAGCGATTGCCGATGCTTTCGGTGGCGGCGGGCCAGTTCGCAGGGAGTTGGCCGTGGACGGTTCGCAAATCGAGCTCCACGCCGTCGCGACAAGGAACGATGCGGGCCAGATCACCGGAGCACTCGTTTTGTTTCACGACATTAGTGAGCTCAAGAAGATGGACCAGGTCAGGCGGGATTTCGTCGCCAACGTCTCACACGAATTGCGCACCCCATTATCGATCTTGCGCGGCTACATCGAGACCTTGCTCGATAGCCCGGAAACATCGCGCGAGGAACTCTCGCGAATTCTCGGAGTCATGGAACGTCATTCGAAACGCCTCGACTTGCTGGCCGAGAACCTGCTTAGCCTTGCGCAATTGGAATCGCCCACTCCCAATTTGCAATTGGGCAACGTCGATCTGTCGAGCTTCTTCGGAGAAGTGACTCGCGATTGGGAAAAGAAGCTCGCAAACAAACAGCTCAACGTAATTATCGATGTTCCGCGCGGTTTGCCCACGATTCGCGCTGACCGGGTGCGGCTGCAGGAAGCTCTCTACAATTTGCTCGATAACGCCGTGAAATATTCGCGTGAGCACGGCGAGATTAGGCTGGTGGCTCGGCGGCGCGACGAAGAAATTGTGCTGAGCGTAAGCGATGACGGCATCGGCATCAGCAAAGAAGATTTGCCGCGCGTTTTCGAGCGCTTCTACCGCGTCGACAGAGCGCGCAGCCATGGCAACATTCGCGGTACCGGTCTGGGCCTTGCGATTGTGAAGCACGTCGCGCAACTCCACGGCGGCCACGTCGAAGCCGAGAGCGAAATCGAGAACGGCACGACGATTCGCGTGGTTCTGCCGATCGTCACACAAACGTAACAGTAAAGATTTTGACCCGCTGAATCGGCGTGGGGCAATTTCGTCGCATGACGAAATCCTACAGATCGAAAATCCTTCTTGGACTCACCATCGCATTTGGGCTGAGCGCGACAGCTTCGGCGCAAATGATGATCAATGGCGCAGGCGCGACGTTTCCGTATCCGATTTATTCGAAGTGGTTCGATGAATACGCGAAGGTCGATCCTTCCGTACGATTCAATTATCAATCGATCGGTTCCGGCGGCGGGCAAAAGCAAATACTCGCGCAGACGGTCGATTTCGGCGCCTCCGACGGGCCGATGAGCGACGACAATCTCGCCAAAGCGCCGGGGAAGATCTTGCACATCCCGACAGTCGCGGGCGCAGTGGTAATCACTTACAATCTCGATGGCAATCCCCCGCTCAAACTCGATGGCGAAACGATTGCCAACATTTTCCTGGGCAAAATCAAGAAATGGAATGATCCAAAGATCGCGGCGTCAAATCCCGGAGCAACGTTGCCAGACAAAGAAATCGTGGTGGTGCATCGCTCCGATGGCAGCGGGACAACGTTCATTTTCACCGATTACCTGAGCAAGATCAGCGGGGAGTGGAAAAAGAACGTCGGCAACAACACGTCGGTCAATTGGCCAACAGGGATCGGCGGCAAAGGCAATGAGGGCGTGGCCGGCCAGGTGAAGCAGACGCCGGGCGCGCTCGGATACGTGGAGTTGATTTATGCGATCCAAAACAAAATGCCGTACGCGGACGTAAAAAATTCCGCTGGCAAATTCATTAAGCCGACACCGGACTCGGTCACGGCGGCGTTCGCTACAGCCGATATTCCCGATGACTTCCGGTTCTCGATGACGAACGCAGCCGGCGAAGACGCGTATCCGATCGCGGGCGCGACGTGGCTGCTAGTTTACGAGCAGCAGAAAGACGCCGCGAAAGGCAGGAAGCTTGTCGAATTTCTGAAATGGGCAACGAGGGATGGCGAAAAAATGGCAAAAGATTTGGATTACGCGCCGTTACCCGATTCGCTGCGAGAACGCGTGTTGAAGCGGGTCGTGGAGATCAAGTTTTGAAATGATTTCCGCCTGTTCACCGGACGTGACGATTTAGTCTAATGGCACTCGCCGCTCCAACTCCGGCTTTGATAGAAGAGCGCCCGGCGCAAGCGCACATGGCCCCGCCGTCGCGGTTTGGCGACAAGGCATTCGAGTGGCTCACGCTGGCGATGGCGCTTGCGGTCGTTTTGCTAATCGTTCTAATCGGCTGGCAACTGGCGCGCGGCTCTTTGCTCGCAATCCAAAAATTCGGGTTCCGTTTTCTCACGACATCGAAATGGGACCCGGTGACGGAGCAGTTCGGCGCGCTACCGTTCATTTACGGCACGGCGGTCTCGTCGTTGATCGCTTTGCTGATCGCAGTTCCGTTGAGCATCGCGACCGCCATTTATCTGACGGAACTCGCGCCGCTCTGGGTCCGGCAGCCGATTGTTTCGCTAATCGAGATGCTCGCCGCCATTCCAAGCGTGATTCTTGGTCTGTGGGGAATTTTTGTGATGATCCCGTGGCTGCGCGATTATCCATTCCCGTTCTTGAGGCGAACATTCGGTTGGACGCCGTTGTTCACCGGACCCATCTACGGGCCGAGCATGTTGGCCGGTGGAATCATCATCGCGATCATGATTCTGCCGATCATCACGTCGGTGTCGCGCGAGATTTTGCGGAGCGTTCCGAATCTGCAACGCGAAGCGGCTTATGCGCTGGGCGCGACCCGCTGGGAAGTGACGCGCATCGCGGTGCTGAGCTACGCGAAGAAAGGTTTGTTCGGCGCGGTGATTCTCGGTCTCGGGCGCGCGCTCGGCGAAACAATGGCGGTGACGATGGTGATTGGCAACACACCGCAGATTGCCGCCTCGCTCTTCAAGCCCGGTTACACGCTGGCTAGCGTGATCGCGAACGAATTCACCGAAGCGACGACCGACCTTTATCTTCAGGCGCTCTTCGAGATTGGGCTAGTGCTGTTCGGCGTGACGATTCTGGTGAACCTGATCGCGCAACTGCTTCTCAAAACGATCACCGCAGGATCGACATTGCGCGCAGTTCAGTGATCATGCATACGAGACGCCCACACAACCACAGTTGGCGCAAGTTCAAGAGTACGCTCGTCTCTGCGCTGACTTTCTGTTCGGCGATAATCGTCATCGCGCCGCTCGCCCTGGTTTTCTTTTACGTACTCAAGAGCGGCGCCGGCGCGATCAACCTCGATTTCTTCACACAATTGCCGAAGCCGGTCGGCGCGCCCGGCGGCGGAATGGCGAACGCAATTATCGGCACGCTCGAGTTGCTGGCGCTCGCCTCTGTCATTGGAATTCCCGTCGGTGTATTGGGCGGAGTTTATCTGGCCGAGTACGGCACGGCGCGCGTGAACTCGCTCCTGCGTTTCATCGCCGACGTGCTCAACGGCGTGCCATCCATCACCTGGGGCGTGGTCGTGTACGGGCTGGTCGTGTTGCGCTTTAAAGGGTTCTCCGCGTACGCTGGCGGACTCTCGCTGGGATTGATCATGATACCGTTGATTCTGCGCACGACCGAGGAAGTCATCCTTCTCGTGCCTACCGGCTACCGCGAGGCTGCTCTTGCCCTCGGCATCGTGCGTTGGAAAACGATCGCGCACATCGTTATGAAAACTGCTTCGCAAGGAATTGTCACTGGCATTCTGCTCGCCCTTGCCCGTGTCGGCGGCGAAACCGCACCACTTCTTTTCACGGCATTCGGCAACCGCTTTTGGAATCACAATCTCAACGAGCCGATCGCCGCGCTGCCTCTGCAAATTTTTACTTACGCGATCTCGCCTTACGACGATTGGCATCGCCAAGCTTGGGCCGGCGCGCTCGTTCTCGTCACTGGAGTTTTTTGCGTTAATGTCCTAGTGAGAATTCTCACCCGCGTTCGCACCGTATCGGTCTAGCAATTCTCAAAATGGTCACTCTGCTTATGCCGCAACCCCAAGTGCTCGAATATCGCGACCGCGCCGCCGCGCCATCATTAGTCCCCATGGTATTCCAGACCAAATGTCTTTCGATGTGGTACGGCACCAAGCCGGCCATCGACAATGTGACCATGGACATTCCCGCCAAAGCGGTGACCGCCATCATCGGGCCGAGCGGCTGTGGAAAATCGACGTTCCTTCGCGCGCTCAATCGCATGCACGAGCTGGTGCCGCGTACGCGAATTGAAGGCACCGTGCTGCTCCGGGACGAAAATCTTTACGCGAGCGATGTCGATCCTGCGATTGTTCGCCGGCGCGTCGGCATGGTCTTCCAGAAATCGAATCCATTCCCGACCATGTCGATCGGCGAAAACGTCATGATCGGCCTTCGCTTGAACGGCGTGCGCGACCGCAAATTCCTGAACGAGCGGCTAGAAAAATCGTTGCGCATGGCGGCGTTATGGGACGAAGTGAAAGACGATTTGCACAAATCGGGCACGAGCCTTTCCGGGGGTCAACAGCAACGGCTCTGCATTGCGCGCGCGCTCGCCGTGGAACCGGAAGTGATATTGATGGACGAACCGTGCTCGGCGCTCGATCCGATCGCGACCGCGAAAATCGAGGAGCTGATTCAGGAATTGAAAACGCAATACACGATCGTGATTGTCACGCACAATATGCAGCAGGCTGGCCGCGTCTCGGATTTCACCGCGTTCCTCTATATGGGCCGACTGATTGAGTTTGGATCGACAACGAAAATCTTCACCAACCCGACCGAGAAACAGACCGAAGATTATATCACCGGACGTTTCGGATGATTGGTAGGGCGCGACCGCCGGGCGCGCCGTGTAGGAATGTGAGCATGAGCAAGAGTAAGATTAAAGAGGAAGATCAAGATAGATGACCGCACCCAAACACATTCTTGGCACATTCGACGAAGCGCTGGGCACCCTCCGCAATGATGTGCTCATGATGGCCGGCCTGGCCGAGCGCAGTCTGGATCGCGCGATTAAAGGTTTGCTCCAGCGGAGCGACGATTTGTGCGCCAACGCCATTGCCGACGACGAAGAGATCGATCAGTTAGAAAAACAGATCGACAAGGACGGCGTGGATATTCTTCTCCGGTATCAACCGGTGGCGTCGGATCTGCGGCGAGTTATTTCGGCGATGAAACTTTCGCCGAACATCGAACGCGTGGCCGATCAAGCCACCAGCATCGCCCGGCGCGCGCGCAAGTTGAACCAACATCCGCCATTGGCCGAAGTGAAGTTGATCATGCCGATTCAGGCGCACGCGCTGTTGATGTTCAAGGATAGCATCGACGCGTTTGTGCGAGAGGATGTCGATCTTGCCCGCGCAGTCATCAGCCGCGACAAGCAACTCGACGACATGAACCGCTCCGCGAACAGGCAACTTACCGAACGGATGATGCAGGACCGCGATCAACTGCGCGGCTATTTGAACCTGATTTTGATCTCGCGTTGTCTCGAACGCGTCGGCGATCACGCCACGAACATTTCCGAGGATGCCGTTTACGCCGCCGCCGCGGAGGACATCAGGCATCAGCCCTTCGTCAAAGCAAGCTGATCCGCTCTGCAATCGTGGGGGCGTCTTCTACAAACGCCAGGCCTTACGGTTGCGCTGTTGGAGCAGGCGACGATGGCGACGCAGCGGCATCTGCCGCAGGGGAAGTCGTTGGCGTCGCGCTGCCTGCGGGCAAAACGCCAGCGCCTGAATCTGGCGCGGCGGAAGAACCCGGTCCCGGCGAAGCCTGAACCGGCGTAGTCGCTGGAGAAGACCCCGGCGAAGGTTGAAGAGCAGCTGTGGGCGTAGGGGAAGTCTGCGCCGTCGCTTGCGATTTCATCAGCTCACGCCGGAAAGCGCTGTCGGCCGTGCTCCTATGAGCATAGAGGATCGACAAAGCAAAGGTCAGCGCGAAAAAAATGCCGGCCAGCCATGCCGTAAACTTCACCAGCACGTTGGTGGTTTGCGCGCCGAAAATGTTTTCCGTGACCGCGCCGCCAAATGCCGCACCCAGACCTTCGCTCTTTGGACGTTGCATCAGGATAACAAGCACCATCAGCAACGCCACCAGCACGAAGATCCCCGAAAGCAAATTGATGAGAAGGTTCATCGGGACGGAGAATATGACCGATGAGAAAGCAGAAGCAAACGCACGGTGATGACGAATCAATGACGAAGCCCGAATGACGAAGGGTTGCGCTACTGCGCTCGCTTTATTCCGATTTGGTTATTCGGTTTCCTTCGTCATTCGTCATTCGGCTTTCGTCATTTCCTTTTAATTGTGTTCCAAATCTCATCCAGCTCAGCCAGATCCGCATCCCCAAGCCGCTTGCCTTGCGTTTGCAACTTGTCCTCGAGTCGATTGAATCGCGCGACAAACTTGTCGGTAGCAGCTTGCAACGCGCTTTCGGCATCGAATTTGCATTTGCGCGCGAGATTGACGACTGCGAACAACAAATCGCCGATCTCGTCCTCGATCGCCTGTTTGGTCGCCGCGGCGACACGAATCCGTTCTGTGGCGGACCGATCTTGCGACGCGGCCGCCTGTTTTAGCTCGCCAAGTTCTTCTTCAACCTTCGCGATCACGTCATGCACTTCCGCCCAATCAAAATTCACCCGGGCCACTTTGGATTGCACTTTTTGCGCGCGCATCAACGCGGGCAGCGCCGCGGGCAGGCTATCGAGATAATGTTTGCCTGTTTTTTCCGTGCGCTTGATTGATTCCCACTGTTTCAGCACAGCGCCGCTATCGCGCGCATCGCTTTTGCCGAACACATGCGGGTGACGCCGGATCAGTTTATTCGTCACGTCAGCCAGCACATTGTCGATATTGAACAGGCCGCCTTCCCGCGCGATTTCGGCGTGCATCACAATGAGCAGCAGAAGATCGCCCAGTTCCTCGCGAAAATTTGCATCGTCCCCGGCGCGCAGCGCCCCGGCTACTTCGTAGGCCTCTTCGATCAACGCTGGAAGCAACGATTCGTGGGTCTGCTCGCGGTCCCACGGGCAACCGCCCGG
>WNGF01011148.1_pt1 | contig 10022 bp, 8 predicted proteins | sample 5400641 | NCBI WGS metagenome assembly WNGF01 (sample SAMN13153371, study PRJNA577476) | soil metagenome | isolation source: 80 cm soil or saprolite under grassland replicate 2 | place: USA:California | collected 2016-06-15
CCGCGTAGGACGTCTGGCAGGCTTCGTCGGACTCGAAAAAGAGGACCTGAGCGATCCCCTCGTTGGCGTAGATCCTGGCCGGCAGCGGCGTGGTGTTGCTGATCTCCAGCGTGACAAAGCCCTCCCATTCCGGCTCGAAAGGGGTCACGTTGGTGATGATGCCGCAGCGCGCGTACGTGGATTTCCCGACTGTAAGCGTCAACACATTCCTCGGGATCCGGAAGTACTCCACGGACCGCCCCAGCGCGAACGAGTTCGGCGGGATGATCGCGACCGCACCCTGGTAGTCGACGAAGGAACGCGGATCGAACGCCTTGGGATCCACGATGGTGGTGTTGATGTTCGTGAAGATCTTGAACTCGTCGGCGATCCTGATGTCGTAGCCGTAGGACGACAGGCCGTAGGAGATCGTGCCCGTGCGGACTTGGCGGTCTTCGAAAGGTTTGATCATACCCTTCTCAAGGGCCTTCTGCTTGATCCACCGATCACTCTTGATCAAGTATGACCGTACCTTGCGCCCATCGTACCGCCCGGCGCGAGCGAGAGTCAAGTCCTGAGCGACTCGCCCGGACTCGGATCGGCTCGGCTCAGGGACTCCCAGGTCGCGCCGCCCGTATCCGCCGCGAGTGTCAGCGCGCGGCCGCGCCCCCCGGCGGCCTCGAGCGCCGCCTCCATGGCGCGCGCGACCGCCCCGGATGAGCCACCCACGGCGGCCAGGATCGCCGATCCCGCCCCGCTCAGCGCGCAGCCGAGGGCACCGGCCTCGAGGGCGGCCGCTTCCACCGCGCCCATCCAGGGGAAGAGGCGGAGCCGGTAGGGCTGATGGAGCCGGTCGCGCATGGCCGCCGCGAGCAGATCGACGCGCCCGGCGCCGAGGGCGGCCAGCAGCAGGCTGACGCGCTGGACATTGAACACCGCATCCGCTCGCGGGACCGACTCGGGCAACACGGCTCGCGCCTCGCGCGTGGAGCTCTCCACCTCGGGCACCAGCACCACCCAGCCGATGTCGGCCGGCACCGGCAGCGCCACCGCCACGACACCCGCCTCCGTGGAACACGACACGGTGAGCCCGCCCAGGATGGCGGCCGCGACGTTGTCGGGGTGACCTTCGGCCCGGGCGGCCAGCGTGAGCAGGGCGCTGCGATCGAGCGCGCCGCCGACCAGGGCATTGGCGCCGACGAGCCCACCCACCCATGCGGCGGCGCTCGAGCCGAGCCCGCGCCCGAGGGGGATGCGGTTCACGCAGTGGATGGTCGCGCCGCGGAAGGAACGGCCGGCGGCCTCGAAAGCCATCCTGGCTCCGCACGCGACCACGTTGTCGACCCCCGGGTCGAGGCGCCCCGCCCCTTCTCCGTGGATGGTCACCGAGACGCGATCGGACTCCTCCAGCTCGACCTCGTTGTAGAGGGCCAGCGCGAGGGCGAGCGCGTCGAAGCCGGGGCCCAGGTTCGCGGAGCTGGCGGGGACGCGGACCCGGACGCGCATGGCGCGAGGATACCCGCTTTCCGCGGTCCGGGCCAGCGCGCGAGCGAGCAGCGCTCCTCTCGCACAGGGTTTCCCCCGAGCCGGCGGGAGTCTCGGCCGCGAGCGATGGGTCCGCCGGCCCCGGCGGACGAAAAACCCCGGAGACAGTTCGGTGAGGGTAAAATGGTCGGTGAAGAGTCGCGATGCCGAGAACCGTCCTCGAGCCTCAGTTCGCCATCGAGCACCTGTCCATCCTGGACAGCGACGGCATCCTGGACACCGCGCTGGAGCCCGAGCTTTCCCCCGACGATCTGCGCCGTCTCTACCGCGCCATGCTGCTCGGCCGGCGGCTGGACGAGCGCATGCTGCGGCTGCAGCGCCAGGGACGCATCGGCACCTTCGCCCCCATCAAGGGTCAGGAGGCCTCGCAGCTGGGCACCGTCTTCACGCTGCGCAAGACGGACTGGATGGTGCCGTCCTTCCGCGAGACCGCGGCCATGCTGTGGCGCGGGTGGCCGATCGAGAAGATCCTGCTCGTGTTCGCCGGCTATCTGGAAGGAGGCCAGCCCGCGCCGGAGCAGCACGATCTTCCCATCACCATCCCGGTCGGCACCCAGCTTCCCCACGCCGTCGGGCTCGCCTACGCGGCCCAGTACCGTGGCGACGACGCGGTCGTGATGGCCTACTGCGGCGACGGGGCGACCTCGGAGGGTGACTTCCACGAGGCGCTGAACTTCGCCGGAGTCTGGCACGTGCCCATCGTGTTCGTGGTCCAGAACAACCAGTGGGCCATCTCGGTGCCGCTCAAGAAGCAGACCCACTCGCGCACCCTCGCCCAGAAGGCGCTCGCCTACGGCTTCCCCGGCATCCAGGTGGACGGCAACGATGTGCTCGCCGTCTACGCGGCGAGCCGGGAGGCCGTCGACCGCGCGCGCGCCGGCGGCGGGCCGACCCTCGTCGAGTGCGTCACCTATCGCCTCGGCGTGCACACGACGGCCGATGACCCGACCAAGTACCGCTCCGAGGAAGAGGTCAAGGCCTGGGAGCGCAAGGATCCGCTGACGCGCTTCAGCGCCTATCTGGAGAAGAAGAACCTGCTGGAGTCGGGCCTGGAGCAGCAGGTGGACGATGAGATCGCCCGGGCCGTGGAGGCCTTCGAGGCCACGCCGCCCGCCGATCCGCTCGCGATCTTCGATCACGCCTACGCGGAGATGCCCCCTCACCTCCAGGCCGAGCGCGCCGAGATGGCGGAGCGGCTGCGGGGCGGCGCCGGGCGCCGCGCGGATGAGGAGGTGCCGCCGCCCTCGCCCCCGATGCGCGGGCAGCGGAGGACGAGCCGATGGCAAAACTGAACATGGTCAAGGCGCTGAACCTGGCGCTGCTCCAGGAGATGGAGCGCGACCCCGACGTGCTCGTCATCGGCGAGGACGTGGGCGTGGACGGCGGCGTCTTCCGGGTCACCGAGGACCTCCACCGCAAGTTCGGCAACAACCGCGTCATGGACAGCCCGCTCGCCGAGGCCGCCATCATCGGCACCTCGGTCGGCATGGCCCTCTACGGCCTCAAGCCCATCTGCGAGGTCCAGTTCTCGGGCTTCGCCTTCCAGTGCTTCCACCAGATCGAGAACCACGCGGCCCGTTACCGCATGCGCTCCCAGGGACGCTTCCGGTGTCAGATGGTGGTGCGCATGCCATACGGCGGCGGGGTGCGGGCGCTCGAGCACCACTCCGAGAGCGAGGAGCAATTCTACGCCCACATCCCGGGGCTCAAGATGGTCATCCCCTCGGGCCCGCGCACCGCGCGCGCGCTCCTGGCGGCTGCCATCCGCGATCCCGACCCCGTGATCTTCTTCGAGGCGAAGGCTCTCTACCATGCCGCCCGGGAAGACGTGCCGGACGAGATCGAGACCCTGCCCATCGGGCGGGCCCACGTGGCGCGCGAGGGCGGCGACCTGACGGTCGTGAGCTACGGCGCCATGCTCCGCGTCTGCCGCGAGGCCGCCGACGTGCTGCGTGAGGAGGACGGCGTGGAGGTCGAGCTCATCGATCTCCTCACGATCTCGCCGCTCGATCGCGAGACACTCGCGGCGTCGGTCGAGAAGACCGGGCGCGCGGTCATCGTCCACGAGGCCCCGAAGAGCTTCGGGCCCGGCGCCGAGATCGCGGCCTCGATCATGGAGGGCGCCTTCCTCTCGCTCGAGGCGCCCATCCGCCGCGTGGCCGCCTACGATGTCCCGTTCGTCGGCTTCGCCCGCGAAAAGGCCAATGTCCCCGACGTCGCGCGGGTGGTCACCGCCGCCCGCGACACCCTGGCCTTCTAGAGCGATGAGAAGGGCCCATCTGCGGCGTTGGCGCCCTCGGCCGCACGCTCAACGTACAGAGAGTACGCCTCGCGTGCGGCCGTCGGGCGCCGCCTTGCAGCTGGACCCTTCTCATCGCTCTAGCGGTGGCTGAAACTCCGATGGCGCGCGCGTTCCTGCTGCCGGACCTGGGCGAGGGCCTGACCGAGGCCGAGATCGTCAGCGTGCTCGTCCACGAGGGCGACGTGATCCGGGAGGACGCGCCGCTCCTCGAGGTCGAGACGGACAAGGCCCAGGTGGAGATCCCCTCCCCGATGAGCGGGCGCGTGGAGAAGATCCACGTGCAGCCGGGGCAAACCGTCAAGGTCGGCGCCGTGCTGATCAGCTTCGCCGACTCGACCGACGGCGGCACGGTCCGAGCCGCGCCGGCCCCTGCCGCCGCCGCGCCGCCCGCGACGGAAGCCAGGCCCCCGCGCGCGCGGGACGGCGGGCCCGTCCCGGCGACGCCCGCGACGCGACGGCTGGCGAGGGAGCTCGGCGTGGATCTGGGAGGCGTCCGGGGCACCGGGCCCGGCGGTCGCGTGACCGATGAGGATGTGCGGGCGGCGGCGGGCCCCGCGCGCGCCGCCACCACACCCGCCGCCAAGGCTCCCGCGCCGCCCATCGAGGCCAGGCCGCTGGCGCCGGTCGGCATCGAGCCCCCGCCCCTGCCCCGCTTCGAGCAGTGGGGCCCCGTCGAGCGCGCGCCGCTCTCGCACCTCCGGCGGACCATCGCCGAGCGCATGGCGCTCTCGGCCTCGGTGATCCCCCACGTCACGCACCTGGACCGGGCCGACATCACCGAGCTGGACGCCATCATCCGCCGCAACCTGGACGCGGCCCGCGGGCGCGGCGTCACCCTCACCCTCACGAGCTTCCTGCTCAAGGCGGCCGCGCTCGCCCTCAAGACCCACCCGCAGTTCAACGCGAGCCTCGACCCGGCGGCGGGCGAGATGATCCTCAAGCGCTACTGCCACCTCGGCATCGCCGTGGCCACCGACCGCGGGCTCATCGTTCCCGTGATCCGCGACGTCGACAGGAAGCCCCTGCTCGAGCTGACGCGGGAGCTCGGCGCGCTGGCCCAGCGCGTGCGCGACGGCAAGGCGTCTCTCGACGACCTGCGCGGCGGCACCTTCACCATCACCAACATCGGCGCCCTCGGCGGCACCGGCGCCATCCCCATCATCAACTACCCGGAGGTGGCCATCCTGGGCGTGGCCCGCGGGCGCGAGGAAGCCGTCGTGCGCGACGGCCAGATCGTGCCGCGGCTGATGCTTCCGCTGACGCTCACCTTCGACCATCGCATCGCCGACGGCGCCGACGGCGCCCGCTTCGCCGCCGACATCGTCCGCCTGCTCGAGCACCCGGACCAGCTGCTGCTGGAGCTGTGACATGGTGATGGGCGACCTGGTGCGCGAGGTGGACGTGGCCGTGGTCGGCGGCGGGCCCGGCGGCTACTCGGCGGCCTTCCGCTGCGCCGAGCTGGGGCTGGAGGCGGTGGTCGTGGACGCGGGCAAACGGCTCGGCGGAGCCTGTCTCTACGAGGGGTGCATCCCCTCCAAGGCGCTGCTCCACGTGGCGGCCGTGATGCACGAGGTGGAGCGCGCGCGCGAGTTCGGTCTCGACTACGGCGAGCCGCGGCTGTCCGTCGACGCGCTCCAGAAGTGGAAGGCCGAGCGGGTGGTGGGCAAGCTCGCCCGGGGGCTGGCCGGGGTCGCCCGGAGCAAGGGCGTGGACGTGATCGGCGGCCGCGCCGTCTTCGAGGACTCGCGCGGGCTCCGCGTCGAGGGCGAGGAGCCCCAGAAGATCCGCTTCAAGCACGCGATCGTCGCGACCGGCTCGATGCCGGCGACCTTGCCCGGGATCGCGAGCGCGCGCGACCGGGTGATGGACTCCACCGCGGCGCTCGAGCTCGTCGACGTGCCCGAGCGGTTGCTCGTGATCGGGGGCGGCTACATCGGGCTCGAGCTGGGCACGGTGTACGCGGCCCTCGGCAGCCAGGTCACGCTCGTCGAGATGACGGACGGTCTGCTGCCCGGCGTCGACCGGGACCTGGTCCAGCCGCTGGCGCGGCGGGTGGAGAAGCTCTTCGCCGCCGTCCATCTGAGCGCCAAGGTCACCGCGCTCCGCGAGTCCGGCGCGGGCGTCGAGGTGGAGATCGAGGGCCATGGCGCCCGGAGCTTCGACCGCGTCCTGGTGGCGGTGGGGCGCCGGCCTCAGAGCGCGGGACTCGGCCTCGAGGCGACCCGCGTGCGCGTGGACGAGCGCGCCTGCGTCGTCATCGACGAGCGCTGCCGTACCAGCGATCCCCACCTCTACGCCGTGGGGGATGTCACCGGAGAGCCCCTCCTCGCTCATCGCGCCATGCGCCAGGGCAAGGTGGTCGCGGAGGTGATCGCGGGGCGGCCGGCCGCGTTCGACAACGTGGTGGTGCCGGCCGTCGTCTTCACCGATCCCGAGGTGGCCTGGTGCGGGCTCACCGAGAACGAGGCGCAGCGCGCCGGACGGCCGGTGAAGGTGGCCAAGTTCCCGTGGGCCGCCTCGGGCCGCGCGGCCACCCTGGGGCGCTCCGACGGCCTCACCAAGCTCGTGGTGGATCCCGGGTCGGGGCGCGTGCTCGGCGCCGCGGTCGTGGGTCCCGGCGCGGGCGAGCTGATCGCCGAGGGCGCGCTGGCCGTGGAGACGGCCGCTCTGGCCGAGGACGTGGCGGCGACGATCCACGCCCACCCGACCCTCTCCGAGAGCTGGATGGAGGCGGCCGAAACCCTCCTCAGAGGCGCTTGAGGAGCCACTCCGGCGTCAAGCTCACCGCCCAGGAGTTGAGCACGATGTAGTAGTTGGTCACGACGAGGATCCCCACCGCGACCAGCAGCAGGCCGGCCGCGCGCTCCACGGTCGGAATGAAGGGCCGGTACTTCTTGAAGAACTTGAGGAACCCTCCGAGGGCGACGGACGAGAGCAGGAAGGGCACGCCCAGCCCCGCCGAGTAGGCCAGCAGCAACCCGACCCCCTGCTGGACGGTCTTGTCGTTGCTGGCCAGCGTGAGGATCGAGCCGAGGATGGGCCCCACGCACGGCGTCCAGCCGATCGCGAAGGTGAGCCCGACGGCGTAGGAGCCGATGAAACCGGCCGGCTTGCTGCGGATCTGGAGCTGCTTGGTGCGGGCGAAGATGCCGATCCTCAGGATCCCGGCGATGTAGAGGCCGAACACCACGATGAGCGCCCCCCCCGCGATGCGGATCCAGTCACGATAGTCGAGGAAGAACTGGCCGGCCGCGCTGAAGGAGGCGCCGAGACTCACGAAGACCGTGGTGAAGCCGGCGATGAAGGCCGCGGAATGGAGCAGGACGCGACCGCGGGCGCCGCCCGTCACATCGGCGGCGAGCCGGTCCACCGACATCCCGGTGATGAAGGACAGATACGACGGGAACAACGGCAACACGCAGGGCGACAGGAAGGAGAAGAGCCCCGCCGAGAATGCGAACAGGGGCCCGAGCGATTCGCTCACGTCGCGTCCTATCGCAAGAGCGATTGGAACAGCGCCTGGCCGTCCGGTCCGTCCCACTCGCGGGGGCCGTTGGCGAAGAGGGTGCGGTGGCCGCTCTTGTCGATGATGAAGGTCGAGGGCAGGGCCCACACTCCGTAGAGCCCCGCCACCGCCATCTTGGGATCGAGGCCGACCGGGAAGGTGAGCTTGTGCTTCTTGAGGTACGGCGTCACGACGGCGCCGTCGGCGTCCTCGGAGATCCCCAGCACCACGAGCCCCCTGTCCTTGAATCGCTGGTGGAGGCGTTCCATGCTCGGCATCTCCTCCTCGCAGGGCTTGCACCACGTCGCCCAGAAGTTGAGGAAGATGACCTTGCCCTTGAACTCGGACAGCTTGAGCTGCTGGCTGTCGGGGGTGGCGACGTGGAACTCCTTGGCAACCTGGACCGGGTTCGGCTTGATCAGGGCCAGCGCCGCCACGGGGTCCTGAGCGCCGGTCCGACTCGGGAGGAGAAGTACGCCCAGGAGGAGCGACGCGATCAAGCCACGATGGATCACTCGGGCAGTATACAACGCGCGCTCCGGAGCCGCCACGCGGTCCCACGATCTTCACCAGGTATGGTAGGGTTCTACCCGTCGATCATGCTGATCACGCTCATCGCCGACGACCTGACGGGAGCCTGCGACGCCGGCGCCCCGTTCGCGGGCCGCGGCCGGGTCGGGGTGTTCCTGTCCCCGGCGGCGCCCGGCTCCGAGTGGACGGTGGCGGCGGTGGACACCGAGAGCCGCGGGCTCGCGCCCCCCGAGGCCGCCGAGGTCGTGCGCGGTGCGACGGCGCGTCTCGGGACGCGCCTCGCCCGGGGGCTGCTCTTCAAGAAGATCGACTCCACCTTGCGAGGCCCGGTCGGCGCCGAGCTGGAGGCCCTCCTGACGGCGAGTGGACGACGGACCGCGCTCCTCTGCCCCGCCTTTCCCGGGCAGCGGCGGACGGTCGCGCATGGCGTCCTGCTCGTGGACGGAGCGCCCGCTCACGAATCACCCATCGCGCAGGATCCCGCGTATCCCGGCCCCACCTCGGATGTCGCCGAGATCGTCCGCCGCGGCGCGGCTCGCCCGGTCTCTGTCCTGTCGCTCGCCCGCGTGCGCGGAGGCCACGACGAGCTGGCTCGCGCCCTCGGTGACGCGCGGGACCGGATCGTCGCGGCCGACGCCGAGACCGACGAGGACCTCGGCGCCCTCGCCGGCGCGGCGCTCGGCTGCCCGGGGCTCGTGCTGGCGGGCGCGGCAGGACTGGCCCGCGCCGTCGCCGAGAGGCTGGGCCATGCAGGCCCGCCGGTGCCGCTGCCCGAGGGACACGCGTGGTTGATCGTCGCCGGCAGCCTGCATCCGTCGACGCGAGCTCAGCTCGGGGCGCTCGAGGCCGCCGGCGTGACGGGCCTCAGACTGGCTGACCTTCAGGATCCCGACCTCCGACCGCTCGTCGAGCAGATCAAGACCGGCCACCCCGTCTTCATCACGACCGGGGAGGGCGTCGCCGGCGCGCCGAGCGCCCGCCAGGCCGCCGCATCCCGGCTCGCCCTGGTGGCCGCGCGGGTGCTCGCCGAGTCGCGGCCGGACCTGGTCGCCGTCACCGGAGGCGAGACCGCGGTCGCGCTGCTCCGCGCCGTCGACGCCACGCGGGTCGAGCTGTCAGGCGCTCCCTCGAGTGGACTCGCGCTGGGCGAGGCCGTCGTCGACGCCGGATCCACATTTCCGCTGCTCACCAAGGCGGGCGGCTTCGGGCCTCCCGACCTCTTCCTCGCCCTGCTGAAAGGAACCCCGTGATGGCTCCGCATCGTCCCGTGCTCGGCATCACCATGGGCGACCCCGCCGGCGTCGGTCCCGAGATCACCGCCCGGGCGCTGGCGCAGCCCGCGGTGACGTCGTCCTGCAAACCCGTGGTCATCGGCGACCGGTCGGTGATGGCGGCCACGCTCGAGCTGCTGCACTCGCCGCTCGAGCTCCATGCGGTCGGGAGCCCGGCGGAGTGCCGGTTCGCCCCCGGCGCCATCGAGTGCCTCGACCTCGGCAACGTGGACGCCGAGCGCCTGCTCAAGGCCAGGGTGAGCGCCGAGGCGGGGAGGGCTGCCTACGCGTACATCGAGACCGGGGTGAAGCTCTGCCAGTCGGGAGAGGTCGACGGCCTGGTCACCGCGCCCATCAACAAGGAGGCGCTGGCCGCGGCCGGGATCCAGCACTCGGGCCACACGGAGATCCTGGCCAAGCTCTCGGGGACCGCGGATTTCGCCATGCTCCTCATGGGCAAGGAGCTCAGGGTGATCCACGTGACCACCCACGTGGCGCTGCGACGGGTGCCCGATCTCGTCACGCGCGAACGCGTCCTCAAGGTCATCCGCCTCGCCCAGCGGACGATGAGCGGGCTGGGCCGGCCGCGGCCGAGGATCGCCGTCTGCGGTCTCAATCCGCATGCGGGCGAGGATGGGCTCTTCGGCGACGAGGAGAAGACCCAGATCATCCCCGCCGTCGAGGCGGCCCGCCGCGAGGGCCTCGACGTCTTCGGGCCGCTGCCGGCGGACACGCTCTTCTCCCGCGCGCGGGGCGGTGAGTTCGACATCGTGGTCGCCATGTACCACGACCAGGGGCACGTGCCGGTGAAGACGCTGGGCTTCACCTACGACGAAGCGGCGGGGGCGTGGACGGGGCTCAGCGGAGTCAACGTCACCGTCGGGTTGCC
>WNGF01024362.1_pt1 | contig 10018 bp, 6 predicted proteins | sample 5400641 | NCBI WGS metagenome assembly WNGF01 (sample SAMN13153371, study PRJNA577476) | soil metagenome | isolation source: 80 cm soil or saprolite under grassland replicate 2 | place: USA:California | collected 2016-06-15
GGACGTGCGGCTGGGCAGCTCGCGGTCGCAGCGCAGCCGGCAGTTCGTGCCCGCCGACCGGTACCTCGACACGGTCAGCCTGTCCCACGACGGCACCCGCCTCGCCATCACCACCCGCGGCAAGGCGTTCAGCTTCGGCAACTGGGCCGGCGCGGTACGCCAGCACGGCGAGCCCGACGGGGTCCGGTACCGCCTGCTGACCCATCTCGCCGGGGGCGGGCTGGTCGCGGCGGCCAGCGACGACGGCGACCGCGAGGTGCTGGTGGTGCTGGGCGAGGAGGCCGGGGCGGCGCCGCGCCGGCTGACCGACCTCGACGTGGGCCGGGTGGTCCAGCTCGCCACGTCACCCACCGAGCCGCTGGTCGCGCTGGCCAACCACCGCAACGAGCTGCTGCTGGTCGACCTGCGCGGGGACGGGGTCATCCTGTCGCGGCTTGACCACAGCCGGTACGGGCGGATGGAGGATCCGGCGTGGTCGCCGGACGGGCGCTGGCTCGCCTACACCTATCCGGGTACCGCCCAGACGAGCGAGATCCGGGTGGCCCGGGTGGACACCGGCGCGACCCGGCCGGTGACCCGCCCGGTACGGCGGGACAGCCGGCCGGCGTTCGACCCCAAGGGCCGGTACCTGTACTTCATCGGACAGCGCGAGTACAACCCGGTGCTGGACGAGATGCAGGACCTGGAGGGCGGCTTCCCGCTGGCCGACCGGCTCTACGCGGTGACCCTGCGGGCGGGCGAGCCGGCGCCGTTCGTGCCCCGGGTGGAGCCGCCGAGTCCACCGTCCCCTGTGGACGGTCCGGCGCCGTCCACAGTGGAGCCCGTCGAGATCGACCTGGACGGGATCGAGCGCCGGGCCGTGGCGGTACCGGTGCCGCTGGGCCGTTACGACCGGGTGGCCGGCACGCCCGACCGGGTGCTGTTCACCACCTACCCCGTCGCCGGTACCCGCGACGTCGACTGGGCCGCGACCACCCCGCCCAGCGACCGCGCGCTGTCCGCCTACGACCTCAAGACCGACCAGTGCGAGGAGTTGACCTCCGGCATCATGGACTTCGCCGTCACCCCCGACGGCACCACCCTGTACTACCGCGCCGAGCAACGGCTGCGCGTGGTGAAGGCCGGCGAGAAGCTGCCCGACAGCGAGGAGCCCGGCCGGGTCGGCGGCTGGGTCGACCTGGACCGGGTGAAGGTCTCGGTGCGGCCCGACGCGGAGTGGCGGCAGATGTTCCGCGAGGCCTGGCGGCTGCAGCGGGAGCACTTCTGGGTCGAGGACATGTCGGGGATCGACTGGCCCGAGGTGTACGAGCGGTACCTGCCGCTCGTCGACCGGGTCAGCACCCGGGCCGAGTTCTCCGACCTGCTCTGGGAGGTGCACGGCGAACTGGGCACCTCGCACGCCTACGAGCTGGGCGGCGCCTACCGCTCCGGGCCCAACGCCCGGCAGGGCTTCCTCGGCGTGGACTGGGACGGCGGTGGCAACGTCATCGCCCGCGTGCTGACCGGGGACCTGTGGGACGCCAAGGCCACCTCGCCGCTCAACCGGCCCGGGGTCGACCTGCGCGCCGGTGACCAGATCCTCGCGGTCAACGGGGTGGCGGTTACCGGTGGGGTGACCCCGGGCGAGCTGCTGGCCGACCTGGCCGAGCAGGAGGTGCAGCTCACCGTGCGGCGCGGTGGGGGCGAGCCGCGCACGGTCACGGTACGCACGCTGGCCGACGAGCGCCCGGCCCGGTACCGCGACTGGGTCGAGGGCAACCGGGCCCTGGTGCACGAGCGCACCGACGGCCGGGCGGGGTACCTGCACATCCCCGACATGACGGCGGAGGGGTTCGCCGAGTTCCACCGGGGCTTCCTCGTCGAGTACGACCGCGAGGCGCTGATCGTCGACCTGCGCAACAACGGCGGCGGCAACGTCTCGGCCCTGCTGCTGGAGAAGCTGGCCCGGCGCCGCCTGGCGTACAACTTCCCGCGCTGGGGCGTGCCCGAGCCCTACCCGGCGGAGTCTCCGCGCGGCCCGATGGTCGCCATCACCAACGAGCCGGCCGGCTCCGACGGCGACATCTTCAGCCACGCGTTCAAGCAGATGGGCCTGGGTGCCCTCATCGGCAAGCGCACCTGGGGCGGGGTCATCGGCGTCTGGCCCCGGCATCCGCTGGCCGACGGCACGCTCACCACGCAGCCGGAGTACTCGTTCGCCTTCGACGACGTGGGCTGGCGGGTGGAGAACTACGGCACCGACCCGGACATCGAGGTGGAGTACCGGCCCCAGGACTACGCCAAGGGCATCGACCCGCAGCTGGAACGGGCGATCAGCCACGTCCTGGGCGAGCTGGCGCGGCATCCCGCGCACACCCCGGACCCGGCTGACCGCCCGCGCCTGGGCCGGCCCCCGCTGCCACCCCGTTAGGCCGGCTCAGGCGACGGCGTTGATGTCCTTGGTCGCCAGGACGCGCGCCGGGGCACCGGCCCGGGCCACGTGGAGCATCGCCCGGCCCACCTGCTCGGTCGTCGTCACCTGCCCGGGGGCGAGGCGGCGCAGCACCGGGTACATCGGGGTGGCGACGGCGTAGAAGAGCCGGTACATGCGGGTGCGTGAGGTGATGCCGTGCTGCGGCTGGATGTAGCCGGGGCGGAACAGGTACACCTCGAGCGGCAGGCGCAGCAGCGCGTTCTCGGTGGCGCCCTTGACGCGCGCCCACATCGACCGCCCCGACTCCGAGGTGTCGGTACCCTGCCCCGACACGTAGACGAACGTCATGCCCGGATTGCGCTCGGCCAGCAGCCGGGCCACGGACAGTGTGAGGTCGTGGGTCAGCCGGCGGTACTCCTCCTCGGCCATGCCGGCGGAAGAGACCCCGAGGCAGTAGAAGCACGCGTCGTAACCGGACAGCTCGTCGGCGACCGGCGACAGGTCGAACAGGTCGGGTTGGACCAGCTCGGTCAGCTTGGCGTCCAGGATGCCGGTGCCCCGGCGCCCGACGGTCAGTATCCGCTCGACGGAGGGGTCGCGCAGGCACTCGCGCAGCACGCCCTGACCGACCATGCCGGTGGCTCCGAAGATCATCACCTTCACGCCGTCAGCGTAATCCGGAATCGCCGCCGCGGGTCAGGGGTTGGGGGCGGACATGACAACCGTGGGACTGATCGGCAGTGGAAAGATCGGCGGCACCGTCGCCCGGCTCGCCGTCGCGGCCGGCTACGACGTGGTGCTGAGCAACTCGCGCGGCCCGGACACGCTCACCGGTCTGGTCGCCGAGCTGGGCCCCCGGGCCCGGGCGGCGACGCCGGCGCAGGCCGGCGCGGCGGGCGACCTGGTCGTGGTGAGCATCCCCATCCACGCCTACCGCGACGTGCCGGTCCAGCCGCTGGCCGGCAAGGTCGTGCTGGACACCGGCAACTACTACCCGCAGCGCGACGGGCACATCCCCGAGCTGGATGACGGGTCCACCACGTCGAGCGAGCTTCTCCAGGCGCTGCTGCCGGCGTCGAAGGTGGTCAAGGTGTTCAACAACATCCGGTTCACTCACCTGGGCTCGCTGGCCCGGCCGTCGGGGGCGGCGGACCGCAGCGCCCTGGCCATCGCCGGGGACGACGCGCGGGCCAAGGCGAGCGTCGCGGAGTTCCTCGACGCGATCGGGTACGACACCGTCGATGCCGGCCCGCTCGCCGAAGGCCGGCGGTACCAGCCCGGCACCCCCGCCTACGGCATCGTCTACTTTGGACCGGACGGGGACACCGGCGAGCCGCTCGACACCGACGCGCTGCGCGCCGCGCTGGCGGCCGCGCCGGGTTAGCCGTCGGACCGCAGCGCCGTCCTGCCCTAGCCGGCCGGTACCGGGAAAGCCGGCCGGGCTAGGACCGGGGCGTCACCTGGCGGATGGTGGTCGGCGCGCCCGGCGGGCCGCCGGCCGTCGAGGCGTACTCCGGCACGCCGACGCACGTGAAGAGCAGCCCGTCCAGCGGCTCGCCGAGCAGCGCGGACACGTCGCTGTCGAGGAACGTCATGCCGGACGCGCTGGCGCCGAGGCTGTAGGCGAGCAGGTGCAGCCGGCCCTCGACCAGCCCGGCGGCGAGCTGCGCCTCCCGGTACTCCCGGTCGTCGAGCGCGCCGACGTCGGTCGCCGCGATCACCCAGCGCCTGGTCGAGGCAGACGCGATACAGCTCGTCGCGCAGCGGGCCGGGGCGGGCCGGGGCGGACAGGTCAGGCCAGCGGTACACGCCGGGGGCGAGCCCCGTCACGTCGTGCACCACGACGCGGTGCGGGACGGTGATGCCGCGCAACGCCAGGCTCAGGCACGTGCGCAGCACGCGCTCCGGCAGGCCCCGGCTCGGGTCCATGCGGCGCTGCGACCCGCGCGCGAGCACGACGGCCTCGACCGGGACGGTGCGCTCGACGGGTACGTCGACCGGAGCGCCCCGGTCCCACGGCGGCCCAAGCGTGTCCCGCTCCCCTGCTCGCTGCGCGGTCGTGATGAGCGGGAACTCGACCGGTCCCGCGTCGACCGCACCCGCGGCGGCCGGGCCGGACGCGTCGAGCGCGGGCGTACCGTCGCCCAGCGCGACCACGGCCACCGGTACTTCGTGCAGCCCGTCGGCGCCGACGAGCGCGGCGACCGCCGCATCCGGGAAGCGGCTGTACAGCCGGGCGGTGAGCCCGGCCGAGTCAGCGGCGGCGAGCAGCTGGGCGAGCATCGTGCCGGCGTCCCAGTAGACATGCCGGTAGCCGCGTTCGCGGTAGCGCCAGCCGGTGCGCCACGGGACGCCGGTCACGACCACGGCCGGGCCGCCGCCGCGCGGTGCCGGGCCGACCTGCACGAGCGCGTGCTCCAGCGGGTCGTACCAGTGCACGCCGGCGGGCAGCGCGCCGCCCGGCGGCACCGCCACGTACAGCTCCAGCGGGAAGCGGCCGCCCGCCGACCCGGCAGCGCGGAACGGGTGGATTCCGTAGTCCCGGTCCATGGTGCGCACCACGCCCGCGGACAGGTACAGCAGGCGGGACAGGTTCGGCAGGTCCAGGGGCGCGGGCCTGACCTCCGCGGTGCCTGCCAGCACGGCCACCGCCGGCTCGGCGGTGGCGGGCAGTTCGCGGGGCAGCGGCGTGCGAGGCAGCGGCTCCGGGTACCGCTTGACGAACCACGGGAGCCGGGACATGTCGTTGGCTTCCAGGTCCTGCACGATCCGGGGGTCGTCGATGGCTTCGTCCCACTCCCGGCCGGGCTGATAGGAGGTCAGCCGGTGCAGCGTCTGCGTTGCGGTTTCCACACCGCAGGGTAAGCATGAGCACCGGAATGGTCGCGACAAGACCTGCGCACGCGGCTGGGGGCGGCTTAGTGGTCCTCGGGGAGGCCCTCGCCGCGGGCGGCCAGCATCGAGTCGTAGCCGGGGTGGCGGAGGATGTCGTGCAGCTGCCGGCGGCGTACGCCCTGGTTGCCCCCGTCGTAGAGGGGGAACACCATGGCGTCGCGCATGATCCGCTCCAGCGGGGCCAGGTCTTTGGTGTAGCTGGCGATGCCGATCACGCGCATGCAGTCGTAGACCGTCGCGACGGCCGCCTCGGAGCAGTAGACCTTGGTCATGATCGCCAGTTCTTCCGCGCGCCCGCCGGTGCGCTCGAAGTCATGGCACGCCTTCCAGGCGAGGTAGCGGCAGGCCTCGATCCGCATCTTGATGTCGGCGAGCATGAAGCCGACGTTCTGGTGCTCGATGACCGGCACGGTGCCGAGCCGTTTCTCGCTGCGGGCGAAGTCCAGCGCGTATTCGAAGGCCGCGCGCATGGTCCCGACGCAGGCCGCGCCGATCAGCGCCGCCGTCCAGCTGAACGCGCCGGTGACGACCCGCTTGCCCGTCCGGCCCGGCTCGCCGATGAGGTTGGCGGCGGGCACCCGGACCGCGTCGAAGTGCACGCGCGGGGTGACCACGCCGCGGTGGCCGATCTTGTCGTACACGTCGATCACGCTGATGCCCGGGGCCGAACCCGGCACGGCGATCACGGCCAGCGCGTCGTCCGCGCCCGCGGCCGGGTCGGTTCGGCACACCACGGTGTACAGCTCGCAGCCTTTCCGGCCCCATCCGGTGCCGTTGGTCGTGTAGTGCTTCTGGCCCGTGATCACCCACTCGTCGCCGTCGCGGCGGGCGATCGTCTGCATCCCGCCGGCCGGGTCCGGGGAATCGAAGTTGGCTCCGCCGGCCACGTCGGTGAAGGCGTAGGAGGCGAGCAGGTCACCCTCGGGATCATCGGCGAACGGCCGCAGGAACCGCTCCTTCTGCTCCGGCGTGCCGAACTGGATCACCGGCTGCAGGCCCAGCCCGGTAGCCAGCAGCGTCGTCGGCACGTTGACGTCGACGCAGGTGAGCTCCTCGGCGGCGATGGCCAGGTCGAGCATGGAGAACCCGGCCCCGCCAAAGTCGGCGGGGATGAACGACTTGGTGAAGCCGGCGTGGGCCATTTCGCGGTAGGCCTCCCGGCCGGCCAGGAATGACTCCCATCCGTCGGCCGCGCGGTCGATCAGGCCGGCCACCGGGCGGAGCACGCCCTCGGCGAAGACCTTGGCGTTCTTCTGCAGTTCCTGCTGGCTGTCGCTCAGGGTGAAATCGATGGCCACGGCGGACACCTTCTTTCTCGACGGTATGGGACGCTGGGCGGGTGGCAATCCGGACGGCTTTTACCGACCTGTTTCAGATCGATCATCCGCTTGTGCTGGCGCCGATGGGAGGGGTGTCCGGCGGGGCGCTGGCCGCGGCGGTCTCCGAGGCGGGGGGCCTCGGCCTGGTGGGCGGCGGCTACGGTGATCCTGGCTGGCTGGAGCGTGAGCTGGATACGGTGGCCGGCGCTACGGGCAAGCCGTGGGGCGCCGGGGTCATCACCTGGGCCGCCAGCGAGGACGCCGTCCGGCTGATCCTGTCCTACCGGCCCGCGGCCGTGTTCTTGTCCTTCGGCGATCCCGCGCCGTTCGGCGCGCTGGTCAGGCAGGCCGGGGTCCGGCTGATCTGCCAGGTGCAGGACGTGGCCGGGGCGCGGCAGGCGGCGGCGGCCGGGGCCGACGTGATCGTGGCCCAGGGCACCGAGGCGGGCGGGCACGGGAGCCAGCGGGCGACCCTGCCGCTGGTACCCGCCGTCGCCGACGCGGTCGCCCCGGTGCCGGTGCTCGCGGCCGGCGGGATCACGGACGGGCGGGGGGTGGCGGCGGCGCTGATGCTCGGCGCCCAGGGCGCCGTGGTGGGCACCCGGTTCTGCGCCACGCCCGAGGCCCTCTACCCGGACTGGGCCAAGAAACAGCTGGTGGACGGCGGCGGGGACGAGACCAGCCGGACCCGGGTGTTCGACATCGCCCGGGGCCTGGACTGGCCGGACCCGTACACCGGCCGGGTCCTGCGCAACGCCTTCACCGACGCCTGGGACGGACGCGAGGACGAGCTGCGCGCCAGCGCGCAGGCCCGGGAGCGGTTCGCTCTCGACGACCGGGCCGGGGATCCCGACGTCGGCCTGGTCTGGGCGGGGGAAGGGACCGACCTCATCACCGCGGTCGAGCCGGCCGGGGTCCTCGTGGGCCAGATCATCGCCCAGGCCGAAGGGCTGCTAGCCGGAGCCCCGCGCCAACTGGATCACTAGATCGCCATGTAATTGGATCTAACTGGTGCTCCAGTTGGCCCCTACGGTCAAGTACATGAGCACCATGACCCAGACCCTCAGCCCGGCCCACGCCACCCGTTACGACATCCCGGCCGCGCGCCCGCGCTTGGTCACCGGCCGCTTCGCCGCGGCGCTGCTGTCCGACTTCGGCGTGCTGACCAGCTTCTACCTCCTGCTCTCGGTGACGCCGATGTACGCCGTGTCGGCGGGCGCCGGAAGCGCCGGAGCCGGCCTGGTGACCGGCTCGCTCATGCTGACCACGGTGCTGGCCGAGTTCGCCTCGCCCCGGCTGCTGGCGCGCTTCGGCTACCGCGCCGTGTTCGCGGCCGGCGTGCTGCTGCTCGGCGGCCCGGCCCCGGCACTGCTGGCCCCGCACAGCATGGCCACGATCATCGCGGTCAGCATCGCCCGCGGCTTCGGGTTCGGCCTGTGCACCGTCGTCCTCGGGGCCCTCGTCGCCGCGTCGGTGCCGGCCGAGCGCCGCGGCGAGGGGATCGGCCTGGCCGGGGTCGTGACCTGCGTGCCCGCGATCGTGGCCCTGCCGTCCGGGGTCTGGCTGGCCCAGAACACCGGGTACGTGGTCGTCATCGCGATCACGGCCATCAGCGCGCTGGCCCCGCTGGCGGCGGTCCCCTGGCTGGCCGACCCGGCCAGCCAGCAGGTCGACGCTGGGTCGGCTGACCCGGCTCCGGCCGGCCTGCTCGGTAGCCTGCGCTCCGGCGGCATGCTGCGGCCCGGCCTGGTCTTCGCGGCCACGACCGTGTCGGCCGGCGTGGTGGCCTCGTTCCTGCCGCTGGCGGCGGGCGTGTCCGCGGGCGTCGCCACGCTCGGGCTGTTCGCGCAGGCCGTGACCGCCACCGCCAGCCGCTGGTGGGCCGGACGGCGCGGTGACCGGCACGGTCACGCCGGCCTGCTGATCCCCGGACTGCTCATCGCCGCCGTCGGCATGGCCAGCCTGATCTGGGTCTCCGCCCCGGTCGTGGTGATCGCGGGGATGTGCCTGTTCGGGATCGGGTTCGGGATCGCCCAGAACGCCACCTTCGCGCTGATGATCGACCGCGCCCCGGCCGGCGGCTACGGCACCGCCAGCGCCCTGTGGAACCTGGCCTACGACGCCGGCTACGGCACCGGCCCCATCGTGTTCGGCCTGTTCGTGGCGCACACCGGGTACCCGGCGGCGTTCGCCCTCACCGGAATGCTGATCCTCGCCGCCCTGCTGCCCGCGGTACGCGACCGCAGGGCCCGCTAAGGGAGACTACGCAAGACGGCAAGATCGCCGCTTAGGCGTGCTCATCCTTCACGAGAGGTCTGGTGCATCGTGATCCCGAAGCGTCTCGCCAGGAAAGGGCTGCCGCTGCTGGCCGCGGTCGCCCTGCTGGCAGGTCCGCTCGTCATCTCCGCGCAAGCCGAGCCGTCTAGTGGCCCGGCCCAGCCGACGGTCAACCCCGATCACGTCAAGGTGCTCGCGGCCGCGCTGCAGAAAATGCACGACAACTACGCCTCGTTCGCGAACTTCACGCCGGGCTCGCAGGACATCTTCGACTACAACATCGGCAACCTCTGGCTCAAGGGCATCGACGGCAGCGGGACCACCGTGGCCGTGATCGAGGGCTGGGACGATCCCAACGTCGCCGCGTTCATCCACGTCAGGGACGTGCGGTACGGCCTGCCCGACCCGGTCATCCAGACCATCTACCCGTCCGGCCCGCTGCCCGCGCAGTGCCCGCCGGGCATGGTGGCGCTCGGCAGCTACGGGTCGTGCGACGCCTGGCAGGGCGAACTCGAGCTGGACGTGCTCGCCGTGCACCTGATCGCGCCGTACGCCAAGATCGTCATTTCGGCCACGCCGGCCGACAGCGAGATCACCGACGACGCGGCGAGCAACGTGGCGCCGCCGGAGATGATGCACGCGCTGGAGTACATCAGCGCCAACCACATCGCCAACGCGATCTCGATCAGCGACGGCACCGGCGAGGAGACCTACGCCTTCGGGACCGCGCAGATCCACGCCAACGACCCCGGCCCGCTGGCCGCGGCCGCGGCGGGCATCCCGGTGACGAACGCGACCGGTGACTGCGGCGTGGTGCAGAACCTCGCGGTCGCCAACGCGCAGTGCGGCAACACCAGTGCCGGTCCTGAGACGGCCACCTGGGACGACAACCCGTGGGTCACGGCCGTGGGCGGCACCGTGCCGAACGTCAGCAAGACCGACGGAAGCAAGCTCGGACCGGACCCGATCTGGCACGTGGGCGGCATCTTCGCCGAGGGCGCCGGGTTCTCCGCGGTCTTCGGTCGGCCGTCCTACCAGAACGGGGTGGCCCGGATCACCGGCTCGAAGATGCGTTCGGTGCCGGACATCACGATGGACGCGCAATCCGGCACGT
>WNGF01011532.1_pt1 | contig 10017 bp, 8 predicted proteins | sample 5400641 | NCBI WGS metagenome assembly WNGF01 (sample SAMN13153371, study PRJNA577476) | soil metagenome | isolation source: 80 cm soil or saprolite under grassland replicate 2 | place: USA:California | collected 2016-06-15
ACGACCTGGTCGACGCCGTCGGGTACGTGGTCGGGCGGGGCTGGGCGGATGCGGCGCGGGTGGCGGTCTACGGCGGCTCCTACGGCGGCTACGCCGCCCTGGTCGGCGCGACCTTCACGCCCGACCTGTTCCGCTGCGCGATCGACATCGTCGGCCCGTCCAACCTCAAGACCCTGATCGAGTCGGTCCCGCCCTACTGGAAGCCGATGGTGTCGCTGTTCCACACCCGCGTGGGGAACCCCGAGACCGAGGCCGAGTTCCTCTGGTCGCGGTCGCCGCTGTCACGGGTCGAGCAGATCAGGATCCCGGTGCTGATCGTCCAGGGGGCCAACGACCCGCGCGTCAAGCGGGCCGAGAGCGAGCAGATCGTGGCGGCCATGCGCGACAAGGGCATCGCCTACCAGTACCTGCTGTTCGAGGACGAGGGCCACGGCTTCGCCAAGCCCGCCAACCGGCTGCAGCGGCGTTGCCTAGGTGAGGCAGCGGGCAACGCCGCTGGTGCCGAGTCGGGCGGTCCTGCGGGCGAGGTAAGCTTCCGCGCCGAGCCCCCCGCCTTCCCGGAGCAGCCAGTGTCCCCCGATCCCGCGCTCGACCCGCTGCGTGAGGCGGTCCGGCTCTCGCCGGACAACGTCCCGCTCCGCCACCACCTCGCCGGCCTGCTGGTCGCCGCCGGCGCGCTCGCCGAGGCCGAGCGGCTCTACCGGCAGGGCCTCGCCACCGCGCCGGGGGAGCAGCGGCTCCGGCTCGGCCTGGCCGACGTCTTCCAGCGCCAGGGCAAGCCCGAGCAGGCGCTGGTGGTGATCGAGGACCTACTGGAGCAGCCGGAGCCCTTGCCCCAGGCCCAGCTCCTCGGCGCCCGTCTGCTGCTGGAGGCCGGGGAGGCCGTCCAGGCGGCACGCCACTACCACGCCGCGGTCGCCCGCGAGCCGGCCCTGGCCGACCCGGAGCTCGCCAGCCGCCTGCCGGCGCCCGGCGAACCGCTGCACCCGGCCGCAGACCTGGACCCGGACGGCACCGTGGAGGACCCGTTCGTGGTCGACGGCAAGGTCCGCGTCGCCGCCGAGGACCCGCCCGGCCTCGACGAGGCCGCCGCCGAGCGGCCGAGCGCCTCGTTCGCCGACGTCGGCGGGATGGAGGCGATCAAGGACGAGATCCGACTGAAGGTCATCCACCCGCTCGACCACCCGGAGCTGTACCGGGCGTACGGCAAGCCGGTCGGTGGTGGGGTGCTGCTGTACGGGCCGCCCGGCTGCGGCAAGACCCACCTGGCCCGCGCGACCGCCGGCGAGATCCGCGCCGGGTTCGTCGCCGTAGGGCTCGACCAGGTGCTCGACATGTGGCTGGGGGAGAGCGAGCGCAAGCTGCACGAGCTGTTCGAGCGGGCGCGGCGGAGCCAGCCCTGCGTGCTGTTCTTCGACGAGGTGGACGCGCTCGGGGCGAGCCGCAGCGACATGCGCACCAGCGCGGCGCGGCTGCTGGTCAACCAGTTCCTGGCCGAGCTCGACGGGGTCGACCGCTCCAACGACGGCGTGCTGGTGCTCGCGGCGACCAACGCGCCCTGGCACCTCGACGCCGCCTTCCGGCGGCCGGGCCGTTTCGACCGCATCCTGTTCGTGCCGCCGCCCGACGCGGCCGCGCGCGCCGCGATCCTGCGCATCCACTGCCGGGACAAGCCGCTCGGGGAGATCGACTACCAGCGCCTGGCCGCGCGCGGGGACGGCCTCACCGGGGCTGACCTGAAAGCGGTGGTCGACCTGGCCGTCGAGGCCAAGCTGCTCGAGGCCATCCAGGTCGGCGTGCCGCGGCCCCTGACCACCAAGGACCTGGCCGCGGCGGCGAAGAAGGTCAAGCCGTCGACGCGGGACTGGTTCGCCAGCGCCCGCAACTACGCCACCTACGCCAACCAGGCGGGCCTCTACGACGACGTCCTCGCCTACCTGGAGCGGCGATGAGCGACGACCGCAGGAGCACGGCGTTGCGGCGCGTCCAGCTCCTGCTGGGGCAGTCCCGCTTCGACCTGGCCGAGCGGGAGCTGCGTGCGGCGCTGGCGGCCGCCCCGCTCGACGCCCGCGCCCACGGGCTGCTCGGCTTCTGCCTGGTCCGGCTGGACCGGGTGGCCGAGGCCCTGGCCGAGGCCCGCGAGGCCGTCCGGCTCGCACCGGCCCGGCCGTTCGGTCACTACGTGATGGGCGCGGCACTGCTCGCCAACCACGAGCCCGCAGCCGCCGAGCGGGCAGCACGCGAGGCCGTCCGCCTCGACCCCGAGGACGCGGACACGCTCGTGCTGCTCGCACGGACCCGGCTTGCCCAGCGCGACTGGCGCGGCGCGGTCGAGCACGCCGAGCGCGCGCTGGCGCTCGACCCGGAACGGGTCAACGCCGTCAACGTGCGCGCCATGGCCCTTACCCAGCTCGGCGAGAGCGACCAGGCAGCCAGCGCCATCGAGGGCGCGCTCGCCCGCGACCCGGACAACCCCCTGACGCACCGCAACTTCGGCTGGAACAAGCTCAACGCGGGCGACCACCGCGGTGCCCAGCGGCACTTCCGCGAGTCGCTGCGCCTCGACCCCAACAGCGAGCTGGCCCAGAAGGGGATGGTCACGGCCCTCAAGGCGCGCAACCCGGTGTACCGGGCCGTGCTGCGCTACTTCCTCTGGGCCGGCCGTCTCGACCGGCGGGCCTACCTGCTGGCGGTCGTCGGCGGCGCGACCGCCGCCAAGCTGTTGGCATCCGTGGCCCGCGCGGTCCCGGCGACCCGGGTGGTGGTCCTGCCGCTGCTGCTGGCGTACGCCGGCCTGGTGCTCGTCAGCTGGGCCGCCGCACCGCTCTCCAGGTTGGTCCTGCGCCTCCGCCGAGGCCGCCTCACACCTTCCTGAACAGCAGGGCGCGCTTCACCTCCTGGATCGACTGGGTCACCTTGATGCCGCGGGGGCAGGCGTCGGTGCAGTTGAAGGTGGTGCGGCAGCGCCACACGCCCTCCTTGTCGTTGAGCACCTCCAGCCGCTGGGCCGCGCCGCGGTCGCGGGAGTCGAAGACGAAGCGGTGCGCGTTCACGATCGCGGCCGGCCCGAAGTACTCCTCGTCGGTCCAGAAGACCGGGCAGGAGGTGGTGCAGGCGGCGCACAGGATGCACTTGGTGGTGTCGTCGTAGCGCTCGCGCTCGTGCGGCGACTGCCGCCGCTCGGTGTCGGGCTCGGGCTCGTCGTTGATCAGGTAGGGCATCACCGAGCGGTAGGAGCGGAAGAACGGCTCCATGTCGACCACCAGGTCCTTGACCAGCGGCAGGCCGCGCAGCGCCTCCACCGTGATCTGGTCGCCGAACTCCCGCACCAGCACCTTGCAGGCAAGGTGGTTGGCGCCGTTGATGAGCATGGCGTCCGAGCCACAGACGCCGTGGGCGCACGAGCGCCGGAAGGTGAGCGACCCGTCGATGTTCCACTTCACGTAGTGGAGCAGGTCGAGGACCCGGTCCATGGGGTTGGCCGGGACCTGGTAGGTCTCGAAGTGGGGGGCCTGGTCGGTCTCCGGGTTGAAGCGGCGGACCCTCAGGGTTACGTCCATGCCATCAGTACCTTCGCTCCATGGGTTCGTATCGCGTCATGACGACCGGCTTGTAGCCGAGCTTGACCCCGTCGTCGGCCTTCCACGTCAGGGTGTGCTTGAGCCACTTCTTGTCGTCGCGGGCCGGGAAGTCCTCCCGGAAGTGGCCGCCGCGACTCTCCTCGCGGGCGCGGGCGGAGGCCACCAGCGCCTCGGCCAGGTCGAGCAGGAAGCCGAGCTCGACGGTCTCCAGCAGGTCGGTGTTGTAGCGCCTCGAGGTGTCCTGCACCCACACGCCGCGGTAGCGCTCGCGCAGCGACGCCAGCTCCGTCTCCATCTCCTTGAGCAGCGTCTCCGAGCGGAACACGCTCGCCTTGTCGTCCATGTTGGCCTGCAGGTCGGCGCGGATGGCGGCGGCGCGCTCGCCCTCCGGGTGCGCCGCCAGGTCCTCGAGCATGCGGCGCACGTCGCCGGTCGGGTCGTCGGGCAGCTCGGCATGCCTGACACGGTTGGCGTGCTCGCCCGCGTTGATGCCGGCGCGCTTGCCGAACACCACGATGTCGAGCAGGGAGTTGGTGCCCAGCCGGTTGGCGCCGTGCACCGAGACGCAGGCGCACTCGCCGGCCGCGTACAGCCCTGGCAGGACGGTGTTGGCGGGGTCGGCGACCACCTCGGCGGAGACGTTGGTGGGGATGCCGCCCATGGCGTAGTGGGCGGTCGGCTGGATGGGCACGCCCTCGTGCTTGGGCTCGACGCCGAGGTAGGTGCGGGCGAAGTCGGTGATGTCGGGCAGCTTGGCGTCGATCACCGCCGGGTCGAGGTGGCTCACGTCGAGGTAGACGTAGTCGTGCCTGGGCCCGGCGCCGCGGCCCTCGCGGATCTCGGTGTAGATCGCTCGGCTGACCATGTCTCGCGGGGCCAGGTCCTTGATGGTGGGGGCGTAGCGCGCCATGAACGCCTCGCCGTCGGAGTTGCGCAGGATGCCGCCCTCGCCACGGGCGGCCTCGCTGAGCAGCACGCCCAGCCCGTACAGGCCGGTCGGGTGGAACTGGAAGAACTCCATGTCCTCCATGGGCACGCCGCGGCGGTAGCAGACCGCCGGCCCGTCGCCGGTGAGCGCGTGCGCGTTGGAGGTGACCCTGAACATCTTGCCGTAGCCGCCGGTGGCGAAGACCACGCTCTTGGCGCGGAAGACGTGCAGCTCGCCGGTTGCCAGCTCGTAGGCGACCACGCCGGCCGCCCTGCCGTCCGCCAGCAGCAGGTCGAGCACGTAGTACTCGTCGAAGAAGGTGGTGCCGTTCTTGACGTTCTGCTGGTAGAGGGTCTGCAGGATCATGTGGCCGGTGCGGTCGGCCGCGAAGCAGGAGCGGCGCACGGCGCCCTTGCCGTGGTGGTGGGTGTGGCCGCCGAAGCGGCGCTGGTCGATCAGCCCTTCAGGGGTGCGGTTGAAGGGCATGCCCATGTGCTCGAGGTCGTAGACGGCCTCGATCGCCTCGCGGCACATGACCTCGGCCGCGTCCTGGTCGACCAGGTAGTCGCCGCCCTTGACGGTGTCGAAGGTGTGCCACTCCCAGTTGTCCTCTTCGACGTTGGCCAGCGCGGCGCACATGCCCCCCTGGGCGGCACCCGTGTGCGAGCGGGTCGGGTAGAGCTTGGACACCACCGCCGTGCGCGCCCGCCGGGAGCTCTCCAGCGCGGCCCGCAGGCCCGCCCCGCCGGCCCCGACGATCACCACGTCGTAGGTGTGCTGCTGGGTCATTGAAGCCCTCCTACCCCTGCGGGGTGAAGGCGAAGATGGTCAGCGTGCCGAGCACCCAGGTCAGCCCGACCACGGTGGCGGCAAGGCTGAGGTAGACGAGCCGGCGGTAGGGCGTGCGGGCGTAGTCGTCGATGATCACCCGCAGGCCGTTGCCGCCGTGGAGCAGGGCGAGGGTGAGCATGGCGGCGTCGTAGACCCGCCAGAACGGGTTTGCCCAGCGACCCGAGACGAAGGCGAAGTTGACCCGGTCGAGGCCCCCGCCGAGCACGTGCATGATGGCGAAGTGCGCCAGCACCAGCAGGACCAGCAGGACGCCCGAGACGCGCATGAAGACCCAGGCGTAGAGCTCGAAGTTGCCCTTGCCCATCTTCGGCTGGCGCCGGTCGGAGCCGGCCGAGCGCGGCAGCGGCGCCGGTGGGACGTCGACGCTCATGCCCGCAGCTCCTCGATGATCTTGCCGCCGATGGCCACCGCGGCGGGCGTGGCGAGCAGCACGAACAGCACCGTCTGCAGCCACAGCATCTGGCGCTGCCTGGCGATGCCCTTCGACCAGAAGTCGAACAGGATGATCCGCAGCCCGTTGAGCGCGTGGAAGATGATCAGCACCGCCAGGCCGAGCTCGAGCAGCCCGACGACCGGGTTGCGGTAGGTGTTCATGACCCGGTTGTAGGCCTCCGGCGAGACGTTGATCAGCGCCTGGTCGGTGACGTGGGCGAACAGGTAGAACAGGATCGCGACGCCCGAGATCCGGTGCAGGACCCAGGTCCACATGCCCTCACGGCCGCGGTAGAGCGTTCCGAGGCGTTGCATCCTTGCGGAGTCACCTCCTGGACGGCACGCCGTGACGATCGTCCCCGGAGCGCCGGCCGGCTGGCGCCGGCCGCCGGGCGCTCGAACCGCCGTCCGGTCGGGGTCGGGGTGGCAGGCCGCGCGTCGTGAGGCCATGCCATATCGGACTGTACCATCGCCGTGCTCGATCAGATGAGCAGCTCACCATGGTTGTCGCCGCGGTGGGAGCCGCTGGCGGGACGGCCGTCCCGGGTGGTTGTTCCGCGCGCCCTTCGGTAGGTTGGACGCCATGGCCAAGCGCACCTCCGAACGCCTGATCGCCGATCGCTACGCGCTGCAGCGCATGCTCGGCCGTGGCGGCATGGGCGTGGTCTGGCGTGCCAGGGATGTCCTGCTGGACCGTGACGTGGCCATCAAGGAGGTGCAGCTGCCGCCGTCGCTGAACAGCGACGAACGGCAGTCGATGCGCGCCCGGGTGCTGCGCGAGGCCCGCGCGGCGGCCCGCCTCAACCACCCCAACGTGGTCACGCTCTACGACGTGGTGCGGGAGGAAGGGCGGACCTTCATCGTCATGGAGCTGGTCGAGGCACCGACCCTGGCCGCGGTGGTGCGCGAGCGCGGGCCGCTGCCGCCGGAGGAGGTCGCCGCCATCGGCCTGCAGGTGCTCGACGCGCTGCGGGCCGCCCACCGGGTCGGCATCGTGCACCGCGACGTCAAGCCGGGCAACGTGATGGTCCCGCCCGGCGAGGGCAGGGCGAAGCTGGCCGACTTCGGCATCGCCTCCCTGGCCGGCGACCCGCAGCTCACCTCGACCGGCCTGGTGCTCGGCTCGCCCGCCTACATGGCCCCGGAGCAGGCCAACGGCCAGCTCTCGGGACCGCCGGTGGACCTCTGGGCGCTCGGCGCGACCATGTACTTCGCGGTCGAGGGCGAGCCGCCGTTCGAGCGCGGCGGCGCCGTGCCCACCCTGACCGCGGTGGTGAACGACCCACCGCGCCCCCCGCGCCGCGCCGGCAGGCTGCAGCCGCTGCTGCTCGCCCTGCTCGCCAAGGAACCCGCGGAGCGGGCCTCCGCCGGCCAGCTCCGCCCCCAGCTCGAGCGGATCGCCGGCCACGGCGCCCGCCGCGTGACCCCGACGGTGGTGCTCCCGTCGCCGCCCGAGGACGGCCACCCCACCAAGCCGCTGCCCGCGGTCCCAGCTCCCGGACCGCCCGCCGCCGAGGCACCGACCACACCGGCGCAGGCGCCCGAGGCCGAGCGGCAAGCGCAGCAGGCGCCCGCCCCGTCCGAGGCAGAGACCCAGGCCGCGCCGAAAACGCCGGACCCGGAGCCGGCCGAGGTGGACCAGGCCGGAGCTGAGGCCGCGGAGCCTGAGCCCGAGGCGCCGGTCACGGCGGAGCCGACCGAGGTGGACCAGGCCGTTGCGGCGGAAGCGGCCGAGGTGGGCCAGGCCGAAGCTGAGGCCGAGGAGGCGAGGGCTGAGGCGCCGACCACGCCCGAGGACGCCGAGGCGGACCTCGCAGCGGTCGAGCCTTCCGAGCCGTCCACGGCTGGGCAGGCCCAGCAACAGGCCGCGCCGGCTCACTACGAGCCGGCAGCGGCGGAGCCGGCCTACCAGGCACCCGAGTGGCCACCCGCCGCGGAGCGGCCGCCGCTGCCCACCCCGGGGCCGGTCGCGCGGCCCCGCTCGCGCACCCCCTTCCTGCTGACCCTGTTCGCCCTGGCGCTCGTCGGCGTCGCGCTGGTCGGCATCCTGGCTGCGACGCTCCGGAACCAGGCCGACCGTGGCCAGGGGTCCTCTGGCACCCCCGGGGCGTCAGGCGGGACGCCCACCACCGGGGCGCCGGGCACCACGGGCAACGGCGCCTCGCAGCCTGGCGCCTCCGCGCCGGCCGGCTTCCAGCAGTACAGCAACCCGAAGCGCGGCTACGCCGTCGCCTACCCGAGCGGCTGGAGGGTCGCCGAGAAGCACAGCAGGTTCAACACCACCGTGTTCAGCGACGGCGGGTCGGGACGGACGTTCGCGATCTACTCCTCCAAGCCGCCAGCCCCCGACCTGCTCGCCGCCTCCCGCCGCTGGGCGCAGACGGTCAGCCGCCGCAAGGGATTCCACCTGATCCGCCAGGACCAGGCGACCTACCAGGGCAAGCCGGCGGTGATCACCGAGTACACCTTCGACGGCCGCGGTGGACGCCTCCACGAGCGCCACGTCAACGTCGACTTCGGCACCTGGGGATACGCCGTGGTGGCCACCACCGCCGACGCCGACTGGGCCGCCGCCGACCAGGACGTCTGGCGCGTGGTGGAGATGAGTCTTGGGATTAGTCACCAATAGCCCTCCGAGGTGAAGGCGGGGCCGGACCGTGGCCAGCCCCGCCCGTTGCTCGCTACCAGTCCATCCCGGCGAACGGGTCGAGCAGGTGGACGTCGCGCATCCGGTCGGTCTCGGTGTCGATCCAGAACGCGCACCTGCGGCACAGCCCCGGGATCTCCTCGTCGTCGGCTGGCTGCCCGCACGCCTCACACGGGCTGACCTCGGTCTGATCGACCCCAGCTTGGGCGCTCACCTGGCCCGCCCGTCCTCCAGGCTGGCGACCTGCTCGTGGAAGGACCGGTGGCGCTGCTGCGCCCGGTCGGTGTTCGGGATGAGCGCCGCGCACGTCGCGCAGACGCTGATGCCGTGCTCAAGGATCGGCCAGAACCCGTCCCCGTTCCGTCTGGCGCGACCCGTTCTGCTGCTGCCGCTCCGGCTGCTTGACGGGCCGGCGTCGGCCGGTGTACTGCCTGCCTGTCATCAGGGGGTTCCTCCCTTGTGTCCGGGGGCCGGGTGCTCGAACACCGCGGCCCCCACTCGTGCCTACCTGGCGGACAGTTCTGAGACCGTCACCCCCTTCTGGGCCAGCCACTCCCCGAGGATGGAGCGGTGGCAGTCGGCCGGGTCCCGCTCGAAGCAGCGACTTCTGCAGCCTTGGTTCCAGGCGGATGGCCTCTGCGAGCCCGACCAGCGTGATCGCCTTCCCTTCGATCAACTCGCCCGTCGACAGCCTCGCCCACGCCGTCAGCGGGCGAGAGGGGTCCAACCCATCCTTGGTCAGCTCGACTTCCCGGCGGTACGTCGTGCCAGCGTCACGAGCGCCGACAGTGCCAGGAAGCGTCGTTGGCGGATGGTCGCGCCGCTGGATCGCCGCTGGATCAGGACGGGCGTCTGCTCGTCGTCTTAGCTATACAGGCCGACCGTTGCGACGCGGACCGCAAGGTCGCCGTGGTTGCGGACCTGGATCCTCACGGCCCCCTCCACGGCTAGGTCCACAGGGTCGAAGAGCAGCACGCCGCCTACGACGACCTCGACCCGGAGCCGGCGAGCCTGCCGCTGCTTCCAAACCTCCCACCCCAGCGCAGCCGTCGCCACCACCGCGGCGTACCCAGCGATGACGTCGGTGGCGTCCATCCGTTGTCGCCTCCTCGCACCTCCCCAGGTTCGGGGACCTTCGCATGGGGGCCGATCCGGACGCAACCGGCGATAGCCTCCCCGGACCGTGAGGTGCGAGAGGGCCAGGCAAGGAACCGTGATGGCAGCGTCTAGGAAGGTCGACTGGGCCAGCTGCGAGGAGGGCGACTGTATCGGCGTCCTTCTGGCATCTGGTGGGAAGTGCTGGGCTCATGCCGATGACGAGCATCTTGAGCGAGCGCTGAAGCGGCCGGGCGATGACGGCCGCCTCGACGCGCGCGGCGTCTCATTCCCACGCACCCGACCTCAACCCCGTCGAGGCGCTGTGGTCCAACCTCAAGGAGGTGGAGCTGGCCAACCTGGCCGCCGACACGCTCAAGGAGGTCACCGCCGCGGCCGAGCAGGGCATCCAGCGAATCCGCAGCACCCACTGGTTGGCCTACTCGTTCCTGCGGCACTGCGGCCTGTCGTTATGGTGAGCA
>WNGF01030046.1_pt1 | contig 10017 bp, 16 predicted proteins | sample 5400641 | NCBI WGS metagenome assembly WNGF01 (sample SAMN13153371, study PRJNA577476) | soil metagenome | isolation source: 80 cm soil or saprolite under grassland replicate 2 | place: USA:California | collected 2016-06-15
GTCCGGCGTCACGCTGGGGTTGCTCACGGGCAACCTCGAGCGCGGAGCGCGGATGAAGCTCGAGCCGCCCGGCTTCAACCGCTACTTTCCCTTCGGGGCGTTCGGGAGCGATTCGCCGGACCGTTATCGTCTTCCCTCGATCGCCCTCGAGAGAGCCCGCGCCTGGTCCGGCCGCCGCTTCTCTGGCAAGTCCATCGTGATCGTCGGCGATTCGGTCCATGACGTCGCGTGCGGCCGCTCTCTGGGAGTTCGTTCGGTGGCGGTCGCGACCGGCCCGACTCCGTTCGGGCGGCTCGCGGCGGAAGCGCCGGATGCGCTACTGGAGAGCTTCGCGGACGTGGATGCCGCGGCAGAGGCCATTCTCGCGTGAAACAGGCGGCGCTCCTGCTGGTTGTCGCGCTGGCCGTCGCCTGCACTTCGGCTTCCGGGAGCAAGGCGCCCGCGGCGGCTCCGGCGCAGAAGGCTCCCTATGACGCCGCTCCGGCCGCGGCCCACGCGATCGATCTGCAGATCGATGCCCGCGCCGCGCGTGAGATCCTGGAATCCCTCTCCCGCCCGCGTCTGGATGTGCAGGACGCGAAGTTGCTCCAGGATCTGCCCGCGGTGCGGCTGGCGATTCAGGATTCCCTGCGAACACCCGATGTCTTCGAGCACGATTTCGCGGCGGCCTTCGACGAGAAGAGCCGCACCTCCGTCTTCGACTTCCGCACCATTCGCCAGGAGCGGGATCGCTGGCGCGTCCTGCTCGATGCGGTGGTGTCGCGGGAAAAGGATCTCGTGCGGCTGGCCACGCGGAGGGCCGCCGCGCTTCTGCCCGGAGATCGAGCGGTGTCGGCGAAAGTTCGGGTCTACTTCTCCTTCGGCCTTGCGGGTCTTGCCGATCATCTCGTTCTGGCGAGCTCGGGGGGGCAGGACATCATGGTTGTGGATCTCGCGCGGGCCCTTGGCGAGGCCACGGGCGAACCGCTGGACAGCCAGATCTCCCGTCTGGCGCGCCTGGTCGCCGGGGAAGCCTTTCGCCAGGCCTGGGCGATCTACCGGCGGGACAGTCCTCCCTGGAGAGGATCTCGTCCCGAGACGGCGCCGATCGATCTTCTCCTGCATTCCGTCGCGGAAGCCGGACCGGCGGCGCTTTTTGCCGTGGACGAGAATTTTTTCCCGCTCTCGGTCTGGTTGAAGGCGCCCATGAAGCGAACGGTCGAAGAATTGAACCGGCGGGCCGAGCGGTTCGCCCGGGCTCAGGAGAATCTGGAAGCGCGCGTGGAGCTGACGACCGAGCTCAGGCGGCCTGACTTCATGCGCCAGGTTGCCGGCCCCTCCGGCGCCTTTCTTGCGGACGCCATCGTCCAGATGTCCGGGTTAGATGCGCTGCGAGGGGCCCTGCAGAACGGACCCAAGGCCTTCTTCCAGGCCTACGGGAAGGCCTCTCAGGCCGACAAGAGCCTGATTCCGCTGACACACGCGATCGTGGAGAGGCTCAAGTGAATCGGATGATCTGTCTATCGGTCCACCGGTAGAACCGGACCCTTTTTTTTGACCGATGAACCGATTCCTCGCATGATTCGCCTCGAAGAGAGATGAGCCAGCAGATCCTCATCGTCGAAGACGACGCGGCCCTGCTCGAGGCGCTCGGGCAGGTCCTCATCGACGAAGGATACGACCTCTTGAGCGCCCGCGACGGCCTCGAGGCGGTCAACTGTCTGAAGAAGGGGAACCGCCCGGACGTGATCCTGCTCGATCTGTCGATGCCGGTCGTCAACGGCTGGGAGTTTCGGATGTTTCAGAAGCGCGACCCCGACCTCGCGCAGATTCCCGTGATTCTCATCACCGCCGGGGGTTACACGCGCGAAGAGGTGGCCTGGCTGGAGCCCTCCGCCCTGCTCCCCAAGCCACTGGATCTTCCTCTCCTGCTTTCCATCATCCGCAGGTTCTGCGCCTCGACCGAACAGCACGAGTGAACGCCGGCGCAGAAGGAGGCCCCCGGAGACTGGACGAATGCTACTGGGCCTTTGTCGTAAGCGGTTTGCCTTTTTCGGCAACGAACACCACCGCCACTTTCGCCGTTGTGTTTCCATTGTTGGTTGCCTGATGGACCTTCCCGGACCCAATGGTGAACACATCGCCCGCCTTGAGAGTCACAGTCGGCTTCCCCTCGTTTTCGAGTGAGATCGTGCCTTCGAGCACGAAGGCGTAAACCTCGGCGGAATGCCTATGCCTGCCCTCCGCAGAACCCGGGGGCAATTCCACCGAAGCCATGACGGCTTCCCGGTCAGGGATGCCCATATCCTGCTTCAGAAGGATGTTCCTCTTGACGGAAGGGGCTTGCCGGGCCTTCAGCGCCGGTGCCGCCGCCGCTCCAAGAAACACGACGACCGCGCACACTTCCGTTATCTTTGGGCTCAAGTACTTCATCGTTGCCTCCTCATCGAACCAAACCATATCCGCCAGGAAGTCCGTTGCCACCAACGCACCGCCTGCGGCAAGCGTGTTACATGCCCCTCACGATCCGGCTCCGGGAGGGTGCGCTGGCACGCCATGTTAAAGGCGCCGGGCACAGGTGTCCTCAGGCTCGCAGACGCCAAAGAGCGGCGGCGGAGATGAGAAGGCTCAGGACTAGAAGGGCGTTGACACCCAGCATCGGGACGTCCGGTACTCCATCGAGCGTAACCTCTGCCGCGCCGATGGTTCGCTCTTCGGCGCAGTTGACGACGACGACAGTCACCGTGTAATGACCCGGCCGGATCGCGTGCACGACAACGGTGTCCGTGAACTCGAACACGGGGGTGACACAGACGCAATCAGGAAGCTCCGCCTGTGTGTACGTCACGCGGATCATGTCCCCGGTAATCGCGACCTGTGGATTGTGTGGAAGGCATCCCGTGGTGATGAAGCAGACGTGAACAGCCACGGAATCGGCACCTGATTGCGTGGCCTCAATTGCGGTTCCACAGGTCCCCGATGAGGGAGTTGCCGCCATTGTGAGGAGCACAGCCGCGATCCCCCCTGCCCTGGCAAGACGGCTGATGTCTGGCTCCTTGCGACGCTCCTGTGCCCAGATTACCACTGCGCGCAACATCTTGCGCGTCCGCTGAAGCCATGTGTTAAGCGCGCTCAGCGATCACCCATATGCGTGGCGATCTGCCAGGTGCTGCCCCATTTGTCTTCCACCATGCAACGGCGATCCCCGTAGGGCGTGACGGATGGCGCTTCGAGCGCACGCGCCCCAGCATCGAGAGCGCGCCGATACGTAGCGTCGGTGTCGCCGGCATAAACGTAGAGAAAGGCGGTCATCGGACTACGGGCTCCAGCGTCGCTGATCATGATCAACGAGTCGCCGATCCTGACCTCGGATGGACGCGCCTGCCGATATTCTCCCGTAGCGCCGAACACTTGCTTCAGGAACTCGACAAGGTCCCGTGCCTCGTGAGCCACGATTCTTGGTGTAACGGTGTGCCAGCCCTCCGGGGCGAACGGAAAACGGTCGGTTGTCTCATTCATCACGAATCTCCCTGATAAGGAACGGCTTTTGCGGCTGCTTAAGGCTCTGGTTCAGCGGCGGCGCATAGGTTGTCGGGAGGCGTGCTCCGCAATCCGCGTCTTTACCAGCTTCCGCACCAGCGTGGCCGGTAAGGGACTGTCCGCTCGGAAGCGGACGGTGCCTTTGCTGGTGTCGTAGGCCTTGAGTTCGTCTTTGTGGGTTTCCACGGGGAAAGAGCCGGGGTAGAAGGCGCAGTGGTTCGCGGCCGCGCCAAAGGCCACCAGTAACCTTCCGCCAAGACGAAAGGCCGGGATCTGGTAGCTGATGCACTCTTCAGCCTTGGGCGCCGCGGACCTGATTGCCCTTCGAAGCCTCTCAAGCGCAGCTCGCTTCTGGCTGCTCAAGGGTGCAAGGTACTCGTCGATGGTCTGTGGTTTAGCTGACACGGCTTGTGCTCCTCGAAAGATCACTACGGGTTCTCGATCGACGTGTCCCGCCCAACGGGGCGCAGGATTCACCTCGCCTTGCGTTTGGGCCTGGTCTTTCTCCTTCTCTTGGATCTCGCCTTGCCTTTGGGCTTGACGCGCTCCGGAAGCTTGGCCGACCCAGTCTCCCGGTTCCACTCTTCGAAAGTCTCATTGGATATCTTGCCCTTGACCAGGAGCTCGGCGAACTTCCTCCGCTGTGCCTGGCTCTTGAATGGCATATCTCGCCTATCCGCCGGACGTCAGTCATGGCGCGGCATCGTTTGCGGATTAGCCGCGCTCCTGATAGAGACCAAGGACATTGCCTGCCGGGTCGCGAAACCGCGCAGTAATCTCGGGAGCATCCGCTCCGACGGGCTGCACGATCTGGCCCCCGTGACCAATGATCGCGTCGATGGTCGCGGCAATGTTGTCAACCATGATGTAGATCAACAGCCCCGGCTGGCCAAAGGCCGGCCGACCGGTTACCCAGGTGCCGCTGACCTGACCGGCGCCGTCATCGAAAGCAGTGCTGCCGTCATCGCGCCGCCGTATCTGCCAGCGGAATACCGCCTCGTAGAAGGCGATGGACCGAACAACGTCGACCGCGGGTATCTCAACGTAGCAGATCTTGCCGTTCGCGAGCGTGGGAGGCATCGGCGCTCCTTGGGGTTTCGTTGGCTGACATTTATGTGAGTAGTCTAGCCCGGATTATTCATGGTCACCCGGCCGAAACGAGGGCAACACGCTGCGCCTAAGAACCTTGCGACAGAAGACCGTTGACTGCGGTCGCGACCACCTTGTCCGCGAAAGAGATTTTTCGTCGAGACAAGGAAGCGCGACGACGGCGATGCCAGGGCATCGCAGAGGAGCGCTGACGCCGTATCGGCGGAAAAGATCGGAGCGGCGGCCGGACTCGATCATGAATAATGCGGGCTAGGCTGGCCCTGCGACAAAGCCGGGGCCATGCGCTGTGAGTTGTTTGCGGTACGCGTGTTGGGTCTTGGCTCGCACGTACCCCAGGCGCTCGTAAAACGGATGCGACCCGGTCCGGACCACGTTGCTCCGTACAACCATCTGGTCAAGACCACGTGTGGCGGCCCACTCTTCCACTGCAGCCACGAGCTGCCGTCCCACTCCCTGCCCCCGATATACAGCGTCTACCACGAGCCCGAGGATCTCGCAGCGTCGACCGGACTCCAGCTGAGCAGGTTTCCGAGTCTTAGCGCGAGTGTCTCGTCGACGACCGGATAGCCCAGAACCCCACTGAGCACCGCAAGATTGGGGGCATCCCCGAGAAGCGCAGTTCGGATGGTCACTCGGTCGGTCATGCTCCAACCCCCGTAATGCCGCCTGACGGCTGGCGGCGCAGCGGCAGAAGCAAGGCTGTCCGCCGCAGTCGCGGGCTAGACGCCTTCATGCTCGTAGAACTGCAGGCAGACACCCGAGGGAACGATCATGTGAAACTCCCGCCGGCCCCAAGACTTCACTTCGAGAGGACCTATCTTAGCGGGAATCTTACGATATTCCTGATAGAGCGCCTCCAGATCGGATACTCCGATGCTGAAGCTGGCGTTGTCGGCCCATACCTGATTGTCGTTCTGGACAAGGTTGAACTCGATGCCGTCTCTCCTGATACCCGCCATTCCGGCATCCCGCCAAACGGCTGAGAAACCCATGTGGTCCGTGTAAAAAGCGACGGCTTCAGCCAGGCCGCCGCCGGATGGAATCAGCGGCGTGACTGAGCGAAAAATTGCCTTCATACCAGCGCGGAGCTCTCGCCCATTCTCAGCCTTCTAGCATGACCGCGAGCTTGCCGACCATCTCTGCACTGATGTTAGCCGCCAGACGCACCGAGAAGTCCGCCTGCCCCACGCGCCAAGCCGAGACTCTTGACCTGATCAGCCAATAGACTGTTGCCCCACTTCTGCACCTTGGTTCTCACGGCACCTCCCTACCTACAATGAGTTTACAGAGGCCGCGGGCGGGAGGTTCAGCGCCCAGGGCGCCGAACGGTGTGCGGCTCAGCGGCGCCCGCATGGGCTCCCGAAACGCACGGACAACCCGCATGAGGTTCCTCCTGTGACGCGGGATAGGCCGCCTAACGGCTGGCGGCTCAGCGGCGAGCGAAAGCCAGTCAACTGGTGGGTCCGCTGCAGCCGCGCGTTAGGCCCCCTTGGCGAGTTCACGTTCGAGCCGTTCAGCCAGGAACTGCTTGAGCAGAGACTGATACGGGACATCGCGCTTGTTCGCCAAAACCTTGAGATGGCCGATCATAGCTTCGGGCAATCTCAGCGAAATCGTGCGAAGGGTGGGACGGAGGTTCGGAAAGGAGCGACGCCTGGCGGCAGTCCAGTTGACGTAGTCGGTGGAGTCTCGCTCGGCCCAAAAAGCTCGCTCTTCTTCCTCAGAACCGAACACAGGAATCCGCTTACGCTTTACTTTGCTCATAGGTTCGCACCTCCCGGCGTGTCATTTTTCGGACCGAGATGACTCGAATAAGAGAACGCCGAACGGTAAAGCTGATGAAGAGCAAGCGACCAGAGTCGGTCTGCCCTAGCGCTAGGTAACGTGCCTCTTGCTCCGAATGCTCCCTGTCGGCCATGATAATCAGCGGTTCATTAAAGAAGATCTCCTCAGCCTCCCAGAATGGCACCCGATGGAGCTCCCAGTTCTTCTCGAGATTTCCATCGTCCCAATCGAAACCAGTGCAGCCCTTAAGAGGGTCCCGCTCCACGGCCAGGAGTATATTCTAGACATATACGCTCGCGCACGGGAGGCCTAACGGGTGATGCGTCAGCGGCGAGCGAAGAGCCGAAGGCGATGAGCGAGTCCGCTGCAGCCGCGGGTTCGGCGACCAAGACTTGAATTCAAGGCGACCGCCCTTGGCGGTCCTCAGGGCGCCTCTGACCACCTCTCCCGAGGGGCGTAGCCTGACCAGTGGTGACACCCCTCTCGCCTCTTGGGCGAATACCTCTGCAGACGCGACACGACCGCGGCGCGCAGACGAGCGTGCTGCACAGGAGGCGATCATGAGGACGAGAGCGAGGATGGCGGTGGGAGTGGCGGCGGCGTGGCTTGTCTCCGGCGGCGTGTTCCTGAGCAACGAGGCGCGGGCCGCAGCCGGCGGTCGCGCGATGGCGCCGAGCGAGGCCGCGTTCGCGCGGCTCGCTGCGCTCGCCGGCGAGTGGGAAGGCACGCAGCAGGGGGTCGCCGTCACCTTGACCTACACGCTGATCGCCGACGGCACCGCACTCATGGAGGAGATGCGGCCAGCCGGGTCGGCGTCGATGATCACTATGTTCTCGGTCGACGGCAACCGCCTGCTCGCGACGCATTACTGCAGCGCCGGCAACCAGCCGCAGATGGCGACCGGCGCGATCGCATCGGCAGATCCCCCGAGCCTCGAGTTCTCGCTGCTGCGCGTCACCGGGTTGAAGACACCCGGCGACTGGCACAACACCGGTCTCGCAGTGAGCCTCGAGGACGTCAACCACATGACGCAGCGGTGGAGCTACGAGGACCACGGAAAGACCGGTACCAACGTCTTCCACTACGCGCGCAAGCGTTGACCGCGAGCGCCGAGAGTGATCGGTGCGACGGCGGTGGGACTACGCCGGATTGCGGCGCTTCATGTGATGCTCCTCCTGGAGGAGCCACGTCTTGCCGCCGTCGTGCGAACTCTCGCCGCGCCAGGTGAAGGAGTTGGGCTGGATGTCGTTGAATGACCAGCGCAGGGTGGCTCCCTCGGCGTCGTGGCCGCGCAGGACGATGCGATCGCCTTCGGCGCCGCCCTCGACGCTGAGGAAGGCGCCGAAGCGCGGGTTCACGAACAGAACCCGCCAGAGCTTGGACGTTTCGTCGAACCAGCGGATCGACGTTCCGATGCTCCTCTCCTTCTCGCCGCTTCGCGGATAGCCGATCCAGAGATCCTGGACGGCTCGGCCGTCGAGCACCCAGCCGAACTCGAGCTCCCCCGGCGAGTGGCGAACGCTGCCGTCGTCATCGAAGAAGCCGAAGTCGCAGTCCCACATGCCTATGAAGCGGTCCCAGACCCGTGCCTGCTCGCCGAGCGCCGGGTGGGGACCCGCCGCCGCGAGGACGGCGACCATCTGCCGCTTTGGATCGGCCTCTGGCACTGCGTTGCTAGTCACGCCGGCGCACCGAACGGCCACGCCGGTAACGCTGATCACCGTCAGGAGAAGTGTCTGCCACCGAAAGCTCCACATCGAAGCCATCACTTCCTCTTTTAGTCTGAGCGTCGAACGTCGAACCACAGGGACATTCGCCGGGGACCGCCCTGAGGTGACAGGTGGATGGTGCAGAGGCCGAAACCGAGGCCGCGCCGACGGCGTGACACTTTTCCCGCCTGAGGGGCGAAAATTATGCATGGGTGACTCGGGTTCCGAAGCCCCTGAGAGCGAGGCCCGTCTGGTGTTCGCCATGATCGCGTACCAGGCCGGTAAGCTGGACGGGTTCACGGATCTCTACGCCGAGCTGGCGAGCGACCTCGAGCGCTTCTTCGTCGGCACGGCGGGCCGTGAGGTTGCCGAGGACCTCGTGCAGGACGTATTTCTCGAGATCCACCGCTCCCGTCGCACCTACCGTGCTCCAAAGCCGGTGCGGCCCTGGGTGTTCGGCCTGGCGTGGAACGTTTTGCGGCGCTATCGACGCACCGCCTGGCGGCGCCGACGGCGTGAGGAAGCGGCCGGCGTCGCGCTCACGCGAGGCATCGAGGCGTCACGCCGCGACCGGCCGCTGTTCGACGCCGGCGACTTGCAGGAAGCCCTGCGCCGTTTGCCGGCGACGAGGCGCGAGGCCTGGGTACTCCACCACCAACACGGCTGGAGCTTTCAGGAGATTGCGGCGCGGCTCGCGATCGGCGTCGACGCGGCGAAGCTGCGCTCGAGCCGCGCGATGCGCTCCCTGCGGCGGGTGCTAGGCGTCGCGCAGCCGCCCGAGCGCGCCGCCGGCTGCGACTACGAGAAAGGAGATCCTCGTGGCTGAGCGCCGCCTTCCGTCACCGCTGCTTCTCAGCGCTGTGCGCGGCAGTTTGCGGCCGGTGCGCCCGTACCTGCCACCGTCCCTGCGGGCGCTGGCGCTGCTTCCGGTCGGGGTTGTCCTGCTTGTGGGGATTCCGGCGTTATGGGGCCCGCGCCCCAATCTTGGGCTCCTCGGCGGTTTCGCGGCGTGGGGCCTATCGGCGTTGCAGATGCTCCTCGGCCTCACCATCGTTGGCCTTGCTCTGCGCGAAGCGGTCCCGGGACAGGAGCTGTCGCGGCGCACTCTCGCCGCGCTCGTCCTCCTCGGTGTGCTCCTGTTCCTGGCGCTCACCCTGACCAGCGAGTGGCTCGCGCCGGTGGCGCTGCGACGCCGGGTCTGGGTCGTCGAGGCCATCGGCTGCTTCCGCATGGCCGCGATGTGGGGGGTGCCGGCGCTCGCCATCGCCTCCTGGCCCACCGTGCGAGCCTCTCCGACGCGCCCCCTGGTCGCGAGCGCCGTGTGCGGCCTGGGCACGGGACTCATGACGGACGCCGGAATGAGGCTCTTCTGCGGCGTCTCGACGGTCTCCCATGTCCTCGTGGGGCACGGCGCCGCCATCCTCCTCCTCGGTGCCCTGGGGGCGTTTGTCGGTGCCGTGGCCGACCGACTGCGCCCGTAGCCGGGCGGCACACCGGCGCGCCCAGTCGCGGTCGAGGGCGTCGCGCACCGGGAGGCGCAGCTCCAAGCTCTCCGCGAAGCACCAGCCACCCCCGAGGTCGAGGAGGAGGAACCCGGCCGGAGGACTCGGTCGGAGCCGGATCGGTTCCGCCCTTACCTAGCAGGTTGCTGAAAAAGGGTGTGGGTGGCGTTGCGAGCGCCGCGGGGTCGGATGCAAGGAGCCGTGACGAAGGCGATGCCGGGGCGCATCGGGGAGGAGCGGCGACGCCGCAGACGGCCCCGCGCCGCCGCAACCGCTTGCGGTGGCTGGCCTTTTGCTCGCAACGGCTTCTAAGAGAAAAGTCTTCTCTGCGGAAGAGTCTTCCTTGCGTCGCGAGTTGCAAAAGGCCAGACACGACACCCGCATCCATTTTT
>WNGF01012858.1_pt1 | contig 10016 bp, 12 predicted proteins | sample 5400641 | NCBI WGS metagenome assembly WNGF01 (sample SAMN13153371, study PRJNA577476) | soil metagenome | isolation source: 80 cm soil or saprolite under grassland replicate 2 | place: USA:California | collected 2016-06-15
TCCTGAACGTTCACCGTTACTGGCACGGCCCCCACAGAACTGTCGATCACGAAGTTCACGCCATACTGCTCGGTAATGTAGTTGAGTATGTCGCGGATGTCGGCGTTGACGACATTCAAGTTGATCGGTTCGCCAACGAAACCCGGCTGGCCGTATTGTCGTCCCTGTTGAGACTGTGACGTTCTATCCGTCGCGGGGGACATAGAGGCGCTCGGTGAAACGTTGGGCGAAGGAGAAGGCTTCTGCTGCGCGGATAATTCGTCAAGCGTGGTAATGAAACTGATCGTGCTGACGGAGGCGATTGCCTTAGAGCTGCTATCTGCTGCCAGGATCTTGGCGCCGCAGAGACACAGCAACACCAGGACGAGCGTAGTCCTTTTGGTGGCATTTCTTATTCGAAACTGATAGACCATCTTTCCCTCCTTAAGGGAATTGCTAGACGCTGACCGCCACGCGCTACGCTCGTTGCTCTTCAGCCAAAAGCGCGCGCCGCACAACGCGGCATCGTCCTAAGTTGATTGTCAAATGGCGTAGCGTGTTACGAATTGGCTTGAATAGACAGCTACGCGGCGAAGAAATTTCGAACCCGTTACGAATGCGATTCGAAACCAGAAAACTAAGGCTTGTCAGCAGCTGGCTTGTCCGACTTTTTCTCGGCTTGGCCAACTCTAGCGTTGTCAGCCGCTTTAGCCGCAGCAGCCGCCAGGGCGTCGACGGTGTTCGGCTGTCGAAGGGGTTTCATTTCAACAGAACGTTCCCGTTTCCCGTTGGTATACACTGTTTCGCGGCGGAAAACGAGACGGTTATCTTCGATGGCAACCAACTGGCCGTCGTAGAAGCGTTCACCCGGATAAATCACGTATGCCAATTTGATCGGCGAGGCTTCAACGATCGCTGCGTATCCACGTGGAGAACGAGAAATCCCGACCACTTGTACTTCGCTCAAAAGAAAAGCAGTCGTCGGTTTTGGAGCCGCTATTCGCGCACTCATCGCTGCCAGCTTTTGGGCTTTATACTGCTCGATCCGTTCCTGAATTGATGGGGGCATAACCACGCCGCCCATTTTCTTCACGACGCTGGCGGCTCATACCTCTTGAAGGGATCACGACCACCTTGATTAGAGCGGCCAGCATTTGCCTTGGTCCCATTCTTTGTTTGTCCATCGGCAATTGAAACCGCGCGACTATTGGCGATGCCAAATGCCATCAGAAGAATGGTGATTCCGTATTCGAGAACTTTTGTTTGCTTCATAGTAGTTATTTTCCGGAACAGGATCTTGATTTCTTAGTTCGAATTACTTGGCGGCCGGTACGGCTGGAATAGTTACTGGTGGAACTTGACCGGATCCTATGGGTTGCGTGACCGCTGCCTTCTGAAGTTTTTCAGCGGAAACGTAGTACGCAGTTAAGTCGAATGTTGCGTCCACTGTCCTGGAGGAAGTTTGTTTGTCCGCTTGATTAAGCTGAAAATTGGTGATCGAGACAATGCGTTGGTAATGAGCGAGCTGTTCAAAAAAGTTTCGAAGCGAAGCAAAAGAACTCGTAACACTAACTTCGATTTTCTTGCCACTATAGTTGTCCTGCTGGACATCATCCCTCGGCAGAAACTTCCTCAGAACTAGTCCGTTGGTGCGGGCACGATCCTGAACGCTTTGTAATACCATTGTGATCTCTCGCTGCTCGGGCAACAAGGCCTTCAACTCCTCATACTCTTCTTGCCTTGCCTTATAGCCTGCCCGAAATTCATTGAGTCTCTGTGATGCGATTTGTGCTTGAGCGTTTCGTGGTAGAAGTTGCGCTATCTCATCATTGAATACTTTTGTCTCAGCGCGAATGGATTTCGTTACGAAATGCCAAAAGCCCCCATACATAACTGCAGCCACCGCTACGAACATGACGAGTCGCAGGTACCAGGGCAGCGATTGAAGATTGCCGATTTTCATCTGTTTGAGTTCCTTCCCTATCGTTTGGTGGGTATGGGCAACTTTAGGCTGAGGCTTATTTTTTCAACGCCACTTGGTTAGTAGCGGGGTTGGCGGCCTTTTGGGTCTGAGACTTGGCGCCATAACTGCACTTCACTGTGAAGCTGACAACCTCCGGCTGCTGTACCAGGATCATTGAATCGGAGGGAGCGGACGCGGTTCTATCGCTTGCCTGACTTTGGACCACTTCGCGCTGCGTTTCGATATTCAGGTTAGTAAACAGTCCGGAAGAGAACTCAAGACTCTGGCCGAATCTCGTAACAGCGGACTCGCTGGGTGAGAGTCCTTTGATGGTGAGTTCGCCATCCTTCTGTTCCAGACTCTTCAAATACAAGCCCGGTACGTTGTCAAACCGGGCTTTTATTTCGCGCAGAACGGCGCTCGGTCCTTGCTGCGACTCCCGCAATCTCTTAATCGCATCAATGCGTCCCTGTATATCCTGGGCCTTTTTCTCAAGGTCAGCCTGTTCTTTATTTACGGCTAGCATCTGCTGATTGATGCGTCGCTGGTTCTCAAGTTCCTGCTGAGCGGCTGAGTAGTCCGATCTGGAACTGACATAGTCGTAACTGATGCCGATAACTAAGAGACCAAAAACAGTTAGAGCCAGCAGCATTGTTTGCACGAACGGGCTCGCCACCCGGGCTTCAACCATCGCTGCCCCTGTGGGCCGGTCCGTAATGGAGTCGAGTAAATTGATCTTGATCATGCCGCTTCCACTCCTCTCAACGCGAGACCGACGGCAATTGCCATATCAGGAACGATCTCTCTCATGTAATCGGGATCAAACTTTCTACCGTCGACAACTATCTGGCGAAAAGGGTCGAACAATTCCACGGGGATTTCGAATCGTTTTGCAAGATACTCAGGCAGACCGGGAAGCTTCGAACTGCCTCCTGCCACCAGAATCTTCTGAATGGCTTCCTCGCCTTCTTCCGCGGTCGCGCGGTAGAAGTCCATTGTTTTGCGGATCTCCAGAGCGAGAATGTCGGACACGGTTTCGATAATCGGTTGAATTGGGCGAGCTTCAATGCCCTCCGGCAAAGGATAGCCACGTTTGACTGCTTCAGCTTGTTCGAACGTCAAGCCCAGTTCTTTCTGGAGCAAGCTGGTGTATTGACTGCCACCCACGGACGCATCGCGCGCAAAGACCGAACGCGTGCCGTTGAGTATGTTGATATTCATCGTAGAGGCTCCAATGTTGAGCAGCGCAACAACCTGCCCGACCTGCGGCTGGTAGTTAAGCTCATAGCAGTTCTGCAAAGCGAAAGTATCAACATCGATTACAATGGGTTGTTTGCCGGCCAATTGTATGGCCTGCTTCACATTTGCAATCTTGTCACTCTTGCACGCTGCCATCAGAACATTCAACATTTCCGAAGATCTACTGGTAACCTGATAGTCGAGGTTCACGTCCGAAATATCAAACGGTATATGTTCTTCGGCGTGCCAGCTGAATGACTCCCGCAATTCGTCCTCGCTCATCTGAGGGAGGACAATGTTTTTCACGATTACCGAATGACCGCTAACTCCAGCGGCAACTCTGGAAGTCTTAATTTGGTGCTCTCTGAAGATGTTTGAAATGACATTCGAAACATTATTGAGCTCCATAATTTGGCCATCAACTACGGTATCAGTCTGAAGATTTTCGAATCCCAGGTTAACTAGTTGATAGCTGTTGCCCTTCCTTTGGAGCTCGACAGCCTTAATTGAGCTGGAACCAATATCGAGACCAACAAGGTTCTTCTTACCGTTACTTTTTTTGAACATCATCTTATTTATTCCTCGCAACAAAGAGAGAGCGAATTTTGTGCTGTTGACGCAATCGAGCACGAGCTTTCACTGCTCTCGACAGCCGACCTTTTACCGTTTTGCTGATCTGCCTGGACTGCTTAGCGTTTTTCAAGGCTTCTTCCTCGCCATATGTTTGGGATTTTTAGGAGCAGAAGGAGGTTGCAGATCGGGACGCGCGTTTAGCACGGCTTTCCGGGATTAAGCAAAGGCTGATTTCTCTGGTTGGAATTGCCTTCCGCAGAACCGAAGGCAGGCGAAACGGCACGAGGAAAGGAGGCAAGGGCCTTAATGAAAGGCAGCATCCTAACTGCCGTGGAAAGCAGACTACCGTACGGGCTAAACATTGTCAACTGCTATTTTGCAGCGTTTAACGGGCCTGTTACGGCTTTAATAAGGCTCGCACTTCAGAAATTGGACCGTCCAGTTGGCTGTTTCCTGGAATACGTTTAGGGGATTCCCGATCAAAGCATCATGAAAGCTTCGCTTGCGCGCGGCAAAAGCTGCGGTTAGGATGCGCTGCAATGAGACTTCGCCGTTGGATCTTACCGTTTACGCTCTTCGTATTCACGATCGTGACAAGTTGGCTATGGTGGGTAAGGCCACAGAAAGTGGATATGGCTAAGTATGCTCCCGCCGATTCTCTGCTCTACCTCGAGGCAAACCGACCGCTTGACGTCGCCCAAGCGATAGCTGGCACGGAGGCGTGGAGAATATTCGAAAAAACCATTGGTGCGCCTACTATTACCCCTCGAAGTCGTTGGATACAAAGCTTTATCCGCTGGACGGGAATCGGCTCAATTCAGTCTGTGATTCTCGCTAGAGCTCAAATCGCAGTTGTAGTTACCGATCTGGGTACTATTGAGGAAGGCGACACGCTTAGAATAAAACAGGAAGAGGCTATCCTTATCGAGACGCACACCTCGGAAGGCCGAATCAAGGCGCCGTTTGAACAAGCTATTAAGACGCTAGCCGAAAATAATTACGGCCACCCAACTCTTCGACGCATCACCTTGGACGGAGTTGAGATCGTCGAGTGGAGTGCCCCGGAAGGTGCCCGCCAGATAGTCGGCGCCATAGTCGATAGCCTTGTAATCGTTGGGAATAGTGAACATGTTGTGCAAAACTGTCTTGCGGTATATCAAGGGCGACGGCAAAGCCTAAAGGCTGATCCGGAGTTGGATCGAATGAGAGTGCGGCTCGGCGGAGAAAATGCCCTGACCTTTGGATACGTGCCAACTGGAAACAGCGCTCGCCTCATGGGAGTGGGGCTGCCCGTCCTATTAGGTCGGGCACCGGGAGATTCTGGCTTTCAACGGCTCATAACAAACGGCGCCGCAAAGGTCTTTGGAAGTCTTGGATGGACCTCAAGGTCGTACCTCACAGGCATAGAAGATCAGTATCTGATCACTCTTCAACCTTCGATTGTGGCTCGGCTCAAACCTAGCTTTGATGGTTCTCACATCAGCTCACAAATGCAGCACGCCGTACCGGAGGACTTTTATTCCGTTACTTCCTACAAGTTCACGAATCCCGCCTCTGCCTGGCAGAGTTTGAAAAATATCATTTCGTCAGAGGTCGATGTTTTGTCAACAATCGTTTTCTCTTCTCTGTTGAAATCCTCTCTCCTTTCGTATGGCATCGACGATCCCGACTCTTTCCTTGGCGCTGTGAAGGGCGAGTTACTAACGCTGCGGTTGGACGAAAATGCTGAGCGCTCAATCCTCATCGCGCGCGTACGAGATCGCGCAATATTGCGGCAGCTTGTTACGAAGAAGATGGGGCCTAACGTACGAAGCGGTCAAATGCAACAGCTGGAGGCATTTGAGGATCCTCAAGGCGAATTTGCGGCCAGCTTTATCGACGACTTCATTGTGCTGGGAACTGCGGCAGATGTTCGTCGCTATACCGTTGACAGGCAGGCCAGCACAGAATTGAATGGCGAAAGATCTAGACAGCTAACTTTTTTTGCTTCCCCTAACACGGCCGCCAACGTTGCCACTTACACGAACGACAGCGATCGTGTTCGGAGTTTTGCCTTGGCGATTATCGCAGCTCGAGGCACGCCCCTTGTGACATCCCAACCGATCGAAGAAGCAATCGCGCGCTTGCCATATTCGGTGACCGAGACGACGCTTAGCGATCAGGGTATCGAGAGGATTACTCGATCGCCGTTGGGACAGGTAAGCACTATTCTACCTTTACTCATCCCGGAACAACGTAGTCCAAGCACAACTAAAACGGAAGCCAAATAGCTTTCAGCGAGCATGATTCCTCCTCCCCACCTGGAAATACTCGTAGCCACTCGCAATCCGGGGAAAATTTCCGAGATTCAGGCGGCGTTGTGTCGTTTACGAGTGAAATTGCGTTATCTGGACGAGTTTCCGAACGTTGTAGCGGTCAATGAAGTTGGTCAAACCTACGAGCAAAATGCTGTGCTCAAGGCAATGAGCTATTCAAATCAAACTGGCGTGTGTGCGCTGGCCGAGGATTCGGGTCTGGAGGTAGATGCGCTCGGCGGAATGCCTGGGGTTTTTACGGCACGCTTCGCCGGCGCCGATGCTTCGGATGCCGAACGCGTCAACAAGCTCCTTGCCGCACTTTCTGAATACCCTCCGAAAGACCGATCGGCCCGATTCATTTGCTCTATGGCTTTGGCTGTGTGCGAGAACGACGAAGAAACGCTCATTACCAGCGGCACGCGATTGTTGAAGATCACTGAAGGGAGATGCGAAGGACTTATAGCCAACACCTCTCGCGGAACCAATGGATTTGGTTTCGATCCCGTGTTCATTCCTGATTCCTACGATAAGACATTTGCAGAGTTGCCCGATGAAGTGAAAGCCAAAATCAGTCATCGAGCGCTGGCTTTCCACGCTATGCAAGCGTTTTTGAGTCGGCGGCTTGATCAAACTTGACCGCCCGTCTGGTCCCCCCTAGAATGCACCGTTGCCTGTTTAGATGAGGATGAGTTCGGGGCGTAGCACAGCCTGGTAGTGCGCTCGGTTTGGGACCGAGAGGTCGGAGGTTCGAATCCTCTCGCCCCGACCATTAATATCAACAACTTACGGCTGCCAACATTGGCGGCCGTTCTGCTTGTGTGGGAGATTTGTGACCAAAATTCTGAGAACGCACATTTCTCTGAAGCTGCACGGCACGAATGTAACGCATAGTAGTCTTCAGATCCTTGTGGCCCATCAGTGTCATTATTGTTAGAGCCTCATATCCAGCTAGCGCTAGACGCGTACAGAACGTGGCCCTCAGATCGTGCCACCAGAGTCCTTCGATTCTCGCCATTCGACATGCAGTATGGAAGGAACGCTTGATGTCAGTGAAAGGCTTCCCTGTGTCCGGGTTTCCAAACACATAATCATCAACGCTTTTCCCGCTACACATCTGGAGCAGAATCTCGCGAACTTCCGGGTTCAAAATGTCCATAGGGATTTCACGATTCTTTCGCCCCTTGGTCTTCGTGGCCACAACTACATTCCGCGAGAAATCTACCTGATCGCGTCGCAGATGCAGTTGTTCACGTTTTCGTAAGCCAAGACCGAGAGCCACAGTAATCATCCCCCTTAAGTGTTCCCGCTTCCCTGTTAGCACGCTCGTCAGCACTGGTTCTTCCTCTGGCAACAGGTATCGGTAACGCTCATTGTCCAGTTTGAACTTCTTGACCCGACTGCAAGGGTTGCTTTCCGCTTTCTTAAAGTCGATTGCGAGATTAAAAAGGCGGCTGAGCGTCTCAAACTCTCGGTTTACTGAGGCGTGAGCCCGAGCTGTGCCATTCTTAGTCGGTGTCTTAATCCGCTCATGCTTGAACTTCTCGATCAGAAAAGGACTGATCTCACACAATGCTTTGCCCTTGAAGTACTCCTTGAGAACCGCACAGTAGGTCTCATCCCCTTTCCATGAGCGCTTATTGGCCTTGGCCCAGGGCATGTAAATCTCGTCAATAAACTTGTCGAGTTTTATCGTGCCGGATTGAACCAAACCAAAACGACCTTCAAAGACTTCCTGCTTGATCTTCGTCTCCGCTTGTCCTGCTTGCCACTTTGTGCGTGCCTCCGGGATTGCTCCCCTGTACCGCACGCCCCGCACGCGAAAGTCGTAATTCCAATGCGTGCCCTTCTGACCTCGTTTGTAAACAGCCATTCTTTCTCCTTAGAGGTTGCAGCCACCAAAGAGAATGGCTGCATGGTAGCAGCATCAAAGGATCAAGTCATTTACTATTTCGGTTGACTTCCGCCGTTATTTCCGGCCTTGGTCCAAGCCAAAATCTCTTCAAGATCAAAACGCAAAATGTTTGTGCCCGGTGGCTTGCGATAAGGTATGCGGCCCTGCGCAACCATCTCGTAGATCGTCCTCGGTTTGACCTTCAGCATCGCGGCAAGTTCGGGAACTTTTAGAAATTGCGGATGCCTCGGCAAGGCAGAGGCGTGCACGCTTGTACTCATAACTCTTATCCATTGAGATCTAGTAATCAGGAGGGAAAACCGCTTTCGCGGTCACGTGATTCTATTCAAGATGTGTGCCAAGCTAACCGCATTTTTCTGATAATCAGCGTAGCGGGTGGGAACGACCGGTCGCTCTGCTCTTCTCCGAGGACAGTTGCCGAAACGTAGATTCCACAGAGACGCAATTAAGAAAACAAGGAGCGGGTGGTATGCGATTGGTAACCTGTTGTAAAAAACGTCAAAGTATGTATTTCACAACATCCGAGGTTGTTTTGAATACTATTAAGATACGCTCAATTATCGCACGACACAGGAGCGAACCTATTGGTCAGGCTGTCTCAGCGGTTGGCGCTCGGAAAGAAGCGCCGGTCATTCGAGACTTACTAGTTCCCATGATGGCCTGGATCTGAATTGCTTGATCGGCATACAGATTCACGGAGGACCTCCTCTTCACCAACGTTCTCTTGCCACCCCTTAAACCCATCTGCATCGCTACCCCCCAAATTGGTTTTGATCAATTCATGCTCATCAAATCGTCTGCAAAACCAAGCTGCAAATCATTTGAGGCAAAGGAATTTGAGCCACTTCCTGGGATTCTCAGGATTACTTTAAAATATTCCTGATTCCAAGGTTGTTGATAACAAAGACCTTACGTCTGGATGAAGCACGGTTTTTCACCTCTATCTTGTCTGCCCACCTGATTGCAGTTCTTTTTTTCCTTTTCGCAATTCTAAGACGCCGAGCGAAGACCAAACTTCCAGCGGTAAAGAAGGAGGTCAGATCTTTTATCAGGCTTGAAAGAGCACACCGCTAGAAGCTCCATGAGGTCCACGTATCAAACGGCCCCCAAGGCGGGTGTCGGTCGCTCATGGTGAAGCTTCCCAGACCCAAACAGGGGTGCGCGTGAGCGCGCGGAACCACGTACCGGCAGCCAGCGAGGTTTAGTCTTCATTTCACTTAACAGGAGCTATTAATAAGGCGGCGTGCTTAGAGTAATAAAGGAATGCGCGAAATCCGCGGTTCTACTTACTCGCGTAAAGGTGACGGGCTAGATTAGCGTGATAACGCCTCCGCAAACTGCCCAAAGGGATCGCCGGAGTGGGATCTAGCTTCGCCCAACGCCTTTGCAGGCGTAAGACCGATTTAGGCCGAATGCGCATAATCCGCCGAAATCAGTCCTGATTCCATTCCGCGCGCGCCTCAATTAACTCGCGGTCGAGTCGGATTAGTAACTGCATTGCCTCCGCAGCCAGCAATCGCTCGCCTGCCAACACAATTGGCTGCGCCTCCGCCAGAAGTGTGTACATGACTTCCGTGGCAGAGCCAGGTTGCTCAAGAACGGTATGAAGTTCTGAAGTCCGCATCACTTTTACACTCGGGATGACAAATCTTCGTCTTAAGCGGAGCGAGTGGGTATTTCACTCGCGCCGCTTCGTAGTCGCTCTGGCTAGTACTCTGAAGGCAGCAGAATCGTGGTCGTGCTTCGATCTGCCTCGGTGATAATCCAAATTATGTGGAATAAGAAGTCAACAGGAATGGGGTGTTTGTCAGTTTGGAGGCGTCCGCCGCGTTTCGCAACTCAAGCGCGGTAGAAGTTCCAGAAGCGGCCGAACCGGCGAGACTCAGAGAAGCGAGTCAGCGCAGGGAAATCAAGCCAAGTCACGACTTCTTACGTCATTAATCTCGGATCCAACGTTCCACTGACTCTTGCTCGCATAGAAGGGCGGTGCCATGATTATGCCCACGGAACGGGCTGAACTTCGGATATTGTGCTGGAGGATCCCTCATGGCCA
>WNGF01011166.1_pt1 | contig 10015 bp, 6 predicted proteins | sample 5400641 | NCBI WGS metagenome assembly WNGF01 (sample SAMN13153371, study PRJNA577476) | soil metagenome | isolation source: 80 cm soil or saprolite under grassland replicate 2 | place: USA:California | collected 2016-06-15
GCCACCGCCGAACGAGCCGCCGCCAGGGCCGCCGCCGACAAAGCCGCTGCGGACAGAGTGGCCGCAGAAAGGGCCGCCGCCGAGAAGTCTGCCGCCGAGCGAGCCGCCAAGGCCGCTGCCGACAAAGTGGCTGCGGACAGAGCTGCTTCAGAAAGGGCCGCGGCTGAAAAAGCCGCCGCCGACAAAGCCGCTGCGGACAGAGCCGCCGCAGAAAGAGTCGCGGCTGAGAAAGCTGCCGCTAAGGCCGCCGCCGACAAAGCGGCCGCGGAGAAAGCGGCTGCGGACAGAGCTGCCGCAGATAAGGCCGCCGCCGACAAGGTGGCCGCCGTCAGGCGAGAGGCTGAACAGACGGTCCTGCGTGAGCTGAAGGCCCAGGCCGACGCGGCCCGCAAGGGCATGCTCAACGAAAAGCAGCTCGCGGAAAGTCGGGGCGGCCAGGACTCCACGGAGTTCAAGGCGGCCGTGGGCGCGGAAAAGCAGGGCCTGTCGCTCTACGAGCAGCTGGCCTACAAGGACGCCGCCGAGAAGTTCCGGACGGCCGAGACGCAGTTCAAGCAAACGCCGTCCAAGAGGCGCAGCTTCGGGCCGACGTTCTGAAGCTCTACGTTACGGCGCGAACGGATCGCGCGGGAACTTCAGATACGGAAGGCGAATGCCCCCGATGAAGACCAGGTCGGCCCGGGTATCGAGGGGTGGCGCGAAGCCGGTGGCTCCGCCCGCGGTGACGAGATCGTCCTGCTCGACGCCGTCGCCGCTGACCCCGAGGCCGCCGACCATCCGGTTGTTCTTGAACAGAGGCGTGCTGCCCGGAAAGAAGACGATCCCGGTCTGATTCAGGTTCGGAGCCTGGCTGCCCTGCCGGCACGGCGTGGCGACGTCATTGACGTACAGCTGGAAGAACGGGCCCGCCCCCGTGCCGTCGATGCCCGGAGGGTACAGCGGCTGGGCGCCGAAGCTGATCGTGCGGTTGGTCACGGCCGTTCCCATCGGCACCCCGGGGAGATCGCCGGGCACCCGGTCCGGGCCACTGAGAAAAACCACGTTTCGCGCCTTGGCGACGGCGACATCGATGCTGAAGATCGTGGCGTCGGGCATGCGGAAGAGGCCCAGGAGCGTGCCGCGCAGGTCCGTCACCGCGATCATCATCCGCGTCCGGCTCCCGAGCGGAAGTCGAATCGCCGCGCGCGCCTGGTTGGCCACATCCACCGCCTGCGCGACGATCACCTGCACCTCGGACGCCGAGAGGTCGGCATTGCCGAGCGGGCCGACCAGCCATCCGTCGGGGACTCCGGCGGGGCCCAGCGGGCTGTCCACCGGAAAGACCACGAAGGTGCCGTCGCGGGAGCCGGTGCCCGCGTCGGGCAGCGGAGTCGTCTGATTGACGAACGGCAGCTGGATCCCGTCCAGGATGACCGCCCCGGGGTCCGGAACGACCGGACCGAACCTGCCATTCGGCACACTGCCGACGAAGGCGGCGAACTCCGCGGAGACCGGATCGACACCGGTGACGCCGATCCCGCCGACGAGCACGCCGTCCTTGAAGATCGGGATGCCCGCCGCGTTCACCGCGTTGGGATCGTCATCGATGAGGTTGGCCTTGCCGGTCGTGATGCCGGCTCCGCACCCTCTCGTGTCCAGGCTGTTGCAGGGCAAGCCGTTGAGGGCACGCGAGGGGATGATCGTCTTGCCGGGATTGAAGACCGTGTTCAGATCACAGCCGCGGTTCGTGTTCTCGATGCCGTAGAGCGCGGCGTTGGGCTTGTTCCTGATGCCGGGAGGGAAATGGATCCCGCTGATGAAGCGGACGGTCCGGGACGACAGCGGCGCCTGGTTATTGCTGAAGAAGGCGCCCGTGCGCGCCAGCGAAACCGCCAGGTCGTTCGCGTTCACGAGCACGCCGAAGTTGCCGGGCGCCGTGGCGGGAGCGTTCGGCTTCCGGAAGACGCCGAGCACGTTGCCTTCCCGGTCCGTGACGGCGATGACCATGGTCGTGGCCGGCAGCGCCTTCGCCGCGGTCTCGATGATGTCTCTGACGTCTCCGGCCGTGAGAAACGCCGACCCCCCGGTGAACGTGGCCTCCGCGTACGGGAACGCCCGCTGCGCCAGATTGCTCCGCCACTGGCTCGTGTCCAGCGGGTCGCCGCCCGGTCGTACCAGGAACGCAAAGGCGGTGTACACGCCCGCGCGCAGGACCCTCGGAAGCGTGAGCGTGACGAGGACCTGGCTCGACGTCGTGACGGTGGTGTTCGTCCTGAACGGCCTCAGCGTGCCGGGGATGACACGGCCCTGGCTGGCCACCAGGATGAAGTTCGTCCCGTCGAACGCATAGGCGGACCCGTCCGGGAGCTCGACGAGCACGTACAGATCTCCGGTCGCCGCGATCCCGGTTTCGTTGACCAGCGTCAGCACCAGGGTGTCGGCGGGCGTGTAGATCGGCTGGTTCAGCGAGAGGGCGAGAATCGTCGGGGTCGACTGGGCATGCGCCGGGCTTGCACACCACAGGATGGCCACCAGCAGCCCCACGGCACCCGATCTCGCCGCCGTCGCGAAGCGAGAGGGGGACAACCGCCATCGGTGTCTCATCTACTCTCCTCCCTGGCGTCGGCTAGGTGGTCGAGCCCTGGCTGCGAGTTGGTGTCGGGACCCGATTATGGATCGGGCGAGCAATGGGAGGCAAGGGACAGCGATGATGATCATTTCCGGCCGTCCCGGTGGTACGGCGTCCGCCTACGTCCCCAACCGCGGGTCGTTGTTCACCACCGCTGTGGCCACGCCCCTGGGATCGTCACGTCGAAAGTGTAGGTCCTGCGCAGGAAAATAGATCGTGCGGTATGCGGCGGCGGTTTCTTCCGGCCCCAAGCCTTCCTGGCTGCGCGCTTTGGCTCGTTCCAGGGCCGTCTCGAAGCTGCAATCGATCCAGAATGACAGGTCGTAATACGCCTGGGTGGCTCGCCTGAGAAGGTAGATGCCCTCCAGCACGATGACGTCGACGTCCTCGAACTCATAGAGATGTCTGCGGTACTCGGGCGCGCGCTCCTCGGCAAAATCCGTTTCGATGCGCAGGGAGCGGCGATCCCGAAGTGGCAAGACGAGCTGGCTGAACAAGTCGTCAAAGCGGATCGCGTTCAGATAGAAATGTTCGCCAGGATTGGCTGGGTTGAAGCGCTTGTGGGGCAGGTTCAGCCACCCATCGACATTGATGTTGGCCACACCTACACCTCGTGTCCGCAAGCCGGCGACGATCCTGGCCGCGATATATCCTTTGCCGCTGGCATCGATACCACTGAGCGCGACCAGAACACTGCGCTGTCGGGGAATCTGATCGCGCGTCGCGAGAATCTTCTGCACGACCTCTTCGACGCTCCACACGCTGATCACTTCCGGTCTGATCGAGTGAACAAGTTCACCGCGAGACGGCGGGTGGGCTCCGACGAGCGCCGATCGCAAGCCGCTGAATCGTGAGCGGGCCGTTGGGATCCCGCTCCTCGGCCTTGTCGTGGTACAGGTGGCACTCCACGCAGGAGGCCCGAGCGCCGCCCGCGGCCCGATGACATTCGCGGCAGACCGAGACCGACGGGAGCAGGACGTCGGCCGTCTCGGTACTCTTCGTGGCCTTGCCGTGGCACTCGGTGCAGGTCACCGAGCGATGGACGCCGTGGTCGAAGATGCTGTGGGGCAGCCAGCGCACGGGAATCGCCGTGGGCGCCACCTCCGGCAGACCGGCGGGGGACGGGGTCATCGTGTGACACTTGCCGCAGTTGCCGGGGCCGAAGATCTCCTTCTCCAGGCGCGCGAGCTGCGCCAGCCCCGCCGGCGCGGGCGCCTCGGGCGCCGCCTTCGCTTCCTCACCGCCGCCGCGAAGCCCGCGGCGTGGCCGTTCGGGCTCGGCTTCCGCGGGCGCGCTCCGGCCGAGGCGGGCGCCCCGCGGGGCCTCGGGCTCGGGGGTTTCGGCCGGCGCTGACCGACCGCCCAGGCGACCACCGCGCGGGGCCTCGGGCTCGGACTCCTGGGCCGCCGCCGCGGGGGCCGCCGGCGCCGCCGCGGTCCTCAAGATTCCGCAGTCCTCGTTGACCTTGGCCGTCGTGGTTCCGCCTTTCGCGGTCACGGCGCGCTGCTCGGAGGCCTCCAGCGTCATCTTCAAGCACGCGTGCACGATCCGCGGTCCGGCGTGCGGCGCCACGGCGCCGGGGACGATCTTGCTGACGATGGGATGGCAGTCGGCGCAGTGATCGGCATACGAGATCGGCTTGATGGAGACCCGGCGCTCGTCGAGCCGGTGGCAGTAGCTGCAGCTCAGCGTCGGCTGGCCGTCGCGGTCGATGAGTCCGAGCTTGCCCGTCCGAGCCTTCACGTCGTCGAGGCCGCCCAGGCCCGCCTTGAGGTGCAGGGCGTGATTGAGCTTGATCTGCGCGCCGTCGCGAGGTGCCGTCTTGTCGTCGAGCCGCACCCGGGTCTTGCGGCCGTCGCGCAGGACGTCGACCGCGAACTCCGGATGGCCCGAGTCGAAGCTCGCGATCGTCTTGGCGAACTCCGGCGCGCGACCATCCTTGCTCACGAGGCCGGCGTGGCACTGCGTGCACTGGCGGTCACCGAGGTCGACGAGACGGAACCGGCTCTTGTGCTCGAAGTGGCAGCTCGCGCACGCGGGCGTGAACGTCTGGTTCTGATGATGCGTCGGGCCCTCGTGACACAGCGAGCAGGTCAGGTCGGAGACGGGCACGAAGAACGCGGCGCGCGAGGGCACGCCGGCCGCCGCCGTCGGCGCCACGGCGGCGTGACAATCCGCGCAGCGCGTGCCGAACATCGCGTGCGCGGTCGACATCGGGCCGCTGGTATAGAGGCGATGATCGCCGCGGAGCGCGTAGCCGATCACCGCGGCGGCGGCCACCACGGCCAGCCCGATCGAGATCCACAGCCTGGCGCTCCGGAAGGGATGCGGATGCTTGAAATAGTCCAGCTGGATCCGCTTGGCGCGCGATTTCGTGGTGTACGGGCGCTCGGCCACGACTCAGTACCGGAGGCTGACGACCGCGTGCACCAGGGAGAGCAGGAGCAAGGTCATCGAGAGCGGCACGTGGACGAGGAGCCAGCCGTGCAGCCAGTGGTGCAGGCGCTTCTGCTGCGAGAGCTGCGCGCGCTCCTCGCAGATCGCCTCCAGCTCGTGCAGCGTCGGGTGCAGCGCCGGGGGCACGACCGTGCGGAGATGACGGAAGAGGGCCGCCGTCACCGCCGGCGTCGCCTGCCGTGCGTCCGGCTCCTTGTCGGGCGCGAGATACGGACGGATCTCGGCCAGGTAGATCTCTTTCATCCCCACGGCCTCGGGCAGGGTGCCGTCGGGCACCGACACGGGCCGGGGCGACGGCGCGTCCACCGCGCCGCCCCGGCCCACGCCTCCACTGCCGCGTCGGTCGCCGGGGACGAGCGTGGCCTCCTCGGGCAGGGGGCCGGCCACGGAGGCCACGAGGGCGTCGGCGTCCTGTCGCAGCTGCGTGACGACGGCGTCGATCTGCTCGTAGACGGTCTCCAGCGGCACGCGGCTCAGCATGAGCCGGGGGATGTACTGCTGGAGCACCACGCCATAGATGCCGCTCAGCACCACCACGGTGAAGAGCGCCATGAGGACCAGGGTCAGCGGTCCGCCCCACTGAAATCCGCTGTGGAACAGGATCAGAGGGTAGCTGAGGAGCCCGAGCCAGAGATGGCCCTTCATCCACGTCATGGCGCTCCCCACGCGCCACGTCGGCACGCGACGCCGGAGCCCGAGGACGCCCGCGTACAGCATGAGCGCGAGCCCGGCGACGCCGTAGGCCAGGCCGGGCCAGCTCCCACCGCTCGGCCCGTGGAGCTCACGACGCGCGTACGGAACGTAGACGGCGGTCGCGAGCGCGAGCAGGGCGAGACAGACGACGATCCAGCGGCGGTGCGTCGCGTCGAGCAGCATCCCTACGGGGTGAGGCCCAGCCGGTCGGCGAAGAACTGGCGGGGATCGACCCGCATCGCCGCCCCGTGCGGGCACGCGTAGACGCAGGCGGGCTCCTTGTACTGCCGGCTCAGGTCGCACGTGGTGGCCTTCTCGCGGACGACGGCGCGGGTCCGTCCGGGACGTGTCTCGTCGGCGACCTCGACGGTGAAGGAGTGCAGGTTGATGTTGCCGTACGGGCAGTTCTGCGCGCACAGCCCGCAGCCGATGCACCAGTCCTCGATCATGATCTCGAGGCTGTCGCGGCGCCGGATGGAGCTGACGGGGCAGCCGACCATGCACAGCGGGTCGCGACAGGATCGGCACGAGGTCGCGACCAGATACTTGTCGAATCGCAGTCCGTCGCGGACGAGCCGCGTGATGCCGTCGTGGGCGTCGGCGCAGGCCCGCACGCAGAGATCGCACCGCGTGCAGCGCTCGAGATCGAGGAGCAGGAGGTTCTGCGCCTCCATCAGGCCCTGGGAGATGAAATCGTCGAGCGGCACCGTGCTCACGCGCTCCTGGCGCGCGCGGTTCTGACGCGTCCGCTGCTCGGCCACGGCCGACAGTCCCGCCCGCAGCTCGGGGGAGCGATCCATGATGGCGGTCAGGTCCTCGCCGGAGATACGAACGACCTCGACGTGGTCGAGCGCGGTGCAGGTGGCCGTGCGGACCCCGCCCCGCAAGAGTCCCATCTCGCCGAAGTAGTCGCCGCGCGAGAGATAGGCGAGGACCATGTCGCCACCGGCGAAGCGCTCCGTGACCTTCACGAAGCCGATGCGCACGAGGTAGAACGCGTCGGCCGGGTCACCCTGGCGACAGATGACCTCGGCCGGCTCGTAGCGGAGCAGCTCGGCGTGCTCGCACAGCTCGTCGAGCAAGTCGTCGGGGAGGCCGGCGAAGGACGGCACGCCTTTGAGATGGGTCCGGAGCGCGCGCTCGCGGTAGCGGCGATCGAGCTCGGCCTTGAAGCGCTTGTTCTTGCGCAGCATGAACAGCACGTTGGCGAACATCTCGAGGACTTCGGTCTCCTGCACGGCCCGGACCGTCGCGGAGCGCGGGTACTTGCTGAGGCACGTCATCTCGCCGAAGAGCTCGCCCGGGCCGAGGCGGGCGACACGCGTGTCGTAGGCGACGTCGACGGAGGCGTCGACCGGAATGAAGGCCGGCGGGGCCTCGTCGGCGGGCGTCGCCTTGGCCTGCGCCAGCGACGTCAGCTGGCGAAGGAAGTCGCGCACCCCCTTGCGCCCGCCGGCGACCGTGCTGCTCTGGGCGTGCCCCATCGGGGCCGCGATCGAGACCTCGACCTCTCCGCTCAGGAGGTAGAAGGCGGTCGAGCCGTACTCGCCCTCGCGGCAGATCACCTCGCCGGGGCTGAACCGACGCCTGACCACCGACCCCTGGTTCAGCTCGAGGAAGGTGCCCGAGATCCCGGAGAACATCGGCAGCGCCAGCAACTCCTCGGGCGTCATCGGCGCGCCGGTCGGAATGCCCACCTCGACCTCGCGCTTGTTCGTGAGCGCGCCCGTCGGGCAGGACACCATGCACTCGCCGCAGCCGACACAGGTGGACTGTCCCATCGCCACGTCGATGTCGAAGGCGATGGCGGTGGTCGCCCCCTTGCCCGTGCGGCCGATGACGAAGTTGTGCTTGATCTCGGTGCACGCGCGAATGCAGCGGTCGCACAGGATGCAGGCGCTGCGCTCGACGCGGATGATCGGCGAGGAGTCGTCGACCCCGCGGGGCGAGGGTTCCGGCGCGAAGCGTGGCGTGATGACGCCGGCGCGGGCGGCCTGGGTCTCGAGCTCGCAGTCCTGCGTGGTCTGCTGCCGCAGGCAGGGCGACGGATGGTCCGCGAGCAGCATCTCGTAGAGAGTGCGCCGCGCGCGCAGGACGCGGTCGCTCGCCGTCTGCACTTCCATGCCGGGCTCGGCGCTGCGGACGCAGGCCGCCGCGAAGACCCGGGCGCCCTTGATCTCGACCGTGCACACGCGGCACACCCCGACGGGCGTCTGCTCCTGCGCATGGCAGAGCACGGGGATGTCGATGCCGAGCGCGCGCGCGGCGTCGAGCACCGTGCTGCCCGAGGGGACGAGCACACTCCGGCCATCGATGGTGAGCTCCATGGTCCCGACGGTCATCGTGACGCTCATCGTCGACTCACTCGGCCATCGGGCACACGTCGGCCGGACAGTGCTGGTCCACGATGTGCGCCTCGATCTCGTCGTGGAAGTGCTGGATGACCGACCGGATGGGCGCCGGCGCGATCTGGCCCAGTCCGCAGATGGACGTCTCGGCCATGGCATGGGACAGATCGGCGATGAGGTCGAGATCCTCGCGTCGGCCCCGGCCGGCCGCGATCCCGACGAGGATGTCCGTCAGCTTCACCGTCCCCACCCGGCACGGCACGCACTTGCCGCACGACTCGTTGCGATAGAACCGCACGGCGTTGAGCGCCATGTCGAGCAGGCAGGTGCCCTCGGCGCAGATCACGAGGGCCCCGGAGCCGAGCATCGATCCCACCGCGGCCATGTGCGGGAAGTCGAGCGGCGTGTCGACCATCGACGCCGGCAGATACCCGGAGGACGGGCCGGAGGGCGCGAAGGCCTTGAGGGCCCGGCCGCCGAGAACACCGCCCGCCCGCTCGAGGAGCTCACCGACCGGCATCCCCATCGGGATCTCGTACACGCCCGGCGACGTCACGTGGCCGCTCACCCCGACGAACTTGACGCCCGGGCTGTCGCCGCGCCCCTGCGCGCGGAACCAGTCGGCGCCCCGACGCGCGATCAGCGGGACCATGGCGTACGTCTCGACGTTGTTCATGAGCGTGGGCCGGTTCCACAGGCCACTCGTCGCCGAATGGGGCGGCTTGTTGCGGGGCTCGGCCCGGTTGCCCTGGATCGCCTCGTAGAGCGCGGTCTCCTCGCCGCAGATGTAGCCCCCCGGGCTCACGAAGACCGAGAGATCGAAGGCGATCCCCGAGCCCAGCACGTCGGGGCCGATCAGGCCCTCGTGGGCGCAGCGCTCGAGCTCGTGCTGGATCGCCTCGATCTGGCGCTCGTACTCGTGGCGGATGTAGATGATCCCGGTGCGCGCGCCGACGACGATCCCGGCCAGGATCATCCCCTCGATGACGAGGTGCGGGACGTGATCCATGAGAAAGCGGTCCTTGATCGTGCCCGGCTCGCTCTCGTCGCCGTTGCAGACCGCGTATTTCACGTCGCCGTGGGCGTGGCGCACGTGCTGCCACTTGGTGGCCGTGGGAAAGCCGGCCCCGCCCAGGCCGCGCAACCCGCTCGCCTTGACCGCGGCCAGGAGACCATCCGTATCCCGGCCGGCGACGAGGTCGCGGAGCGCCTGGTAGGGCCGATCGCCGTCATAGGGATCGAGCACGAGCCGGCCGGGGGGCGGCGCGGCGTCCTGCGCAGCGATGGTTCCACCGGCGAGCACCGTGTCGACGTGCGCCACCAGCGAGGCCGTCGACAGGTCGTCGACGATCGTGTCGTTGATCGCGGCCGCCGGCGCGCGATCGCATCGCCCCAGGCACGAGGCGGGCTTGACGACGACGCCGGGTTGCGCGGCCCGCGCCACGCTCGCCTCGAGCCCGCGCCGGAGCCGATCGCCGCCGCGCAGATGACACGACATGTCGGCGCAGACCAGGACTTCCACGGCCGGCGGCGGGCTCAGCCGAAAGTGGGGGAAGGAGCCGGCTACACCCTGGACACGATAGAGCGGGGTCTCCAGCCTCTCGGCCAACGCTCGCAGGGCTTCCGCGGGGAGATACCCATGCTGTCGCTGGATCGCGCGCAACTCGTCGATGATGATCGGAAATTGCCTCCGCGCCATCGAGGGGCGCGTCGAGGCAAGTTACGCGGTCCGCGCAGGCCTGTCAACTCACCCGGGTCACCCGGGTCACTGGTAGTGTCTCAGTTCGAACCCTGACTGCCCGTTCGCCGGGCGGGAGAGACGGGTGGGCCTTCGGAAACCCGATCGGACCGGCTAGCCGTCCGCCTGAATGTCGGTAAGCGGTACGCCGGTCACGACGTACGACGACGG
>WNGF01012143.1_pt1 | contig 10014 bp, 12 predicted proteins | sample 5400641 | NCBI WGS metagenome assembly WNGF01 (sample SAMN13153371, study PRJNA577476) | soil metagenome | isolation source: 80 cm soil or saprolite under grassland replicate 2 | place: USA:California | collected 2016-06-15
CATGAATATTGGCTTCTGCGCATTTCTATCGTTTCTTTCCAGTCCCCGCAATTCTCTCTGGTACGCGATAAGAATAGACACCAAATAGACACCAAATAACCACACTATCCATTTGCTGACCTGAGACAAGCACGATCTGTTCAGTTGTCACGGCCGCCCCAGAACACCTTGCGCCGCGGTCACCTTGCGAGACCAGAAAAAGCGGCGGTAGACAGTGGACAATCTAACTGAAAGCCTTGTCAATTTTTTCAAGCGTCGACGGGGAAACACTCTGTGCAAAGGCCCGATTTCTTACAAGGACGATCGGTTCGTTGATACATCTTGCAATCACCCGGTTGATGATAATGTGCGGCCCCAATTCTTCAAGGGTGATGTCGTCCAGAGGCTCGTCAACATACCCCTGCGATAGCACAATCGCCAGGAGGTTAGGAGAATCAGTGGCCTGACTTTCAAGCTCGCCGATAATCTGATTCAAATCGAAAAAATTGAAGAGGAACACACTGAGATTGGGGATTACGATAATACCGGGTTTGTCTTTCAGCAACTGTTCAAGTTTCTCCCGGATCTTACGTTGTACTCTCGACATCTCGGATAAACTCAAAGGCGGCCCTGCGAAGTTTTGCGAAAAGCCTCGCTCGGCAGCCCATTGATTGAGCTCTTCGAGCTTATGCCGGGGCGCGATACCGACAGCGATATATTCATCGATCAGTTCCCGCAACGGTTCTGGTGCAAACCTGATAAGTATGGATAATCCTCGGCATGACCCAACTCCCTTGTGAGAAGCCCGCACTCTTCAAAGGCCGCCATTTCAATCATCTCCTGATCATTCAGGCCGTGCGATTGTATGTCACTTACAAGCTGAGTTATCGCGACGTGTGCGATCTGATGGAGGAGCGCGGCGTCACGGTCGTACATACTACCGTTTTGCGATGGGTCCAACGCTTCGTTCCCACCTTCGAGAAAATGTGGAAGAAATATGCGCGCCCTGTCGGCTCATCCTGGGGAGTCGATGAAACCTATATCAAAGTGAAAGGTCAATGGCGTTATCTCTACCGCGCGGTCGATAAGCAAGGTCAGACAGTCGATTTCTTGCTGAGTAAGAATCGGGATAAAGCGGCCGCCGTACGCTTCTTCAAGAAAGCGATCGGTAATAACGAGGCCCCGGAAAAGATCACAATCGACGGCAGTCGGGCGTCTCATCAAGCCGTAGTCGAATTGAAGGCCGAAGGCGTCTTGCCCGCTCAAAAGCTCGTCCGGACCAACAAGTACTTGAATAACATGATTGAGCAGGATCGTCGGATTGTGAAGCAGAGATGTTATCCGATGCTGGGGTTCAAGACATTCGGGAATGCGGAAGTAACGCTGAGCGGAATCGAGATGGCAAACAAAATCAAAAAAGGACAGTTCGACACATCGGAGATCACCGGCCCAGGGACCATGATCCTGCAGGTATGGGAAGCAGTGCTTGCCGCGTAAGGAGAAGTTGAAATAGGCTCAGTCTGCCTTTTCTCGAAAAATTGCACCAGAACCCTCCCGTGACCATCCCCATTCGGAGGGGCCTCCGAACGTCTCCGGCGCCCCATCAAACATAGTCAAGCTATAAGCGTGTTAGCGCACAGACGGAGACGTTGGCGGCGCGCACAATACTTTTTCATGTAGGGGTAGCGTTGCCTTTTGCGAAGCCGTTTACTCTAAGCCAGATAATAAGGTGAAAACGTGGGAGCAGTATCTGTTGCCGAATGCAGATAATGCCGCATGCGGCATTATCTGAAATCTCGGCTGTATCCCTATTGCATTTGAAAAATCGGAGAGCTGCCATTCGGGGAACGAGAGGCAAGAGAGACGGCCTCAGAAAACGGAAGAAAGGGAGATTATGTTGGCAAAACGAAAACTTGGACAACAAGGACTCGAGGTTTCGGCCCTCGGCCTGGGATGCATGGGGATGAGTCAATCCTATGGAGTGCCGGATGACCAGGAGCCGATCGCCACGATCCACCGCGCCATCGATCTCGGCGTGATGCTCTTCGATACGGCCGAGGTCTATGGTCCCTATACTAATGAGGAACTGCTGGGACGCTCCTTAAAGGGCCGGCGCGAACAGGTGATCATCGCGACGAAATTTGGCTTTCGAATTGGAGACGAGAAGTCGGGGGGAGTGGATAGCCGGCCGGAACACATTCGTGAGGTGGCAGAGGCGTCGCTACGCAGGCTCGGGACCAACCATATCGACCTGTTCTACCAACACCGTGTTGATTCCGTAGTGCCGATCGAAGAGACCGTTGGCGCGATGTCCGACCTGGTTAAAGAAGGAAAGGTGCGCTTTCTCGGACTCTCGGAAGCGGGCGAAGACACGATTCGCCGGGCCCATGCGACACATCCGATTACAGCGATGCAGAGTGAATATTCGCTCTGGGAGCGAAATCTGGAGTCTCGAATCATTCCCGTTTTGCGTGAACTCGGGATCGGCCTCGTGCCGTTCAGCCCGCTCGGACGTGGCTTCTTGACCGGCGCGGCGAAGCGCGCGGAGGAGTATCCGGAAGGTGACTTTCGGCGGGGGCAGGCTGGCTTCCAGGGCGAAAACTTCGACGCCAATGTGCGCGCGACTTCAGTCGTGCGCGAGCTTGCCGCGCAGATAGGCGCCACGCCCGGGCAGGTCGCGCTGGCATGGCTGCTGCACAAGGGCGACGATGTCGTGCCCATCCCGGGTACGAAGCGGCGGAGTTACCTGGAGGAGAATGTCGGCGCGGCGGCGTTGGCGCTCGGATCAGATCAGATCAAGCGTCTCGACGCGGCGCTACCGCCGGATGCGGCGGCCGGCCCACCCTACACCGAGCGACAGATGGCGCTTGTCGATCAGTGACAGAAGTCAGCGGGTGACAAAAAAGGCAAAAACCGCTCAAGAGATTCGGCGATTATTTCATCGATCTGAGCGCGCTCCCGCAACCATTGTCGGAAAGCGATTTATCGCTCAACTATTTGGTCGCGGAGATCGGCAAGCGTGCGAAGCTACGCTTCCACGTCCACCCACACATGCTGCGTCACTCAACCGGATACTATCTGGCCAATCGCGGTTACGACACGAGACTGGCGCAGGATTATCTGGGTCATAAGAACATCGCCCGCACGGTCAGGTACACAAGAACGGCAGCGGTCCGCTTTGAGGGATTGTGGCGGTGAGGAAAGCGTTGTTTTTTGTCCGTTTGCTAAACAAACCCCATATGGGAAGTCTGATGCGCATCTCCCCCACTTTTTTTCGGTCTCGAAGTACGAGCTTGAACCGCAAGCGAAAACACCGCATCTGCGGGTAGTGAAGTGATCCGCGGCCGTCGTCCTATAAGAGCCGCACCCAAGGAGACCGAAAAAAAGCGGGGGAGATTTGCGCCAGACCAACCAGTTCGATCAACGTCTACGGTCGGAGTTCAACACCTCCGCTGACGCCTCAAGCTATAGACCGGGAGGGGCGTCTTGCGAAGCCACTTCTATCTTCTTGATATGATGGCTCTTCGAGTATCTCCCCCGCTTTTTTTCGGTCTCTGCCAGAGCGACTTCGACGATCTGACTAAAACAACTATTGACCAACGCGAAACACCGAAAGGATGTACCGTGATGAGACACGCAGTTCTCCGACAATTTACTCTTGCATGTTCGTTCTTGCTGCTTGCGGCTGCAATCAAATCGGACTTTGTAAACATGGCAGCTCCCCATCAATCACCCTGCGTTATTCAAAATAGCGGCGGCCAACCGGTTACGAATAACAACGATCCGCTGGCAAAGTTCCTGTCGGCCGCAGGCCCCTGCCCTACCAACGTCTTCGAGTTCCGCTCGCGCCTCACTTCCGGAGGCGCAAAACTCAGGCCGACGCTGGTCGCCAATCGCGGGTTTCACAACCAGAAAAACCCGTCTGGCGCGATGCACTTCATGGTGTTTGAAATCGTCTCCGGGCGACTCGGCGCGTTCGGACTCGAAATCAACGATGGGGAGTTTTTCTTCGGGCATTTCACCGCGACGGACGGGACAACACTGGCGGCAGACCAGCGGCCTTCCCGCGACAGCCTGATGGTCGAGCTGATCGCCTGGGATGACGCGAAAGAGGTCTTCAACTTTTATGAATTGATCGGCGATGGGAAGCGCGGTCAGTGGTTCTACCGCGGCGATTCGGTGGACATCCAGAACGATGTTCGCCTGCTACACCGGCAGGCGAATCCGAACGCCCCACAGTTTGGCGGGCGGCTCAGATGTTCGGGCTGTCACATCGCCGGCGGGCCGATTATGAAAGAACTGGCCGCGCCTCATAACGATTGGTGGGCCAGTGGCCGTCCGCTTCCGTTCGGCAGTCTGAAACCCGATGCCCGACTCGCGCCCATCCTGAAAGGTATGGTGGACGCCGACGAACTGGCCGTGAGTGTAAGGGCCGGGCTGGGCAAACTGGCGGAGAGCGCGAAATTCCGGCAGGCGAAAAAGGCGCTCTCTTTGCCGGAACGTTTGCGCCCGCTCTTCTGCCCGGTCGAGTTGAACCTCGAATCGGACCCGACGCCGCTCGATGACAAAGCCGCGCAGATCAACATTCCCGCCGCCTTTTTCATCAACCCACTGTTGGCGCAAAAGCCTATCGCAATCAATCGTGCCCACTATGACGCGGCGTTGGCGGCGTTGAAAGCTTCGTTCCCAGAAGCGTCGCCCAAGCGCCCGGACGCCGATCACGGCTGGCTAACTCCAGTGAAAGCCTTCTCTGACATGCTCGCCGTCGAAGCTCTCGTCAAAGACGGGTTGATTGATCGGGAGTTCGTCATTGATGTCCTGGCCGTTGATCTGACTAACCCGGTGTTCTCGACGGCGCGGTGTGGCCTACTGCGCTTGCTGCCAGAGAGTGCGGACGGCGATTGGCAGAAGACTTTTCGGGACTCGCTTCAGGCTGCCGCCAGCGGCAATCCGGCGGCGCGGGAACTGCTGAACAATTTCACTGATCCACAGCGGGACGCCAAGTTTCATCAGGCGCGGGCGGAGCGATTCTTGAGTCAGTGCCAGAGCCGTTTGCAAAGCAAGGACGCGGTCATCGAGCTTGTTCGCCTCCTCGCGCAAAGGCGGCAGGAGGCGAGCGATTCCGAGATTTCGAAAAATCGGCGAGGGCAGATTTTAGAACCGGGTTTCAGGGTCATTTTCCCGACGACCACCCCGCCGATCCGCTCGGGGGGCTTTCGCCTGGCCGAAGATGGTCTGATCATTCGTCAGTAAGGGACGCATCAGGCTAACGCCTCATTTCGAGACCGGGAAAAAACGGGGGCTGAACAGTATCCCCTTTCTTTTCAGTGTGGTGCCTCTACAGACCTATGTTTCTTACAAGTTGGGAGGGGAGTTTGTCTCGGCGCTCAAGCAGGTTTCCAAGATTCAAATTACGTCCAGCCCCCGGTTTTTCCCGGTCTCCCCTTTTTCACGTGCGGGCTAACTAGTGATGGGAGCCGGCGCTCGCTTCAGAATCGGAACCTCAACTAATGCGTTTCATGTCGTGTGTACCGCTGATAGATTACTTCCGATGCGCCTGAACAAGACGATCACACCAGACCTGGTTCAGAAGGTTCTCGGGATGTGGAACATCGCGCCAGACCGCGTCTCTCTCATCAAGGCGAAGGGAAACACTCATTGGCGGGTGCAACGAGGGCGCGAAGCCTTCGTCTTAAGGATGTACCGCCGAGGACAAACAGGCTCGTCGATCAGGTACGAACTCGATATCCTCCGGCGCCTCCATGACCGGGGCTGGCCGGTTGCCGCTGACGTTGACGGTGTGGTGTAGCGCGAGGATTCGGCATTCGTATTGTTCCCCCTGCTACCCGGCCATCCCCATCTGCCTGAGAACGATCAGCGACGGCGGTAACGCGGGCGTATCCTGGCAGAGTTGCACTGCGAACTCGGCGCCCTCACCTGCCTCGGCCAGCGGAGCGGCTGGCGCCGGGTTGACGAGGTGGTATTGGAAGGCGAAAGGCGGTGCCCTCAGGGGCTTGAGCGTACGCTCAACATAAGCCGCCTGGATTTGTTTCGCAGCGTCGTCCGACACCTGGAAGGCGTCCGCGACCGGCTCTGCGCCGCCGACGCGTCACACTTGCCTGTGACCGTCGTCCACGGCGATCTGATCGCGCAGAATTTGCTCTTCCGAGACGGGATGCTGTCGGGCGTCATCGACTTCGACTCCGCGCATCTCGACCTCAGGGCCGCTGACGTCGCCTGCGCCCGCCGGAGCAGAGACGATGATGTGGTGCGCGGCTACCAGGAAGTCATTCCCCTTTCAGACGAGGAACTGGGATGCCTCGACGATCTTTGGAGAGCGAGTGTCCTGCGGTACGCGTTGCGACTTCTCGACTACGCGACGACCACTGACATGGCGGTCTCCGAACTTGAGTCGTGTGTGGCGCAGCTTGAGAAGACGCGGCCGTTCCAGGGCTAGAGAGAGTCTATGTCATACGTTATAGAGATTGTGCCGTACGACCCGATTTGGCCGGCGCGCTTTGCTCAACTGGGTGGCGAACTTCGCGCCGCCCTGGGGACAACGGTTCTGCGGATCGATCATATCGGATCGACATCCATACCGGGCCTAGCGGCCAAACCCATCATTGATATTCAAATCTCTGTCGCCGCCTTTGAGCCGCTCGACGCCTAACGGCTCCCCATGGAACGGCTTGGATACGTCTTTCGAGCTGACAACACAGAACGCACGAAGCGCTATTTTCGTGAGGCGCCTGGGACGTCTCGTAGGCATATTCATGTGCGGCGCGCCGGCAGTTGGGCGGAACAATTCGCGCTCTTATTCCGAGACTATATACGCGCACACGCAGAAGAGGCGCGGCGCTATGAGTCCCTCAAATATCAGTTGGCCGCCAAGTATAGAGAGGATCGCCACGGCTATACGGATGCGAAAGCCCCGTTCATCTGGGAGATCCTGACGAAGGCGGATCGGTGGAGTCAGGAGGTCGGTTGGGAGCCCGGTTCCACCGATACCTGAAGCGTCAAGAGACGGCCTGGCAGGGCATTGCATCTCAACAAGCGTGGCGAACAGGTCGCTGCGGCGGACCGATTCTCCGCCCTGCTACGCGACGGCTCATTAGCTACGCCCGTCGGCTGGTTATTCAAGCGATGCGCACAATAGAGATCAGACGTCATTCCTACACGAAGAAAGGCGAGTCGCGAGGCAGAGGCTCACACCTCTCCGCCGAAGGCGTCGCGTTGGCGCGCGAGATCGGTAGTCAGATTGGACCCTTCGACCTCGTACTGACAAGCCAAAGTCCACGTACGTTGGAAACCGCCGTCGCCATGGGTTTTGCTGTTGATGAACAACTTGAAGCGCTCGGCGATATTCCCCAGGAAGTAATTGAAGAGATTGGTCATCATGCGCGCTGGACCTGGCGATATCCCTTCTTGACATTCGCCCGATTCGTTGACCGTGGCGGCCCGACGGCGAGAATGGGAAAGCGTCAAGAGGAGGCGTGGATGAATGCGCTGGAATCGGCACCGGCAAACGGAAGCGTGCTCGTAATCTCCCATGGAAGAGTTATTGAATCTGGATTGGTGACGTGTATTCCAGAAGGGGACTTTGCCTCATGGGGCGCGCCATTTCGTCACTGCGAGGGAGTGAAGATGAATTATGTAGAAGGTCGTTTCACGGATGTACAATTCATCCGCAATCCACAATTCGACCCGACGGCCTTCGCGCTCCCGGCGGCGGGTTGATACGGCAACCTGGGGCGAAACACGCTGATCGGGCCGGGATTGATCGCGCTGGACCTTGCGGCGAACAAGACGTTCCGGCTGCGAGAACGTCTCAACCTGCAATTCCGCACAGAAGTGTTCAATTCGCTGAATCACCCGAACTTCTCGATTCCCAGTCAGCGCACAGTGTTTTCGAGCACAGGCGCGATTGGGAGCGCGGGGTTGATTACCACAACGAGAACATCATCTCGTCAGCTTCAGTTCGGGTTGAAATTGACATTCTGATTCCCGGTCAAAGTATGATTCCGCTTCGATAAGCGGCTCGGCTGGGCGCTCGACCGGCTGGGCGCGCCCCGCCACGTAACGGCGCCGTTTGCCAAGCTCCCGATGGACGGGGTGAGAGTTCTTGATCCGACGCGCCCGCGCGGGGGGAGATACAATGAGCGCTGGATGGTGCAGGAGAACCTGAGCGCGGGAGGAGTCCGATGAAGCCGTTGCGGGCGAGACTGCGCGAGGGATCAGCCAGACGATCAGTTGTTTCTTCCCGCCCGAAGACAGCTCAGCTTCCGACTGTGTCAACCGCTCACAGAGTCAACCACTGGCCGACAAACTGGAAATCTTCGTCTAGACTCACACCGTCAGTTAGATATCTGCTTCAAAAGATTTGTAACTCATCAAGCGCAACAAAACCCACCCCAGGCGCTGAGGTTCTCCGTCCATATAGTACCCCCGTACGCTACTGGCTTGCTCGCTGGAGGAAGAGAGGAGGCCATATGTTGCCCCGTAATTTTTCGAACGGGAAAGAGCGCTCATCCGGCGCGAGCCTGTTTCTCAGGCTGGCGCAGAGCGCGAGTATAGAAGAGGTGTTAGAGGATTTGACAGAGATCGCGGCGGAGAAGGGAATCCATATGTACAGTGTTAAGGTCAAGCGCGGGAGGTTGGAACGCGAATTCAAACCTCCGAACGCCGTTGCCGTAGCTGGGAGAATCGGTGAACTCGCAGTCGGCGTTGAGGGCGGGCAAACCCATCTCGTCGTGAGATTCTATGAGCACCTGGACGGCGCGGTTGTATGCGAGCTTGAATACGCCGCTCATCTGGCCGCGCACCGCATTGAGATCCTGGCCGGGGGAGGGGCGCGTACCGATAGGGCAGTGACGGGACGTGAAGACCGATCAGTGGTAATTGATGCACTCATCGGCGAGTCCGAACTGATGGCTCAAAGCGAACCCTTTGACATGTACTTGCTCGATACTCATCTGCCAGATGAAATAGCGTTTGAGCTATGCGAGCAAATATGCGGAGTCCCTGGACATGCTCCCGTAGTTTTTATCTCCACCGCCCTTTATGAAATCGATAAGCAGCGCGGGAGCCAAGCCGGAGCAATCGCCTACCTCACGAAACCTCTGGATTTTGATGTACTGGAAATAACGTTGACACGGCTGATTACTCAAGCCCTGGGAAGGGGCTTGGAAAATACTGGAGTGTGTCCCACCGTCTAACGACGAATCAGTGAGCTTGTCGTTGCCTGGCAGATTGGAAGAGACATCCGCCAATCTAAACCACAAACCGTACTGAATATGATTCAAGAAACACCCCAAGCTGACCTGTTCAAACAACAATTGCATAAGTCACTACGGCTGGAGACCCTCAATTCACGCCCCGTTACGATTGCGAAACACGATCACGTTTACACGTGTGGAGACAATGATGAGATGGTCTACTTCATCGAGAGCGGACAGATCAAACTGCTCATGCTTTCGCCCGAAGGGACTGTCCGGGTTAGGCCCACGTCTGGAGACGGCGACCGCGATGGAAGAAACGATCTTAAAACAAATTCCTTGTCCCGAGTTTTTTTTACGCGTTTAAGCCATGACGCGCTGTTTGAGGGCTTCGCGCAGTACCTGGCGGTGCGGATCACTAACCAACAGCAAGTCATCGCCAACCTGATGACGGTTGACGGCGAACAGCGACTGGGCAAGATGCTGTTGCAACTGGCGCGCAAACTCGGCAAGAAAGGCCCGAGCAGCATTCGCATCGAGCAGCATATGAATCGAACTGAAGATTTAGCATGAAGAGGTGTCGGAGATGGTCGGTATCACAAGGCCCCGGATCAGCGTGTTTATGCAGAGATTTCGGAACCTTGGACTAATCGAGATGAACGAAGATCACTTCCTCCTTAACAAAGAACAGAAGCTCACTACTTACCTCGCGCAAATCGCCTAGACCAGTTACCTGCGCTCCCTGCCCAACCAATAACTCTTTTTAAAGTTGTCCTGTATTGAACAGCGCGGTATCCCGGAATAGGGTCTAGTAGCTGTG
>WNGF01011167.1_pt1 | contig 10013 bp, 9 predicted proteins | sample 5400641 | NCBI WGS metagenome assembly WNGF01 (sample SAMN13153371, study PRJNA577476) | soil metagenome | isolation source: 80 cm soil or saprolite under grassland replicate 2 | place: USA:California | collected 2016-06-15
GAGCTGGTCGCGGGCGTGCTCGAGCCCGGCGAGGTGGGTCTCGAGGCCCTCCGCCGGCGCGCCGCCGACGAGGTCCGCGAGGAGACGGACCTCGAGGTCGCGCCCGAGGCGCTCGACCTCCTCGGTGCGCCGTTCTTCATGCTGCCCGGCATCGCCTCGGAGAAGATCCACCTCGTCGCGGGCGAGGTGGCGCGCGGCGCCGCGCCCGCGGTTCGGCCTGCGCCGGGCACCGGCGACGGCTCGCCGCTCGAAGAGGGCGCGGAGCTGCGCTGGCGTCCCCTCCGCGCCGCCATCGCCGCGTGCGAGGCGGGCGAGATCGAGGACGCGAAGACCGAGATCGCGCTGCGCAGGCTGGCGGCGCGGCTCGGGGCGTGAAGCTGCGTCCCGCGGACCGATGACGCCGCGATTGCCGGGAGCGCGTCGAGCGGGGATACTCGCTCCATGCCCGTGCTCGCCCCCGCGCTCGCCGCGCTCGCCCTCGCCGCCGCGACGCGCCTGCCCTATGCGGCGCCGCGCCTCCTGCAGCCAACGGAGAAGACGAAGTGCGACATGGGCGAGGTCCTCGCGGTCGAGCCCACCAAGGGCGAGCTGAAGATGAAGACGCCCGCCGGCATCGTCACGTACAAGGCGGGGCCCGACGTCCAGGTCTTCGACAAGGACGGGAAGCCCGTCGGGTCCATCTCCACGCTCGCCCCCGGCCAGAAGGCGCGCATCTACTACGTCGTCGACGACGGCGCGCGCGCGGGCGAGATCGACCTCGAGTGACGGGACGGCGCGGCCGGGTCGCGCCCGGCCAGGCCGCTAGCGCCGACAACGCCGCAGTCGACCCAACCGGGAGTGAAGATCGCGCTTGACCTGGACCTCGCGAACTCCGCTCTTCCGAGCGGCAAGTCGCGCGAGAATACCCCCGGAATGCGCGCCGCTCGCCCCGCTGCGCACGCAAGCGCGAGCCGGACCGCGGCCGCCACGCCCCTCGCGAAGACGCGCCTGCTGGGCTCCCAGATGGCTTCGGCCGAGCTCATCGCGCGCGCCGCCTCGAAGTCGAAGTCGGAGGTGGAGCGCCTCGTCGTCGCGATCCAGCCGCGGGCCATCCCGAAGGAGGGCGTGCGCAAGCTGCCCGACCGCTCCGGAGCGTCGAGCGCGGCCGCGCTGCTCCTCGCGCCGCGCCCTGCGGAGGCCGCCGTGACGAACGATGCGCCTCCGACGGAGGCGGTGACGCTCGAGATGCCGCCCGCGCCTGCCACACGACCGACGCTCCAGCCGATGGCGGAGGACACCTATTCGCTGCGGGTCACGGTGGACGCCGCGTTCAAGGCCGAGCTCGACGAGCTGAAGGCGCTCCTCTCGCACAAGATACCAACGGGCGATCTCGGAGCGGTGCTGCGCGAGGCGGTGCGCTGCGCGGTCGAGAAGCACGGAAAGAGGAAGGGCGCGGTCGTGCCGGCGCGCAAGGCGCCGAAGAAGGCACCACCTCCTGGAGGCGGCGCTCGGTGGTCCCTCGACCGCCGACAACCTCGCGCTGCGCTGCCGCGGCCACAACGTCCTCGACGCGGAGGCGACCTTCGGGCGCGCGCACATGGCGCAGTTCCGGCGCAACGAGCCCCGGACGGGTGAAAGTTCCTATTCCGGGATAAGTGCCAGCGGCGAGCAGCTCGCCGAGCCCGGCCTTCTTCTCGAGCCCTCCGCGACGTCGTGACCGGCGGCGCGCGGCATCGTTCTCAAGTGCGTTCCGCGCGTCCCCGTGAGCCGGACCACGCAGGAACGTCTCGAACGGGCGGCGCCGCCACGCGAGCGACGCTCGCCTCACGCGCACGATGGCCTGCTCGGCGACGGTCGCCGAGCGGCCGCCCTCCTTCACTGCCGAAGCCGATTCTCCCGCCAGAGCCGCCCCGGCTCATGCAAGGATCGGGATCGGCGTCGAACGCGCGACTCCGCCGCGCTCAGTCGAGATGTGTGGAATGATGAGGGCGCCGCCCCCGTCCTCAAGACGCGGTCGCCCTCGGCAGCTCGTCGTCCCCCGGCTCGCTCTCGACGTCGCTCCGGTACTTGCGCAGGACGCGCTTGAAGTTCGAGCGATCCATCCCCGCCTTGCGGGCCGCGGCGGAGATGTTGTTGTCGCAGGCGCGCATGAGCGCGTCGACGTACGTCTTCTCGAAACGCCGCAGCGCCTGCTCCTTGGCGGCCGCGTAGCTCATCGCGAGCGAGGCGGCGTCGCCGCCGGCGGAGGGCACCTCGCGGATGAGCGGTGCGGTCCTGCCGGAGATGGCCGGCGGCAAGTCGGCGGGGGTGATGCCCTCGCCGCGGCACAGGACGACCGCGCGCTCCATCGCGTTCTCGAGCTCGCGCACGTTGCCCGGCCAGCGGTAGCCGCACAACAGCTCGATCGCCTCCGGCGAGAGCGTCTTCACCTTCTTGCCGAGCCGCTCGGTGTAGCGGCGCAGGAAATGGTGCGCGAGGAGCGGCACGTCGTCGATGCGCTCGCGCAGCGGCGGCAGCGGGATGGCGATGACGTTCAGGCGGTAGAAGAGGTCCTCGCGGAACTTGCCGGTCTTGACGAGCTTGGGCAGGTCGCGGTGCGTGGCCGCGATGACGCGCACGTCCACCCTGATCGCCTCGGCCGAGCCGACCGGCTTCAGCTCGCCCTCCTGAAGGACGCGCAGGAGGCGCACCTGCGTCGCGGGCGGGATGTCGCCGATCTCGTCGAGGAAGATGGTCCCGCCGTCGGCGGCGTCGAAGAGGCCCTTCTGGTCGCGCTGCGCGCCGGTGAAGGCGCCCTTCACGTGCCCGAAGAGCTCCGATTCGAGCAGCGTCTCGGTGAGCGCGCCGCAGTTGAGCGCCACGAAGGGCTGGCCACGCCGGGGGCTCTTCGCGTGCAGGGCGCGCGCGACGAGCTCCTTGCCGGTGCCGCTCTCGCCCTGCACCAGCACGGTGGCGGCGCTGTACGCGACGGCGTCGATCATGCGCGTCACCTCGCGCATCGGGCCCGACGTCCCCACGAGACCGTCGCCGGCGGGGATGCCCTCCTTCTGGCGCAGCGCCGTCTCGAGCTCGCGGTTGCGGTCGAAGAGGTGCTTGCGCTCCGCGGCCTTCGCGACCGCGCGGGCGACGAGCTCGACGTCGTCGAACGGCTTCGTCAGGTAGTCGTAGGCGCCGGCCTTCACCGCCGCGAGCGCCGTCTCGACGGTGGCGTGGCCGGTCATCATGATGACCTCGACCTCGGGCCGCCGGTGCTTCACCGCGGTGAGCAGCTCGAGCCCGGACAGGTCCGGCATCTTCACGTCGAGCAGCGCGACGTCGAAGTCCTCCTGCGCGAGCTTCTGCGTGGCCGTGATCGGCGAGTCGAGCGCCGTGACGTGGTGGCCCTTCTTCGCGAGCAGGGCCTCCATGGCCCTGAGCAGCACGGGCTCGTCGTCGACGACGAGCACGCGGACGGGCTTCTCGGTGGTGATGTCCATGTTGCCTCTCCTCTATGTCTTCACGGGTGCCGCCGGGATCTCCAGGACGAACGATGCTCCACCTCCGGGCACCGGTTCGTGGCGGATGCTGCCCCCATGCTCTTCGGCGATGCGATAGCAGATCGACAGACCGAGGCCGGTGCCCTGGCCCTCCGGTTTCGTGGTGAAGAACGGCTCGAAGATGCGGCCGGCGATGTCGGCCGGGATGCCCGGACCGTCGTCGGCGACGGCGGCCCGCACGCGACCCTGCTCGCCGGCGCCGGTGCGGATGGTGATGTGGCCCTTGCCGCCGATGGCCTGCACCGCGTTCACGAGCAGGTTCACCAGGATCTGCTGGATCTGGTTGGCATTGCCGATGGCCACCGCGGGCGCGAGGTCGCGCGAGACCTCGACGTGTCCGTTCTTCTTGAGCTGCGCCTGCATGAGGAAGAGCGCGTCGTCCGCCACCTTCGCGAGGTCCAGCTCGCCCCGCTCGTCCTGCCGCGGGCGCCGCGAGAAGCGCAGCAGCGACTCGACGATCTTCTTCGCGCGCACGGCCGCGTCCTGGATGAGCCGCAGCGACTCCTTGTCGCTCTCGGAGCGCTCGTCCTGAGCCATGAGCTGGGCGAACGCGAGGATGCCGCCCAGCGGGTTGTTGATCTCGTGCGCGACGCCGCCCGCGAGCTGGCCGACCGCGGACATCTTCTCGGCCTGAAGCAGGCGGCGCGTCACCTCGCGCTCGTCGGTGACGTCCTTCCACACCACGACCGAGCCGCCCTCCGCGAAGGGGAACGAGCGCAGGAGCCAGGTGCGGTCGCCGTGCAGGACCTCCTGCGTCGACGTGATGGCATCGCTCCCCGACGGCTCGGCGCCGGGCAGCACGCCATAGCTCCCGGCGTGGGGCCGCAGCCCCTTGAGTGAGGTGAGCGCCACGGCGGCGTGGCGCGCGAAGGCGGTGTTCGCGCGAACGACCTCGCCGTCCTGCCGCAAGATCGCGAGCGGGTCGGCGATGGCGTCGAAGCAGGAGCGCCACTCGTCGGCGGCACGCACGAGCGCCTTCGAGCGCTGCTCGACCTTCGCCTCGAGCTCGCGGTTCGCCAGCTCGAGCTCGGCGTTGCGCTGCGTGATGAGCTCGGAGAGGCGCCCGTTCTCCTCGACGAGCCAGTACTGGTCGATCGCGCTCTGGAGCGTGAGCAGCAGGTGCGCGTCGTCCCAGGGCTTCCAGATGAACCGGAAGATCTCGGACTGGTTCACCGCCTCCTCGATGGCGGCGGTGTCGGCCTGTCCCGTGAGGAGGACGCGCTGCACGCGGGGCCAGCGCTCCTTCACGACGCGGAGGAACTCGACACCCGACATGCCCGGCATGCGGTAGTCGGAGACCACGACGTGCACCGGCTCGACCGTCAGCAGCGCGAGCGCCGCATCCGCGTCGGGCGCCTCGTAGAGCTGGCAGCGCGCGCGCTTGAGGACGCGCTTCAGCGCGCGGCGGACGTGCTCGTCGTCGTCGACGATGAGGACGGAGGCGTCCTCGCGACGTCTCGGGACGTCGATGCCAGGGTCCGGTTGAACGTGCGCCTCCATGGTCCGGCCCTGGGGGGTTGCATGGGACGGTCCGAGCCCAGGGTCACCTGAGCCATCGTCATTTCGCCTACTTGGAATCGCCGCCGGCGCGGGTAGCGTACTACCCTGGGGGTCTTAACGCACCCAACCGGGACGGATGGGTCAAGGCACCCCGGCGTCGTACCGGTACGACTGCGCCTGGTAGAGGCAGATCGTGTTCCGGCCCTCGCGCTTCGCGCGGTAGAGCGCCTCGTCGGCGTACTTCACGAGCAGTTCCGGGGAGGTGACGTCCTTCGACGGATAGAAGGCGATCCCGATGGACGCCGTGACGTGAACCTCGGCGAGCTTGCTGTTCGCGGCGTCGCACGCGTCGACCGCGTGCGCCTTCTGCCGGAGGGATCTGAAGATGCGCTCGGCGACCGCCAGCGCACCCTGGAGCTGGGTCTTCGGGAGGATGATCGCGAACTCTTCCCCGCCGTAGCGCGCGCAGATGTCGGGGTCGCGGATGCTGCTGCGGATGAGCTCCGCGGTCTCGCGCAGGACACGATCTCCGAACGGATGACCGTACCGGTCGTTCACCTCCTTGAAGTGGTCGAGGTCGAGCATGATGAGCGACACGGGGTCGCTGTAGCGCTGGGTGCGCCGGAACTCCTCGTGGAGGCGCTCCTCGAAGTGGCGATGGTTGTAGAGGCCGGTGAGGCCGTCGGTCACCGAGAGCTTCTCGAGCTGCCCCTTCGCCATCCGCAGCTGATCCTGCAGGTTCTTGATGCGGAGCATGGCCGCGGCCCGCGCCTGGATCTCCGCGTCCGCGAACGGCTTCGCCAGGAAGTCGTCCGCCCCGATGCGCAAGCCCGCGACGCGCGAGTCGAGATCGGACTTCACCGACAGCAAGATGATGGGGATGAACTGCTCCTCGGCGCGCGACTTCAAGACGCGCAGGACCTCGAGCCCGTCCATGTCCGGCAGGATCATGTCGAGCAGCACGAGGTCGGGCGGCTCCATCCGCACCCGGCGGATGGCCTCGCGCCCGTCGGCCGCGACCTGCACCTCGTATCCCTCGCGCGCGAGCACCTGGACCAGCCAGTCGGCCTGGGTCCGGGAATCTTCGACGACGAGGACGCGCGCGGTGGCCACGGCGCGCAAATCTACCAGCTTGGGCCTGTTTTCGGCAGTCTCGCCGCGCTCCCTCCCGCCCCACCTCGGCCGCCATTGTGCGCGGGAGCGCGGGTCACGTCCTCGTCCCGCCGTGCCGCGGCGACCTCCTCGGCGCGCGCCGCGGCGGCCGCACGCACCTTCTCGGCCGCCGTGTCGAGCGCTTCGCGCAGCTCGCCGTCGGCCCACGGCTTCGTGAGGAACCGGTCGATGTCGCCGCACCGGACGGCCTCCATCGCCGTCTCCAGGCCCGCCCGGTCGGTCAGCATGAGCCGGGCGGCGCAGGGCTTCACCAGCCGCGCCTGCCGGAGGAGCTGGATTCCCGACATCCCGGGCATGCAGTCGTCCGAGAGGATCACGTCGACGGCCTCCTGCTCGAGCAGCGCGAGCGCGGCGTTCCCGCTCTCCGCGACGAGCAGGTCGTGCGTCGTCCGGCGAAGCGAACGGCGGAGGGCGGACCGGACGCGCTCCTCGTCTTCCACGATGAGTATGGTGGCGCTCGGCATTCGAACCCTCCTCTGCAGCGTCAGGGAAAGCGGACGAGCACCGGACGTGCCGGTAGAAGGCCGTGAGCTGACGGGGGATGACAGCGGGTGCGTCTCGACCCGGGTGAGGGCCGGAATCCAGTGCCGAAGCGGGGAGGGCCGGGGAGGGCATCCGGCCCGCCCCGCTTCAGCAGCCTGGCCCCTGGACCCCGGGGCTCGGCACTTCCGATGAATGCAAGCTTAACACATCTGTACCACGATCATGTGACTCGGCCTCCCCGTGATCGGCCACTCACATCGAGTTCTCGTGTGGGTTCATCACGCGAGCGCGGCGAGGACGTCCTCGGGGATGACCGGCGCGAGGCCGCCGCCGCCCAGGATGTTCACGATCGGGGATGCCGCCGCCCTGACCACGCTTCCGTTCGGCGGGTTCGGGCCCAGCCCTGCGTACGTCGAGACGTCGCGGTAGAGGTCGGCGCGCTCGACGCCCTCCGGCGTCACGCGGGTCGCGGGTCGCCGCGCCGCGAAGACGCGCTCCTGCGCGACGAACCCTCCGCCGCGAGCGTCCGCGAGCGCCTCCTCGACGGCGCGGGCCCACGCGTCCGGCGCGAGCTCCCCGCCGAGGTGGACGCTCTTGCCGCCGTAGTCCCAGCTCCGCTTCAGCACCCACAGCTCGCGCTCCGCGAGAACGCGCGGCGCGAGCGCGGCGTCGAGGCGTCGCGTGTAGGGGAGGCGCCGCGCGGCCGCGAGCTCCGCCGCGCCGAGACCGGCGAGGCGCGCCAGCGCTTCGTCCTCGCCGCACTCCGAGAGGCGTGCGAAGAGCGCCTTGGCCTCGAGCATCCCGTTGACCGGGTTCGCGAGGACGAAGCGCGCTGGCGAGCGCAGCGCGCGCGCGAACGGGCTGTCCTCGGGCGTGTTGTGCGCCCACACGTGGCGGTAGAGCACGTCCCAGCGCTCGGGCTCGCACTCCATGGGGGTGAGGGTCCCGGCCTGGTGTCCCATCTGGCGGAAGTGCTCTGCCATCCGGCGCAGCTCGCCGAGCTGCGCGTCGCCGGGCCGCGCCACGAGCGCGATCGAGGGCCGCGCGCGCGTCCCGCCGCGCGTCCGGTACAGCTCGACGAGCGTGCGGCGGAGGCTCTCGATGTTGGAGCCGCAGGCCGCGACGAGGTCGTTCGCCTGCCGCGGCGCGAGGCCGCGGGCGCGAGCGGCGGCGCGGAGCCACGCGTGCGCGGCCAGATCGGCGTAGCCAGGCATGGCCGGGATGGTGGTGTTGAGCTCGAGCGCGCGCGGCGCCGCGCCCGGCTCGCCCGGCCTGAGGAAGTCCACCCGCGCGACCACCGCGGGGCAGGGCGCCTCGTCGAAGAGGCGGTCCATCGCCTCGGCCTCGAGCCCCTCGAACGGGCCGAGCAGCGCCTCGCGATCGCGCGCGTCGCCCTGCCGGACGAGCGCGCGCGCGAGCTTCACCGCACCGGAGAGGATCGCGCCCGCTTCGGCGGCGAGGGAGGCCAGGGTCGCGCGCGAGAGCACCTCGGGCTCCGCGACGAGCGGGATCTCGACCACCGTCCCGCCGGGCTTGTGCACGACGAGCCCGCCCCGCCACGCGTCGCGCGCGGCGGCGCGGCCGATGTCGGCGAGGTCGCTGTCGGTGAAGGGGATCATGGGGGCGAAAGCCTTGCGGGCGGCGGACGGGCGGTGTTAGCTCGCGGTGGGATGAAAATCTACACGAAGACCGGCGACGCCGGAGAGACCGGCCTCTTCGGGGGCCCGCGCGTGCCGAAGGACGACGCGCGCGTGGAGGCGTACGGCGCCGTCGACGAGCTGAACGCTGCGCTCGGCGTCGCGCGCGCCCGCGGCGGCGACGCGGAGATCGGCCGGCTGCTCGGCACGATTCAGGATCAGCTCTTCACGATCGGTGCGGAGCTGGCGACGCCGCCCGGCGCCAAGGCGCACCGGGTCGTCCCGCCGGTCGCGCCCGCGTGGACGGCGGCGCTCGAGGCCGCGATCGACGCGTTCGAGGCCGAGCTGCCGCCGCTCAGGAACTTCGTCCTGCCGGGCGGCACCGCGCTCGCGGCGGACCTCCACCTGGCGCGCGCGGTGTGCCGGCGCGCCGAGCGGCGCGTGGTGGCGCTCCACCGCCACGACCCGGTGCTGCCCGAGGCGCTCGCGTTCCTGAACAGGCTCTCCGACCTCCTCTTCGTCGCGGCGCGCATCGCGAACCACCGCGCGAGCGTCGCGGAGATCGCCTGGAAGCCGCATCGCGCCCCGTGAAGATCGCGCTCGTCACCGGCGCGGGCGTGCGCGTCGGCCGCGCCATCGCGGAGGACCTCGCGCGCAACGGCTACCGCGTCGCGGCCCACTACCGGAGCCACCGCCCGCCGCGCCGGCTCGTCGCCCTCCAGGCCGACCTGGCGACGCCGGACGGTCCCGACGCGCTCGCGCGCGCCTTCCGGGAGCGCTTCGACAGGCTCGACCTCCTCGTCTGCTCCGCGGCGGCGTTCGACGCGCGGCCGCTCGCGGCGACCGACGCGGCGGCCTTCGACGCCCAGCTCGACGTGAACGCGCGGGCGCCGCTCCTCCTCGCCCGCGCGCTCGCCCCGCTCCTGCGCCGCTGCGGCGGCTCCATCGTGAACGTGGCGGACGTGGGCGGCGGGCTCGTGCCGTGGCGCGGGTACGCGGCCTATGCCGCGTCCAAGGCAGCGCTCGTCCGCCTGACCGAGTGCCTGGCGCTCGAGCTCGCGCCACGGGTGCGCGTGAACGCCGTCGCGCCGGGGACGGTCCTCTGGCCGGCGAGCTACTCCACGGCGCGGCGCCGCGAGCTCGCGCGCCGCATTCCGCTCCGGCGCGCGGGCACGCCGCGGGACGTGGCCGAGGCGGTCAGGTACCTGGCGGGCGCTCCGTTCGTGACCGGGGTGACCCTGCCGATCGACGGCGGCCGGCGCCTGAACGGCAGGATCGAGTGAATCCTGGAGGTTCCGAGGTTACGAAACCGCGCCGGCGTTGAAGAGCCTGGGCTTGCCTGTTAGAATTCTTGCGCCATATCAAGTGTCAACCAGCACGGAGAACCAATGGAGACCACCACCGCCACCCCCACCGCCCGTACCGCCCCGGCCGAGACGGCGCCGGCGAGCCCGCTCACCCTCACCGCCAAGGCGGTCGAGATGGTGCGGGACGCCATGACGCGGGAGAACCTCGCCGGCTACGGCATCCGCGTCGGCGTCGTCGGCGGCGGCTGCTCGGGCTTTCAGTACTCGATGGACTTCGAGAGCACGCAGCGCGACGGCGACGAGGTCTACGAGCAGGACGGCGTGAAGCTGTTCGTCGACCCGATGAGCTCGATGTACCTGCAGGGCGTCACCGTCGACTACGTCGTCGGGCTGCAGGG
>WNGF01011171.1_pt1 | contig 10011 bp, 9 predicted proteins | sample 5400641 | NCBI WGS metagenome assembly WNGF01 (sample SAMN13153371, study PRJNA577476) | soil metagenome | isolation source: 80 cm soil or saprolite under grassland replicate 2 | place: USA:California | collected 2016-06-15
GCCCGCTGCTCGTACTCGAGCCCGAGCAGGGTCAGCGAGTCGGCGTCGTCCGGCTGCGCGCGTAGCGCGGCCTGAAGCTTGCGGATGACGCCGGCGGTGTCCCGCGCCGCGGGCAGGGAGGGGATTCGGCCCGCGAAGGGCGAGACAGCCGCCGGCGCCGCCTCGGGAGCAGCTGCGTGCGAGCCCGAGAGCACGCCGCCGAACATCGTGGCGGCGCCCGCCACGGCCACGGCGGCAAGCAGGAGGAGGAGCCTGCTGCCGAAGCGCAGGCCCCTCCTCTTCGAGCTCGTCGTTCCGGTCACCGTTTCTCTACGGAGCCCTGTTCAGATGGATCCGATCGCGCCCGTCCCACGGCGTCGCGAGGAACGGGAAGCTGTCGGGCGGTACGCGATCGTTCGTGTTGACGCCGTCGGCGGCATGGGCGTCGACGTAGTTCGGACCGCCGATCACCCGCGTCGCGACGTCGAGGACGTCGTCGAACGGGCGCCGCCCGTTCGGCCAGGCGGCCGGATCAGGCGTAGAGGCGCCGTTGGCGTCGTGCGCCAGCGGACCGAGCCGCTTCTGATCCGCGAGCGGAGTCGGGGGCGTGTGGAGGTCGAGACGGAGGAGATCCGAGTAGACCCCGTTCGGCGCCGTCCCGTTGTACGTCAGCAGCAGGTCGCGGAGGTCGGTCCGGCCGGTCGTGGCCGCGGGAACTCCATAGACGAGCTGTAGTGCGAGCGCCAGCCGCGGATTCAGGAAGTAGTCCAGGAAGTAGTTCTCCTGGAGCCCGCCGAAGGGATTCCCCTGGTCGGCGACCGTGTTCCACAGGTCCTTGTCCGGCGTGCCGATGATCGCCTCGTTCACGAGCGGGTTCGCCAGCCGCTGAACCTGCTGGACGCCCGACCCGAGCGGCTTGCCCTTGACCGTGAAGGACGGGCGGTAGGTGCTGGCGACGGCGCCCAGCTTCGGCGTCGTCGTCGTATCCGCGTCCTTCCCGTCGGCGGTCAGCATCGACGCCGGAACCTCGAGTGCGATCTCCTGCACGTTGAAACCGGAGAGCATGTCGACGCCGAACGCGTTCGCGTCGTCGTTTGCATCCTCGGCGTTCGACTCGATCGGGAGCGGTGTTCGACCGAGGTTGAGCGTGTCGAACAGGCCGCCGAGGTCGATGTAGAAGGGATCGTCCCTCTGGCCTGCGAACACGCGCACGTCGTTGGCGATGCTGTACACGCCCTGCGCCGCGAGCGCCGGGTAATCCGGCATCGTGCGCGGGCCGACGTTCGACGGAACGGCGATCAGGCCGGAGCCGAGCTGCGTCCGGAAGAACCCCTTGATCATCGTGACCGAGTACTTCTGGCGCAGGCCGAGCCCCTCCGAGCCGGGCCCGTCGAGGGCCGTGACCGGCGGGAGCGCCACCTGCGACAGCGGGAGACCGGCGGCCTTCACGATGCCGCGGTACTCGGGCGGGGTGAACTTGACCTCGAAGACGACGTCGTTCGGGCGGCCGTCCTGGTTGTTGTCGATCCGGAACCGGTACGTGACGTTCGGATCGAAGTTGTAGTAGTTGGGCGCGGAGCTGGGCTCCTCACCCGGATTCGTGTCCATGATCAGGACGACGTTGCCCTCGTGCCCGGTCTCGTAGCTTCGGAACATGAAGAAGTCCGAGATGTCTGCCGGGGCATCGAGGGAGATCAGCGGCGCTTCCCGGTGACTCGCAGCGAGCGCTGTGCCGACCGAGCCGCGCGCGAGCACGAGCACCAGGGCACAGGAGGCCGCGACTAGAAGCGCAACGAGCGGCAACTTCCTTTGCATCGGTTCTCCTCTCTCAACTGGGGACTGCAACGGTGCTGGTTCGCCCCTCCCCGCCGATCGGTTCGACGGACGAACCGATGCGGTCCCGCGGTCGAACCACGGCTGCGATGAGGCGCCACCTGCGGTGTTAGCGTTGACCTCCCGCGAGAGCGGGGCACGGCCGATGCGCACGAATCTCGCCCATCTGTCCGACGAGGCGCTCGTCGCCCTGCTGGAGCGCGGCGAGGAGGTTGCGCTCGGCGAGCTGTACGACCGCTACGGCCGGATTGCCTATGGGCTCGCGCGGCGCATGCTGCGGAACGACACCCTCGCCGAGGATGCCGTTCAGGAGGCCTTCCTGACCGTCTGGCGCACCGCAGCACGGTTCGTGCCCGAGCGGGCGAAGGCGAGCACCTGGCTGCTGACGATCGTGCACCGGCGCGCGGTCGATCTCGTCCGGAGAGAGGAGCGCCGGCGGACGGAACCGCTCGGCACCGGCGCCGACGCGGTCGCGCCCGAGAGCTCGGCGGAGGACGTCGCCTGGCTGCGATTCCAGCGAGAGCGCGTTCAGGACGCTCTCCGACGCCTTCCGGACGACCAGCGGGAGGCGATCGAGCTCGCCTACTACGGCGGGTTCACGCAGTCCGAGCTCGCAGACCGCCTCGGACAGCCCCTGGGTACGATCAAGAGCAGGATGTTCACCGGCCTACGCCGGTTACGGGAGATTCTCGTGGAAGTCGAACCCGAGGAAGAGACATGGAGCCCAAGGGAATTCACGAGCTGACGGCCGCCTACGCCCTCGAAGCCCTCGATGAGCACGAGTCGGAGGAGTTCGAGGAGCATCTCCGGCACTGCCGGCGCTGCCGTGACGAGCTCGTGGAGCTGCAGGAGGCCGCGACAGCGCTCGCCTACGCTTCTCCGGCCGCAACGCCTCCGGAGGAGCTCCGCGGGCGGATCCTCGAGCAGGCGAAGGCCGAGCGCGCCAACGTGATCCCGTTCCCGCGCCGTCGCTTCTCGGCTCCGCTCGCCGCCGTAGCGGCGGTCGCTGCGGGGGCGGCAATCGGGCTCGGGATCTGGGCCACGCTCCTGCACAACGATCTCGACAACGAGCGCTCCGCACGCTCCCGCGACTCCCAGGCGCTCGCGATCCTCGCCGCCCCGGGGACGGCCCATGTCCCGCTTTCCGGCGCCCCGGGATCGCTCGCCGTCAGCCCCGCCGGCCGCGCGGTGCTCGTCGTCTCCGACCTCCGCCCCGCGCCGCCCGGCCGCACCTACGAAGCCTGGGTGATCACCGGCTCGAAGGCCGCCCCCGCAGGGCTCTTCCACGGTGGGACGCGGACCATCCTGCAGCTCTCCCGCCCGGTTCCTCAGGGCGCGACTGTCGGAGTGACGGTGGAGCGAAAGGGCGGTGTCGCGCAGCCGACCAGCGCCCCGATCCTGACCGCCCGGCTGACCTAGGCAGATAAGAGCTCGCCACAGAATGAGAACTGTGTCGCCGGGCCGCGCTGGGCGGCGCGATGCTGCGTCCTCAGTCGCGCCCGTAGCCTCCGGCTACGAACGCGGGGTGGGTGGGCCAAATCGGCTCGGGCTTCGTCAGAAGCCCGAGCAGCCTCGCACTCGCCCATCGCACCCCGTCGACGAGCCTCATCCTGAGGCGAGCTCTGGATCCTCACTACAATCGCCGGTTCCGTGCTGTTTCGGAAACGCAAGGACTCGCCCGGCAAGCCCCGGCGCAAGATCCGCAAGCTTCGTCTCTCCGCTCTCGTCCTCGTCCTGGGAATCCTGGCCTTGGGGGCTTTCGTCTTCGGGCTCGTGACGGCGATCGGGCAGGAGATCCCGAAGCTGGATCCCGCCTACCAGCAGCGGCTGGCCAAGAACGGCTTCGTCTACACGTCCGACGGCAAGCGGATCCTCGCCGTGCTGCGGGGCGACCAAAGCCGCGTGATCGTCCATTCGGACGAGATCGCCCCGGTGATGAAGCAGGCGATCGTCGCGATCGAGGACCGGCGCTTCTTCGAGCACCGCGGGGTCGACCTACACGCGATCTTCCGCGCCGTCTGGGCCGACGTCACCTCCCAGTCGATCGTCGAGGGAGGCTCGACGATCACGCAGCAGTTCATCAAGAACGCCTACGTGCACAGCTCGCCCTCGATCAGCCGCAAGCTGAAGGAGGCGGCGCTCGCGTGGCAGCTGGAGCAGAGATGGTCGAAGGACCGGATCCTGAGCGCGTACCTGAACACAATCTATTTCGGCAACGGCGCCTATGGGATCCAGCAGGCCTCGCAGACGTATTTCCATCACAGCGCGAAAGCGCTGACGCTGCCGGAGGCGGCCCTGCTCGCTGGGATCCCGCGCGACCCGACGCTGTACGACCCGGTGGCGAACCCGAAGCAGGCTGCAGCCCGGCGCGGGCTCGTGCTGCGGAACATGTACGAGCAGGGGGACATCACCGCCGATGAGCTCCACGTGGCCATGAGCGCGGCGCTGCCGCCGCCGGAGAGCGTCCACCTCCCGGGAACGCAGGGGCCGGCCCAGTACTTCGTCAACTACATCAAGCAGCAGCTCACGGACCGCTGCGGTGCCAGCCAGGTCTTCGGCGGCGGCATCCGCGTCCACTCCACGATCGACCTCCACCTCCAGCAGCTCGCGCAGCAGGCGATCTCGAAGTGGTTGACGAACCCAAAGGGGCCGTCGGCCGCGCTCGTCTCGGTCGACCCGCGCAACGGGAACGTGATGGCGATGATCGGGGGCAACAACTTCCGCAAGAGCCAGTTCAACCTCGCGGTCCAGGGAGAGCGGCAGCCCGGCTCCTCGTTCAAGCCGTTCGTGCTCGCGACCGCGCTCGAGGACGGCATCTCCCCCGTGACGCAGTTCGAGTCGAAGCCGGTCGACATCCCAACCGGCGACCGCGTCTGGGTCGTGCACAACTACGAGGGCGCCTACCTGGGGCAGATCGACCTGGCGACCGCGACCGCGTACTCCGACAACTCGGTCTTCGCACAGCTGACGAACCTCGTCGGGCCGGGCTCGATTGTGAAGACCGCGCACGAGATGGGGATCACGAGCCCGCTCAAGAACTACTTCTCGATCGGGCTCGGAGCGCAGGCCGTCAATCCGCTCGAGATGGCGCGCGCATTCGCGGCCTTCGCGAACGGCGGCTACCGCATCGACGGCTCGATCACCGGCAATCATGCGCGGGCGCTCACCTCGATCGGCGGCCAGGCTGCAAACGGATGCAAGGGCGACAACAGCGCCGAGCCGCAACGGGTTCTGAGCCCGCACACGGCGCAGATCGTCAACTCGCTCCTGGAGCGCGTGGTCACGGAGGGGACCGGCCGGCGAGCCGCGCTCTCTGACGGAAGGCCCGTGGCCGGCAAGACCGGCACGACCGAGAACTACGGGGACGCCTGGTTCGTCGGCTACACGCCCCAGCTGGTGACGGCGGTGTGGGTCGGCTATCCCGACAAGCTGCGGCCGATGCTGACGGAGTTCAACGGGACTCCGGTCGCCGGAGGAACGTTTCCGGCGCTGATCTGGAAGGCCTTCATGGAGCGCGCCCTCGCCTACCTACACGATCCGCCTGCGTATTTCCAGGCCCCGCCCGAGGAGTACGGGAACTCGGCGCTCGTCGTCAACCGCGACGGGGTCGTCGCCGCCGACAACGGAAACTGCCGCTCGCCGAAGCTCGTCGTCTACCTCCCGGACGAAGGGCCGGCGAGGAAGGCGGACTGCAAGCCGAATGAGGTCGAGGTTCCGAGCGTTGTCGGCCAGCCGCTGGGCAAGGCGAAGGAGCGCCTCGCGCTGCAGCCGCTACTGACCAGGATCGTCTACAAGCCGGCGCAGGCGCGCCAGCGGCCCGGGATCGTGGTCCGCCAGTTCCCGCCCTCGGGCACGCTCTCGTCGTACGACAAGGTCACGCTCGTACTCGCGAAGCCGCTGCACGGAGTCGTGCCCGAGGTGACCGGGCTGAAGCTGCGGCGCGCACGCGCACGGCTCGAGCGGGCGCAGCTGCTGCCCAAGGTCGTGCGGCTGGTCCCGCAGCAGAAGCAGCCCGGCCGGGTGCTGTTCCAAGCGCCGAAGGGCGGCGTCGCAGCCGCGCCGGGGATGGAGATCCGCCTAGTCGTAACTAGATCCGTCGGCTGAGATACCCCGAACCGGCGAGGCCGTACCGCCAGGGGCGATCCGCAGCCTGCGTGATTCCCACTCGCGGGCCGGCAACGATCTCGGGCTCCCCTTCGCGCGCGAGCAGCTCGAACGGCGCCGCGTCGAGCGGCAGGCCGTCGTGCTCGCGCGTGACGCCGAGGGCCTGGCAGAGCCGGCCGGGGCCCGAGCAGAGCAGACGCGGATCCTCGAGCCCGCGGCGCGCCCGCATCTTCTCCAGGCCGTGAGCAGGCTCGAGCGCCCTGATCAGGACGGCGCTCGCGACTCCCTCCGGCTCGCAGACGAAGTTGAGGCACCAGTGGATCCCGTACGAGCGGTAGACGTAGGCGCAGCCGGGAGGCCCAAACATCGAGGCGTTGCGGGCAGTCCGGCCCCGGTAGCCGTGGGCCGCGGGGTCCTCACGGTCGTAGGCCTCGACCTCGACGATCATCCCGCCCACTCCGTCGACGAGCAGGGTCACGCCTACCAGCTCCGGCGCGACCTCGTGCACCGAGCGCGAGAAGAGGTCAGCTCGGAGCACGGGCGTCATAGCGGATCAGCGAGGGGATCGCGAGGAGGAGCAAGAGACCGCCGGCGACGCACGCGATTCCCCCGGAGACGACCGAGAACCGAATGCTGGTCAGCGACGCGAGCCCTCCGGCCTCGAGATTCCCCAGCCTCGGCGCGCTCGTGACCTGCGCGAGGTAGGCCGCGGATACTCGTCCCTGAAGGGCATCGGGCGTCAAGGCGAACATGATCCTGTTCCGCAGCACCGCGCTGACGGCATCGGCCCCACCGGCCACGGCAAGGAGGACCAGCGCGATCCACAGAGTCGTGGTCAAGCCGAACACGGCGATCGCGATCCCCCAGATCGTCGCGGCTATGACGATCGCTATCCCCTGTCGTCGAACATGGTCCATCCAGCCTGACAAGAGCGAGATGAGGAGCGCGCCGGCGGCCGGCGCGGCGTAGAGATAGCCGACGACCTCCGGGCCGGCATGGAGGCGCGTGAGGGCGATCGCCGGAAAGAGGGCACTCGGCATGCCGAACACCATTGCATTCGTGTCGATGAGGAAACACCCGAGGATCACGCGTTGCTTCCGCAGAAAGCGGAACCCCTCGATCAGCGAGGTCAGGCCCGGCGGTCGTCCTCCACCGATCGGAACAATCGAGGGAAGCAGCCAGAACGCGGTCAGCGAGGCCATGAACCCCCCCACCCCGACCGCATACGCACCGGCTATCCCGATCGAAGCGATGAGAACGCCCGCAACCGCAGGTGCGACGACGGCGCCGAGGCTGGAGTAGAGCGTGTTCAAGGCGAGCGCGCTGGTGACGTATTCGGGCGGAACGAGCCGCGGGATCAGCGATCGCGAAGCTCCTGCGCCGAGTGAGGAGAATGCGGCCGCGAAGAAGGCGAGCGCGAAGCACGCCTCCAATCGTGGGTGCGGAAGCAGGGCGTTCACGACGAGTCCGGCTACCGCCACGACCGTGCCTGCCTCGGTGACGATGAGAAGTCGGCGGCGATCGAGTGCGTCCGCTGCGGCCCCCCCGATGAAGGTCAGTGTCAAGAGCGGGACGAGCTCGACGAGCGCGATCGCGCCGACGGCGAACGTCGACCCGGTCAGCCGATAGACCTGGTACGGGAGCGCGACGTAGGTGACCTCGCCGAGGACGTACGAGAGCGACTGGCCGAGCCACAGCCGCCGGTACGCAGGCGAAACGCGGAGCGGCCGGGTATCGATCGCGAGCTGACGGAGACGGAGCGGCCGGCCGAGCCGGCCGCTCCTCCATTCAAGGGGGAACCTACGGTTCCCCCTTGAGACCCCCTCCCTTTGCTTAGGCCGGCGGATAGGTATGAGGTGACCTACCGCTCCTGCGCCAGCAACCGGCGGCCTGACCTCGCTTGGCGCACTTAGAAGAGCTGTTGCCCCTCGCCGGAACCGGTTGTCTGCTCGAGCACGCGGCGGGCGCGGCGGCTCAGGTCGCCGAGGTCGACGCGGCCGGATTGCGCCTGCTCGACAAGGCGGCCGGCGAGGTCGATCGCGTCGTCAAGGACCTTCGTCGCCGTCGCCGAATCGACTCCCATCTCGAGCAGGATCGTGCGCTCGGTCCGCGACGCGATCACGGGTTCCGCGACGCCTTCGATCCATACGCGGGTGCGCTGCCCGCTTCCGCGCTCTCCGGCAGGAAGTGGCTCGAGCGCGTAGATCTTGTCCGCGCGCGCGTACTTGCCGAACCCGAGGAAGACCATCTTCGGCTGCCCGTCCGCCACGGCTCGATTATGGCTGCTTCACTGTGGCCGTGCGGAGCGCCCTTCTCGCCTTCGCCGGCCTCTGTGCGGCGCTCGCAATCGTCGTCTACGTGATCGCGTTCGACACCGGCCGCGGGCTCGGCTGGGACGCGCACGTGCTCCAGGCCGCGACCGCGGAACGGGCCATCCCTTCCGTCCAGAACGCCAGCTCCGGGCTGATCGACACGATCGACGTCGGCTCGCTCGTCCTGCTCGGCGGCGGGATCGTCGGCGTGGCGCTGCTGCTCGGAAGGAGGCGTGCCGCGCTCGCGGCCGCGCTCCTGATCGCGGGGGCGAACGCGACCACCCAGGCGCTCAAGCCCGGGCTCGGCGCACTGCACCCCTTCGGCGATGCGCGGGCACAGATCCACTCGAGCTTCCCGAGCGGCCACGCAACGGTGGCGATGTCGATCGCGCTCGCCGCCGTGCTCGTCGCGCCCACGGGCTGGAAGCTGCTCGCGGCGCTCGGCGGGGCTGCGTACGCGGCCGCCGTGGGCATCTCGCTCCTCGTTCAGGCGAGCCACTATCCGAGCGACGTCGCCGGCGCCTTCCTCCTGACCGGCGCCTGGGCTGCGATCGCCGCCCTGCTCACGGATCGCCCCGAGGAAACGAGGACGGGCTCGGTCCGGGCGGGCCTGGCGGCGGCGGGCCTTGCCGTCGCGGCGTTCGTCGTCCTGGTCATGGTTGCCGTCCACCGCCATCCCGGCATCGTCTTCCGCCTTCACGCCGAGACGAAGCTGGTCTTCGCGCTCGCCGTGCTCTCGGGGCTCGCGCTCGCGATCTGCGCGGGCCTCGCGCTCCTGCTTCAGGCGAGCGCGCTACGGAGCGCTTCGACTACGCGTTCTTGGTCATCCGGCTCGATCGCGGAGTAGAACGGGAGCGCGAGCGTGTGCCGGCTCGTCTCCTCCGCCACCGGGAACATCCATTCGTGGAAGCCGAACTGCTCGCGCATGTACCTCTGCAGGTGGATGCACGGAAGGTAGGGACGCGTCTGGATCCCTTGATCCTCGAGGTAGGCGATCACGCGGTCGCGGCGGATCCCGGAGGCGATCTTGACGACGTAGACGAACCAGGAGCGGCGATGGTCGGCGTCGTCCGGGAGCAGTGTCGAGACCTTGTCGACGTCCGCGAGCAGCGCGTGGTAGCGGGCGGCCGCCGCCGAGCGCATCGAGAGGAGGTGGTCGAGCTTCTCGAGCTGGGCGATCCCGATCGCCGCGTGGACGTCGCTGAGGCGGTAGTTGAACCCGAAGCGGGAGTGGTCGAGCCAGCCGTCGACGTCGGCCCGCCCCTGGTTGCGGAGGCTGACGAGCAGCTCGAGGTGCTCGGCCGACCCGGTCGTGACGATGCCTCCCTCGCCGGTCGTCATCTGCTTGTTGGGATAGAAGGCGAACACGGTCAGGTGGCCGTGGGAGCCGAGCGTACGGCCCTTGTACTCGGCGCCGAGCGCCTGGCAGGAGTCCTGGATCAATGCCAGCCCGTGCCGTTCGCAGATCGCCTTGAGCTCGTCCAGCTCGCAGGGATAGCCGAAGATGTCGACGGCCACGACTGCGCTCGTCTTGTCCGTGATCGCCGCCTCGACCTTGGCCGGGTCGAGATTCAGCGTCTGCGGATCGATGTCGGCGAAGACCGGTTTCGCCGCCTCGTAGATGAAGCAGTTGGCGGAGGCGACGAAGGAGACCAGCCTGATCCGCACCGACCTCTACCTCGCCGATGAGATGTTCCTGACGGGGACGGCCGCCGAGGTCACGCCCGTCCGCTCGGTCGACGACCAGGAGATCGGGCCGCCCGGGCCGATCACGCGGGAGATC
>WNGF01011175.1_pt1 | contig 10009 bp, 9 predicted proteins | sample 5400641 | NCBI WGS metagenome assembly WNGF01 (sample SAMN13153371, study PRJNA577476) | soil metagenome | isolation source: 80 cm soil or saprolite under grassland replicate 2 | place: USA:California | collected 2016-06-15
AGGCCGCGATGAGAGCACTTGAAGAGAGCGCTCTTTCGCGGCCGCTACCGCCCACTTCCAAAGCGTAGTCTTGCCGATGCCGGGCTCGCCCTCCAGGACCAAGGCACACGGCCCCGCCGGAACATCGTCCAAAAACCTCGAAAGAAAGGCGATCTCGGCCTTGCGGCCGATAAGTTCAACGGTCATGGCACATTCGGCCCGATTGGCCCTCCCGGTCAGACCCGAGATTCAAGCGTGGGCGTCGCTCTGGTGACCTGTCAAGGCATCAAGGTGCGATTGTGCCTTTGCTGCCTGGCTCCGGCTGCTGATGGCCCAAAGGTGTAGGGATTCCCCTGATTCCCGGCTGACTTCCACCTCCTACGATCACGCCGCTGGTGAACCCCCAAAGGGATTTGCAGACTTCCGAATGTACCCAGATGAAAGTGAGGGCGCCAGCGCAGCGAGATGAGCACGTTTGAGCCTAGACACTCGATGTGCGACGGGAGGAATGTTCGGTAGGGCTCGAGCAGGAGGACCACAACCGGTTCCATCCAGAAGAAGAGTCGAACCAGGAGGGGTGAGCGATGGATAACTCGCAGAAAGAAAGGCGACCGCTAGGGGGTCACTGGTGGCGCCTGGCTCATGGCCGCAGGACCATCCTGGGCTTGGTGCTGGGTCTCGTCCTGGGGATCTCGTTGCTCAGCCCAAGCGGACTCAGGGCCGTCTCGTCGGCGGCAGCAGATGATGTGCAGGCCTGCGCTCCCGACAAGCCGCTGGTCGAGTACTCAGGAACGGTCAGCGACTCCGACTCCAAGACGTTCAAGTACCTGCCGTTCCGGGTGGAGGACGGAACCACCAGGGTCGAAGTTGGCTACGAGTGGTCCGAACTGGGTACGCCCCGGGACCAGTTCGACTTCACCACGCTGGACCTCGCCCTCCGCGACGGGGGCGTGCGGTCATGGACATCCGCTAGCGAGGGGTTCCGAGGCTGGTCGGGGAGCAACCAGGGGAAGCTCCATCAGAATCAGCCTCGGATCTTCGTCCAGGCCGACTCGGCCTCGCGCTCCTACAGCCCCGGGCCGGTCGAGCCGGGGACCTGGAACGTGGAGCTGGGTATCGCCGCCGTCAGCTCGGTTGGAGCGGGGTGGCGGGTTGAGGTCCAATGCTCCGCTCCCGAGGTTGGATCGCCGCTGGTGCCGGATCTGGTGGACCCGACCCACGTGGCCCGGCCCCAGGCGGGCTGGTACAACGGGGACTTCCACGTCCACGCCTACCACTCGGGGCCCAAGGGGCCCTCGTACCCCGTCGTAGTGCAGATGGCCCGAGCCGCCGGCCTGGACTTCCTGCCGATCACCGAGTACGTGGTTGGCCAGCACTGGAAGGAGCTGGGGCCGATCCAACGGGCCAACCCAGACATGGTGATCTGGCCAGGGCGAGAGGTCATCACCTACTACGGGCACGCCATCGTGCTGGGTGAGACCACTACCCTGGAGTACCGGCACGGGTACCTGGACAAGACCATGGATCACATACTGAAGCAGGCGAAGGAGGAGGGAGCCCTGTTCAGCATTGCCCACCCCACCTTCTTCCCCGGCGAGCGATGGGAGAAGTACTGCCGAGGCTGCTTCTTCTCCCTGGGGGACGAGATCGACTGGACCAAGGTGGACATGATGGAAGTCCACACGGGACCCATCATCATCCCTGATCCGTCCAGGTACGATCTCCCACCGTATCCGATCGCGAACCCCTTCACCCAGACCGCCATCGACGCGTGGGTGATGCGGTTGAGGCAGGGGTACAGGGTGACCGGCGTGAGCGGTTCCGACGACAAGGGCACGAACCCCAAGGAGGGGTTCTACGGCATGACCTCCACTGAGGTGTACGCGACCGAGCTGTCCCGCGCTGCCCTCATCGAGGCCGTCCAGGCCGGTCATGCGTACGTGCGGACCTTCGGGGCCGTCGGCCTCCCGCCCTTGGGGATCCCGCCCAGCCCAACCCTGGAGATGACGGCGGTCACCCTGGACGGCCAGGAGGGCATGTTCGGTGACACCCTCGCCGCCGACGGGGCCAAGGCCACGGTGACGGTGAACAACGGAGGGGGCCAGACCCTCGAGATCTTCCGGAACGACGAGTCGGTACCGGTGCAGACCGTGCCCATCACCAGCAATCCCTTCGTTTTCCGGTTCGATGCCAGCCGGGGTGGGAACGAAGGACCGCTCGGCACCTTCTGGCGGATCCAGACCAGGGGTACGTTCCTGGGCGTATCCGTGCCGACAACGGTCGGGAACCCCATCTTTCTGAAGGGGTCCTGAGGAGGGCGCTCCGGGGGGCGGTTCGATGGATCGCCCCCCGGCGCCTCCGCTGTGAGCCATCCATTTCCTCCCCAGACGGGGTGCGGAAGACTCGAACCTGGGTCTGTCCGGCATTTGTGCCCGGCGTTGGCGACTGGAGGCCCAGCGAACTCGTTCGCGCCCCGAGGAGGCATGAGGGGGAAATCGAGGAGATGTAGTTCGACCCTGCCGAGAGCTCGGATTGAACGTGCCGAGGGTTTATTGAGCACACATTAGTCCCAGCAGTGCTGGCGCCCCTTTGGCCGTGGATGTTGAACGCTAGCTTTCCGCACTGTAGCTCCCGTTCCCGTTCCCGTTGCGCGACGCGATGTGTTTCGCGATGTGCTCGGCGTCCCTCCCGACGCCAGGGAGGAACCCGGACGACATCGCGTAGAGGAAGAACAGGCCGACGAAGTACAGCCCGGGCTCGCTGACGACGATCCCCCGGTGGTGCATCGGCTCCCTCTTCTCCTCGCCGAAAACGGGAAGGTCGATCCACGAGAAGTCGGGGCGGAACCCGGTGCACCAGACCACGTTCGTCACCTCGAGGACTCGTTGGTCCTCCAGCATGGGAAGTCCGTCCCGCACCCCCACGACTCAGGGGACCCGTTCGATCCCGGCGGCGGCGAGGTCTTTGGGCTTGACTCGGACTAGTGGCGGGCCATGCGACAGGAGCTTTGGGCGCATCTTGCGGCCTATCGGTGTGTTCACGGTCAGGACGCGGTGCCCGATCACCCCGGAACAGCAAGGGTAGGAGGACGAACCGTGCCCACGCGCCCTCGATGCGGAACGGCACATGGCCATGCTCCTTCCCCGACAGCCAGGTAGCGTGCCCGCTAGCCACCTCGAGGGCAATCTCGCCTCCCGAGTTGCCTACCCCCACTATCAGGACACCGCCTTTCGGAAGCTGACCTGGGTTCCGGTACTCCGAGGAGTGCAGCTGGACGACGCCGGGATCAAGCTCGGGGGCGAATGGAGGTTTCAACGGGATTTGGTCGGGTACCCATGGCCACCATCACGTTCTCGGCTTCGAAGATCGACTCGATGAACGTGCCGGTCTGCGCCCACCACGTCCTGGCGTTCGGGCGGCTCGGGCCCTACCCGATGACCGCGCTTGAGGCACTGGCCTACCGCCAGCGAGAGCTCTTCGACTAGGGGACACGCCGCGTGCCTGCCGGTGTCGCTGTATCCCCTCGTGCGTATCGCATGCATAAGCACACCGAGCAGACGCAGGAGCACATCGGGTCCGAGCGCGGCGCCGACATGACGAAGGTCTACGTGGAGGTCGCCGAGCGCGGACCGCTTCCCCCTGGCGGGGCTCGACGTGAAGGACTTCGACCGTGTTTTCGGGGTCAACCTCCGGGGCGTCTTCCTCTGACCCGAGGAGGTCGGCGCCACCGTGGCCTGGCTATGCTCCGATGAAGTGGCCTTCATCACCGTAGTGTGATCCCTATCGACGGAGGCAACTCGCGCGCGCATAGAGGATGGGCCACTTCGCGATCTCCGGGGATCAACCGAAGCTATCAGAGCCACCCGTTCTGGTCGGCGACCTCAACGAGATGACCCGATCCGAGTTCGCCCTCGCTGACCATCACGCCTTCGTTGGCTCGAAGCTTGATGCGATACGACTCGGGAGCATCCGGAATTGTGGCGCCTCTCGTGGATAGCTGGACCCGCCCCTGCTTGGGTTTTTGGACTTCGCGCGTCAAGTCGCCGAAGTTGAGGTGGATCTGGACTGCCCCATCGGGGTGCCGTCGCTCGAAGGAGAACACGTCGGAAGGCGACGGCAGAGATCGGTACGTCCCGATCGAGAGGGCCGGCGACCGCCTGCGAAGATCGATCAGAGTCCGGACGAAGTTCAGCATGCTCCCCGGTGCCTCCATCTGACGCTCTACAGTGAGTTGCGGGTCATCTGAGGCGAGCGGCAGCCAGGGCTCGACCTCCGAGAACCCGGCATGGCGTCCAGTGGTCCACTGCATCGGTGTTCGGGCGACCAGGCGATCCCGCTCGAGACTCATGGAGGCCTGCGGGTCGATCAGTGTTGTCCGATCGGGCGAGAAGCGCGCACTAGGGAGCCCGAGTTCGTCTCCGTAGTACCAGGTTGGGGTGCCGCGGAGCGTCAGTTGAAGCATGTGCGCGAGCCGAACCCGCTCTGCACCGACCCGAGTGGCGATGCGCGGGAAGTCGTGGTCACCTAGCAGCCAATTCGGCCATGCACCGGGCGGCAGCAACGATTCGTAGTCATCGACGACGGCTCGGATCTCATTGGCGGTCCAGTTGCGCTGTTCGGCGAGCGCAAAGTTGTGCGGCATGTGAGCCTCGTCCAGATGCTTGCCGTGGAAAGTGACTGCTCGCGCCGGCGGCAGGACGACCTCGCCGATCATCACGCGGTCCGGGTACTCGTCCACGACCGATCGGAGGAGGCGCGCGTACTCGTGGGCCCTCGGCCCATCCTCGGAGTTCGCGCGAACAAGTCGGAGCCAGGGCGGCAGGCCTTCGCCCCAGTCCGGGTTCACGGGGTTGTCGCGGAGCTCGGGATCCTTGCTCAGCAACCAGAGCACGTCGACGCGGAATCCGTCGACTCCCCGATCGAGCCAGAAGCGCATGACGCCCTGCACGGCGCGCCGCACCTGCGGGTTGTCCCAGTTCAGGTCCGGCTGGGCGCGGTCGAACGAGTGCAGGTACCACTTGCCCGGAGGCTCCGTGAAGCTCCACGCCGACCCTCCGAAGTAACTCTCCCAGTTGTTCGGCGGTGAGCCGTCCGGTCGAGGGTCTCGCCAAACGTACCAGTCGCGCTTGGGGCTTTCGGATACCCTTCGGCTCTCCAGGAACCACGGATGCTGATCGGAGGTGTGATTTGGAACGAGGTCGAGAATGAGCCTGATGTCCCTGTGATGCAGGGCAGCCAGCAGCCGATCGAACTCCTCGAGCGTCCCGAGCCGAGAGTCCACGGAGAGGTGGTCGGAGATGTCGTAGCCGAGATCAACGTCCGGGGTCGGATAGATGGGCGAGAGCCAGACCGCATCGATCCCAAGCCAGGCCAGGTAGTCCACCTTCTCGCGGATACCCATGAGGTCGCCGACCCCGTCTCCGGACGCATCGCGGAAGCTTCGCGGGTAGATCTGGTAGATCACACCGCGCTGCCACCATGGAGGATGCTCCCGCTCCAAGGCCCAGCTCCCGTCGATCAGCCAGTGTTGCCGGTGTTCGTGTTCAGTCGGCGAACCAGACGGCGAGCGGGAGTCTCGCCGCCAGCGCGGATAGGTCGCCTGAATCGCGAATCGCCATTGCTGTGTCCGCCATCGCCTTGACCCCGATCCAGGTCAAGCCGCCGCCAACGCTCACCCTACGCGCGCCCGCTTCCATTATCTCGGCGAGGGACAGGTCGGGCCTCGCCAGCACGTTCACTGGCTTCGAGACCGCCTCGCACACAGCACGTATCTCCTCCACGCTGCCCAGCCCCGGCGCGTACAGGACATCCGCGCCGGCCCGCTCGAAAGTCTGGAGCCGGGCGATCGTGTCGTCGAGATCAGGATTGCCGCGGATGTGGTTCTCGGCCCGCCCCGTCAGGGTGAACGGAAATCCCAGGCTGCGTGCGGCCTCCACCGCCGCGGTGATCCTCTCGGCGGCGTGGTTCAGTTCGTAGATGTGGCCGTCGGGGTCATAGTCCTCGATCGAGCCGCCGACCGCGCCAGCTCCGGCCACCCGCGTGATCGCGAGCGCGGCGCTCTCTGGATCGGAGCCATAGCCGTTCTCGAGGTCGACCGAGAGCGGAAGGTCCGTCGCCCGGTCAAGCGCCGCAGCGTGCTCGACCACCTCGTCCAGCGTCACGTCGCCGTCGAGACGACCAAGCGTGAAGGCGAAGCCGGAGCTCGTGGTGGCGAGCGCCTTGAACCCGAGCGCGGCCAGCACTCGGGCGGAGCCGGCATCCCACGGATTCGGGATCACGAACGCCTCGCCGACGTGGAGCGCCCGGAACGCCGCGGCCTTTCCCTCTTGCCTAGTCGTCGACGACACGAAGCACCATGCCGAGATGCTAGTGGACCCGTCGGGCGCGCTCGTCGCCACGCGCGTATGTCTCAACTCCTCGCACGATTACGTCGAGACCGAACTCGAATCGCGCCTCGGGATCGCCCCCCAGCAATAGGTCGACGGCGCTCGTGGTGTGCGGGAACTTCTCGGCCGGCAGTGACAAGAGATAGCTCCGAAGCATCTCCAGGATCTGATGGGGCGGCAACTCCTCTCCGGTAGGGGAGGCGAGGCCTAGGCTCTCCTCGAACGCGTACGCGCCCACGTACAGTCCCATCAGGTCCATGACATACGCGATGACCTGATCCGGGATCCCCACCGGTCGAAGGAGCTCGAAGGCCCATTCGGTGGCCAAGGCCAGCGTGGGGCCGGTCGGGATTCTTCCCAGCGAGATCCGGGCGATGTCGCGATGCTTGCTCATCACGCGGCGCATCTCTCGAGCCAGGTCCTTTGCCTGCTCGCGCCACCTCGAAGGATCGGGCTCCGGCAGCCGTACTTCTTGGGTCACCCGCTCGAATAGCAGCTGCAGGAGCTCTTCCTTGTTCCGAACGTGCCAGTAGAGAGACCCGGCGCCTGTCCCCAGCTCCTCGCCGACCTTCCTCATGGACAGGCCGTCCATACCCTCCCGGTCGAGGACCCGAAGGGCCGCGTCGATGATCGCCTCACGACTGAGCGAGACGCGAGGGGCTCGACCCTTCGAAGGGTCTCGCCAGGGCGGCGGCGGGATGTCCTCGCTCTGGCCCGCTCGGAAAGATGTCGCAGAGTCCGATTCCCGATTCAACGGGTTCTCCTCCATCCCAGGAATGTATCAGCCGATCGAAGGGCGTTCTACTCTCTAACGGCGTTTGACACTCAGCGGTGAGCGCCTCTAGAATGCCGTTCGCCGAAGCGAACATCGTTCGATATCTGGAGATAAGGAGGGCAGAAATGACTCCAACCATCGAGGCCGTGGGCCTCCGAAAGAGATTCGGAAAGACCGTAGCGCTGGGCGGGCTCGACCTGGTCCAGGAGCCCGGGGAGATGCTGGCCGTCCTCGGTCCGAATGGAGCGGGCAAGACGACGTTCGTCCGCGCCGTGGCCACCCTGCTCCGCCCCGACGCAGGCGAGCTGCACGTGGCAGGGCACGACGTCCGCCGGGAGCCCGAGGCAGTACGGCGCATGATCGGCCTGGCCGGACAGTACGCGGCCGTGGAGCCGGCGATGAGCGGGCGGGAGAACCTGGAGATGGTCGCCCGTCTGTTCGGCCGGGACTCCCGCACGGCTCGAGCAAACAGCGCGGCTGTGCTCGAACAGCTGGGTTTGAGCGACGCCGCGGACCGCCTGGTGCGCACGTACTCCGGAGGGATGAGGCGGAAGCTCGACCTGGGCGCCAGCCTGGTCGGCGCGCCGCGACTGCTGCTACTGGACGAGCCAACCACCGGGCTCGACCCACGGAGCCGGATCGAGCTCTGGGACGCCATCCGATCCCTGGTTGATGCGGGCACGGACGTGATTCTCACCACGCAATACCTGGACGAGGCAGATCACCTCGCCAGCCACATCGTGATCATCGACCACGGACGGGCCGTCGCCTCGGGCACGCCGAGCGAGCTCAAGAAGCGCGCCGGACGCAGGGTGATCGAGGTCCACGTCCGGGATCGTCAGGACCTTCGGAATGTGGCCGCATCCCTCGCACGCTTGGGCGACGGCGAGCCCCAGATGGACGAGGGGACCCGCCGGATCTCGGTCGGCGTGGAGGGCGGCACCGAGCAGTTTATGGCGGGCCTCACTTCCCTGAACGGCGTGGGCGAAGCCATCGACGACATCGCCTTGCGCCCCCCGACGCTCGATGAGGTGTTCCTGGCCCTCACCGGCCAACCACTGGATGACGCGAGCGCTGCCCGCTCCGGGCACACCGCCGCCTGAGGAGAAAGGAGACAACACATGTCTACGGCAACCATTGCCACGGGGCGCACGACCATGCTACGCGCAAGCACCTGGTCGATCGCCAAGAGAGGCATCCTTAAGTTCCTCCGCACGCCGCAACTCGTAGTGCTGGGCACGATCCAGGGCGCCATGTTCCTGCTGATCTTCCGGTACGTCTTCGGGGGGGCGATCGGCGCGGGGGGCCTTCGGTACGTGGACTTCCTGGTGCCCGGGTTCGTAACCACGGGGGTCCTCTTCTCCGGTATGGGCGCCGCCGCCGGGGTGGCGGAGGACCTCGAACAGGGATTCGTGGACCGCCTGCGGTCCCTCCCCATCCCGAGGAGCGCCGTCCTCACCGGGCGAGCCTTCGCGGACATCGCCGCCCTCACCTGGGGCTTGGTCATCACCACGGCCATCGGGTTCGCCGTCGGCTTCCGGCTTCACGGCTCCGTGGCAGCGGCGCTTGCCGCCTTCGGGCTGTGCGTCGTGTTCGGCTTCGCGTTCGAGTGGCTCTTCATTGCCCTCGGCATGTTCGCCGGCACCGCTCAGGCCGCACAGGGGCTGGCCCTGATGGTGTTCCCACTGACGTTCGTGTCAAGCGCCTACGTGCCGGTGCAGTCGATGCCCGGGTGGCTTCGGGTCGTCGCCAACCACCAGCCGATCACGTTCATGGTGGATGCCGTGCGGGCGCTCAGCCAGGGTCCGGCAGTTGAGGCGGCGCTCGGTCACAGCGCCGGCTTCTACGTGGTGCGGTCGCTGCTGTGGGCGGCCGGCATCGTCGCGGTCTTCGCTCCGATCGCGGTCGCCCGCTACCGGCGCGGTTGAGTCACGGGCTCCTGGAGTCCGAAGCGCTCCGACGAATGGTGCTCTTGAGCAATTCGTCGGAGCGCTGCCAGGGCGGCCTCGAAGACAACCGAACAAACGTTGCCGAACGGTTCCTGTCGTGGAAAGCACTCGAACCGCATGGAGCGGGCCGGACCCGGGGCGATCACCTCGTGGTTGCCGCTGTTGCTGTTCGTGATCCTGTTCGGATTGTCCATGGATTACCACGTGTTCATACTCAGCCGGATATAGGCCCTTCCGAACGCGCCAGACCTCGTTCATCGCTCGTCACAGAGAGAGGAGGTCTCATGATCGGATCGCTGGTGTTGTCGTCTGATACTCGAACCACGGCCGGCGTACTCCTGCTTACGATCGTCGGCGTCGAATACGGCGGCACCTTCATGCTGCGTGTGGTCCGAGGCCGACAGCCGGTGACGGCGTTTCAGAGCGCGTTCTTCCGAGCCGGACACGCCCACGCAGGCGTCCTCGTGATTCTCTCCCTGGTGAGCCTCGTCCTGGCCGACGCGGCGAAGATGAGTGGAGTCACTAACGTTCTCGCCCGCAACTGCATCTGGGCGGCAGCGATCCTCATGCCGGCCGGGTTCTTCTTTTCTGCGGCCGGACGAGAGGTCACGAAGCCGAACCGGCTCATCGTGTTGCTCTACGTGGGCGCGCTCTCCCTGGCCGTAGGCGTCGTCTCGCTCGGTGTGGGACTGCTCACTGCGTAAAGGCCACCGGGAAGATTGGGCCCGAGCCGAATCAGCGTCGCGAGGCCGGCCGTATCGTGGACGGGTCAATGGCGACGATCGAGGGTGTGCGCGAGGTGGCCCTGGGCCTGCCCAGGACGCACGAGGCACTGGTTCGGGACCAGGTGAAGTTCCGCGTCGGCCGAATCGTCTACCTGGCGTTCTCGCGCGACGAGACGTTGATGGGGTTCGCCTTTC
>WNGF01012294.1_pt1 | contig 10009 bp, 10 predicted proteins | sample 5400641 | NCBI WGS metagenome assembly WNGF01 (sample SAMN13153371, study PRJNA577476) | soil metagenome | isolation source: 80 cm soil or saprolite under grassland replicate 2 | place: USA:California | collected 2016-06-15
CGCGAGCAAGGACGACCACCCGGACCTGTTCTGAGGCCTCCGTGGCGGCGGCGGCAATTTCGGCGTGGTCACGTCGTTCCGCTTCCGAGCGCACCCGATCGGGCCGACGGTCCTCGCGGGACCGATGCTCTTCCCGCTCGAGCGCGGTCCCGAGGTGATGGAGACGTATCGCGGGTGGGCGGCGGAGGCGCCCGAGGAGCTCACGACGGTGCTGAACGTCCGCCGAGCGCCGGCGGCGCCGTGGATCCCCGAACCGCTCCACGGCGTGCCGGCCTGGATCGTGGTCGCCTGCTGGTGCGGTCCGATCGAGGGCGGGGAGGCCGTGATCGCGCCGATCAGGGGCCTCGGGCCGATGCTCGACCTCTGCGCGCCGAAGCCCTTCGTCGAGCACCAGGCGATGTTCGACGGCGCGGTGACACCGGGGTGGCACTACTACTGGAAGTCCGTCGAGCTCGACGAGCTCACCCAGCCCGCGGTCGCCGCGATCGTCGACCACACCGAGCGGATCACCTCGCCGCGCTCGTACGCGGTCGCGTTCCAGCTCGGCGGCGCGATGTCGCGGGTCGGTGAGATGGACACGGCGTACGCCGGGCGATCGCCGGCGTTCGACGTGAACATCAACGGCGTGTGGCTCCCGGAGGAGGCCGACGGCGCGCCCGACCACGTGGCGTGGACCCGGTCGCTGTTCGGGGAGCTCGAGCCCATGGCGCGCGGCGTCTACGTGAACTTCCTCGGCGAGGAGGGCGCCGACCGCGTCCGGGCGGCGTACGGCGCCGAGAAGTACGAACGCCTGGCCGAGCTCAAGGCACGCTGGGACCCGACCAACCTGTTCCGCTCGAACCAGAACATCGCGCCGGCAGACTGAGGGCACGGCCTCCCGGACCAGTCGTGCGCCTTCAGGCACCATCGGGGAAGCCCGATACCCAAGAGATGACACGCGACCATGCCCCGACGGGTCCGGAAGGTGGATCCGTGGGCGCCGACGCCTCCCTCCACGACCCGGCGGAGACCGAGCTGCTCAAGGAGCGCGTCCGAGTCCTCGAGGAGCTCCGGGTCAGCGAGGAACGCTTCCGAACGTTGCTCTCGAACATCCCCGGGGCGATGTACCGGTGCGGCCTCGATTCCAACTGGGACATGGAGTTCATCAGCGACAACATCGAGGCGATCTCCGGATACCCGGCTTCCGACTTCATCCAGAGCCGCGTGCGGACGTTCGCCTCGATCATCCACCCGGAGGATCAGCGGATGGTCGAGGTAACGGTCGGAGAAGCCGTCGATCGAGGTGAGCCCTTCATCATCGAGTATCGGATCGTCGGAGCCGACGGGGGCGTGCGTTGGGTCTACGAGAAAGGCCAGGGCGTCTTCGGTCCCGATGGCTCCGTCCTTTGGCTCGACGGAGCCATCTTCGATGTCACGGAGCGCAAGCTCCTCCAGGAGCAGCTCGCGAAGCAGGCCTTCTACGATTCCCTCACGGGGCTCGCGAACCGCGCCCTGTTCCATGACCGCGCGGACCACGCACTTGCCAGAGCCCTCCGGAGCGGCAGCCAGATCGCGGTGTTGCTGATCGACCTTGATCGATTCAAGGTGATCAACGACAGCCTCGGCCACCACGCGGGCGATGAGGTGCTCGTGGCGGTCGCCAAGCGGCTCCTGACCTCGAGCCGGGCGAGCGACACGGTGGCCCGGCTGGGCGGGGACGAGTTCGTCGTCCTCCTCGAGGAGAACATCACGGTGGACGATGCGATCACCGTCGCCCAGCGCATCCTCGCGATTCTGCACGAGCCTCTCCTCTGCCAGGGCCGCGAGGTGACGATCGGCGGAAGCATCGGGATCGCGTTCACCAGCGGGGTCTCTCCGACCTCGACCGATGACCTCCTCCGGGACGCGGATGCGGCGATGTTCCACGCGAAGGGGCGAGGAAGGGATCGATACGAGGTCTTCGAACCCTCGATGCACGCCCGGGCCATCCAGCAGCTTGAGCTCACCAACGAGCTCCATCGAGGGCTGCAGCGCGGTGAGTTCGTGCTCCACTACCTGCCGATCTGGGAGCTGGCGGAGCGGACCCTCATCGGGGTAGAAGCCCTGGTTCGGTGGAACCATCCGAGCCGCGGTCTCCTCCCACCGAACGACTTCATCCCCGCCGCCGAACAGACGGGGTCGATCGTCGCGCTGGGCGAGTGGGTCTTCGGAGAAGCGTGCCGCCAGGTGAAGGCCTGGAACGACGCCTACCCCGGCCGCTCGCTCTCGTTGAGCGTGAACATCTCACCTCGGCAGTTGCTCGACCCGGATCTGGTCCCGAGGCTCCGAATGGCGCTCGCCGACAACGAGCTCGACCCGAGCTCCCTGACGCTTGAGATCAGCGAGGGTGCGCTGATGCAGGGCGTGGAGGAGACGAGGCTGCGGCTCCGCGAGCTGAAGTCCCTCGGCGTGCGCCTCGCGATCGATGACTTCGGCACCGGTTCGTCGTCCCTCGGGTACCTGCAGGAGTTCCCGATCGACGAGCTGAAGATCGACCGGACGTTCGTCCGACGGATGGTCGAAGATCCCACGGAGGGGACTACCCTCGTCCGAGCGATCCTGGGTTTGGCCCGGGCGCTCCACCTCGAGGTCGTCGCCGAGGGGATCGAGCTCCCGGAGCAACTCGACGGGCTCCGCGAGTCTGGCTGCGAGACGGGACAGGGCTTCCTCTTCGCGACGCCGGTCGTGGCCGACGAGATCGGGTTCCTGCTCGGAGAGCCGAAGGCGGCCGAACGAGTCGTGCCGCGCTCGACGGTTGCCAGCGCCTGACCGCTCCACTCGTTCTGAGGACAGGTTCGTGCCCGGCCCAGATGGGTATCGACTGGGTGTCCCCGACCCGAGGAGGGCACGCACGATGGGCATGACCGGGACGATGAGGGGTTACGGCTCCGCGGCACGCTTCAAGGCCGAGGCCGCCGGCCACCGCATGAAGGATCGGATGCTCGAGAAGCGCCTGGATCGCTCCAGCGAGGAGGCGGAGCGACTCCGGCTCGAGAACCAGCTGCTGCGCGACGAGGTGGAGGAGTCACGGACCGAGCATCACAGGATCCTCGACCTGCTCGAGGAGCGCATGGAGCACGACGACGAGAAGGAGCGCTCGCACAAGGGCCGATGGATGCTCTTCCTGCTCGCGCTCGGCGGCGGTGTCTACGCGCTCGTCCGCCGGATGCGCGACGAGGGGACGACCTGGGACACGGGCTCGGGCGCGACCGCCTGACCCGGCGCAACCTCCATCGTTCGCCCGTGTCGCGGCTGCGGCGCCCGGCGCTACAGTCGGAACGATGGATTTCGCCCCGACCGAGCTCGACTTCATCGCCGACCCGTACCCGGCCTACGCCCAGCTGCGCGAGCGGGAACCGGTCCGCTACGACGCGGAGACCGATCACTGGCTGATCTCGCGGTACGAGGACGTGAACGCCTTGCTCCGCGATCGGCGGTTCGGGCGCACCTACCGGCACCTGGCCTCGCACGCCGAGATGGGCCACCCGGATCCGCCCGAGTGGCACGCGCCGTTCTGGGACCTGATCAACGCGGGGATCCTGGACATGGAGCCGCCGAACCACACAAGGGTGCGGCGGCTCGTCTCCAAGGCATTCACCCCGCGGTTCGTCGGGGGACTGCGACCGCGCGTGCAGGCGATCATGGACGGGCTCATCGACGGGCTCGATGGCGCGAGCGAGTTCGACCTGCTCCGGGTCGCCGAACCGCTCCCGGTCACGGTGATCGCCGAGATGCTCGGGGTCCCCGAGACCGACCGCCATCACCTGCGCCCGTGGTCCGCCGACATCTGCAAGATGTACGAGCTGAACCCGTCAACCGAGATGCAGCACGACGCGGTTCGCGCGAGCAACGAGTTCTCGGCCTACCTGCGCGAGCTCGCGCGCGAACGAAAGCGGGACCCGGGCAAGGACCTCATCTCGCAGCTCGCGCTCGTGATCGACGAGGGCGAGCAGCTCACCGAGGACGAGCTGGTCGGCACGTGCGTGCTCCTGCTGAACGCGGGGCACGAGGCCACCGTCAACTCCACGCTGCTCGCTTGGTGGGCGCTGTTCCGCAACCCGGATCGCCTGCGCGAGCTTCGCGCCGACCGCTCGCTGCTGCCGAACGCGATCGAGGAGCTCCTGCGGTTCGACACGCCGTTACAGATGTTCGAACGGTGGGTGCTCGAACCCTTCGAGATCCACGGCGTCCAGATCCCTCGCGGCGCGGAACTCGGCTTGTTGTTCGGGTCGGCGAATCGCGACCCAACGGTCTTCGACCGGCCCGACGAGCTCGATCTTGCCCGGGAGCCGAACCCGCACCTCACGTTCGGGGCCGGCATCCACTTCTGCTTCGGGGCCCCGCTCGGACGTCAGGAGCTCCAGGTCTCGTTCACGACCCTGATGGACCGGTTCCCGAACCTCGAGCTCGTCGAGGAGCCGCGCTGGAAGCCGAACTACGTGATCCGCGGCCTCCGGGGGCTGCTCGTCCGTCCCTGAGGCGACCGAGGGCTATCCTCGATCCATGCCGCTGTACCTGCTGAGCGAACCGACCGAGCCGCTCGTCGCCCCCGCGATCGTCGCGGCCCTCGACGGCTGGATCGACGCGGCGGGCGCCTCGACGGCTGCGGCGGAGCGGCTCGCCGACGGGGCGGCGCCGCTCGCGACGTTCGACGGCGACCTGTTGTTCGACTTCCGTTCGCGCAGGCCGGTGCTCGACGTGGTCGACGGCCGGCTGAGCGAGCTCACGTGGCCGGAGCTGACCCTGCGTCACCGACGGCTCGGGAGCCGGGACGTCCTGGTGCTCACCGGCGCCGAGCCCGACTTCCGTTGGCAGGAGCTCGGGCGGGACGTGCTCTCGGTCGCAAGGCGGCTCGGGGTGACGCAGTGGGTGAGCCTCGGCGCGATCCCGACGGCGGTGCCTCACACGCGTCCGGTCCCCGTGCTGGCCACCGCGTCGGACGAGGGGCTGCTGCACGAGGACGAACAGGTCGGGCCGGCCGGACTGCTCCGAGTGCCCTCCGCGGCGTTGTCGGCGATCGAGAAGGCCGTCGCGGACGACGGCGTGCCGACCGTCGGCTTCTACGCGCAGGTGCCGCACTACGTGGGCGGCCCCTACGCGGCCGCGGCGATCGCGATCCTCGAACACCTCGGGCGGCACCTCGGCGTCGAGCCCCCGCTTGACGGGCTGCCCGACGAGGCGATGGCGCAGCGAGAGCGGCTGGACCAGATCGTCCAGGCCGACGACGACTCGCGGACCTACGTCGAGCGCCTGGAGTCGGTCGTGGACAACCAGGAGCTGCCGACCGGCGACGAGCTCGTGGGCGAGATCGAGCGCTTCCTGCAGCAACGGGGCGACGGGGGTTCCGGCGGTCCGATGACGTAACCACCGTTAGGTCGGACACCGGTGGACGAGGCCGGTACGATCCGGGCATGACGGAGCGGAGCCCACAGACCGAATCGGTACCCGAGTCCGAACCACCCGCGATCGAGGCGAACGCGCACGAGGCGCCCCCGTCTGAGCGCACGCGCGTCCGCCGGCTCCCCGAGCGCGGCGTGTACGAGCGCGACGCGATCGACGCGATCCTGGACGAGGCCCTGATCTGCCACCTCGCGTACGTGCAGGGCGGCGAGCCGCGGGTGATCCCGACGATCCACGCCCGGGTCGGCGACACCCTCTACGTCCACGGCTCGAACGCGAGCCGGACGCTCCGCTCGACGAAGGGGGGTGCGCCGGTCGCCGCGGAGGTGACGCTGATCGATGGGCTCGTCCTGGCAAGGAGCGCGTTCCACCACTCGATGAACTACCGCTCGGTCGTGGTCTACGGACGCGCGCGCGAGGTCACCGACCCGGCCGAGAAGTTCGAGGCGCAGCGCGCGCTGGTCGAGCACGTCGTCCCGGGCCGATCGGCGGACGCGCGCCTGCCGAACGACCGCGAGCTCGACCAGACGACGATCCTTGCGATCCCGATGGACGAGGCATCGGCGAAGGTGCGCACGGGGCCGCCGAAGGACGAGGACGAGGACCTCGCCCTGCCAGTGTGGGCGGGCGTCCTCCGTTCACGACGCTCCCCGGCGAGCCCGAGCCCGACCGGCTCCTGCCGAACGGGATCGATCCGCCTTCGTACGTGACCGACTACCGCCGTTAGTCGACGTCGCCGCCCACTCCTAGGCTGAGAGCGATGGAACCCGCACGCCCGAGCCTCCGCCAGAACCTCCGGTCGCTGCCGCCCGAGGCCTGGGTGCTGTTCGGCGGGACGTTCGTGAACCGGCTCGGGACCTTCGTGATGCCGTTCATGACGCTGTATCTCACGCATCAAGGGTTCTCGGTGCCGCAGGCGGGAGTGGCGCTCGCGATGTACGGGATCGGCGGGGTGGCCGCCCAGTTCCTGGGCGGCTGGCTGGCGGACCGGATCGGGCGCAAGAACGCGATCGGGTTCTCGATGCTCGGCGCATCGGTGATCACCCTGTTGCTTTGGCAGGCGTCCAGCCTGCTCGTGATCTACGCGCTGATGCTGTTGCTCGCGCTCGTTGCGGAGATGCACCGCCCGGCGGCATCGGCGCTGATCGCGGACCTGGTGCCGAGCGAGCAACGCGTTACCGCGTTCGCCCTGTTCCGTCTGGCGATCAACGTCGGGTGGGCGTGCGGGCTCACGCTCGGCGGCATCCTCGCCGATCGGTCGTTCGACTTCCTGTTCATCGGCGACGCCGCGACATCGGCCGCGTTCGGCGTGATCTCGCTGATCGCGCTGCCGCACGGGATGCGGACCTCACGGAACGAGGAGCGCCATCTCCAGGGCGCGACACGAACGATCCTCGCCGATCGTGGGTTCCTGCTCTTCCTCGGCTCGGTCCTGATCGGTGCCTCCATCTACATGCAGAACGTGTCGACCTTCCCGCTCCACGTCCAGGCGGCCGGCTTCTCCACGTCCGTGTACGGCACGCTCCAAGCGTTGAACGGCGTGATCGTCGTCCTGTTCGAGCTGCCGATCACATCGTGGACCGGGCGGCGATCGCGAACGCGCATGATCGCGCTCGGCACCGTGCTGATCGGCCTGTCCTTCGCGTCCCTGATCGTCGCCCGATCGATCCCCACGCTCGCCGCGATGGTGCTCGTGTGGACGCTCGGGGAGATCATCGCCTCACCGGTGTCGAGCGCGTTCGTGGCGGATCGCTCCCCCGAGCACACCCGGGGGCGCTACCAGGCGTCCCTCGGCGTGATGTTCGCGCTCGGGGCCGTGGTTGGACCCACCATCGGGACCCTCACCTACGAGTTCAGCCCCGACGTCCTGTGGATCGGTTGTGGCGTCGCGGGCGTGCTCGCCGCCGCCCTCGCCCTGGCCGCCGGCCGCCATCCGGCCCCGATCCCGGAGGTTGACACTTCCCGGACGTAGCGGGTAGATATATCGAAGCGATATACTCAATCGATATATCGGAACGCAACCTGAAGGGGAAGGAACCGGATGCTGGAGCTCGCGATCCTCGGACTGCTCAAGGAGCGGTCCATGCACGGCTACCAGCTGTCGAAGCGCCTTACCGACTCCCTCGGAGGGTTCTGGCGGGTCTCGTACGGTTCGCTGTACCCCTCGCTGAAGCGCCTTGAGCGTCAGGGAGCGGTGGAGCAGATCTTCGACAAGCAGGAGGTGGGCCGCCGCAAGAACGTGTACCGGATCACCGAGAAGGGCGAGCAGCTCTTCCGCGAGCTCCTCGAGGAGTCGGGCCCGGAGTCCTCCGGGGAGGACAACCGCTTCCGCGTCCGCATGGCCTTTTTCAAGTACCTGTCGCCCGAGACCCGGATCCGCCTGCTCGAACGCCGGCGGGCCTTCCTCGAGGAGCGGCTGTCGACGATCCAGACCTCGCTCGCCACCACGGGCGGCGACATGTACACGATGTCGCTGATGCAGCACGGTCGCGAGAGCACGGAGCAGGACATCGCGTGGCTGAACGGGCTCATCGCGGCCGAGCGTCGTGCCAGCGAGACCAAGCCAGGGGGCTCGAAGCGCCGGACGACCACCCGGTCGCTTCGCAGAAAGGAGCGCGCAACATGAGCAAGGTTCGACTCGCGATCGTCGGCGCCGGCAACTGCGCGTCGTCGCTCGTCCAGGGGCTGGAGTTCTACAAGGACGCCGATCCGAACGACACGGTCCCCGGGCTGATGCACGTCGACCTCGGCGGCTACCACATCCGGGACGTCGAGCTCGTCGCGGCGTTCGACGTGGACGCCAAGAAGGTCGGGACCGACCTCGCGGAAGCCATCGTCTCCGAACCCAACAACACGATCCGCTTCGCGGAGGTTCCGCCGACCGGCGTGAGCGTGCAGCGGGGGCCGACGTTCGACGGCCTCGGTCGCTACTACCGTGAGACGATCGCCGAGTCCGAGCTGCCACCCGTCGATGTCGCGAAGGCGCTCCGCGAGGTGCAGGCCGACGTGGTCGTGTCGTACCTGCCGGTGGGGTCCGAACAGGCGGCCAAGCACTACGCGCAGGCCGCGCTCGACGCCCACGTCGCGTTCGTCAACTGCCTGCCGGTGTTCATAGCCTCGGACAAGGCCTGGGCGCAGAAGTTCGTCGAAGCCGGGGTGCCGATCGTCGGCGACGACGTCAAGAGCCAAGTCGGCGCCACGATCATCCACCGGGTGCTGGCCAAGCTGTTCGAGGACCGCGGCGTGAAGCTGAACAGGACGTACCAGCTGAACTTCGGCGGCAACATGGACTTCATGAACATGCTCGAGCGCGAGCGCCTGACGTCCAAGAAGGTCTCCAAGACCCAGTCCGTCCAGTCGCAGATGCGCAAGAAGCTCGACAAGCAGAACATCCACATCGGCCCCAGCGACCACGTGCCGTGGCTCGAGGACCGCAAGTGGGCCCAGATCCGGCTCGAGGGCCAGGCGTTCGGGGACGTGCCACTCAACGTCGAGCTGAAGCTCGAGGTCTGGGACAGCCCGAACTCGGCCGGCATCGTGATCGACGCCCTCAGGTGCGCCAAGCTCGCGCTCGACCGCGGCGTCGCCGGCCCCCTGATCGGCCCGAGCGCCTACTTCATGAAGTCGCCGCCGGTGCAGTTCAGCGACGATGCCGCCCGAGACATGGTCGAGCAGTTCATTCTGGGCAACGGCGCGAGCAAGGCCGCCGACTGGACGGCCTTCTTCGACATCGAGCCGGCAGAGGCGTAGGCATCCGGCTCGGACCGATCTCGCGCTTCGTTCGCCCGGAAGCTTTCGATCGGTCGGTCCAGCTCGAAGCTCGATGCTGTCACCGGACGGCGCCGGCTGCCTCCAGCGTCTCCGCTCCGTACCCTGTCCCGCAGGGATACGGAAGGAGCGACCATGCGAGCGACCCGTTCGAACCCCGACGGCGTGGCCAAGCCCGTGGGGACCTATTCCCATGCCGTGCTCCGAGCCCCCGGCAAGCACGGCCGTACAGGTCGTCGCGCTCGTCGTCCCCGACGCCCTGATCGAGGTCGACCTCGTGGCGGTGGTGCAAGCATGACGGCGATCGCGGTCCTGGGTCTCGGCGCGATGGGCAAGGCGATCGCGGAGCGCGTGCTAGGCGCGGGCCACGAGCTCTCCATCTGGAACCGCACACCCGGCCGGGACGAGGAGCTCGTCGCCGCCGGCGCGCGTCGGGCGGGTTCGCCCGCCGACGCCGTCCGAAACGCCGAGGTCGTCATCACGATGGTCACCGACCCGCCGGCGCTCGAGCAGGTCCTGTTCGGCACCGACGGCGCGGCGTCGGCCATCCCGCCAGAGGCCACCCTCATCGACATGTCGACCGTAGGGCCGACCGCGATCGCCTCCGTCGTCGGACGGATCGGGCACGTCACCGTCCTCGACGCCCCGGTGCTCGGCAGCGTCCCTTCGGTCCAGACCGGCACGCTCGTGATCCTCGTCGGCGGCGACCGCGAGGTGTTCGACCGACACGCCGATCTGCTCTCGCTCCTTGGCACGCCGATGTACCTGGGAGGGTCCGGCTCTGGCGCGCTGCTGAAGCTCGTCAACAACGCGGCCGGCACCG
>WNGF01011180.1_pt1 | contig 10007 bp, 7 predicted proteins | sample 5400641 | NCBI WGS metagenome assembly WNGF01 (sample SAMN13153371, study PRJNA577476) | soil metagenome | isolation source: 80 cm soil or saprolite under grassland replicate 2 | place: USA:California | collected 2016-06-15
GTCTCCGCCGGTTCTCCTGGTCGTGGTGGTGCTGCTGGTTCTGCCTGAGGTTGCGGCGGAGCGGCCGTCGGCTCCGGCGCCACGGCCGTCGCCTCCGGTGCCACGGCCGTCGACTCCGGTGCCGAGACGGTCGCCTCCGGTGCCGCGACCGTCGCCTTGGCGGGGGTGGCTGGAGTCGCCTGCGTTTCGGGGGCCTGGCCGTTCGTCGCCGCCGGCTTTGGTGCCGCGACCGGCACCCTGTCGCCGGCCGGCTGAGGCGTCTCATGTGCCTTGGGCTTATGGGTCGACGCCACCGTGACGTGCATCGACTTGCCCTCGAGCAGCGGCATCCGCTCCACCAGGCCGTGATCCTTGATCCGCTCCGTGAACCTCTCGAGCAGCGCCCGCCCGATCTCCGGGTGCGTCAGCTCACGTCCACGGAACTGAACCGCGACCTTGATTCGATCGCCATCCTCCAGGAACTCGATCGCGCGCCGGACCTTCGTGTCGAAGTCGCCTCCACCGATCTTCGGCTTGAGACGGACCTCCTTGAAGGTGACCGAGCGCTGCTTCCGCTTGGCTTCCTTCTCGCGCTTCGTCAGCTCGTACTTGTACTGGCCGAAGTCAAGAAAGCGCGCCACCGGGGGCTGCGCCATCGGGGCGACCTCTACGAGGTCGTACCCCCGCTCCTGCGCCATTGCGAGAGCCTGCGGCGTGGGCATCACGCCCAACTGGGCTCCCTCTTCGTCGACGACTCGGACCTGTGGGATCCGGATCATCTGGTTTATGCGCAGGTCTCGGCTGATGGTCAAACCCCTTCGTGCTGTGGCTCGTGCTCAGTGCGAAACTCGCACCAACACGGCGGCCCGGGCGCGGGCGCCCGCGGAGGATAGCACAGGGCTTCTGAGCCGGGCAATCGCCGCTCCGAGGGTCGGAAATCGGCCCTTCCCGCCGACATATTCCGAGCAAGCTTACGCGGGCGCACGGGCTCGGTGAGATGGCGGAAGACGAGCGAGCGGAGCCTGGCTGTCGGGGTCCGGGAAGGGTTTGGGCCGCGGCGACGCCGGCGCTCGCGCACCGATTCCGTCTTGTGGAGGCCCGGGAGGCCCGTCGCGAGCAGCTCGGCTGGGCGTAGCCTGCACGGTAATCATGCTCGGAATGCGGGAGACGTTGGGTTGCCTTTCTCCCCGGGTCGTCATTCGGCGCCTTAGCGCCTCGGAGGCTCGTTGTTGGCCACGCGCCCGAATGGTTCGAGCACCCTGGCTGCACCCGATTCGTCGGACCGTAACCGTCGAAGGGTCCGCACGTCATCAATGGGGCAAGTCCCCGTTGGATGAGCGTAGATTGTGGGACGGCTCGAATGACACGTCGTCGACTGATGCTTGGCGTCGCCATACTGGTCGTCGCCCTGACGGCCGGCTACCTGGTGGTCGGAATGGGGATCTACGACCAGCTGTCGGTGGCTCATCCCAACTGCGACGGGCTCTGGAGCGGCCAGACGCCCGCCTCGTACGCCGTCAGAGGTCTGGACGCACATCCCTTCCTGATGCCGCATTACCAGCCAGAGACGATCTCCAGCCGCGATCCGGGCATCTCGCTGAGCGCCTGGTGGATCCGCTCAGATGCAGGCGAGACGGCGCCGGCCGTCGTCATCGTCCACGGCCTCAACTCGTGCAAGCGCGCCAGCGACCTGCTGCTGGCGGCCGGCATGCTCCACCGGCACGGCTACTCGGTGCTGCTCTTCGACCTCCGCAACCACGGCGACTCGACGATCCAGAATGGCCGATATGCGGGCGGTACGAAGGAGTACCGGGACGCGCTCGGCGCCTGGGACTCGTTGGTCGCCGGGAAGGGCCTCGCGCCTGCCCACGTGGGCCTGATGGGTTTCTCGCTGGGAGCGGCGACCGCGCTCATTGCGACCGGCGAAGAACCGCGCGTTCCCGCCCTGTGGGAAGACAGCGGCTACGCGGACGTCGGCGCCGCCATCCGGGCCGAGCTCGCGCGAAACGGCTACCCGACGTGGTTCGAGTATGCGGCGTATGTCGCGGCGCGGGTCGAGACCGGCGACGACCTGACGACACTCAGCCCGGCTCGCGCCGTGATCAAGCTCCATGGCAGACCGCTGTTCATCACACATGGCACCGCGGACACTCGACTCAGCGTGCAATACGCGGCAGATCTGGCGAACGACTACCGTGCCGGCGGCGGCACTGTCGATCCCTGGATCGTGTCCGGCTCGGAGCACGTTGCCGCGATCATCGACCACCCGACCGAGTACGAGCAACGGCTGGTCGCGTTCTTCGACCGGACGATCGGGCCGCCGTAGAGGGTCGAATCAGAGCCTTCACCTGTTCAGGACGGGCGCCATGCAGGCTACGCAACGTTCGCGGCACGATCTCGTGCGACACGCAGCCGATTCCGCGCGAATCGCGGACTGATCACGCGCGTTCGTCGTTGTTGTGTTGCGTGAGGCGCATGTGCCTGGCCGGCGGATGAGTCAGTCGACCGTGCGCTTGCCGGTCTCCGCGGCGAGACGGTCGGCCAGGGCCTCCCAACCCTCGGCGGGCTGCTGCTCGCCAGCGCGCGTTCGCGGGGCGGCAGTGCGCGCCTCCACCTCTCGGTCGCCGAGCACGAGCATGTACGGCACCTTCTGTTCGGTGGCAAGCCGGATCTTGTTCTGCATCCGGTTGTCCGAGCGATCGACCTCGACGCGGAGGCCCCGCGACCGCAGGACACCGGCGAGCTCGTCGGCCGCCTGCACGTGCCGGTCGGCGATCGGAATGACGACCGCCTGAATTGGCGCCACCCACAACGGAAGCGCTCCGGCGAAGTGCTCGAGGAGGATGCCGATGAAGCGTTCGAGCGAGCCGTAGATCGCGCGATGGATCGCGATCGGTCGCTGCGGCTGGCCGTGCTCGTCGATGTAGGTGAGGTCGAATCGCTCCGGAAGCATGACGAGGTCGGCCTGGATCGTCGCCATCTGCCACTCGCGCCCGAGTGCGTCGTCGATGTAGATGTCGATCTTGGGCGCGTAGAACGTGCCATCCTTCGGCTTCAGCTTGTAGTCACCGCCCGCTCGGTCGAGCGCGGCCTTGACGAGTCCTTCCGCACGCTCCCAGAGGGCGGGATCGCCGATCGCCTTGTCCGGCTTCGTCGCATAGGCAAAGCGCGGTTTCAGCCCGAACCACGAGTACGCCTCGCGGACCTCGCCCAGGAGTGCCTCGATCTCGTCGGCCAGCTGGTCCGGCCGGACGTAGATGTGGGCGTCGTCCTGGATGAACTGGCGAACCCGCGTCAGCCCGGAAAGCGTTCCTGAGCGCTCGTTGCGGTGAAGCCGGCCGTACTCGCTGTAGCGGATGGGCAGGTCCCGATACGAGCGCACTTTCGAGCGGTAGATGAACGTGCTCTCCGGGCAGTTCATCGGCTTGAGGCCGAAAGCGTGGTCCTCCGACAGCACCCTGAACATGTTGTCGCCGTACAGATCCCAGTGCCCCGACTGCTGCCAGAGCTTCTTGTCGACGAGGATCGGCGTGCTGACTTCCTGATACCCGCGCCGGGCCTGGAGCTCGAGCATCGCCCCTTCGAGCGTCCGCCAGATCGTCTGGCCCTTGGGGTGCCAGAAGGCCGACCCGGGGCTGACGTCATGGAAGCTGAACAGGTCCAGCTGGATGCCCAGGCGGCGGTGGTCGCGCTTCTTCGCCTCCACGCGCCGCCAGAGGTAGCGGTCGAGGTCCTCCTGAGTTTCCCAGACCGTCCCGTAGATGCGCTGCAGCATCGGCCGCTTCTCGTCGCCGCGCCAGTACGCGCCCGCGACGGCGAGGAGCTTGAACGGCCCGATCCTGCCCGTGGAGGCGACGTGCGGGCCCTTGCACAGGTCCACGAACGAGCCGTGCTCGTAGAGCGACGTCGGCGGCATGGGGCTGCCGTCGGCCTTGGCCCGCGCGGCGAGGTCGTCCAGGATTTCCACCTTGAACGGCTGATCGCGCTCGGCGAAGAAGGCACGCCCCTCGTCGGGTGCCAGCTCACGCCGCACGAAGGGGTGGTCGGCCCTGATGCTTTCGGCCATGCGCGCCTCGATCTTCTCGAGGTCGGCCGGCGTCAGCGCCCGCGGCAGCTGGAAGTCGTAGTAGAACCCGTCGGCGATCGCCGGACCGATGCCCAGCTTCGCGTCCGGGAACAGGTCCATGACCGCCTCGGCCATGACGTGGGCGGCCGAGTGGCGCATGGCGTCGAGATCGCTGTGCGCGCCGGCATCCAGGAGCTCGTCTGCCGAGCCGCGCTCGGGAGCCTCGAACTCCTCTTCCGCCTCCTGGGCCACCGCGCCCTGTGCCGGTGCCTCCTGCGCCACATCCTTCGCCATCTTCAACCTCCCGAGAAACACGACACCTCTCGTCCATCGACAGGACGAGAGGTGCTCTCTCGCGGTCCCACCCGCCTTCACGGCCGCTGCCGGCCGTGCGCTCGTGCCGCGCTAACGGGCGGACCCGGGCCGGTTCGCCGGCCGCTCACGGGTGGTGCCTGGATCGGGATCCGCCGCCGGGCTCGCAGCCGTGGCCCGGCTCTCTGGTGGCGTCCTCCGATCGGCCTGTCCCGATCATCGTGTTCAGTCTGTGGTGGGCGACACTGGACTCGAACCAGTGACCTCTTGCATGTCAAGCAAGTGCTCTAACCAGCTGAGCTAGCCGCCCGTGCGACGCGGTTCCGTCGCGCCGCTCGGGGATGATACCGCAGCGGCGCGACGACGAATATCTCGAGGATTGCCGGGCTCCGGGTTATTTGTAGAGGACGTAGACGCCCGGCTTGATCGGGCTGTCGTCCTCTGGCATTCGGACGTAGGCCACGAGGAGCCGTCCGGTCGCCGGGTCCAGCCGGATGACCGGCGACACAACCCAGCCAGTCGCCAGGCGCTTGCTGTGCCAGGAGCCGGTCGCGCTCTTCGTGTAGTACGTGAGGCCGGGATTGGCGAGGAGGACCAGATGGACGTCGTTGGTCGCGCCCGCGATCTGGAGCGAAGCGACGCCCCTCTGGCTCGTAAAACGCTGGACCTTCCAGGCGCCGCTGGCATTGGTCGCGTAGTACATCCCGGCCTTCGGGTCTTCGGCGGATCCCATTCCGCACGCCGCATCCTCGAGGGGGGGATCCCGTGTCCAGACCACGTGGGCCCGGTCGCGATCGTCGAGCACGAGCACCGGCGCCGAGGCGACCTCGCTGCCCGGAATCACCGCAGATGAGAACCCAGATCCCGTGAACGTCGCGATCCGAATGGATCCCGAGGACTCGTAGGCGATCCGCGCTCGACCGTCGTGCCCGACCCGCAGGGACCCCGTGGCAGGCAGTCGAACCCGCTTGGAAACGCCGCCCTCTACCCTCTCGTAGTAGCTTCGTTCGTCGGCCGTGTTGTAGACGACCGCGTGGAGCGTCGCGCCCTCGACCCGGAACGACACGAGCGTGTCGTCCGTGATGCCGATGCGCTTCGGCTCCGACCACGGGCCGTCGGGCAGGGTCCGCTTCCGATAGTAGATTCCCAGGTCGTCCAGGCCATCGTCTCCACAGCCTCCATCCGTCACTGCAAGCCAGGAGTACGCGATGAATACGACGTTGCCGTCGAAGCCGATCTGGGGATCCATCTGCCTTCGGTTTGACGGCTGGCCGAGCAGCGTCGTCGACCAGGAGCCATCCGGCTTCGAGACCGGATGCCTTTCGCGGCACATGCGGGGGGGGGAAGCGTTGGACAGACGTCGCCTATGGCGGAACGCCAGGATGAAGCTCCCTATCGACCGCCCTGGAGGCGCTGCTGGGCGCGCCCGATCGCGTCGCTGACGCCGGCGTCCACGACCTCGAGCTCGGCGGTCGAGGCGGTGCTGAGCCGGCCCGTGCTGTCCACCACGAGCGCGAGCGGACCCATCGGTCCCTGCAGGACCGTCACGATGCCGACCGGGTAATTGCCCGCCCCCGCCCCGGTCGGAGGGGTTCCCGGATGATGCCAGATGGCTGCGATCGCGTTCACGCCTGTCCCTCCTGCGACTCGGCTGCGGCCGGCCGACACGGCTCCTGCCCGGCGCCATGATGCATCCTGCGCGGTGCGTCGCGCCGAGAGAAACGGCATGATGCCGGCATGGCTGGCACGCTCGCGGGCGTCGACCATGCGCTCCTCGACCTCGGCGAAGGCCGCCGCCTCGAGCGGTTCGGATCGGTCATCGTGGATCGCCCGTGTCCCCCTGTCGGGCGGCTGCGCCGCAGCGACCCGGCGGCCTGGCGGGCTGCCGACGCCCGATTCGACCGAGCGACGGACGGTCAGCTCATGCACGCGGGCTGGACGACGAAGGACGGCCGACCGATCGAGCCATGGATCGTCTCCGAGGACCGCCTTCGCATCGAGCTGCGCCTCGCGCCGTCCGGGCAGGTAGGCCTCTTCCCCGAGCAGGCTCCCAATCGAGCCTGGCTGCGCCGGCAGGTATCGCGGATCGTCGACGCCGCCGATCCGGCCGAGATCCCTGTGGTGCTCAACCTGTTCGCCTACACGGGAGCCGGGACGCTGGCCGCGGTCGCCGCCGGAGCGTCGGCCACGCACGTCGACGCGGCCCGGGCCACCGTGGCGTGGGCCCGTCACAATGCCGGGCTCAACGGGCTCGGCGATCGGCCCGTCCGCTGGATCGCCGACGATGCGGCGGCATTCGTCCGGCGCGAGGCCCGCCGCGGCCGGCGGTACGCCGGCATCGTCCTGGACCCGCCGAGCTACGGCCACGGCCCGACCAGGAACGACTGGCGACTCGAACGCGACCTGCCGGGGCTCCTGGCGGGCTGTGCCTCGCTCCTGGCGGACCAGGCGGGATCGTTCGTGCTCCTGACGGCACACACGCCCGGCGTGGACGGGGCCCAACTGGCCAGCTGGCTCGAGGAGGCGCTCGGGAGCCGGCGGGACGGCCGGACCGAGTTCCCCGTGATGGCCCTTGACTCGATCTCCGGCCAATCGTTGCCGCTCGGATGGTCGGTCCGCTGGACGGCATGAGCGAAGGCCCTGCAGGCCTGACGAGCCCGTCGAATCCGCGGGTCAAGGCGGTCGTCCGCCTGCGGGATCGGGCCGAGCGCGAGCGAACCGGCCAGACGATCGTCGACGGCGCCCGCGAGCTCGCCCGGGCGATCGGCGGCGGCGTCCAGCTCGTCGAGGTGTTCGTGTGCGAGCCCCTGGCAATCGGCGAAGAAGCGCGGGCGACGCTCGACGCTCTGGCCGCAGCGGGATCGGGCTGGACCCAGGTGAGCGAGGTCGTCCTGGAGAAGCTCGCCTTCGGCAACCGCGTCGATGGGATCGTCGCCGTGGTCCGGCCAGGCAGCCTGTCCCTGGGCGACCTCGTCCTCCCGCCGGATCCCCTGGTGGCGGTCGTCGAGGGCGTGGAGAAGCCCGGCAACCTGGGGGCGATCGTTCGCTCGGCCGACGGCGCGGGGCTTGACGCCGTGGTCGCCGCGGATGCCCGAACCGATGTCTTCAACCCCAACGCGATCCGGGCCAGTCTGGGGACGATCTTCGCGCTCCCGGTCGTGGCGGCAGGGACGACAGACGCGATCGCCTGGCTCCGCGAGCGCGGCCTCCGCATCGTGACGACGCGGGTGGATGCCACGACCGACTACGGCGATGCGGACCTGACGGGGCCCGTGGCAATCGTGCTTGGCTCCGAGGCCGGAGGGCTGACCGCGGCCTGGTCGGGCCCGGGCGCCGGTATCCGGGCAGTCCGGCTGCCGATGCGTGGCTCCGGGGACAGCCTCAACGTCTCCGCCACCGCGGCGGTCCTCTTCTACGAGGCCGTGCGCCAGCGCCGCCGCGCCACCGCCGGCTCACGACAGCCGCACAAAGGGGCACCATAGGCGGAGATCGAGGCACGCCCGGAGTGGGTGGGAGGCCATGCAGACGTTCGATTTCGTCATCATCGGCGCAGGGCCCGGCGGCGAGGCGGCTGCCTTCAAGGCGCGCGAGCTCGATGCCAGCGTGGCGATTGCCGATCGGCTCTGGTTCGGCGGCAGCTGTCCACACATCGGCTGCATTCCGTCGAAGAGCCTGCTCAACGCCGCCGCGCGCCATGCCGCCAACCCTGGGGCCTACTCCTGGTCGAGGGCGTCGCAGCGACGCGATTTCATGGTCAATCGCCCGCCCGACGGGGACGAGCCCGATGACTCCAGCCACGTCAAGCCGCTGGAGGAGGCCGGCGCGAGCGTCTACCGAGGGACGGCACGGATCTCCGGCCGGGGGCAGCTGGAGGTTCGGCACGACGACGCCACGCACCAGATCGCGGCCCGACACATCGTCGTGGCCGTGGGATCCACCACGAAGATCCCGCCGATCGAGGGCATCGCGCAGATCCCCTACTGGACGAACCGCGAGGCGACGCTTGCCCGCGAGCTACCGGAGAGTCTTCTCGTGCTCGGCGGCGGGCCCACCGGCTGCGAGCTGGCCCAGGTCTACGCCCGGTTCGGCGTTCCCACGACGGTCGTCCAGTCCGGCCCGCGCCTCATGCCCACCGAGCATCCGCGCAACGCCGCCGCGGTCCTGGCCGCGCTCCGCAAGTCGGGGGTCTCCGTTCGGCTCGGCGTGCGCGCCCAGCGCGCTCGGGCCGGGGCGGGAACCGGCGGCGCGCACGTCGTCGACCTCGACGACGGCTCCGCGGCCGAGGGCCACGCGGTCCTCCTGGCCGTGGGCCGGACGTTTCCGCTCGATGACCTGGGCCTCGAGCACTACGGTCTCGACACGTCCGGACGCGCGCCGTTCCCGCACGACGGGCGCCTGCGCGTGGCGGACGGCCTGTTCGTGATCGGCGACCCCGCCGGCCCCGAGCTGCACACCCACCAGGCCCACTACCAGGGCGAGCTCGCGGTCCGCATGGCGCTCGGAGAGGACATCGCGCCCGACTACCGGGCGCTGCCGCGCGCGACGTACACAGAGCCGGAGGCCGCATCGGTGGGGATGAGCCTGGACCAGGCGCTGGACGCCCGCATCGACGCCTTCGAGCTCGTCGCCGACTTCCCCAAGTCGTCGAAGGGCTATTCCGTGGAGGCGGACATCGGCCACGTGACGATCGTGGTCGATCGCCGCTCTCGCCAGCTGGTGGGTGCCGCCATGGCCTGCCCGGACGCCTCGGCGGCGATCCACGAGTGCGTGCTGGCCATCAAGGCCCGAATCCCGGTGGAGGTCCTGGCCGAGACGATCCACGCCTTCCCGTCGACCTCGCGGATCTTCAACGGCCTGTTCGCCGACGCGGCGCGTCAGCTCCGCGAGGACGCGGTCGTCGCCGGCAAGGGCTGAGGGACCGGGCGGGCTGCGTCACGCTTCGTACTCGACCCTGCCGTCGAGGAGGACGAGACGGGGCCTCGCCTGCCGCAGCGCGTCGACATTCTCGAGGATGGCGCCCGGTACGACGATGAGATCGGCCCGCTGGCCCACGCTCAACCGGCCCCGGTCCGGCTCGCCGGCGGTCGCAGCCGGCGCGACGCAGGCCGCCCAGAGCGCCTGGCGATGCGACAGGGCCTCCCGCGGGGCAAACGCCGGAGCGGCGGCCGGCCAGTGCGGGTCGCGGCGCGTGACGGCCATCGCAAGCCCTGGCCAGGGGTCCTCGGTATCGGCCGGAGCATCGGTCCCGAACGCCACGGTCGCGCCGCTCTCCACGAGGCGGCGCCAGGGGTAGCTGCCTTCGGCGCGATCGCCCCAGGCCCGGCGCGCCTTGGGCGCGTCGTCGGCGACGTGGTTCGGCTGCACCGATGCCACGATTCCCTGCGCCGCGAACCGGGGCAGGTCGAGCGCGTCGGCCAGCTGAACGTGCTCGATCCGCGGGCGGAGCGCCGTCCGCCCCGCCGTCGGCGCCAGCGCGTCGAGGGCGGCCCGCAGGGCTCGGTCGCCGATCGCGTGGATCTGCGTCGCGATCCCGGCAGTGGCGGCTCGCTCGGCCAGCTCGGCCATCTCGTCGGGAGGCGTGACGAGGAGACCCAGCGGACCCCCGGGAGGTTCGCCACGCTCGGGATCGGCCTCGTAGGCGGCGAGGAGC
>WNGF01016578.1_pt1 | contig 10004 bp, 14 predicted proteins | sample 5400641 | NCBI WGS metagenome assembly WNGF01 (sample SAMN13153371, study PRJNA577476) | soil metagenome | isolation source: 80 cm soil or saprolite under grassland replicate 2 | place: USA:California | collected 2016-06-15
GCAATGATCCAATCCGGATCAACCTCCAACCATTACTTCAGTTATTAAATCCCCATAGTTTCCGCAAGCTACCGAAGGTTCCGTGCAACATGGGCTTCATCGTTGGCACTGCGTGCCCGACGAAGCCTTATTTGTTGGCAGCAGGGCCTTTTATCTGTCAGTTAAACGATTGTCTGAATTCCAACGGTGAAAGTTTGGTTTTTGTCTTGAAAAATTTACTGAATGATTGTGAATGCTCAAATCCCAATTCGTAAGCAATTTCACTGACCGATAAATCTGTTGTAGATAGTTTTTCTTTTGCCTTTTCAATCAGTTTTTCATGAATGTGCTGTTGGGTGTTTTGTCCTGTGAGTACCTTGAGTAAACTACGCAGATAAATTGGCGAAACGTTTAACTTGTCTGAAATAAACTGAACTGTGGGCAAACCTTTACTTACTAAATCTTCATTGTTGAAATAATCGGTCAGTAATTTCTCTAAACTTTCAAGGATTTTGTGATTGGCTTTTTTCCTCGTAATAAACTGACGATGATAAAAACGTTCAGCATAATTCAGCAGTACTTCAATTTGCGAAATAATGATTTGTTGGCTGAACTTGTCAATGTTTGAGCGATATTCCTGTTGAATTTTTTGAACGATTTCATTCATTGTTTTTTCCTCTCTATCGGAAAGAAACAAGGCTTCATTCACAGAATAATCAAAGTATTCGTATTGTTTAATTGTTTTGGCTAATGAGGTTCTCCATAAGAAATCGGGATGGATAAGTAACATCCATCCCGTACGTCTTGTTCTTTCACTTTGTTCCTTTTCAAGTTTTAATACTTGATTGGGTGACATAAAGAACATCACGCCTTCGTCAAAATCATATGACTGCTGTCCGTAGCGCATTTTTCCTTCCATACCTCGTTTAATAGATATGAGATAAAAATCGAACAGTAAACCAGGTGCATTATCTATGTAAGAACTATTCACCTTTGAATAATCTACCACACTAATCAGCGGATGTTCTGGTGGTGGTAAACCACGCAGCTTGTGAAACTCACTGATTGTTTTTATTCTTACAGGTGCTATTCTCATCATTTTAAAATTTCAAACAATCACTATTTAAAAATAGTTTTGTTGCATATCTTCCAATAAACCGATGTGTGTTGGCTTCCAACCCAATTGTTCTTTTGTTTTGAAACTTGTAGCGGGACTGTCAAATCCAATAAAGCCACTCATCCACTCAAAATGCTTCATATTTTCTTCTCCTGATAAAGATACAATTGGCAGGTTCAATTTTTCGCCTATCAATTCTGCAATTCTTTTTAATTCAATGCCAGTATCACCTATAGCATTATACAATGCTCCTTTTGCCGCCTTTTCCACTGCTAATACAAATATTTTTGCCACGTCCAAACGATGTACTGCTGGCCAACGGTTGTTGCCCTCTGCCGGGTAAGCAGATACGCTATTCTTGCGTGCCTGTTGGATGATAAACGGAACAAACCCCTTGTCGCCTTTATCGTGAACAGAAGGCGGCAAACGAACTACAGAGACATTTACACCTTTTGCGGCCAGTGCCATAGCCGTGGTTTCTGAGCTACGTGGAGAATTTTGTGCCCCATTGTCTTCTGTAATGATTCCATTTGTGTTTGGCAATCCTAAAATTCCAGCAGTTACTACTATCGGTTTATTTGTCCCTATCAATGCTTCGCCCATTGCGTTGATGGCTGCTTTGTCAGTATCATTTGCTTTTGCATATTGGGTAAAGTCGTGGATAAAAGCTGTGTGAATAACTCCGTCAGCTTGTAAAGCACCCTGTCTTAAAATATCCAGGTTTTCAAGACTGCCCATTATTACCTCTGCACCTAAATTACTGATAGATTTTGCAGATGTCTCCGTACGAGCCAGACCAATTACCTGATGTCCCGCACTTATTAATTCTTTGACTACAACAGAGCCTATAAAGCCCGATGCTCCGGTTACAAATACTTTCATGTTTTTTATTTTTTGTTGATACAAAATTGTAGCAAACCTAAAAAACAGATGTAGTCAAATCGATGTTTGTTGTAGTCAAAACGAAAATCTTATTTGATGACAAGTCTGAATGTCTGTCCGTGATGATTTTTCCAGAGTAGGGTTCGGCCTTGCCACCAACGCAAAGATTAACGATATAAGATGAAATGCAAAATTTTTTGATAGTTGATTTTCAATACCTGCCCATTGCGTTTTTTGTATTAACTATTGCGTTAATCATCCATCCCAGTCTATTTCTCCCCACTTTCCATAAACTATCTAACGGGCTTTCTATTACTACTAATTTTTCTTTTGCTACATGCAGATAACGGGTTGTGGTCTTTATGATGAAATGCCCTAATAATTCCTGTATATATTTTACGTCTGTTCCTTTCTCAAGCAAATGCGTGGCAAAGGAATGTCTTAAACTGTGAAAGCCTATTTCCTTTTTTATTCCTGCTTTTGCTTTCGCCTGCTGAAAAATTGCGTGCACTTCTTATGGTATACTGACTGCCGGGAGTACTACTTTCGAAACCATATTTAACCGGTTTTGCTTTACTTTTTTTATAATAGCTCTCAATATATCTTCCAGAATGGGACACTTAGCTCCGTATACGTTTCTTATAATGGTATTTATAGTTTTATTGTATTCAAACGCCGCAAACAAACGTTCCTGATGATCGTGGTTCTTTAAATACAGATGGATTGATATCATAAGGGTAAGGGTTCAATTCTTTCTTTAATGCTTCGCCACTTCAATCACATATTGAAATGTGTCAGGGAGGGTTAAAGAATTAAAAGTAATGTGCTTTTTCACTCTTACAACTACAAACATGCTTTATATCTTTTTTACATCTTTTTAAGTCACGTATCCATACATTCATCTGCAGTAACACTCCCTGATTCGTGGTTGAAAGAGAAAGTAATTTTCTAATGCCAGGCAATGAATATTTTTTGAGACCAAATCTCCTTCTAATAGCATTGTCTCGACTCACCTTAGCGGTTAAATTCATTACTTGCACCAATAATTAACAATAGCCTTAATGATCAAAAAACTATAGGTTGCTATGGTGATATAAGTGATACAGTTAAAGAGGAGCCTGTAGCATTCCAGTGATTTGAATTCTGGAAATATTAGTATTCGCTTTTCCCGAATAGTATTCTTCGATTGTGGTGTCGCCTCAAAGGGCGTTGATGCAATTTGATGTATACGCATTTCCTTTTCAATGTTTTCCATTTGTTCTGATACAAACTCCATTCTGCTCATTAATTGTTTATTTGATTTACTCATTTCTTTTTGCTCGTTCAGCACTTCATGCAACACGGTTTCTACTATCTCATTATTCATAATTTCCTTTTTTATCGTTCGTGAAAAAAATTAAAGATGTAAATGATGACGTTTACGTTTTTTCTTTTTCAACAGTTCAGGATTTATTCTTTCATTTTGATGTTCTGGCTTTAGTAGCTGTTCCAATAATTTTGATTGCTCCGTCGAATATTTTTCTTCCTTATTTTCAAGCTTTAATTCTTTTATCCTGCTAATATTTAGTTCCTCTTTTTGTTCGTTAATTTTTTGTTGTGTAAACTCTGGTTTTTGTTCTTTGATTTGTGGTTTTATAAAATGAAACTTTTGTTCATCTTTTTGCTGCAATGAAGCTTGTTTAAGTTCCGGTTTTAATGCCAGTATTTTTTCTATGGTTTGCAATGAATATCCAACCTCGCTTCCCTTCATATACACCTTTTGTTTATCCCTGAATGCTATTCCTCTTGCTTTGATTATCTCATAACCTTTTTGTTTCATTTTATTTTCAAATTCACTGTAATTTTTTGATGTAATGAGGCACTCTTTTACGTCATGCTTTAACCGCTCTTTACGTATATCGTTTCTTGGAATTTGTCTTAGCTCTTTTTTCAGAAATCGCCTCGGACTAAGTACTTGTTTGAGGTCATGTTTCAATTCCATTTTTCTGCAATAGGCAGCTATCTTTTGATAATTGTGATTATCCTTTACTGTTTTACCATCAAAACCAACTCTGTTGGCTACAATATGGATATGCTGATGATCGGTGTCAATATGATGAATACCGATATACTGGTTCTTTTCAAAACCAAGTTGCTTGGCGCAATCTTCTACCATATCCGTTAAGACATTCTTTGGGAGATTTTCTCCGGGGGCTAAACTTAAAGTGACATGCAAAACCGGTTTGGACAGTTTAGGGTTTAATGCTCTTACTTCGTTGAACTGACGAATAATCTCCCTCTCATCGCCAAAACATTGGTTATGTAGAAATAGCTCTGCCCGGTTTTTTATGACCAGTTCTTCCTCGTCTTTTTGCACCTTATCTTCAAGGCAATAATGGATACATCCTTTAAAGGATTTTCCTATGATTATTTTTCCAATCATTTTTGTAAATAATTTCTGATCTGTTTAATTAATTCCAGGATGTCATCGCGGAGCATTAGAAATTCTGCTCGCTCTATGTCATTAAAAGTCTCTTCCCTGTTTCTTTTTTTTGCTACCTGATTGAGGTTTGCAGCCATGTGATTTAGGGTGCCATTCAGCTCTAAAACTTCTTTTGGAAGGGCCTTTATTTTCCTGTCGACCTGTCTTTTGACTCCAAGAGTTCTTAGATATTCAGAAGCAGTGAGACAAAGTTTTTTTGCCTTATGGATGATAATGGTCTTTTCAACGTTTGTGCATTTCACACCAATCAGAGAATCTCTTTTGACTTTCTTACTCGGTCTGCCTCCTTTGTTTCTTGTTTTTCCTTTTACCTCAGTCTCCATCTTCACAGTTTTTACTTGTATTAAACAATGTACTTTCAGAATCCGCCGGTGGGCGGATGAGGAAAGCCAGCCCGTTTTGGTTATACCAAAACATAGCTGGCTCCGTAAACTTCAAAACTTCATCCTGAAACGGTGTCTTCCTTTTAGCTCTTGCTCCTGGTACTGTTTTATGAGATAGTCATTAAAGTCTTTTGAGTGTTTATAGCAATGACTCTTATCAATAAATTTGTCTGACCATTTCAAAGCTTTTTGAGTAGCCTCTAAGCCAGCTTTATCCCTGTCGAGAAACAGATGAATCTGATCATGTTTTTCTAATAGTTCACTGCTTTTTTCAAGAAAGGAAAGTGAGTTGAGAATTAGAAAATTGGTCTGCTTATTTGGCAGTTGAAGAAGAATTTTTTTGTCTTTTTCAAGAAGCTTTTGAAAAGAAAGAAAGCTGAAAAATCCTTCAAAAACGGAGCACTTATTTGAGTGATTATTTTCTATTAAAGCAATGTCTTTAGGGCTACTGCTTCCTTTAAAATATTCGTTTCTTAATTCGTATCCTCCGGCACAATTTTTAAAGCCGATTGCAGTATGTTTTTTGTCATATAAAACGAAGTCAATTTCCCTGCAAAATCGTCTTGCAATCTCAAGGGAAATTTTCCTTTTTTCAGTTAAATATTCGATTAACTTTTGTGATACAATTTCTCTTTCATCCACCACTTTTATTTTTCCTTTTTCACCGGCATTAAATGGCTTTTGTGATTGGATAAAATGCGGGTGAAAAGAAAGATTATTCTGTCTTAATTTTTGAAGCAGTTCAGGGATAGAGCAATGGTGGTACAAAACGCCAAAATCAATCAAGTCACCACCCTTGCCTATCCCATGATCATACCATACGTTTAATCTTCTGTTTACTTTAAAAGAGGCTTCTTTTTCTTCCCTTAAAGGGGACAAATACCAGTAGTCATTATTCCTGATTTTTTGAGGCTGAAAACCTAAGGTAAAAAGGTAATCAACAAGGTCAATTTCTTTTGCGTCTGCACATGCTCTCATTCCACTGCTCATAAAATCCATGTTGTTTTTTTATTTGTATCAAGATGAGTTTTTATTTCGTTTTGTTATTACGCTGGAGATAAGTGAGAATTTCCTTTTTATTAAAGAACACCCTTGAGCCTATAAAATGTTTCGTGTAATAGCCATTTTCAACATGGCTGTCAACAGTAGGTTTAGATACCTGCAACATTTTACATACTTCTTCTTTCTTGATATAAACATTATCAGTATCCTCCTTTTTGATTGCCCCGATTTCCTGTCGTACTGCCTGCTGAACACATTCACGCAGTTGCTGATAGAAATTTTCTGGTGTGTCACTGTATAAAATAGATGTCCCCATACAATTGATTTTTTGAATTCAAATTTCAATTCAAAATCAAGTGAGACAAAAGGAAGGCATACCTTAAAAAGGTAGAAGGGTATATGTTTTTAGCGGGAGACAGAAAGGCTAAAATCATAACAAACGAGAAAAACTACTTTTCAAAATATTCTTTATAAATCTTACGCGCATATTCTGAAACTGACTCTCCAAAAATGAAGGGGTTGGCAATGATATCTTTGAATTGAGGTTTTAACTGACCTCTTGCATTTTCATTATTTTTTCCATTCAATATTTTTTTATAGGAAAAGTTTTTCATGTCTGCAATGCGTGATGACAGATTAGATTGGCGGAATGTAGAGGCGATAAAGCTCTTTAGCGCGGCGGTATCTCTTACAAGTGTTTCGTAATGACTTTCATTGTCGTGTAATTCAAGATAAAGATGAGTTGCAATTATAAATGTTCTCGCGGAAAGAGTTTTAACGGGTAATACCATCTCTTTGTTCTTAGCATTTGTGGGTACTGTCATATTAATCTCTTTCAGAAATTTCTTTGCCTCTGAAACATGCAGGTCAGAACGTTCGAAAAGGGCTGTTAATTCATCTCTCTTTTGCGGATTATCAAGTATCTTTTTAAATATGGCGAGTGTAAGTGTTTTTTTGTTCACAGATTTTTGTTTGGAAATTTCATTATTTATTTCTGCAAGAAGGTTTTCAAGATATAAGCCAGCAGTTATAAGCGGGTCGCTTTTTTTACAGAATTTAAAATGATGCCATTTGAAATTGATATAATTTTCCGGAGTTGGTTTTAAATCATATCGAATGCTTTGTATGACCCAATTTTTACCCATGCGATAAAAATAAGTAAAACTGAAAAACACTGTAAAAGGTTAACTCTGTAATAAATAGCCCGTGCTTCTCCCACCTGAAGATTCTTTTGTTAATATTCCTCTTTCCAGTAAAGCATTTATGTCTCTCAATGCGGTGTCTGATGAACATTTTGTAATCTTAGCCCATTTGGATGAAGTCAATTTACCCTCAAATCCATCCAACAATTTATTAAGCATTATTTTTTGACGCGCATTGAAGGACTCTGCAGCATACTTGTTCCAAAACCTTGCTTTCTTCATAACGATAGCAAGTGTCTCATTTGTTGCAGATAAAGCCCGGCCCAGGCAATTCAAAAACCATTCTATCCAGAATGTAATGTCAAGATTACCTTTTTGTGTTTCCTCAAGAATATCGTAATAACGATTTCGCTCTTTTCTTATTTGGGCTGACATACTGTAAAACCGCTGTTGAGTATTGTCAGCCCGGGAAAGTTGTAAATCGGTAATTGCCCTGGCGATACGTCCGTTACCGTCATCGAATGGGTGAATAGTTACAAACCATAAATGTGCTATAGCAGCTTTTATGATTGGATCCATATCACTTTTGGTGTTAAACCATCTTGTAAAAGCATTCATTTCGTTTTCAAGAACATCAGCGGCGGGGGCTTGAAAATGAATTTTTTCCTTTCCCATGGGTCCAGACACGACTTGCATAGGGTCATCCTTACGATTATCCCGCCACGTGCCTACTGTTATCTTTTGCATTCCGCTTCTTCCCGTTGGAAACAACGCTGAATGCCATGCGAATAGTCGCTCACTATCGAGAGGATAATTGTAATTCTGAGTGGCGTCCAGCATCATTTCTACAACTCCTTCCACACTTCTGTCGGACGGAATAAGTCCAGCTATATCCAGCCCGAGACGTCTTGCAATTGAAGATCTTACCTGGTCGGGATTTAGTAATTCACCTTCTATTTCACTTGATTTCAAAACATCGAGTGTAAGTGTTTCCAATGTAGCTTCAGCTTGCAAATTGAATCCCAATCCATGCATATATCCAATCAGCCGGCCTTGACGGTGTCTAATGGACGCTAATAATTCTGCTAATTTTTCCTGTTTCCACTGAAATCTTGGCCAATCTTTTAGCTGATAAATGTATAAAGCCATACCGTATTTTGCGGCGAATATAAGCCATATTCACCGCATATTTTGCGGCGGATAAGCAAATTAATCACCGAAAAGATGCAAACTTAACTATACCAAGTATTGTTCAGATAGTGTTATACCGCGACAAGATTATTCTCTCTTTTTTGCCACTGAATTTCCAAAAGTTTGGCTTTTTCTTCGGGTGTGGTGCGGATGTATTTCCAAAATGCTTTTTCAGTAAGGTGCCCTGTAGCAGCCATAATCAGCGAGATAGGTGTTCCATCTTTGAGTTCATTAGTTGCAAAAGTTCTTCTGGCAGTGTGCGTTGATAATTTTTCCCATTTGGCGTGATCGATGTGTTTGGTAATACCTCCATTGGTCTTTTTATACAAGGAATTTTTTTGAAGAAGTTTACATTTTTGTCCGATGAGTTTTAAGGCAGCATTTGCTTTACTGTTGAATTTTACTTCGGATAATTCATTTATTTCCTGAAGCTGGTCGAAGTATTTTACAAGCAAAAATTTTGCTTCTCTTTTTACCGGCAATACGACGATTTTTCCTGTTTTGCATTGTTTGTATCTTATCATTCTAAAATCGTCTTCAATTTGCTCTTTCGATATATTAGTGTAATCAGAATAACGCATACCTGTGTAACATCCTATTAAAAACAGATCGCGTATTATTTCAAGGCGTGGATTGTCTTTCAGATCAACATTTGATAATTCATTCAACTCATCTTTTGTTAAATAAATAGTGTCCGGTTGTTCACGCATAACGCTGAACCGTTTATTTTCAAAAACGCGGTTTTTAGTAAGCCCTCTTTCAAAAGCTTCTCTCAGAATAAGTTTAATAATTTGAATATCCTTGCCAATTGCATTAGGGCTGAGGTTTAGTTTTTTAGTTAGATACTCGATATACTCGTGGTAAAAATCCAGATTAATATTATCAAAATCCATCTCTTTTTTTCTTTTCTCCGCAAAAGATTTTAGATGCTTAATTGTTGTATTGTATGTTTTGATCGTGCTTCCACTGATTGTTTTTCCATTCATTTGCAACCGTGTTCCGGCTTTTGAAGAAACTATTATTTCTTCAAAGAAATTGATAAAAGTTTTCTGTGAGGATTTTTGATAACTCTTGCGTTCAAATTCCTTATTAAGCAACTCCGTTAAAACAGCTTTTTGAGGAGTATTTCCTGAATCATTTATGTAACGCCTGAATATTTCCTCAATTCTGTTTTTTGTTTTGTTCAGGCAGGCGTTTAATTCAAGATTAGAAATACCTTTAATGGTCTTGGCTTCCTTTGCGTATTTATTCCAATATTTTGGTCGCACACTTATTCCTGTACTAAAATTTATTCTTTCATTGCTATACCTGATAACAGCAACGATTGCTGTATCGGCTATCGATTTAGGTCTTGCCAGGTGGAAACATACTTTCATAAATCACTCGTTAATGGGGCATAAAGATATTTCAAAAATCGGTTCTGTTGTACGGTATGTTGTACGGTAATTTTCATTTTTCAACTTTTGTTCATTTTACCTCACTTTACTGAAATGCTTACTGGTATTGAGTTTTAGAGAAAAATTGAAAAAATATAATATTACTTGAAATCAAACGTTCGTGGTGCGCCCCACACCACTGCCCGGCAAAAATGCCGGGTTTTTATTTATTACTCGTTTATAATTCCCCTCTGATTATAATATACGTCCCTTCGCAACTAAATATTTTATTGCTTCACGTAAGTGAGATTAAGAGGGCCTCAATTTTCATTCTCCAGATAAGCCACTGGCTTATGTTTTGCACATACACTACATCAAAAACATAGCATGCCTGAAGGTCCTTCCATTGTTATCTTAAAAGAAGCTGTACAATCTTTTAAAGGAAAAAAG
>WNGF01011185.1_pt1 | contig 10002 bp, 8 predicted proteins | sample 5400641 | NCBI WGS metagenome assembly WNGF01 (sample SAMN13153371, study PRJNA577476) | soil metagenome | isolation source: 80 cm soil or saprolite under grassland replicate 2 | place: USA:California | collected 2016-06-15
AGGGCGGTCGTGAGGCGGCGGGCCCAGAGGCTGCGCCAAATGTAGGAGAACGGAATACGCATCATGGGTCCCCTATCCCACCGTGCGGAGGCCCGCCACGATGGGCGTCCGCACCACCCGCGTGGCGGGGAACAGCGCCGCGACTGCCCCGGCGACGATGGCCGCGCCGAGCGCCAGCACGATGGTCACGGGCGCGACGTTGATGATCGGGAAGAACGTCGGCAGCGCCTTCCCGAAGCCCGCCACCATGGGGAAAGTGAGCGCCAGGCCGAGCAGGCCGCCGCACAGGGCGATCAGCAGCGACTCCCCGAAAATGAGGCCCACGAGATGTCGCGCCGAGAAGCCCAGGGTCTTGAGCACGGCGTACTCGCGCGTCCGCTCCCGTACCGCCATCACGATCGTGTTCGCGAGCACCAGCAGGATGATCCCCACGATGACGACGGAGATCACCTGGAGCGAGGTGATGATGGCGCTCGACATCGCGACGAAGCTTTGCTGGAATGCCTTCTCGCTCTCGGTCTTGGTCGGCGCGCGCGAATTCAGGAATTGCTCGTCGACGGCGGTCGCGACGCGCGGCATGGCGTCCGGCGGTTCCACCCGGAGGATGTACCAGCCGGCGTCCACCGGCCGGCCCGGCTCCCGCGCCCGCACCTGCTCGTACAGGTAGTCCCACCGGAAGAACATCTGCGTCTCGTCCACGGTCTGGTCCCGGCCGGTGTAAATCCCCCGCACGACCCACTCCCAGCGGCCGGGGAAGATGTCGCCTTCCATCGTGATCACGTCGCCGATCTTGAAGCCGTGCTGCTGGGCGAGCTTGCGGCCGATGATGCAGGCGTTGCGCTCCTTCTTGAACTGGGCGAGCTGATCCGGCGGCACCTGGAACTCCGGGTACAGGTCGAAGTACGTCTCCGGGTCCACCGCCAGGCGCGGCCAGAAGTTCTTGAAGTCGTTGGGGTCGCCGTACACGCCCCCGAACCAGTTCGCCCACGACACCGCCGTGACGCCCGGCACCCGGGCGATCGCCTGACGGTACGGCAGCGGGACCGGGAAGATGAACGACACGCTGTGGTGCGTGATCATGCGGTTCGCGGCCGACGCGGCGACCCCGGCGTTCCACGCGCCTACGATCGTGCGGATCAGGCCGAACGCCATCACCGCTGTGGCGATCCCCAGCATCGTCAACACCGTGCGCAGCCGGTGCCGGAACAGGTTCTTGAGGACGATCTTGACCAGTTTCACGGCCGCCCCCTCACTGCAGCTCGCCCTTGTCGAGGTGGCGCACGATGTGCGCGCGCTCGACAGCGTGCGGATCGTGCGTCACCATCACGATGGTCTTCTGGAACTCCTTGTTCAGCCGCTCGAGCAGCGTGAGCACCTCTTCGGCCGACTTGCGATCCAGGTCCCCCGTCGGCTCGTCCGCCACGAGGATCGTGGGATCGGTGGCGATGGCGCGCGCGATGGCGACGCGCTGCTCCTGGCCGCCCGAGAGCTGCCGCGGAAAGTGGTGCATCCGGTCCTGCAGGCCGACCAGCGTGAGGGCCGTCTCGACGTGCTTACGCCGCTCGGCCTTGGAGAGCGGCGTCAAGAGCAGCGGTAGCTCGACATTCTCGTAGGCCGTGAGCACCGGGATCAGGTTGTAGAACTGGAACACGAACCCGATGTGTGTGGCGCGCCAGCGAGCCAGCTCCGACTCGCTCAGCTTGGTGACGTCAGTGCCGGCGACCGTGACCACCCCCGCATCCGGGCGATCGATGCCCGCGATGAGGTTGAGCAGCGTGGTCTTCCCGGACCCCGAAGGGCCCATCAGGCCGAGAAATTCCCCCTCGGGGACGTCGAGCGAGATGTCGCGCAGCACGGGGATCACCATGCTGTCGCGCCGATAGGATTTCGACACACCGCGGATCTGGACGATCGGATTGGGCATGAGTCTCCTCTACTGCACTTTGACTTTGGCGCCGCCGCGCAGGCGGTCGCCGACGCTGTCGATCACCTGAACGCCGGGCCGCAGCCCCTCCCGGATCGCCACCGACGACCCCACTTCCCGGCCGACGACGACCGGTACCTCCACCGCCCGGCCCCGCTCTACAACGAAGACGACGCTGCGTCCGTTTCGCTCGGCCACCGCCGTGCGCGGCACCGCGAGGACCGGCTGGGTGTCCACGGCCACGCGCGACGGGCGCGGCAGGAAATGGACCTTGGCGCTCATCTCCGGCAGCACCCGCGCGTCATAGGAGCGGAAGGCGACCTTGACCTGCACCGTCGCCTTGGCGCGGTCCGCCGTGGGCACGATCTTCGCGACGTAGCCCTGGTAGCGCGCGTCGGGGTACGCGTCCAACACGATCTCGCACGGCTGGCCGGGGCTCACGGCTTCGAGGTTCGATTCGGCCACGTCGGCCTCGACCTGGAGCGAGCGCAGGTCGGCGATCGTCACCACCGCGCTCTTGGAGAACGCGCTCGCCGCGAGCGGCGCCACCACCTCCCCGACGTCGGCATTCTTCGTCAGCACCGTGCCGTCGAACGGCGCGCGGATGACGGTGTTCTCGAGCGCCACCTGCGCGGCCTGGACCGTCGCCTCCGCGACGGCGATGCTCGCCTTCACGCGCTGGTAGCGCGCCTCGGCGGCGTCCAGAGCCGCCTGGGACGTGAACCCGCTGTCCCGGAGAAACCGCTCCCGCGCCAGCGACTGCTCGGCGTCGTGCAGCTCGGCGCGACTGAGCTGGAGGTTTGCCTGGGCCTGGGCGAGCTGAGCTTTGACGTCGGCGTCCTCGATGCGGGCGATGACCTGCCCCGCCCGCACGCGGTCCCCTTCGGCGACGCCGAGGTAGACGAGCCGGCCCGTGCCCTTGGAGGCGACGGCCGCCTTGCGCTGGGCGACGACATACCCACTGGCGATGAGGACCGCCCCGGACCGGATCGGGGACACCATGGTGGCCGGGGAGAGCCGGACGGGGATCGCGGAGCTGAAGGCCCCGTTGGTCGCCAGCAACACGGCCGCCAGGACGGCGACACCCGCAGCCGGCAGGCCGATCGCCAGCCAGCGCCGCGTCCCCGGAGGGGGGGAGGCGGCCGCCGGGTCAGCGGCGCGGTCGATCCGCAGCGCGGAGAGGTCGGCGTTCTTGGCTTCCATGCCCCTCAATCGTAACACCCCTCGGCTACCGTGGGGCGCGTCGCGCGCCCGTTGCCATTTGTCTTACGGATATGATATCTTAGGGCGTGAAGAGTATCCGCAGTGGGGACGGCGTGTCAAGGGGTCGCAAGGCCCTCCTGGAGGCGCTCAACGCCGAGGGGCGGCACCACAGCACGGCCACCGTGTTGTTCCACGCGGCGCTCGCCACCCGGCTGGGGCTGAACCCCACCGACCACAAGTGCGTGGATCTCCTCCTCCGCACCGGCCCCCTCTCGGCCGGCGAGCTGGCCGAGCGCACGGGGCTCACCACGGGCGCGATCACGGGCGTCGTGGACCGGCTGGAGCGGGCGCGGTGGGTGCGACGGGGCCGCGACGCCAAAGACCGCCGCCGGGTGATCATCGAGCCGCTCGACGACCCCAAGATCGCCCGCCGCGTGAGCCGCCTGTTCGAGCCGCTGGTGGAGGCGTTCGCGTCGTTGACCGCCGGCTACTCGGACCACGATCTCGGCGTGATCCTGGACTTCATGCGGCGCAGCCGGGTCATGTTGGAGGGTGTCTCAAAGCGGTTGCGCCACTTGCCGTGAGCGCCGGGTCGCCACGTCGCTACTTCCGCTCGGGAGGACCCTTCTGGGGCGGTGGCTGTCCCATCGCGATGTAGGTGACGGCGTCCCACGCGTTGTGAATGCCGATGAACAAGAGGAGCAGCGCTGTCGTCCCGATGACCAATAGACAGCGTGCGGGATCGCGCCCGAGGGCGAGGGCCGCCACCAGCAGCGTCACGTAGGCGATGAGCGGAAAGGTGCAGTGCCAGAGCCAGTCTTCCAGCACCGGGACGTAGCCCTTCTGCCCGCGCGCCTGCCCGCGCGCCCGTCTGATGACGACTAACGTGTACACGATTCCCGCCGCGCCCGAGGCGCCGAGCGCGAGCCCCGCGCTCGAGACGACCCGCCAGGGCATGCTCAGGATCGCCGCGATCAGCAGGACGGCGCAGAAGTGGACGATCGTGGGCGTGCCGAAGGCGCCCACCTCCGGGCTGCGCATCGAGCGCGCCTCGGCACCCAGGACGACCACCACGAATTGCAGGCCCGTCAGCGCCGCGGCCGACGAGCCGACGATGACGTAGAAGCTTTCCCAGGCGGCGAACGGCGACACGGCGGCTGGTTCCACGACGGATCTCCCCCCGTGCTCAGTTAACCTCGGTCGTATGCCTGCTGCAAGCCTTTGATGTCGAGCTTCTTCATTTGCATCATCGCCGTCATGACCCGGTTGGCCTTCTGAGGATCTTTGTCTCCCAACAGCTTGCCCAAGACCGTGGGCACGATCTGCCACGAGACGCCAAATTTGTCTTTGAGCCAGCCGCATTGGTCTTTTGATCCGCCTGCAGACAGCTTCTCCCACAGCTCGTCCACTTCCTGCTGCGTTTCACAGTTGACGAACAAGGATATCGCCGGCGTGAATGTGAATTGCGGGCCGCCGTTCAGGGCGTAGAAGTCCTGACCCGCGAGCTGGAAGGTGCAGGACATGACCGACCCCTTCGGCCCGGGCCCCGCGTCTCCATAGCGCGATACGCGCACGACCTTGGACTTCTTGAAGATCGACACATAGAAGTTCATCGCCTCTTCGGCGTTGCCGTTGAACCACAGGAACGGGACGATCTTTTGCATAGTGTCCTCTCTATCGGGTTGACGCCAACAGCTCCGCAAGCCTGTCGTAGCTTGCCGCCACGCCCTTCTCCATGCCGGACTTGAGGACCGCGTCGCGCGCCTCTTCCTCCGTTGTTGCGGCTCGGTCCCATTCCGTCGTCGCGATCCGTCACGGGGTTGACGAACGAACCCCAGCGAATGTGACAAGGAGATCGACAGCGCTCAGGCATCATTCGGAAGCGACGTCTGACGGTTCGTCGCTGGTTGCGAGCAGCCCGACCGAGCGCGGGACCACGGTACGCTCAGGGTGCGGAAAGACCCGCGCGACGAGCTGGGCGGCAGACTCCCCTTTCAGACGTTGCGGGACGGCGGGATGGTGAACGCCGACCGCCAGCAGTCGAGCGAGCGGCCCTAGAAGGCCCGTGGTAACAGCTTCCTCCAGCGCCGGCGCGCGCCGCTCCGTCTGGTCCCCTGCGAGGTGAGCCGCGGTCTCATCGAAGAGCCTTACCTCGAGGGCTTCTCCAAGTGAGTCGTACAAGGCGGTCGGAACCGGCCGGGCGAGGGATTTCATGGCTTCGTAGCCTCGGGTCGCCCAGGCGAATTGGCGCTGCAGCCGCTCGTACAGTCCGGCCTCCGGCAGGAGATGGGAACGATCCCCGGTGATGACCGCGGTTTCCTCCACGAGTGGCCAGGCCAACTCCGGCTGGCCCTTGCTGAGGTAGACCTCCGCCTTGGTCATGAGCGCGGTCACCTCGTGCCGCCATAATCCGGAGCGCTGCGCCGCTTCCTCACACAGTGCCACGGCCTTTTCCGCTTCCGGCACACTGGCCAAGACCAGGGCAAGTCTGGCGATGCTGGAGTACGACTCGACCGATGCACGTGGCGATGACAGCGCTTCTAGGGGAGCCAGGGCTGCGCGGAAGCACCTGACCGACGAATCGAAGAAGGCGAGGTCTTGGTATTGGTTAGCGAGACAGGTGCGGCTGTGGGCGATTGCCCCTGGATGGCCGCAACGTTCGGCAACTGCCACGGCCTCACGCAAGGTTCTCGTCGCGTCTCCGAATCTTCCCAAGCTTTGGTAGCATATGCCCAAGGTGTTTAAGACCTGGCGCAACTCCACCAGCAGCGCGAGCGATTCGAGAACCGGGGCAGCCTCGGTGAGGCGTTCCACGCATTGGATGAGCTCGCCTCGCGAGAGTGCAGCGTACCCAAGCGTGAGGTTGGCCAGGGCGATGGACTCGGGGGTTGCACCTGACGCGGCTATTCTGGCTGCCAGTGACTCTGCTTCCGCCCGCGCTTCGAGGTCCCCTGCATCCAAACTGACTTCCGCTCGTATGCAGTTAGCTCGGACCAGGAACGATTCCGCTTTGGCCCGCTCGGCCAGCGCAATCGCCTCCCGCGCCGCCGCGATGATTGCCTCGACGCCGCCCAGACGAGCGCGCTGCAGCGCCTCGGCACGGAGCAAGGCCGCTAGGGCCAGATCGGTCGAGGATGCTTCATCGGGCTGCCAGTCTGCCAGGGCGTCCAGCCCCCGCTGGTACTGACCCGCCGCGACCAGTGAATGGGCCAGGAGCAAGCGGAGTCGGGAACCCGCAGCCACGACGTACGCCCGGAGTAACCGTGTCAGGACCCGCTCGGCTTCCCGCGGAGCGCCTTGAGCAATCGCGACCTCGGCTGCCTGAAGCGCGGTCTCCATGGCTTGAGGTTGCATGCCCGCGCAGATGAAATGATGAACCAGCTCGAGCATCGGCTGGAGGTGGCTCCGGTCGTGGGCGCCTGCCAGCCGCTGGGCGAGCTGCGCGTGATGGTACTTACGCCGGTCCTCCCCCATCGCGTAGTACACGTACGCCCGGTGCAACTCGTTCTTGAACGACAGCCGCCCTTCTTCCACGCGACCCACTCCGCGATCCAGCATCTCGAGCGCCGCCTGCTCGACGACTCCGCCCTGCAGCCCCAGCGAATTCGCCAGGTCACTCGGTGCCATCGCCTTGCCTGCGACTGAGAGTATCTGCAGCACGTGCTGCGCGTCAGGCGACAGGCCGCCGTATTGCCGGGCGAAGGCGGCGCGCAAGTCCTCCGGAGGCGTCCAGGAGATCGCCCTAGCGTCCCCCGAGCTCTCCGCCGCCACCAGCGACTTCGCCTGGTGCGTGCGCCAATCCGCCAGCAGCATCTCGATGTGATACGGATTCCCCTGCGCGAGACGGACGATCGTCTCTCGGATCCTTGAGCTCACATCCTCGGAATCCGCCGAGAGGTCACGGATCAGGTTCAGGGCTTCGGATCGATCGAGCGGCTGCAGCTGAATGGATTCCTCCCAGACCAAACCGCCGCGCCCGGTTTCCTCGGGCGCCAACGCCGCCTCGGCGGCACGCGCGCCGGCCAAGATGAGTGTGGGCATTCGCTCCAGCCGCCGCGTGATCAGAAACAACACCTCCCGGCTCGCCGGATCGAGAAACTGAAGATCGTCGAACGCGAGCAGCACGGGGCCGTTGTCCGCCACGGCTTCCATCATCCGGACCACGGCCTCCGCCACGCGCAAGCGAATCGAGTCGGTGGGCGCGTCGGGCGCTGGGGGGATGCCGGGATAAATCGTGCGCAGGCCGGGACACACGCGGCTCGCCTCGGCCAGCCAGAGCGGCGCCGTGCCGCCGGCCGCCGGATCGCGCCCCAGCCCGGTGATGAGCTCCGAAACGGTGGCATATGGGATGCCCTGGCCGATTTCCTGACACGGCACCATGCACACGGGCCACGCGCGCGCCCCGAGCGAGGTGGCGAATCGACGGATCAGCGAGCTCTTGCCGATCCCCGGCGCGCCGGTGATCAAGCACGTCTGGTAACCGGCGCCACTCACGACGCGAGTCCAGATGGCTTCCAGTTGTCCCAGCTCGACCTCTCGGGCGACGAATGGGTGCGGGCGGATGGGCCGCTCGGGGAGCGAAGACGTCTGAGCCAGAAAGGCGGGTCGCTCCCCGCGGTCCAACCGTCGGAGGAGCCGAGTGATCTCAGGGTTCGGATTGGTTCCGAGCTCGGCCTGGGCTCGCCGGACTTGATCCTTCAGGAGCCGGACCGCGGCCACCGTATCACCGTCGAGCAGCGCCCGCTCGGCGAGCGCGTAAACCGCGTCGATGCAGAGCGGGTCAACGTCGTAGAGCGCTGCCGCGACCAGGTGCGTCTCCGACAGGTTGCCGCTGGCCCGCGCCGCCTGGAGCGCCGCTCGGAGGGCGTCTCGCGCCTGGGCCTTGAGGCGGACCCGCGCGCCGTCCACCCAGTGGGCGAATTCGGCGCCGGCGCAGTCATCGAGCCCCTGGAGCGGTTCTGCCACACGCACCGTAGCTCCTTGACCCTGGCGCAGGGTGGAGAGGTCCGACGGCAACTCCGCGAGCAGCTGCACCTCCTGCTCCCGGCCAGTCACCGCGCCGGTGCCCAAGAGAGACCGAATGGCGAGCAGGGCCTGCGACAGGGAATGACGGCCTTTCTCGGGCGGGACTTCGGGCCAGAGCAGATCGACCAGGTGGTCGCGCGGTATCGCGCGGGCTCGTCCCTCGAAATGCAGGTAGAGCAGAACGGCCAGGTGTTTCTTGGTCCGGAAGCGGACGGGCGAGCGGCCGCCGCGGACGAGCTGGGGGGATCCGAAAACCTGGAGCTGAAACTGAACGACCATTACGCGCCCCCGTCAAGCCCCTAAACGTTTCCGAAACAACGTGTTGAGACCTTGATGAGGTTGGGCGGGCAGGTTACCCCTCGTTCTAAGGTACGCCTCGGCTTGCACGCGGGAAGGGGGTGATGCCCGATGACGCTGTTCGTGCTGCTGTTTGCGGCTCTCTCGAATTACGCCGTAGCGTTCTGACGAGACCGCCGGGGGTCTCCCGAGACTCCCCCCGATGCCTCGAAAAGTCGGGGGGGCTCGGCGGACTCGCTCGACCTGGCGGTCCTCGCGCATTGACCGCGCACAACGCGCGGATAGCTTGCCCGCCATGCCATTCACGACGGCGACGCTGCGCTTCCTTCAGGGATTGGCCCGCACCGCGAGGCCGCGGGCGGCGGTGCAGGGTTCTATGTCCAGATCGCGCCGGGCACCTGCTTCGTGGGTGGTGGGATGTGGATGCCGCCGCGCGACCCGCTCACGCAGCTCCGCGACGCGATCGCCGAGGATCCACGGCGGTAGCCCGCGTCAGGGCTCACGCCACCGCGGCGGCGGGCGCGGGGCCGGCGTCCACCAGCTGCTTGGTGACCGGTTCGATGCGGAAGTTGAGCCCCTCCAGGCTGCGCGAGCCTAACAGGATGAGATCTCCTGGCGCGCCGAACACGACTTCGTCTCCGGCCCGCTTCCCCGCGACACGGATCTTCACGGTGCCGGTCCACCGCTCGAGGATGGTGCCGTCCGCCTGCCGAAAGCGCCACGTGCCGTTGCGCTCCACCCCCAGAGACTCGAGCACAGAGGCCGGGAACCACGACAGCTCGGCGCCGGTGTCCACGAGCACGGATCGGAGCAGGCGCACGTCTCCAGGATGCGCGGGATTCTCGATTTCGACGTCAACGCGGAATGTCCCCATCTCGTTGGGCATAATGGCTCCTCGGGTCTCGCCGAGTAGTACCATAGCGTTGCGGGGCGTGTCAATACTTGGCGGGAGGGAGGATCCAGATGCGCGAGGAATATTCACTTCACCCCATCGGAGGCGCGACCGCTGATCCCGCAGCACGCGACGACATTGTGGGACGTTGCAGGACATTTTGCGAGCCGGGTTCGCCCAGCCATTGACAAGGCGGCAAGGGAGAGGGCATGCGCATCGTTCATCCGAGCCCGGCTGCTCGCGCGATCAGAAACAACCCTGTCCCCACGACGACGGCCCCGGTGGCTCGCGCGACGCGCTCACCGGCCGGTGCGAGACGTTCGGTGGTGATGGCTGTCGCCACGACCGCCATCGCGCGAGGGTCCATGACCCCGAGACCCAAGAGGATCGCCATCAGACCAACACAGCAGTGGCTGCAGTGGAGGCCAAGGCGCAGGCCGTGTCGCCAGGCCGTGCCCGCGTCGGCCGGTAGCGTGCGGCCGCAACCGGGTGCCTGCCGGCAGTAGGCGAGGTGACGGGCCTTCCACGCAGTGAGCTGGAGGGAGCCGGCCATCAGGACGACCACACCGACCGCGACCGGTACGGCGCGCGCCAGCGCCGGCTGCTGCATCTCGACCGCCGCCAGCGCGACGCCCAGCGGAAAGGCGGCCATTCCGAACAG
>WNGF01029215.1_pt1 | contig 10002 bp, 7 predicted proteins | sample 5400641 | NCBI WGS metagenome assembly WNGF01 (sample SAMN13153371, study PRJNA577476) | soil metagenome | isolation source: 80 cm soil or saprolite under grassland replicate 2 | place: USA:California | collected 2016-06-15
TCGTCTCACTCCCGATCTGGCGATCGTCGAGACCGTCGACTTTTTCCCCCCGGTCGTAGATGACCCCTGGACGTGGGGCGCGGTGGCCGCCGTCAACGCGATGTCGGACGTCTACGCGATGGGCGGTGAAGTCATGTTCGCGCTCGCCATCGCGGGATTTCCGCGCGAGATGTCGAAGACCATCGTCTCGGAAGTGTTTCGCGGGGGACGCGACAAGGTCGCCGAGGCGGGGGGCGCGATCGCGGGTGGGCACACCGTGGTGGACGCCGAGCCGAAGTACGGCCTCTGCGTGACGGGCCGAGTCCATCCGGACCGGATTCTCATCAAGGGCGGTCTTCGACCGGACGACCGCGTCTTTCTCTCCAAGCCGCTCGGCACCGGGGTGATCACGACCGCGGCGAAGAACGGCGCCGCCAGCGCGGAGGTGCTCGCGGGAGCGGTGGCCAGCATGCTGCGGCTCAACCGCGTCGCTGCTGAGGTGGCGCGCGACAGCGGCGCCAAGGGAGCGACCGACATCACCGGATTCGGCTTCCTGGGCCACGCGGGCGAGATGGTCAAGGCGTCGCGCGCGGGTCTTGCGATCGACGCGTCCCGCCTGCCGATCCTTCCCGGTACGCGCGAGCTCGCCGAGGCGGGGCAGTGGAGCGGTGGGATGAAGCGTAACCGCCGCTATGTCGATACGTCGTTCGGCGCCGATCTGACGATCGCGCCGTCTGTGCCGGGATATCTGGCGTCGCTGCTCACCGAGTCAGAAACCTCGGGCGGGCTGCTGTTCTCGGTTGCCCCCGACCGCGCGCCGTCCGTCATCGACACCTTCCGCCGGCGAGGCGAGGACTGCTGGGAGATCGGCTCGGTGCTGGCCGAGCCCGTGATCCGCGTGAACGCCTGAGCGGGTAGGCGCGCCCGGCCCGCGATCGGCCTCATCCATAACGCGTTCCGTTGGGATAGGGCATACCGATTTGCGTTCCATCCGAATCCCTATACGCTTGCTTCTCGTCTACTGAGGGACTGGCGAGAGTGGCCACCCCGCAAACAGCCCGATCGGCTTTCCAGGACAAGGAGCTGCCATGAACCGACGCACATTCTTGAAGGTCGCCGCGCTGCCCGCGGTTGTTGCGGCGTCGCAGGCGACGAGCCCCGCATCGATAGCGCGAGCCCAGCAGAAAGAGTTCACGCCGCGTCCAGGCACCTGGCGGACGTTCGAGATCACGACGCGGGTCGAGGTGCTGGAGCCGGCGGGCGTGTCCCGGGCCTGGCTGCCCATTCCCTCTGTCAAGTCGGAGTACCAGAAGCCACTCGGCGACCAGTGGTCGGGGAACGCAAAGGTAATGAAGGCGGCGACCGATGGCTCCTACGGCGCCGGCATGCTCTACGCCGAGTTCGCCGGCGGCGAGACTGCCCCCGTCGTCGAGCTGATGAGCCGCTTTCAAACGCAGGACCGCGCGGTCGACTGGTCCAAGAAGGTCGCCGCCGAGGAGGATCCCGCGCTCTTGAGGTTCTGGACGAAACCCACCGACCTCATGCCCACCGACGGCATCGTCCGTGAGACGGCGCTCGAAGTCACCAAGGGCCAGGCCACCGATCTCGAGAAGGTGAGGGCCGTGTACGACTGGATCCTCGCCACTACCTATCGCGAGCCCAAGGTGCGCGGCTGCGGGGTCGGCGACATCAAGGCGATGCTCGAGACGCGAAACTTCGGCGGGAAGTGCGGTGACATCAATGCGCTGTTCGTGGGCCTCGTCAGATCCGTCGGGGTGCCGGCCCGCGACATCTACGGCATCCGCGTGGCGCCATCTGTGTTCGGCTACAAGGCGCTCGGGGCGGGGAGCGCCAATATCAGCAAGGCGCAGCATTGCCGCGCCGAGGTCTTCCTGAAGGACTATGGCTGGGTCGCCATGGATCCTGCCGACGTCACCAAAGTGGCGCGGGAAGAGACGAGCCATTGGTTGAAGGTCGAGCACCCGCTCGTCGAGGCGGTGCGGCCCAAGCTGTTCGGCGGGTGGGAAGGCAACTGGGTCGCGTTCAACACCGCTCACGACGTAGCGCTCCCGAACGCCACGCAGGGCGGAAAGCTCGGCTTCTTCATGTATCCGCAGTCCGAGACCGCACAGGGCCGGCGCGATAGCCTCGATCCTGACAACTTCAAGTACACGATCAGCACGCGCGAGATCAAAGCGTGAGCGCCGGATGCCGGCGGGTACCGTGACGCGCCTTGTGCCACCCGCCGAGCCCTGGCCCTCTCGATGGGACGCTCCGCCCGATTCGCGTTCCTGACGCTCGGCGGGATGTTTTGCGCGTCTCTGCTCCTGGCGGGTGACGCGCACGCCGACTCCGCTCGATTCCTCCCCTGGAAGGAGCCGACGGCGCCGCCCCTCGCCCTGAACGATCTCTTCGGCCGGCCGCATACCCTTGCCGACTACCGTGGCCGCGTCGTCCTGCTGAACTTCTGGGCGACGTGGTGCGCGCCGTGCCGCGAGGAGATGGCCTCGATGCGAGCGCTGCAGACGCGGCTGGCCGGGCGCCCGTTCGTGATCCTCCTGGTGAACTACGGGGAGGCGAGGGCGCGCATCAGCGAGTTCGTCAACCGCGAGTCTCTCGCCTTCCCGATCCTCCTCGATCCGAATCAGGAAGCGCCGCGGGCGTGGCGCGTCCGCGTGCTGCCGTCGAGCTTTCTGGTGGACCCGGACGGCCGCGTTCGCTACAGCGTGATCGGCGAGATCGACTGGGCGAACGTGGAGACTGCGACCATCGTAGAGGAGCTCTTGCGCTAGGACGTGCCCGGCCCGATCTCCGTGTCCACGGGCGAACCGCGCCCCGCGAGGGCTATGCGCCCGACGGTCGCGACGCGCGCTGGTTTCGGAGGACGGCCAGAAGCCGCTGCTTCAGCTCCGCGGGGAACTCCACGTCCCTGAGCTTGGTCGCGGCGGTGATCGTGCCACGGAAGGTCTTCACGAAGGCGACGCAGGGGGCGCATCCCTCGATGTGCCACTCCAGCAGCTCGCGCGTGTCCTTCGGCAGGGTCCCGTCGAGATAATCGCTCAGAAGATCGGCGATCTGCCGACACTCGATCGTTGAGGGGCCAGGCGCTCCACATTCAGGCATCGCGGTCCATTATATGCGACGCTCGGGCCGGCGCGAGGGATTCTCCTCCGGGCCCCTGGCTCGCTTTACGCGCCGCGTCGGCCCCGGTATGCTCGCGCCGATGCCATCTCGCGTCGCGATCTTCACCCCGTTCGCGCCTCCTTCCGTGCGCGGGAACGCCGTAACCGTGACGCGGGTGGCGAAGGGGCTCAGCGATCGCGGTGTCGAGCTGCGCGTGTGGGACCTTTCCGTGAGCGCGGACCGGACGATCGAGGCCGAAGTCGAGGCCTATCGTCCCGTGCTGGTTCATGCCTTTCACGCTTACCGCACGGGTCCGCTCGCTCTGCACGTGGCGCGCCGGACCGACATCCCTCTCGTGGTCACCTTCACGGGAACCGATGCCAACCACGATTTGTTCGACCCGGAGCGAGCGCCCACGGTTCGGCGGGTGCTGGAGGGCGCAGCCCGGTTGACCGCGTTCCATGCGTCCATCGCCGATCGGGTCACGGCGACCTTGCCGGATCTCCGCGGGCGCTTCGCGATCGTCCCCCAGTCCGTTGGACTGTCGACGCGCGAAACATTCGATCTCCGGGCGCACTGGCGGCTCCCGCCCCGGAGCTCGCTGTTTCTGTTTCCGGGGGGCATCCGCGCGGTCAAGAATCCGACGTTTCCGCTCACACCACTCGGCCGGCTGGTGGCAAGCATTCCGGAAATTCGCCTTCTCTACGCCGGCCCGGTGCTCGATCCTGGCACGGGGGAGACATTGGTGCGCTCATTGGCGGCACTCCCGTGGGCGCGCCACATCGGCGTAGTACCGCACCCCCAAATGGCCTCGCTCCTGTCGCAGGCGGACGTAGTCCTGAACTGCTCGGTTTCCGAAGGCGGCATGGCCAATTCGGTGCTCGAGGCACTCTCGATCGGCCGGGCGGTCCTCGCCTCGGACATCGCGGGCAATCGCTCGCTTATCGACGACGGCTCGACGGGCTTTCTCTTCGGTGACGAGTCCGAGTTCGAGCGGCGAGCGGCCGTGCTCGTCCGCGATCCAGGGCTCCGGGAGCGGCTCGGCCGAGCGGGCCGTGAGCTCGTGGCTCGGCGCTATTCGCCGGAGCGGGAGATTGACGGCTACTGTGATGTCTATCGACGGCTGGTCGCGGTTCCGGCGCCCCCTGCTGGCTGATCGCGTTTTTGGCGCCGCGGTTAGCGCTCCGCCGAGCGTCGTCCCGCGCCCGGTAATTGAGCAGTCCCGGGACGGGCGCTGATTCGAGAGTCATCGCCGCGCAACGGGCTGTCGATTTCTCCGCGAGCTGACGGGGTGGGTCCGGCGTCGCAATTGGCAGGTAACTTGCCGTGGTCATCGAGTAGTATGAAGGCAAGCGGTAATTCGTACGCAAGCCGCGCCCGGTGCTTGACGGCTCTCTATAATGGCAGCAACTTCAGGAAGCAGTGGTGGGAAGAATCCGTACAAAGGAGAGCTCGATGAATCGCGACGCTCGAGTTGAGGCGTTTGTCGCCGCCTTCGAGGCCTTGCGCTCGGAAGTCGAGAAGGTCATCGTCGGACATCACGAAGTCATCACGCACGTCCTGATCGGGATGTTCGCGGGCGGCCACGTGCTCCTCGAAGGGGTGCCGGGGCTCGGCAAGACGCTCCTCATCAAGACCCTCTCTGAAGGGCTCGAGCTCTCCTTCTCGCGCATCCAGTTCACGCCCGACCTGATGCCGGCGGACATCATCGGGACCAACATCATCGTGGAGGACGCGGACGGCCGGAAGCATTTCCAGTTCCAGCACGGACCGATCTTCGCCCACATCCTGCTGGCCGACGAGATCAACCGTGCGACGCCGAAGACGCAGTCCGCGCTCCTCGAAGGGATGCAGGAGGGCGCCGTCACCGTCGGCGGCGCTTCCCGCCCGTTGCCCGCGCCGTTCTTCGTCCTTGCCACCCAGAACCCGATCGAGATGGAGGGGACGTACCCCTTACCCGAGGCGCAGCTCGATCGATTTCTCTTCAAGCTCCGAGTGCGCTACCCGGCGCTCGACGAGCTGAACGCGATCATCGACCGCACGACGCAATCGCGCCCGGCGACGGTGAGTCGAGTCCTGAGCGGACCGGCGGTGCTCTCCTTCCGGGAGCTGATCCGCGAAGTGCCGATCGCGTCGCCCGAGGTCGCGCGACGCTTCGTGCGCTACGGCGCGAGCCCGCGCGCCGCCCAGGCGCTCGTGCTCGGCGCGAAGGTGCGAGCGCTCGCCGAGGGGCGCTACAACGTGAGCATCGAGGACATCAAGGCGCTGGCGGCGCCGGCGCTCCGCCACCGGGTCATCCTGAACTTCGAGGGCGAAGCCGAGGGCGTGGACACCGACACGCTGGTCGCGCGGGTCCTGGACAACACCGAGGCCGCCACCGCCCAGGCCCGCGAACCTTTTCTTCGCTAACCGCGGGAGGATCGCATGATCGAGTCCTCTAGGATCGAAGGGCTCCTGCGGCGCATTCGGCGGGAGATTCGGCGCCGCCGGGCGGAGTACTACGGCCTGCGCGGCGCCTTCTGGGGCGCCGTCGCGGGCGCCGTGGTCCTGCTGGCAAAGCACGCGGTGGGTAGCACGGCCGCGTGGGCCGCGGCCGCGCTCGTGATCCTCGGCGCCGTGGCGGGAATCGCGTACGGCGCGGCCCGACGGGTCGCACGTGGCGACGCGGCCCGGGTCGCGGACCGCGCATTCGGTCTCGACGATCGCGTCGCGACGACCCTCGAGTGGGCCGAACGCGCGGACCGGACGCGACTCGTCGACTCCCTGGTCGCCGACACTGTGGCGCGCGTCGAGGCGCTCGAGCTCAAGCGCGTGGTCGGGCGCGTGGTTCCGCGCGAGGGGCGGCTCCTCGCAGTCCCGGTCCTGGCGTGCCTGGTGCTCGCGATCACGCCGCCGATCCCGATGCCGTCGGGGCGCCTCCCCGACTTTTTGCCGTCGGGCGAGGAGGAGCGCGAGGAGCGCGCGAGTTCGTCGATGCTCGAGGAGACGTCGCGTCCAGCCGCCAAGGACCCGCTCAAGCGCCCGTCCTTCGAGGAGCGCGACTTCGCGCAGCGGGCTGGCGGCAGCGGCGCCACGACCACCGGGGACCTCTCGGCGATCTTCAAGGACACGTCGCTCGCGAGCCAGCGACCGGACTTCAACAGCTTCATGAAGAAAGGCGACGAGCGGCTCCGGATGCTCGAGCAGGTGGACCGTCTGCCCGACCTCCAGTCGGACTTCACGAGCAGCCAGTACAAGATGGTGTACCGCAAATCGAAGGCGTTGACGGGCGGCCTCCGACCCGACCAGATCTCGCCTCAGAAGCTCCGCGAACTTCTCGAGGAAATGGAGCGGCTGGGCCGCAAGGGTGGCGGCAACTGGAGCGGCGACGCGATGGAGGGCATGGAGGCGCTCGAGGGTGGCCAGCCGGATCGGGCCCTCGACGCGATGCAAAAGGCGCTTGATAAGATGCGAGCGATGGACGAGGCGCAGCGCTCGGGCAAAGGCCTGCGCGGGGGGCGAGAGAACGAGCGGAGCGGGCGTGGGCGGGACCGCGCCCGCGGTGAGGGGATGGGTCCCGAGGACCAGGACTTCGGCGAGGGCGAGGGACTCATGCCGGGCCGAGGCCGAAGCGGCTCCCCGAAGGGCGAGGCGACGCAGCGGCTGCGCGCCAATCCCTACGACGTCGGCGTCGAAGGCGAGTCGCGCCGGGGTCGTAAGGACGGGTACGACACCAACTTGACGGGGCGCGGCGGCAGCATGGCCTCGCGGCTCCAGTACCTGGGGGTCATCGGGCAATACCGGAAGGCGATGGAGGACGCGATCACCCGGGAGCAGGTCCCGCGGGACTTTCACGACCAGATCAGGAGTTACTTCCAGGCGCTCGACGAGCGATAAGCGAAAGGAAACGGATGCTGGCGACGCGCCACGCGTTCTTCACCTCGGAGTTCCTGGCGCAGCTCGAGCGCCTCGCGCTACTCTCGCGTCGAGTCTTCCGGGGACGCGTGAGGGGCGAGCGACGGAGCTTGCGCCGTGGACACAGCGTCGAATTCTGCGACTACCGTGCCTACGGGGTGGGTGACGACCTTCGCTACGTTGACTGGAACATCTACGGCCGCCTTGACCGTCTGCACGTCAAGCTCTTCGTCGACGAGGAAGACCTCTGCCTGCACCTGATCGTCGACGCGTCGGCGTCCATGAACTTCGGGTCGCCGACCAAGCTGGACAGCGCGGTGCGCATCGCGGCGGCGCTCGGGTTCGTGGGGCTCGTGAACCTCGAGCGCGTCGGCGTCGGCGTGCTCCGCGACCGGGTGGCCGAGGGTTGGCCCCCGACCCGGGGTCGGAGCCAGGTGGCCGGCCTCCTGGACCTCCTCGCCGGAGTCGAGCCGGCCGGCGGCACGAGCCTCAACGAGGGGCTGGGGAACTACGCGGCGCGCGCGCGGCAAGCCGGTCTCGCGGTCGTGATCTCGGACCTACTCGACCCGGCCGGGTACGAGAGCGGCGTGCGCGCGCTCCTCGAACGCCGCTTCGACGTCCATCTGGTTCACGTGTTGGCGCCGGAGGAGATGAACCCGGAGCTCGCCGGCGACCTGCGGCTCGTCGATAGCGAGACCGGCGAAGTGCGGGAGCTCTCGATGGATGGGGACGCTGTACGCGCGTACCGCGAGCGGCTTCGCCAGTTCCTCGAGCGCGTCGAGACGTTTTGTCGGACCAAGGAGATCGGGTACCACCGCCTGGCCTCTGACGCCCCCATCGAAGAGTTCGTCCTCGCCCAGCTCCGGGGCCGCGTGCTCGTATGAGTTTTCTCGCGCCGTTCGCGCTGACACTGTTCGCGCTGTCCGTGCCTTTGGTACTGCTCTACTTCCTCAAAGTTCGGCGGCGGGAGCGGACAGTGTCGAGCCTCCTCCTGTGGCACACGTCGCTGCGCGACCGTGAGGCCTCGACCTTTTTCCAGCGGCTCCATCGCGACCCGTTGCTGCTCCTGCAGCTCCTTGCGCTCCTGGCGCTCGCCCTGGCGCTGGCCCGGCCCGTTGCGACGGTCATGGGCCAGGGCGCCCGGAAGGTCGTCGTGGTACTCGACACCTCGGCATCGATGAAGGCGAGCGACGTCTCGCCCTCGCGCTTTGAGGCCGCGCGGGCGGGCGCCGCCGCGCTCGTGCGCGGCCTCGGTGAGGGCGCCGAAGTCATGGTCATCGAGGCCGGGGTGCAGCCCAGGGTGACCGCGGCGCTGGCCCGCGACCGCGAGCGGGCGCTGTCGGCCATCCGGGCCGCCCAGGCCCGCGACCTCCCCACACGGATCCAGGAGGCGGTGCGCACCGCGCGCGCGCTCGTCGCGGCGGAACCCCGAGCCGAGATCCACGTCTTTACCGACGGCGCCTTCGCGCTGCCCCAGAGTCAAGATGTCGCCGATCCGAGAGTGCGGTGGGTGGGCGTCGGGGGGCACGGCCATAACGTTGCCATCACCAGTTTGGCGATCCGTAAGAACTATTACGGAGCTTTCGACTACCAGGCGTTCCTCTCGCTCGTGAACTACTCGGTCGAGCCCCAGACGTTCAGCTTCCGCCTCGAGCTCGAGGGCAAGTCCATCGCCGAAAAGGAGGTGACGCTCGAGCCAAGCGTCCGGCGTTCGGTGGTGCTCCCGTTCAGCCACAGCGGCGGCGGCACCGTCACGGCGCGGCTGCGGATCGACGACGACCTCGCGGTCGACAACATTGCGTATGCGGTCCTGCCGCCGCCGAGGAAAATCGCGGTCCTGCTCGTGAGTGCGGGCAATCTATTCCTCGAAAAGGTCCTCCGGACGGATCCGCAGGTGTCCCTCGAGGTGCGTACGCCCGACCAGTACCAGGGCGGCATGGGCGACGCCGATGTCGTCGTGCTCGATTCGGTGACCCCGCCGCGGGCCGGTCCGGGTCGGTTCGTCTTCGTCAACGCCGTGCCGCCGGACGTGCCGCTCGAGGTGCTGGGAAGGCTCGAGCGCCCGACGATCATGGATTGGGACCGGACGCACCCAGTGATGCGTCACGTCGAGTTCGCGAAGGTCACCATCGAGGATGCGATGCGTATCCGTCCATTGGCGGCCGGCCGGCCGGTCGTCGAGGCCGTGGGCGGCCCGCTCATCTACGCCCTCGAGGAACCCGACCGGAAGGCGCTCTTCGTCGGGTTCGATCTGTTCAAGACCGATTTCCCGCTACGGATCGCGTTCCCGTTGGTTCTCTCGAACACGCTGCGCTGGCTCCACCCGGCGGGGCTCGACCAGTCGAGCTTCCAGTTCGCGGCCGGTCAGCCGATTCTCCTCCCGGCGCCTCACGGCGTCACGATCGTCACGGTGACGACACCCAGCGGCCGCACCGTCCAGGGCCGGGTCACCCGCGGCATGGTGAGTTTCACGGAGACCGACGAGGTCGGGATCTACACGCTCTCGACGTCGCGCGGTGAGACTCGGGTGGCGGTGAATCTGGCCGATGCCGACGAGTCGAATCTGGAGCCACACCCGCTGCCCGCCGCGAGCGGGCACGGTCCCGTCGCGGCGCCGGTGCCCGTCCAACGCGAGTTGTGGCCGCTCTTTGTCATCCTGGCCGTGGTCCTCCTCGTCGGCGAGGGGCTGCTGTACTGGCGGCGCCAGAGCGCGGGACGGTTGCGCGCGCCAGCCGGCGTGGGCGACCGCTGGGCACTGGCGCTGCGCAGCGCGCTGGTCGTCGTCCTGTGTCTGGCGCTGCTCCGGCCGACGCTCCCGCGCTGGGTCGACCGTATGAACGTCGTGTTCCTGCTCGACCTCTCGGACAGCGTGAGCCTCGCGTCCCGCGAGCGCGCGTACCGTTTCGTCGCCGAGGCCGGCAAGCACATGAAGAGCGGCGACCGGAACAGCGTGATCGCGTTTGGCGACCAGGCGGTCGTTGATCAGCCGCTCGCTAGCCGCCCGGC
>WNGF01011188.1_pt1 | contig 10000 bp, 10 predicted proteins | sample 5400641 | NCBI WGS metagenome assembly WNGF01 (sample SAMN13153371, study PRJNA577476) | soil metagenome | isolation source: 80 cm soil or saprolite under grassland replicate 2 | place: USA:California | collected 2016-06-15
AAGGCGCGATTCGATCAGTTTCTGCAAAAATCGTGATAGTGTCACTTGCTCTGCGCCTTCGAAGACTAGACAAATCCTTTCCAGATGCACCAAGTAACCGGAACTTTCATCATTTTCTTCAATCCCTGTCATATTGCCGTTCGTGGGTATGTTAAAAATTTGGCGATACCACACCCTGCCATCATAGGTGCCTCCACTTCCAAGATTCTCAACTCCCGGAAGTACGGCATTTTCAGAATTCGGAATGAATTGCGGTTGATACAAGCTGTAGGGCGTTGAGAAACTTCCACGGATTATTCCAAATCTCCTCAGGACCACGCCTGATCGCTGTAGCAGATTGAGAATGGGAGTCCATTTTGTGAATTTGGGCAACGGGATGATCTCGAGTTCCTCCAAAGAGGGTAAAATGAGTTTGCTCAAGAGTGCAGTCCCTATGCATCGCACGGACAGATGGGTGACCCAGGGTAGTACAAAAGGAATCGTGTTCGAGTGGTGCCAGTCTGCATATGGCTGTTCATGTATGTCGGAAAGTTGCGGAATGCCTAATCAAGGAGATGCCTGATCTGGGCCGGTTTTGGCATGATCAGAACATTCGGCCACGCCTAACTAGGCCATCGGCGGCAACATCATGTAGGGGTTGACTAATCTGGCGGCCCGGTTCAATATCAGTATCACCAGGCCTAATAATAGAGAATCAGTCATGCGAAGGCATCATGCTGACATGCAAGGCGCTGCTGCATCGCGCGCAGCTGTTCTATTTACATACTGTTAGAACAGTAGAAATGATATTCTATGCAGTACATACACAGGACAGCTCGTAAATATGATAATCCATAATAGTACACTACCAGAGAAGTACGAAAATGGGTAAAATACCCCTAAGACTACAGGTACAGAAAATAACAGGGGAAACCTACTATGATCCGGCAACTCAGACCCACAGCCACATTACGGCTCGTCTCGCGTTTGCCCTACCGGAATCCAACACTCCCCCTCAAACCGATACGAGACGCGTTCCGGTACCCGTCGCGCGTGACACGTGACGTTGATCAACGATCAATCTCGGCGGCACCTCTCTCTTCGCGATCGAGCAGACTTTGCGTCGCTCATTGGACAGACTCAGCGTCGTCCACTGCCCGGATAGACTTAGCGTCGTCCGTTGGTTATCCTCCAGTCCACTGATCACTTGTATTGATACAGTGACAACCATCACCTGCTTGTATTGATACAGCAGTGTGGAATTGTCATTTAGATAGGTTGCTGCATGGCCAGGAGGGTGTTTCGTTGGTCCCAAGGTACGTTCGTTCGCTTTACCGAGTATATTGAACATGTACTGACCAATTTTGACCTCCCCTGCAGTCCCAATTTCGTGCGTTACCGGAATCGACGCGAATTTTCCCCTTGGCTCGAAAACCTCCACAATTTCGACGTTCGGCGCGTTCTGGGGTGTTCCAGGCCCCTTAGTTTCAATGTCCACGACTCCCGCGCCTTTCCTTTCGCTGGAAAATCTTTTCGGGTCCACGATTTCGGCCAAATCAGGTAAGTCCTCCACCAAATCTTCCGAATCTTCCGCTAACTCAAAATTCGTCACGTTCTTCCACAGGAAATCGATTTTCGGGCATCCGTTGCCACCACCGTGAGGTTCCGGAGCCTCAAATTTATTCGTTTCGCCCATTATCGCATTCAAATCGACAAAAATTCGCCTTTTTGCCCAAATCCGCGGTTCCCCCCCCTCGAGATCGACATCGATTGTCGTCGTAGTGCCCGGTTGTGCCTCTCGAAGGATTCCTGGGTTGTCGGGGACAGATACGGAGGGTATTGAAGGTACGTCGGGCGCCGTTTCGCCCAATTCATCATACTCCCCCTCGAAACGTGCGGCTGACGAATTAAAACCTACTATGATCCGGCAACTCAGACCCGCAGCCACGTTACGGCTCGTCTCGCGTTTGCCTTACCGGAATCCAACAGGTACGATGTCCCAGAATTACAAAAGTAGAATTCTTGGTCTCCGAGCCTCGCTCTGATCCTTCAATCAGTAACAAGGGTACAGGTGCCACGACGTGCAAGAGTGACAAAAGTGTAGATCACTGGTGAGTCGCGAAGCTTCGTGGAGATTTACAGCCTGACAGAGGCACCTAGGCTCTACTTCTACTGCTGTTCAATGCATAAGAACTGGGGCCCCGGGCTGTCGATTATCAGATCGCGCCCATCCTCTGATTCCTCTCTGACTGTGCATTCACACTATCGACGCAATGCCTCAACGGACCGAGTCACAAATAGTACGGTGTACCTACTGCAACAACGAATATCGGGCACGCGGTATCGCAGGACACGAACGCAGTTGTCGCCGTCGTAATCAATGTGACAATGCCCCTGACGTTTTGAATAGCATCATTGCGAGGAATGAGCAAGCAGGTAGGTTGTCTTCTCGGCGGTAGCCATGGCAAATCATTTTACTTTCATTACAGATGCAGACGCGATTCTTCAAGCCATCCAACGACCAAATTCGGAATTGCATGGACCGACAGGGGAAGGTAACTACTCATGTTTCAGTTTCTATTATTACTAAATTTGCGTGCTCATTCCGTGCTTATTCCACTCGTCAGGCGAGAATATGGACGACTTCCGTGCGATTGGGAACGATGAAGTTCAACCGGATTTGGATTCGGAGGCAGCGCCGAGCCCAGTTGACCACGAACTTGAACAAGACGACATCAGGGTAGTTTTCCATCGCAGCACCGGCATTCCAGACCAATTTTACCACTTCGACGACTACTGTGGAACGGAATCTACTGGCCATCTAACTGACGCGCATCTCAGTGGCGAATCCTCTTCGCAGCCTGAAGACAGATTGGGGGCAAGACCTTGGCGTCCTTTCAGGACGAAACTCGACTTCGAGGTTGCGGAGGTAATGCTAGATGCGCACATGAATGGGTCACAGACAGAGAGAATGCTCTCAATAATCCACGAAGCGATTCTTAATCCAGAATCGTTTACACTCGCAAATGCGAAAGACCTCTCAACTATTTGGGACGCTGCACGCGAAACGAGGACAGAAATGGTAAGTATTTCATTAATTTCTACTATTACCAATTCGGCTGGTTTTCCGTGTACAGTTTGAAAAGAAGACAATTTCCGTTCAGTATAAAGGTGAAGATCTCGGATTTGACGTGTATCTGCGACCACTCTGGAGCTGGTGCCAGGAGCTTCTCCTGGATAAGGAGACAGTGACGCAGTTCGTTTGGGATGCCCAACGCCTCTCCAAATGGACCGAGAATCGTTTCGAACGTTTCATTGACGAACCTTGGACTGCAGATGCGTGGTGGAATTTTCAGGTAACTTAGACTCATTTTTAGCCGCTAATCTACTGAAAATATTATTTCTCCCTGACAGGACCGAATTCCCGCACACGCTAAGCCATTCTGCATCATCCTGTATGCCGACAAGACACGCCTTTCATCGTTCGGCACCGAAAAGGGTTACCCGGTTGTTAGTAGATGTGCTAATTTGCCTGTCGGGATTCGGAACAGTGAAGGGTTCGGGGGTGGTCGTCTCGTTGGTTGGCTTCCCATTGTAAGTAATGTTCATTGTTGTCAACCCTGAATAGTACGCTGAATACTCTGGAATATTATTCTGTCAGCCTGAGGAAGATTCAAATGAAACAGGAAAACGGCACTTCGTAAACCTCAAGCGCGAAATATGGCACCGTTCCATGTCCGAAATACTTTCGTCGATCGAGCCTCTCACCGAAACCGGTTACAATCTTCGTTGTGGAGATGGAGCTGATCGTGTAATTTTCCCTCATATTCTGATTCTCTCAGCTGACTACGAGGAGCAGTAAGTCCCTTTCTTATATGTTAGTAATACTAATGATTCATGAAAATATTCTATTAGATGCATGATGGCCCTCACTCGGGGCGGCAATGCGTCCTTCCCATGTCCGGTGTGTCTGGTACCAAAAGAGGAAATACCCCTTCTGTCAATTTCCCATCGACTTCGCACGTCTGGAGACATGGAGGCTGTCTGGCGTCAGGCGTTGGAGCTGAATGCTACGGAGAGTGAGGCGCTCCTGAAATCGTACGGACTTAGAGATGTTCAAGTAATGTTTTAACTTTTCCCTATCGATATTTGAAAATTGACTATAATTTTACTACATAGAATGTCTTCTGGGCCCTCCACGCAGTCAATATCTACAGTGCTTTGTCATGGGACCGGCTGCACGCGTATCACGGTGGCCTATTCTCTGATCACATCCTCGTGGAGATAAGATCAGCAATTGGAAGTCTTCCGGGCAGAGCAGAGGCAATTGTTGATGCTGGGTAAGCATTTCCAAGTCAATGTGTCGTTACGGTCAGCCTGAGTCTGAAAACACGGCGATATTAGTCTGCAAGGTATTCCGCGTTGGCCAGGGTTGAATCACTTTAGATCCTTGGGTAGTACGGGAGAATTTTCAGATGGAACGAAATTCGAGGACCTTTCGAAGGTGCAGTATCGTTTTTACCAATTGAAATGCTGTGCAAACACCTACTGACAAAGTATTCGGCAGGTTCTCATATTTGCTGCCCACCATGTACTCACGCAGGCTCAATGTCCAACCGGTTTCTTATTGCTTAAACTTCTCCGCAGTTACCTCGAACTTGACATGTACGCTTCCCTCACAGTTCATACAGATGTCACACTTGCACTAGGCAGGGATGAGCTGCTGCGTTTTGAAGGGATTCTTCAGGTATGCTGCTATGTTAAATTCTACGAATGTGCACCTAATGTTTTTCGGCGCTGCTGCCTGTCATTAGGAATATCGCCGAGAAAATCCAGAAAAGAAGTGGGATTTCCCAAAGGCGCATTCACATCAACACATGTTCCATGATATTCAGATGAAGGGCGTCACACGCAATTATAACACAAAGCCAAGCGAGAAGATGAACGGACCGCTCAAGAAGTTCTACCGCAATCACACCAATTTCAAAGATGTCGCACCTCAGGTGAGTGTAATTGTGACTCGGAAGCTTGTTCGTTGTTGATCTAATACCAAACATTAATAGATGATGAAGATTAGCGAAAAAGACCTAGCAGCAACGGTTATCAGAACCGAAATAGAGAGGCTGGCAGAAGCGGAGAAACAGAAGGCAGAAGAACAGTCCCTGAGACATGAGGTGGGGGCAGGAGGCGACAAATCGGATTCGATACTGTCGACAAACCAGGTCTCAGCTAATGACTTCAACCGTGTCATTTTCGGCTCGAGGCTCCCCTCATTGTCAATTGAAACGCTGGAAGGACTTCGGCACAATGACCCAGCTTTTCAAAATTTTCGGGGAAAGCTCGGTTCTGCGTTGACACGCCTTCTTGATTGTCCTCGAGTTACCCTGCCGGCTTCACATGAGGTAAGATTTCAACAACTATTATAAATATAATTAATAACATCCGAGTCTGTTTCCAGATTACACCGTTTCAATCTATCAAGGTTCATTATGCATCTGTAATCGACTGGGGATGGAAGTCAAACATCATTCGCGCAAACCCTGATTTTCACAACCGGCCTCGCTTCGACTATGGATTGGTCCAAGTGGACGGAAACCAATGTATCTTTGTTCAACTACTCTACATATTCCAAGTCCAATATCTTGCGAAGGCCTTCAATCTCGTGCTCATTCTGCCCCTCGACGCGCCTCGCCTCGCAGAAAACCGCACAAGAGACGAAAGTCTTTGACTGACACGGGTCCGCCCACGCCGCAAGATTGAAACAATCATAATCGATGCAAACATAATTATCAGGGGCGGCTTGGTTACTCCGGATCTTTCTTCCAAGGGGGGAGAACTCTTGGTAGTGGATGTAATCGATGAAGACATGTGGAGGAGATTGAAGGCTGTGGAATTTGTCACCCGGGCAAGACTTTGATGTTCAAGGGTCAGTTGAAATACATTCATTGTAATACATGTACTAATATAGGTCTGCCGAGCAGCAGGCTACCAGCAATTTAAATACTATTACGTTTTGTCTCGCTGTCAACCAAATCGGGAAATACCTTGTTGGAATACGAAATTCTTTTGCAAAGTGCGCCGTCTTTGACATAATAAATTTAATATTGGTTTGCACGACTCCACGGTGAGTATTCTAATACCCCTAGGTGACACACCCTGGACCGGCGACTCGGATAATCATCCTACAAGTCCTGGACACATGGCAGTATTTATTCTCAGGCCATCTCAATGCTTCATCGTCGTGACCGCTCGCAAACTCAACTTGAACCTTGGCTAATACTCGGATGTCTTGTCGTGGATTACCGTTGAATTTAAACAGGACACTTGCAAATGCCAGTGAATCGGCTTCTGCCTTCTCGACGAGCTTGTCAAGTACTAGAACTAGTTCCCCCTCGTCAGAAGGTCCTGTGCGTAGAATGGCGTCTTCATCACTGTCTGCGGTTTCTGCAATGATCCCTGATGCTTCAGAACCAGTGACGCTTCCAGAAATGATGGACTCACAAAAGTTATACAAGGTGATGCATTCTTTATATTTCCCCATTGATATTTAATGACCGTCAACTTACAGGCGCTTTGTGAGGCACAGAAGAGGATTACAGAACTGCAGGAAGAGAACAAGAGATTGAAAGCCCTCAACCTCGATTTGAATATGGGCGCCGTGACCACCAAACGAGGACGTGGCACCAAAGCAGCAAAGACCATGACAACATCGGGTGGCGGTGAATCTTCTGATTCTCCTGGTTTCCGAGACTTCGCCGCCAACGTCCAAAAGCTCGGCCAGCATCATCAGCTGTTTTGGTGTGTCATTCTCGAAGTTTCGCATTTCTCGCCGGAGACTCGTCCAGAATGGGCATGGGACGACTTCGAGATAAGATTCTCCAACCCTGAGCTACAGAAACGGGGACCTTCTGCTGAGCTCTACGTTGCCTTACCGCAAGAATACCATGACATCATGGCTTTAGTTGCGACTTCCGGTTCTAAACTAAATTTTGTAAGCAAGGTGAGCTGCCGTCTGACTCCAAATCCTTTACCCATTAGACTAATTCTCAAAGTTCCGAAACGCGATGAGTCAGAGCCGTTCGAGCTCTCTTATGTCACTGCGAAACAATGCCATTCTCATTTTTGACTATTACGGGTTGTCTGCGCAGCATTTCGAGTCCAAGTATGATCGCGAAAAGGTTGGCAAGATTCGAGAACTCCTTGGTTGCACCATCGATCCCATCGAGGATTCCACTGAGTATGCGCGGATTCCTCCTGTAATTTGCAAGGACGATGACCCAAGTAATGCTTCCAAACGATTTTTGAATCCTGTCCTCTTTAAAGTGTGTATGCCACTGCATAGCCGTATTATTTTCTAACACAATTCTTGTATATTCAATTTGTCAGGTTGCTCGTGGCGTTATCTTTGGCAAAACTGCTATCAACTCAAAAACTGCTGCGGTAGGCCGTGCGACCAGTCAATATTTGCGACCTGGAAAATATGCACAGACCACGGTTGGGCTGATTGCGTGGGTTGCGATGATGGTTCGTCCCCTTGTCCCTGATTCGTTTCTACTGAATATATTTGTGCTGATCCATTGCCAGACTCGCTATGTTCTGTCGAAGGACACCGTGTTCAACCAGACTGGTGTGGGTAATCATACGAAAATAACCTACTATGCAGATTACGATTTCTACAAACACTGGATCCTCCGTGCGAAGGCAAACAAACCAGATTGGGTGGCTTCCTTGTTTGCCAAATGGGATGCTGAAGTTTTCTCTGAACACAACAAATCTTCGACCAACGGTCCAGATTCTGACTGTGAAGTGATCGACCTTGCCGGCGATGCTGATGAAATTGTACGCGACATGGAAGACCTCGAGATCAATGACTCAGATAAAGAAAATATGAATGATTTGCCGCCGGTATGCCATCCCTAGCATTTTTGGTTCTCATGTCAACTCGCTGTCCCAGCAGAATGCTTTACACACGGTCCGAGTCCATCCTGATTTCGATCACGATTTCGATGACATTTATGAGGACGCACCCGACGTGGGTCAACCCAGTCAAATTATCGTAGATGATTCCGGTTTGGGTTGTAAGTAATTGCCTTTATATCATTTGGCCTTCGCTGACTCGCCACTCTCTGTCTTGTTGTAATTCCAGATGGCAACTCTAATTCCGCAGAACTATCCGATTTTGCCCATGTCACTGACGACTTAAATGCAGTTGTGACCAATGAGTTCCCTACCAGGACCACGAATGCACGTCGAACCACCAGGAGTCACACATCTGTCCAGGCCGCCGATCCTGCCGATCCTGGAGCACCTGCGATACCGGTGCCTCCCACACAGCCCAGGCCCAGAGCAACAAGATCGAAAGCGAAGACTGCCGTGGCCTGGGCTTCGTCTGGCATAGTAATAGGACCGCCGACCGACATTGTCAATGGTCACCCTATCAGACCTTCAAAGAAGTGGGGCTCGAAGAAGTGAAGTGCTAACCAGTTGGGCTTCCATAAATAATACGACAGTAGCCTACAATTTTTGGTAGCCATATATGTATTGAAGACTCACCCGCTGTCAAGATTGGGTCACCGCTGATTCACGTTCTCAAACTTCTCGTTTGGATGTCAGCATTTGTCTAACAAGTCTTCTGTGCTGCTCCAGTGAGTTTCTAAGTTCCTTCTTATTATGTGGTTCCTTGTTCAACCATTTTAGTATTTATTTAACTATTTTCAATCCTTCACCACAATGATTATAGTCGAGTTCTTCATGTAACAGTGTATATACCAAATTAGCCTAATTAGTAATAAAAGGACCTTAAGTTCACCTATAAGAAATGGTAATTTGGTAGAGTGGTAAGTATGCATGAAGTAACAACATTAGGTAATCAATTCTAGTAAGGCGAGGGTTTGATTCTCATGACTAACAATAATAATTAGACACCAGAACACCTGATAAGACATGATAAGGTTAAATATTCATCTAATACTTGTACAGTAAATTTTTCTATAATTATGATATCGATTATGATCACGGTTTGGCTGCCAGATTATGCCGTCCATCCTGATTAGAAGGATATCTACTTAGAATACGCATTTCTGATCATGCCGACTCCATTCCTCATCAGGCCTGATCACGTCGGGGTGTCAATATCGGCATTATCGGCCTGATCTGGCAATTTCCAGGTTTCCGACAATTTACTAAGTAATCCTAAGAGTCAAACATACATTTTGATGAGGAGTAACACAGGAGAGGGGTGGTTGGTTTGGTTTCGATGTAAATAAGAGGCAATGAACCCGACACATCTCCCATCCACGCCGCCTTCGTGTCATTCACATTGTCACCCTCACCCATCCTCTCCCTTGCTTTTGGCGGACGCGAGTTTGACGAGGGACCTCATCCTTCGTGTCATCCTTCGCTTGTCCTTCGCATTGTCCTTCGCGTTCTCCTGTTGCTGTACTTATGCAGTGGCCATGGTAGTTTGAAGTTGAATTGAAAATTGACTTAATGAGCCACGACATGATCCGAGGGCACATGTCGTGTCATGACATGGCCCTAGCATCATTTTCTTTGTTCAACTTCAGCCACCATGGCACACTGCAGCAACGTGATGGACGATACAAAAGACGACGCGAAGGGACAACACGGAGGGACGCGAAGGGCGAATGGACGACCAACATGAAGGATGACGCGCAGGGTGATGACGCGGATGACATGAAGGATGACGCGAAGGGCGACAACGCGGATGACACGAAGGCGGCGTGGATGGGAGATGTGTCGGGTTCATTGCCTCTTATTGACATCGAAACTAATCCAACCACCCCTCTCCTGTGTTACTCCTCATCAAAATGTATGTTTGACTCTTAGGATTACTTAGTAGGATACATAGAATATGATTTTTTGATTGTTTTTATAAACAGGATATGATAGGATACAGATAGGATACATCTAGGATATGTCCTTACAGTCTGTAGGCTTAGATGATCCTACAACTCTTTGTTTTCTAAGGTAGGATTGATCCTATCAGCTGATATATGTG
>WNGF01011189.1_pt1 | contig 10000 bp, 12 predicted proteins | sample 5400641 | NCBI WGS metagenome assembly WNGF01 (sample SAMN13153371, study PRJNA577476) | soil metagenome | isolation source: 80 cm soil or saprolite under grassland replicate 2 | place: USA:California | collected 2016-06-15
CGGCCACGCCGACGATCCCGGTGATGTTGACGTTGCGATCGGCGAGCGCGGTCGCGACCCGCGCCAGCGCCCCGGGCCGATCGTCGAGCTGGACCGTGAACCAGACCGTCACCGGGTCACCTCCTCATCGGGATGGTACCGCGCGGGCCCATTCCGTCGGGTCGCTCGGCGGTAGCATGGCGCGCGTGTCGCCGCCCGCCAGCCCGATCGATGCCCCGACTGGCGCTCCGTCCATCCAGGTATTCGGGCTCGAGAATGACCAGGCGACCCGGGCCGCGGTGCGGTTCTTCAAGGAGCGGCGCGTTCCGATCTCCTTCGTCGACCTGCGGCGGCGGTCGATCGCGTCGAGCGAGCTTCGGCGGTTCGTCGAGCGACTCGGCGCCCTCGCCTGCGCCGATACCGAGGGCCGGGCGTGGCGCGAAGCCGGGCTGGGCTACCTCCGGATGACGGACGAGGAGCTGGCGCCCAAGCTGCTCTCCGACGTGCGGCTCCTCCGCCTGCCCCTGATCCGCCACGGCCGAGACGTCACCGCCGGCCGGGCCGAGTCGACCTGGAAGGCCTGGCTCAGCGGGGGTTCCTGAACCGCCACGCCAGGCCGAGCCCCAGGGCGACGAGGACGGCCCCGATCACCGCCCAGGTTCTGTCGCCGACCATGAAGCTGCGACCCTGGAGCAGGCCCAGCCCCTGGCCGACGAAGACAGCACCGCCGACGACGAGCGCGGCGGAGACGAGCAGGATCGCCCTTTGACGCGACTGCATGGATGCCTCTCCCGGTGGCATCCTAACGCCTGTCATGACGGCGGCCCTGCGATGAGCGACGAGCGCGTTCCCGGCGACGAGCGCGATCCCCGCGACGAACGCGATCCCCGCGACGAACGCGAGCGAGGCCGTGCACCCGACCAACCCGTCCCGCCGCAGCCCAAGCGGACCAGCGGTCGGGTCGCGGTCAGGCCGGACGCGGAGCGCCTCCTGCACCCGGGCCGCCCCACCACCTCCGACGAGCGCCTCCTCCAGAAGCAGCCCCGGCCTGCCTTCCTCGATACCGACACGTGGCGCGCGCTGCGGATCCTGTCCGAGTTCGTCGACGGCTTCGAAGCCCTCGCGGAGATCGGTCCCGCGGTGACGGTCTTCGGATCCGCCCGGTCGATCCCCGGTGAGCCGACCTATGAGCTGGCGCGGACGGTCGGCCGAATGCTGGCCGAGGCCGGCTTTGCCGTCATCACGGGCGGTGGGCCGGGCGCGATGGAGGGCGCCAACCGTGGCTGCCAGGAAGGCGGTGGGCTGTCCATCGGCTGCAACATCGAGCTACCCCACGAACAGATGCTCAATCCATACCTGGACCTCAGCATCGACTTCCGGTACTTCTTCGCCCGCAAGACGATGTTCGTCAAGTACGCCGACGCGTTCGTCATCCTGCCCGGCGGGCTGGGCACGCTGGACGACCTGTTCGAGGCGCTGACGCTCATCCAGACGGGCAAGATCCGGCATTTCCCGGTGGTCTTGATGGGAACGGCGTACTGGAGCGGACTCGTGGACTGGATGCGCACGACGCAGGTCCCAGCCGGCACGATCGCTGCCGCCGACCTCGAGCTATTCCGTCTGACCGACGATCCGGCGGAGGCCGTGGCGGTCATCCGCGCCTTCTCCGACGCGCCTGGCGGTGAGGCCGGCGGTCAGCCGCCTGCCGGGGAGGCCGCAAGGCGGGTGGCGGTCGAGTAGGCCGCGACATCGAGGGCGGAACTGAGCCCTATCCGTGGCCGCGCGCCGGTTCCGACACGCGGTCGGTCACGGGCTCAGTGTCGGTCGGCAACGAGAGCTCGATGATGTCATTCACGACCCGGACCGGGTAATACCGGAAGCGTCGAACGCGCGTGAGCCGACGAGCCTCTGCCTTGAGCCCGGGCGGGTCGGTCTTCGGCGGCAAGCCGGCCGGGGACCATGTCGCGTGGTAGGCGCCGTCGGGATCCAGGCCGCCGGTCGTCGGCATCTGGACAGGATCGCCGCTGCAGAGGTCGAAGCGGCCCTCGTGGAGCGGGCACTGGACGACGCAGCCCTCCAGCAGGCCGATCGACAGCGGCGCCGACATGTGGGGGCATCGGTCATCGACCGCGACGATTCCCTCGGGCGTATGCGCGATGAGGACATCGAGATCGCCGCGAGTCACCCTGCGCATCGAGCCCGGTGGCAGCTCACCGGCCGGCAACACCGGTCGGAACGGCGCATCGCGCCTCCCTGCCGCCCGCAGGTGAGGCTTGAAGAGGAGGACTCGCGGAGCGGGCATGGCCTCATCCTAACGGCAGCGCGTTCCGGACACGGAAGGGCCCCGGCCGTCGGCCGGGGCCATACTCGCGAGAGGAGGGGTGAGGGTCAGTCGGCGCTCGGCGCCGGGCGGATGCCGGATGTTGCGCCGGGACGCGCCTGCTGGGCGGCCGGCATCTCGGCGCCGGTCGTTCGACGAAGCGGGATCTCGCGCATCACGAGGGCGGCGGCGAGCGCCGCGATGGCGGCGACGACCCCGAGGGTGAAGCTCTGGGCGACCGCCAGGCTGAAGGCGTCATTGAACGCGCGATCGAGCTGCGGGATGAAGGGCGACAGGAACACCTGGAATTGCGCCGGCACGCCCGACACGATCGTGTGGCCGAAGCTCTGGCCGACGCCCGTGAGATTGTTCAGATCGAGTGAGCCGCTGCCGAAGCGCGAGAGGCCCGCCTGAGCCTGCGCCTGGAACTGCGGCGGCACCTGGCTGACGATCTGGCCCAGGACCGGCTTCAGTTGCCCGGGCAACTGGTCGCGCAGCGACTGGCCGAATACCGTTCCCGCGATCGCCAGGCCGACCGAGCCTCCGATCTGCCGGAAGAAGGTCAGGTTGGACGTGGCGACGCCGAGCTTCTGGAATGGGACGGCGTTCTGGACGATGATCGTGAACACGGAGAGGGTCGGCCCAATGCCCAGGCCGGTGATGAACATCCACAGCCAGAGATGCGGCTGGTCGGTGTCCGTTCGCAGGTTGGTCATGAGCAGGATGCCCACGGCCATCGTCGCGATCGCTCCGAGCACGAGGACCTTGTAGCGGCCCGTTCGGGCGACGATGAAGCCCGAGATGATCGAGGCGCCGATCAGCCCGATGAGCAACGGCAGCAGCTGGTAGCCCGAGTTCGTCGCACTCTCGTGACGGACGACCTGGAACCAACGAGGCAGGAAGATCACCGCTCCGAAGAAGCCGAAGCTGACGAAGAAGGTCGACAGCATCGACGAGACGTACGTTCGATTGCGCCACAGGTCGAGTGGGATGATGGGCACCCTCGCCCGGGACTCGATGAAGACGAATACGGCACCCAGAGCCAGGCCGATTGCGATGAAGCCGCCGACCACAGCGTCGGCCCAGTCGCCGGTCTGCTTGTTCGTCAGGCCGACGAGGAAGAAGCTCACCGCGACGGCGAAGACCGCGCCGCCGAGCCAGTCGATGCTCCGGGTCGCGCCGGGCTTCCGGATGTTGGGCAGCAGCCGCCAGATGACGAGCAGGCTGACGATGCCGATTGGCAGGTTGACATAGAAGACCGCGTGCCAGCTCACGTTGTCGGTCAGGAAGCCGCCGAGCCACGGTCCGACGAGGAAGCTCAGGCCGAATACGGCTCCGAAGAAGCCCTGGTACTTGCCTCGCTCGGCCGGGGTGAAGAGGTCGCCGATGACGGCCAGCGAGATCGGGAACAGAGCTCCGGCGCCGACGCCCTGGATGCCACGGAAGAGGATCAGCTGCCACATCGTCTGGCTCAGGCCGGACAGCGCCGAGCCCACGAGGAACAGCGTGATCCCGATCATGAGCAGCGGCCGACGGCCGAACAGGTCGGATAGCGCCCCGTAGTAGGGCACCGTGATCGTGCTCGTGAGCAGGTAGATCGTGACGACCCAGACGTAGTAGTCGTTGCCGCCCAGGTCGGTGACGATCTTCGGCAGGGCGGTCCCGACCACGGTCTGGTCGAGGGCGCCCAGGAAGAGACCGAGCATGATCGCGAACAGGATCTCCAGCTTGGCTCGGCGGTCCAGGCCGAGCGCGGGATCGTCTCGGAGGCTGGGTGCGTACCCACCGTTCTCGGCGGGGAAGGATTCCATGAGCGTCAGTCCCTTCCTTCGGTATGCGGATGAGGGTGATCGTGGCCGGCCAGCGCGTCCGGGCCGAACTCGGCGATGACCGCGGCGCGGATGTCGTCGAGACCGGCTGCAAGCCGGGTCACCTGCGCCTCATCGAGGTGGCTCAGGATCGCCTGGAGGCGGTCCTGCTTGAAGGCCTCGGTCTCCTCGATGGCTTCGATGCCTCTCGGAGCGATGCGGACCAGGACCACGCGTCGGTCGTCGGGCACGCGGACTCGCTCGACGAGTCCCCGCTCCTCCATGCGATCGACGATGCCGGTCGCGTTGCTGAACGAGACGTCGAGCAGCTCCGCCATCCGGCTCATCGGCAGATCGCCGTGATGCTCGAGCAGCCACATCACGTGCATATGGGTCATGCTCACACCGGCCTTGACGAGACGACCTGTGCCCGCGCAGCGGAATGCCGCGATCATGTCGTGGACGCCGGAAGCGATTCGCGCCCGGGGGTCATCCGCTGCGACAGTTGCCGACGTGTCAATAGTTCGCATGACATCAACAATCTAGCAGCTGGCAATCATCTCGTCAACATGGACCATCCACGCCCAATCAAACGGAGGAGATCGCGGATGCGCTTCGCCATGATGATCGAGCCGCAGCAGGGAATGTCCTACGCGGATCAGCTGGCGCTGGCCCGGCGGGCCGAGGCGGCCGGCTTCGAGTCACTGTTCCGGTCCGACCATTACGAGAGCTTTCCGGGGGCGACCGACAAGATGACGACCGATGCCTGGGCGGTCCTTGCCGGCCTGGCCCGGGACACCACCACGATCCGGCTCGGGACGCTCGTGTCGCCGATCGCGTTCCGCCAGCCCGGCAACCTCGCCAAGGTCGCCGTGACCGTCGACGAGATGAGTGGCGGGCGGATCGACGTCGGCGTGGGTGCCGGCTGGCACGAGGACGAGCACCGTCGGCATGGCTTCCCCTTCCCGCCGCTCGCCGACCGGGCGACGATGCTCGAGGAGGAGCTGACGATCTTCGACGGCCTGTGGAATCAACCGGACGGCTGGTCGTTCGAGGGCCGGTTCTACAATGTCTCCGACGCGCGATTCCGGCCGAAGCCCACCCGCAGGATCCACGTCATCACCGGCGGCGAGGGCGCGCCTCGCGGGCTGCGCATCGCTGCCCGTCACGCCGACGAGTTCAACCTCTCGAGCGCCTCACCGGAGCACGCCGCCCGGAAGTTTCGGGAGCTGGATCGGGCGTGTGAGGCGATCGGCAGGGATCCGGCCACGATCGTGCACTCCGCGATGGTCGGCGCGCTCGTGGGGGCCGATGCGGCCGAGGTCCAGCGTCGCGGCGCGGAGCTCATGGTCCTGATGGGCGCGGGCAGCGTCGGCGGTCGATCCGAAGCCGGCACGGATGCAGAGGGGTGGCTCGCGCAGCGCAGGCCGCGCTGGATCGTGGGCACGCCGGACGAGGCCCGGGAGAAGGTCGCCCGCTACGTCGAAGCCGGCTGCCAGCGCATCATGCTGCAGGACTTCCTGCCGTGGGACCTCGACATGGTCGACCTCCTCGGCCGCGAGATCGTCTCGCACTTCTGAGGCCGCGCAGCCGGGCTGTCAAAGCTGGCCTGGCGCAGGGTCCCAATCGGCGCGTATTCCAGATGGAGGCGGAGGCTTCAACGAGCGTGTGGATCGACCGACAAGCCCACCGCGGCGAGCTGCGGCTCAGCCAAGGTCCGACGTTCATTCTCCCGGGAACAAGACGCGACGAAGGTCGGGGTGAGGGCGGCCAGTTCGAATAGCGACGCTAGGACTCGCCGAGAGCGGCGGCGTTCGCGTAGCGGGGATCGTCGCGGCGGATCGGGTCGGGGTTGGTGCCTCGTTCACGGGCGATCCGCTCCGTGAGCAGCTGGAGCGGCGTCGCCGTGGCGAAGAGGCTCGCGACCGGGGCCGGCAGGTTCGGATCGTCCGGAACGACGAGGCGGCCGGCCGAGGTGAGGGAGTCGGGGATCGTGGCCGCGGCGCTCTCGGACAGGATTGCCGCAGCCCGGACGCCCACCGCCCCCACGGCCGCCAGCAGCTGGCGCGCTCGCCCAATGCGATCGGCCTGACCCACTCGATCGGTCAGCAGCAGCACGAGCCCAGTTTCCGCGCCGGTCGCGGGCAGGTGGCCGTGGAGGAAGGTCTCGAGATCGCGATATGCCGACGGGATCCAGGCCCCCTCCTCGATCTTGAGGGTGAGCTCTCGCCCGGCGACGCGGTCGGCGCCCGCTCCGACGATCACGAGGTGACGCGTAGCGGCGAGCTCGCGGGCGACCGCCTCCGTGGACGCGGTCGCCGAGGGGGTGACCCCGGCCGCCAGCAGGGCCTGGATGCGATCGGCGCCGTCGCCGGCCTGGCGGATCACTGCTCCCACGGCGACTCCGGCCAGCAGCGGGGCCAGGTAGCCGATCGTGTGGCACCAGCTCTGGTCCTGCTCGCGCGTGGCGAGGATGACGTCCGCCAGCAGCCCGGCCGGCGCCCGCTCGCTGACGGTTACCAGCGCGATCAGCGCCCCGGTCGCACGAGCCGCCTCCATCGCCCGAATCGTGGCGGCCGTCCCGCCCTCGTGTGAGATACCGATGCACAGTCCGCCGTCCTGGGGCTCGAGCGCTGCTTCCAAAGCCTGGCGCGCAACCGGACCCGGTCCTGGCAGTCCCGCTGATCGCATCGCATCTCGGAGGATCGCCGCGAGCCCGAGCGCACCGTGTTCCGAGGTGCCGCAGCCGACGATCACGATCGGAGCGCCCGCCCCGGCGGTGTCGCGAAGGACCGCAGCAAGCACGACCGCCGGGCCCGAAGGACCGGCGAGGTAGCCGAGCACTCGGCGGGACAGCGCGGCCTCGACCGCGATCATCTCCGTCATGAAATAGGGCGGGCCGTCCCGCCCGGCCGGCGAGTCGCTGGCCGTCCACGGGTCGGGTGGTCCGGGCAGCGGCCGTTCCGGATCGAAGGGCTGCATCGCCATACGGCGATCATATGTCGAGCCGCGGGCGATCCCGGGGCGAGGCGCGTCCGCCGCGACACTCCCCCCGCGACTTTTCTCCCGCCCGCCTCGAACGGGATGTCTACCGCAGCCGGCCGATCCGGCGGGGCGGACCGTAGCGGAACCAGGCTCGGGCCACCAGCCGGTCGAGTCCGACCGGCCCATAGCGTCTCGAGTCGACGGACACGGCCGGATCGTCGCCAACCAGCCAGGCCTCGTCGGGACCCAGCCGGATCGTGACGGCGACGTCCTCCCCCGTCTCCGGATCGGTGACAGGGATGTCGGACACGACTTCGCCCGGTCGAGCGGCGACCCGCTTCAGGGCAAGGACGTCGGAGTCTGGCTCCCGGACGACGACGATGGCACCACGCCGCGGCCAGCGCCGGACGGTGGGGTCGGTCAGGAGCCAGTCGCCGGGCTGGATGGCCGGCCGCATGCTCCCTTCGGCGACTCCGACCCGCCAGGGCCCGCGAAGCCGCGCCCGCGGCGGCGCGGGACGCTCGGTCGGGGTAGCCAGGTCAGGCCAGTCGCGTCAGGCTTGCTGGGTCAGGGTTGCCGTTCAGGCCGGCTGGCGGACCACCCGCGTCTTCTCGGGGCCACCGGTCGCCTCCCAGGCCGCGTCGACCTGGTCGATGAGGTCCAAGAGCTTCTTCGCGTCGGCCAGGTCGGTGGAGGCCTTGACCTTGGACGCCTGCTTCGTCGCCTGCCAGAAGAGGTCGTGCAGGTTCGGAACCTTGTCGACATGCTCCGGCTTGAAGTAGTCGTGCCAGAGTACGTCGAGGTGGTGCTTCACCAGCTCGGCGCGCTCTTCCTTGATGGCGATCGCGCGGGTGCGGTAGGCGGCGTCCTCATTGGCCGCGTACTTCTCGATGATCTTGTAGCAGGACTCGGCTTCGATCCGGGCCTGCTCGGGGTCGTACACGCCGCAGGGCAGGTCACAGTGGGCATGAACGACGGTCGCGGGGGCGGCGATGCCCGTGACGGCTGCGCTCAATCGGCGAATCAGGCAGGACATGAGCTTCCTCCGGCACTGGAGTCCTTCGGCGCCCCCCGGGTTCGTGGCGGGCGCTCGTCAGTCGGCCTCCATGTTCGGAGCGCCCCGCGAGCCTGTCAAACGTGACCGCGCGCGACGGCGGCACGGCGAACGCGATCTCAGAGGCGGGCCAGCGTATCCAGTGGGAAGGGCGGCTGGGCCAGTGGTTTCACGGCAATCCGCAACAGGAGGAGGGCGTTGTCATCGCCGGCCGTCCGGTTGCTGCTGAGCGTTCCACAGCCGTGGCAGCGGTGGATGAGGATCCATTCGCCGTCCTTGCGGACCGTGATCGCGATCGGTTCCATCGACGCCTGGCAATCGGATGCCCGGTCGCCGGGGTCGTCGTCGACGTGCCGGCTCCACAGGCAGTTCGGGCAGTGATTGCGATGGGCCGTGCCCGGCGCGTCGGTCGCGACGTCCAGGCGGCAGTGATGGCAGCGGAAGCTCTGTGCTCGTTTCAAGGGTCGTGGGTCTCCCGGGTTGGGGGTGCTCGTCGTCGATCTGGCGCCCCACCTCCCGGTCCCGAACATACGAAGACCGTCCTCTGAAGGACGGTCTGGATGCACAACGTCGGTCCCAGGTCATTCCTGGCCCGTCATGGTCCTTACGCGCGGACGACCCTCCGGAGGCGAGACGCGAACACCGGGATGTCAATGGGTCCTGGCATCTCGCCCTCCTTCCCGGTCCGCGGGCCCCGCTGCAGAGCCACCTGGCGAACCGCAGCCTAGTATGGCGAGCCGCCGGCCTCCGTCAATCGACGTTTGTCCACCCCGGGCGCTCCAGGGTCACGTTCCGGCTTCGGGCGCCGTGCCATCATCGGCCGCGATGAGCGAACCGCCAGCGGTGACCTCGATCGTCGACCGGCTCGCGCGGCTTGCCGCGACAACGCAGGCGGTTGTCCTGGTCGGCGGGTGGGGCATCGCCGAGGCGATCGCGCTGCCGATGGTCCCCGACATCCTCCTCAATCTTCTCGCTCTCGCCGCGCCTCGCCAGGCCGGGCGCCTGTTCGCGGCCGCGATCGCGGGCGCCGTCGCCGGTTCTGCGATTCTCGCGGGCTTGACGATCGTCGACCCAGACGGCGCGAGATCGCTCGTCCTGGCGGTTCCGGGCGTCGATCAGGCGATGCTCGAGGCGGCCCGGCGTGCGCTCGCCGGCGGCGACCCCCTGCGCTTCGCCGGTTTCGGGCCGGGCACGCCACTCAAGGTCTACACCCTGGCCTGGGCGCTGGCCGGCGGGTCGCCATGGCTCCTGGTGCCGGGCGTCTTCATCAACCGGATCACACGGATGGGGCCGGGAGTGCTGATCGCGGCGCTCATCGGGGCACTGGCTCCCGCCTTCGTGCGCCGCCGCGAGCGAGTGGTCTTGGCCGGGTACGTCGCCTTCTGGGTGGCGACCTACGTGATCTACTTCATCTCCCTCGCCTGACCGGGCTCACGCCGACGGTTGCCCCGTTCGCAGACGGTCGCCCGTCGGCAGGCGCTACCCTTCGGCCGTGCCGCCACGCTCCGCCCTTGCACCGCTCGTCGGGTTGTTCCTGGCGTCCCTGGCTCTCCGGCCGCAGCTGCTTGCGATCGGCCCGCTCCTTCCGCAGATCCGGACTGACCTGGGCATGAGCCACGGCGTCGCCGGCCTGCTGGGCACGATTCCCGTCCTGTGCATGGGCATCTTCGCGCCCATTGGGCCACGTCTCGTCGCCCGAATCGGCGCTCGCGCCGCGCTGACCGCCTGCCTGACCGCGATCTCCGTCCTCGGCGTGGGGCGGGCCATCGCCCCGGACGCGACGACCGTTCTCGCCGTCACGCTCGCGATCGGCGTCAGCGTCGGAACGGCCGGGGCGATCCCGGCCATCGTCGT
>WNGF01019327.1_pt1 | contig 9998 bp, 11 predicted proteins | sample 5400641 | NCBI WGS metagenome assembly WNGF01 (sample SAMN13153371, study PRJNA577476) | soil metagenome | isolation source: 80 cm soil or saprolite under grassland replicate 2 | place: USA:California | collected 2016-06-15
CGCCGCTCGTCGAGATCCCGGTGCAGCGCGTCTTTATTGGATCCTGCACCAACAGCCGCATCGAGGATCTACGCGCCGCCGCGGCGATCGCCAAAGGCCGCCGCGTCGCCGAAGGCGTGCGCGCGCTGGTCGTGCCGGGCTCGGGCCTCGTCAAGCACCAGGCCGAGGAGGAAGGGCTCGACCGCGTGTTCCTCGAGGCCGGCTTCGAATGGCGCGAGCCGGGCTGCTCGAACTGCATGTCGATGAACAACGACCGGGCCGAGCATGGCGAGCGCATCGCCTCCACTTCGAACCGCAATTTCGAGGGCCGCCAGGGGCCGAACGCCAAGACCCATCTGATGGGGCCGGCGATGGCCGCCGCCGCCGCCGTGACGGGGCACCTCGCCGACGTACGGCAGCTTGGCTGAACGTGGCGCGCAGCGGCGGCCGGCTGCCGCCGCTGCGGCGCATTCACGAGAGCGTTTACGACCAGGATCCAACCGCCCGGAACAGCCTGGAGTACCTTAGAACACGACCTACAGAGGAGATCGTCGAGTCGCTTCGCAAGATTCCCGGCAGGGAGGAATACCTGATCGTCAAACCGGATGGTCGGGTCATGCAGGGAAATACCCGGATAAAGGTGTTGCAGGAGCGCGGTTACCCGGTCGACGATTTGCCTCGGGAAATATACGAATGAGCACTCGGCGATCCACTAACTCAACGAGCGCGACCGCACCGCGTTCCTTTGCGTAATCGCTCACGATCTGACGGTAGACATACGAGCTTTATTGATCGACCGGCCGGTCTCCGATGCTGATTTAAAGCGCGTCTGGCAAATAAACGAGTTTCTTCACCAGCTCACCAGTTGCGTCAATCCACGACACCGTCGCTCGGCCGAGGGCGATGTCGCTCTGGTTCGAGTCATCGTCGAGAGTGCATGTCAGCATGGTCTGCAAGCGGCGATCGGGCGTGCGCTTGCGAATGCTGCCGGTAGTATGACGCAAAAATCGCCAATAGCGGCTAAGTGACGGCACGCCAGCAACAAGAGGACCTTCGATGGAAAAATTCACGCAATTGACCGGGATCGCAGCGCCGATGCCGATGATCAATATCGACACCGACAAGATCTTCCCGGCGGTCTATCTGAAAACGATCAAGCGCACCGGCCTTGCCAAGTGGCTCTTCCAGGAGATCCGGTTCCGGCCGGACGGGTCGGAAAACCCCGATTTCGTGCTGAACCAGGAGCCCTACCGGCACGCCAAGATCATCGTCGCCGGTGACAATTTCGGCTGCGGCTCGAGCCGCGAGCACGCGCCCTGGGCACTCCTCGATTTCGGCATTCGCTGCGTCATCGCGCCAAGCTTTGCCGACATCTTCTACAACAACTGCTTCAAGAACGGCGTCTTGCCGATCGCGCTGCCGCAAGCCGTCGTCGACCAGCTGATGGACGACGCCAAGAAGGGCGGCAACGCGGTGCTGACGATCGATCTCGACAAGCAGACGATCTCGCGCCCCGATGGCGAGGTCGTGCATTTCGAGATCGACCCGTTCCGCAAGCATTGCCTGTTTAACGGGCTCGACGACATCGGCCTGACCGAGCAGAAGGGCAGCGAGATCGCCGCCTATGAACAGAAGGCGCGGCTGCAGCGGCCCTGGGTGTTCGGCATGACCCAGACCGGGGCCTGATTCAGAACCCCGTGGCCGGGCTTGTCCCGGCCACCCACGCCTTTGCTTCACGCGGCACCGCCCTAAGACGTGGATGGCCGGGACAAGCCCGGCCACGGGAAATTTTCTAAGGCTAGCGCCGCGGAATTTCCGAAGGCGATCCCAAATGGCCGAAGCACGCCGCAACCGCAAAATCCTCGTCCTGCCGGGCGACGGCATCGGCCCCGAGATCATGCGCGAGGTGATGCGCATCGTCGAATTCTTCGACCGCCGTCATATCGCGAGCTTCGAGGTCGGCGAAGGACTGGTCGGCGGCGCCGCCTATGACGCAGCGGGCGTGCCGCTGACCGACGAGACTCTGGCCGAGGCGCAAGCGAGCGACGCCGTGCTGTTCGGCTCGGTCGGCGGGCCGAAATGGGAAACCCTGCCATTCGAATTGCAGCCCGAGCGCGGCCTCCTGCGCCTGCGCAAGGAGATGGACCTGTTCGCCAACCTGCGTCCGGCGGTCGTGTTCGACGCCTTGGCTGATGCCTCGGCGCTGAAGCGCGACCTCGTTGCCGGCCTCGACATGATGATCGTGCGCGAATTGACCGGCGGGATCTATTTCGGCGAGCCGCGCGGCGTCGAGACCCTGCCCGACGGCAGCCGCCGCGGCATCAACACCGAAGTCTACAGTGAAGCCGAGATCGAGCGCGTCGTCCGCGCCGGCTTCGACCTCGCGCGCAAGCGCCAGCGCCGCCTCACCGAGGTCGACAAGGCGAATGTCATGGAATCCGGCGTGCTGTGGCGCGACGTCGCGCGGCGAGTACATGCCGATTACCCCGATGTCGAGCTCAGTTTCATGTATGCCGATAATTGCGCGATGCAGCTGGTGCGCAACCCGAAGCAGTTCGACGTGATCGTCACCAGCAATCTGTTCGGCGACATCCTGTCGGATTGCGCGGCGATGCTGACGGGCTCGCTCGGCATGCTGCCCTCGGCCTCGCTCGGCGCCGCCGATCGGAGCGGCCGGCGCAAGGCGCTCTATGAGCCGGTGCATGGCAGCGCCCCCGACATCGCCGGCAAAGGCGTCGCCAACCCGCTCGCCTGCGTGCTCACCTTCGCGATGATGCTGCGCTATTCCTTCGACCTCGCGGAGGAGGCGAGCCTCGTCGAGGACGCGGTGCGGCGGGCCCTTGCCTCCGGGGCGCGCACCGCCGACATCCTGCAGCCGGCTGCGGCCGGCGTCTCGACTCGCGAAATGGGCGACACGATCCTGCGCGAATTGGAAAAGGTGACTTAGCCGTCCGCCTACGCCGCCTTCACCTTGGCAGCGCGCTCAAGGGCATCATGTCGGTGTCCATCACATCGCCGAAGGTGTTGTAGAATGCGGTCAGCGAGGCGTTGTGCTCCGCTTCGCTGAGGGCCGCGTTGCCGTCGCTGACCATGATCGTCCGGAAGTTCATCATGTTGGCGTCGCGCGCCGAGCTCTCGCAGCACACATTGGTCACCGTGCCGGTGATCAATACCGTGTCGAAGCCGCGCACCCGCAGCCGTTCGGGCAAATCCGAGGTGCCGGGCAGAAAGCCGCTGTAGCGGTATTTCTTGACGATCTCGTCCTCCGGTCGGACCTCCAGGTCGGGCCACAGCTCGTGGCCGAGGGTGCCTTCCGATAGCGCAGCGATACGCTTGTCGCGCAGCTCCGGCGTCGGCATGTCGTAGGCGACCGACCATTCGGCGAAGCAGCGCTCGTCATGGGTCATCTTGACCCAGAACACGCCGCCGCCGTTGCGCCGCACCGCCGCGGCGAGGCGGTTGACCGCCGGCACGATGTCCCGCGCCGCCGGTACCGGGGCAAAGCCGACCGCCTCGTTCATGAAGGCGTGCTGCAGGTCGATGACGACGAGGGCGGTGCACACCGGGTCGAGCTCTGCAAAGCAGTGCTCGCCGCCGCGGCGCTCGATGACGCGTTGGACGATCCGGTCCGGGATGACTGCGCCGTTGAGTCTCATCTTTGCCCCCTTCGAAAGCTGTCTCTGTGGATCTTAGCAGCAGAGGCGATCATCCACCGCGATGATTGTCGGCTCGGCCAGACCGCGCCGACTACGGCTCGTGCAATGAGCGGGGATCGCTCGGCATGATCAGGGTCAGCTCACGCCGGCGATTGGCGCGATAGATCGCGAAATCCCGGTCGAGCGTGCAGATCGGCAGCCCGGTCATCTCCGCCAGCCGGACCAGACAGGCATCGGCCAATGACATCGGCACGTTCTCGTAGCGACGCATCAGCGCGCGGACGGCCGGCAATTCCTCGTCGAGGCGCAACCCGATTTGAACGACGCCACGCGCCACGGTTTCGAGCACGCGTTCCGGCGGCTGACGGTTTCGGGCGGTTACAAAGCATGCCTCGGTGAGTACCGCCTCGCAGGTCACGAATGGCAGGTCGAGCGTTTCGAATTGTTCGACCGCCCAGGGGTGGTGGCGCTCCCGCTCGCTGAGATAGGCCACGAGGGGACCGGTATCCATCAGGATACCGGACCTCATCTGCCAAAGTCGTCGAGGTATTTCGGATTGGTTGCCAAATCCTCGGGACCGTCCTTGATGATCCCGCAAAGGTCCTTCAGCAAGTCATGCGCCGAGAGTTTTTTCTTGGCCGACGGCTGCTCGCTGTCCGCCGGCGCCTTTTCCTTCTCCAACACCAGACGCAACCCCTCCTCGACCAGATCCTTCAGCTTGCGCCCGCGCAAGGCAGCCTCGGATTTGGCGCGGCGGAACAGCTCGTCGGGAATATCGACCGTGGTTCTCATTGTGGCGCATCTAAGCATATTGACGCGAAGATGCAAGGGCTACCACGCCGCATCGAGCAGTTCGCGCACGACCGGCGGGCCGTCGATTTTGCGCGGATTGGTATGGATCCAGCGGTCATGCATCGACAATTCGGCGATGCGGTCGAGCTGATCCGGCTTGACATCGACATCGCGCAGCCGCTGCGGCAGGCCGAGCGCTGCGATCAGTCCAGCCACGACCTCGGCGGCGGGATCGTCCGGCCGGCCCAGCGCGGCGCTGACCAGCGCCTGGCGCTCGGCACTCACTGCATGGTTGAAGCGCAGCACATGCGGCAGCATCACGCAGGAGGTATAGCCATGCGGCACATCGGCGGTGCCGCCCAGCACATGGCCGATGCCGTGGCTCGCGCCCTTCGGCACGCCGGTCTGCGAGCCGACCATCGACATCCAGGCGCCGAGCTGGCATTCGAGCCTCGCCTCGAGATCGAGCGGGTCAGCCTTGACCCCGAGGAGTCCGCGGCCGATCAGCTTTAGCGCGTGATAGGAGGCGCCTTCCCAGATCGGCTGGCATTCCGGCGAGCAGATGTCCTCGACCGCATGATCGACGGCGCGTATGCCGGTCGAGAGGAACAGCCATTCCGGGGTGTGAAGGGTGGCGCGCGGGTCGAGGATCACGTTCTTCGGCATCATCAGCGGGTGGCCGAAGCTCTCCTTGACGTGGCGCGCGGTGTCGGTGCAGCCGGCCGACGCGGTGTACTCGCCGGCCGACAGCGTCGTCGGGATTGCGACCGTGCGGATGGCGGGTGGTCGCGATTGCGGGCGCACGATCTTGCCGTCGGCCCCGACGACCGCCTTGTGATTGTCGAGTTGGCCCGGCTCGGTCATGTCGTTGCCGAGGCAGAACGCCACCATCTTCGCGGCGTCGGTGACCGAGCCGCCACCGAGCGTCACGAGAAGGTCGGCGCCGGCGGCGCGCGCCGCGTTGGCGGCGTCGACGACGTCGGTGCGCGGCGTGTGCGCGCCGATCCGGGCATGCACCCCGGCGAGCCTGTTGCCGAGCGCGTCGCGGATTTGCCCGACCAGCCCGGTCTCGCGCGCCAAGGTGCCGCTCGCCAGCAGAAAGACCGCCGTCGCGCCAGTCTGCTCGACCTGCTCCTTGACCGCTTCGGCGAAAGGCCGGCCGTAAATGACGCTGTCCATCGGCGGGAACCGATAGGTGCCGCTGAGCATATTGAGGCCTCCAGGTCACGCGGGCGCGGGCGCGCCCGCCATCATTACGCCTGGTAGACCGGCTGCCTAGCTGTTCGATTCTTTATCGACCGGTGCATCGCATCAGGCCCGGCCGAGTGTTTGCTCCGGTAGAGCCCAGTCCGGGTCGCATACGCCATCGGAATACGTCCGGCACCATGAGCACGATGCCTCACCTACCAAACCGCACACCCGTGGGCCGACGGCCGTCCATCCTCGCGACCGGGCTGTTTGTCGCCACGACCTTGATCGGGGCGGGAGCGGCCGACGGCCAAAGCTTCGATTGCCGCCACGCCCGCTCGGCCGATGAAGTGACGATCTGTCAGGAAGCCGGTCTGGCAAAACTCGATCAGGACCTCGCGTCGCTTCAGCGGCAGCGCAAAGAGAAGCGTCACAAGGCGGAGCGCGACCCGGTCGACGACAATGAAACCGCGTTTCTGAATGCGCGTCGCCGCTGCGGGGAAAATCACGCCTGCATCGCACAGAGTTATCGCAACCGCATCCAGGAGCTGAGCCAATCGTTGTCGGAGGAAGGGCGCGAGCCGCCGAGCCGCGCCTCGGCAAGCGCTAAACGGGCGGAACGGCGGAACGGATCAACAGAGGATGATCAAAGGCCCCAGGAACGTCTGACGCCGCCGGGCGAGACCCAGCCCGGTGCCTCCGAAACGGCAATCGAGCCAATGGAGCGTCAAACCCAGCAGAGCGAGACCAGGCCGGCTATCTCACCGCCAACCTCCCGCCCGGAAGCGCGCGCCCGCAATGCGGCAGAGGTTCCTACGCCGCCGTCGAGACAGGAGGCGCAGGCGGCAATCGCCGGGATATCGGCGCCCGAAAAGCGCAATCGGCATAAGGAAGGCGCCAACATCGGCTCTGCGGGCCCTGCCCCCTCGCCAGAGATCGAGAAAGCGCCGGCAAGCGCTGGTACCGCCGGGCATTCCCCGAAGACCTCAGAGAAGCGGCACACCAAGCCACCCGTGGCGGTGGCGGCGCCTCCGTCCGCGGACCAGGAGGTCCAGGCGATCGGGACGTCCGCCGCTCCAGTCGAACGTCAGCCATCCGCCGACGTCGCGCCGCACACTGGCACCACCGCAAGCGAGCCGCCGAAGCAGCATGCGAAACGCAACGCCCCGGCGACCGCGCAGCGGGCGCCGACCGGTACCCCTACCATCCAATGGGTCGACCCGCCGCCCTCGCGCTGAACGAAGCGACCGAGATCGGCCACCGATCGCACGAACCCTCTCCCGCATTTGCTGCGGGAGAGGGTATTTCGGCGTTACGCCTGCTGCTGCATCCGCAGCGCGCGGCGCTTGGCGATGGTCGGCGCCTTCGGCGCCTTCAGCGGGTTCTGCACCATGTTGGCCTGCCCGACCGAGTCCGGCAGCGCCCACGCCCATTGGTCGGCGCCCGTCGTATAGCCGCGGTTGCTCTGCGCCGGGTTGCGGTTGACCAGGTTGAAGTGCCGCAAATACAGCGGATGGGTCATGCTGCGGATCTCGTGCTCGATCTGGAACAGCACCTTGCCGCTGTCGAGATCGACGATGTCCTCCCAGCGATACTGGCAGCGATCGCTCTCCTCGGTGATCAGGTCGAGCTTGGCCAGCTTGTCGTGCGGCCCCGCGAAATCCTTCACATAGACCTGGAGGTGATGACCGTCATATTCCGGGATCGGCTTGTCGGTCTCGCGGAAGTGGAACTCCTGCTTTACCCCGACCGTGACCTTGGCGACCTTGCCGCCGCCATTGCCTTCGACCTTGGCCGACGCGTCGAAAATCTTGCGATAGAATTTCGCGATGCCGGCGGCGGTGCCCCAGGGGCAGGTCGCGGAGACGTAGTCGTTGTGCTCCTTGAATTTGAACTTGGTGCCCTTGAGGCTCTGCTTGACCCCTTGCAGACGGTTCAACAGCGCCTCGCGATCCGGGGTCACGATGCCGATCGCGCCGCGCAAGACGAGCGGGTCGCCGCTCGGCAAGTGGAATTGGGTCTTGCCGATATTGACCCACATGTTGTTGGTGCCGGGGAACAGATAGGGGTCGCGGGTGAAGCCGCAGCCCATCAGATAAAAATCGCTCGCCGGCCCCTGATCGGGGATCTCGACATTGACGTGTTCGAGGCCGGTAATGTTGCCGATGTTCTCGGCGGCGCGATCGAACGGATTTTTCATTGAGTCCTCCGACATTTTCCAAAAGCCTGATGCGGTGCCATGCGACAATCATAGGTGCGCCAATCGCTTGTGGGAAAGCGCCGGCTTTATACGCCTCCATCAGAACAGGTTTTCGAACCGCTCGTCGACCGGCACCCGATAGCCGTCGGCCAGGCGGTTGGTCTCGTTGGCCACGCCGATGACGGCGACCAGTTCGGCGAACATTTCCTTGGTCATGCCGAGCCGCTTCGCCGCGGCGCCGTGCGACGCCATGCAATAGCCGCAGGAATTGGTCACGCTGACCGCGAGATAGATCAGCTCCTTGGTCAAAGGGTCGAGCGCACCCGGCGCCATGACTTCCTTCAGGCTCTCCCAGGTACGCCGCAAGGTGGCGGGGTCGTTGGCCAGCGCCTTCCAGAAATTGTTGATCCAGTCGACGTTGCGGGTCCTGCGGATGTCGTCGAACACCGCCCGCACCTCCGGGCCGGCGACATCCTCCTCGATCAGCGGCACCGCGGGCATCATCACCTCTCGATCTCAACACCCAGACGGCGTCTCTCGCCCGACAGCCGCCCGGCAAGGAACAGCCCGAGCATGCGAAAATCGCTCAGGAGCGACCAGAACGGGTGGGCGAAGGTCGCGGGCCGGTTGCGCTCGAAGACCGCATGAGCCAGCCAGGCCGGGCCATAGCCGATCACCGGCGCCGCCACGAGCCAGCGCCAATCGCCGGCTGCCGCGGCCAGCCCGATAGAGGCCAGCGCGCCGAGTGTCCCGAGATAATGCAGGGCCCGGGTGCGCGGGTCGGCATGCGCCCCGAGATAGCGCGGCCAGAATTCCGCGTAGGTCATGCCGTTACCATGCCGCTGGCGACATGCCGCCGCTTGTAAACCACCGGCCGGCATCGTAAGTCAGCAGCCAAATTCTGTTCTTGTCTCACTCCAACCCCGGGGTTCCCGAGATGGGCTTCAAAGTAGCGGTGGTCGGCGCCACGGGCAATGTCGGACGCGAGATCCTGGCGACCCTCGCTGAGCGCCATTTCCCGGTGGACGAGGTCGTCGCCCTCGCCTCCTCCCGCTCGGTTGGCCGGGAGGTGTCGTTCGGCGAGGACGACGTCCTGAGGGTCGAGGCGCTCGACACCTATGATTTCCGCGGCATCGACATCGTGCTGTCGTCGCCCGGCGCCAAGGTGTCGGCGGTCTTTGCGCCGCGCGCGACCAAGGCGGGCGCGGTCGTCATCGACAATACCTCGCACTGGCGCATGGAGCCCGACGTGCCGCTGGTCGTGCCGGAGGTCAATCCGGAGGCGATCGCACAATACAAGAAGCGCGGCATCATCGCCAACCCGAACTGCTCGACGATCCAGATGGTCGTCGCACTGAAGCCATTGCACGACCTGGCCCGCATCAAGCGGGTCGTCGTCGCGACCTACCAGTCTGTCTCGGGCGGTGGGCGCGCGGTCATGGACGAATTGTTCAGCCAGACCCGAGGGATCTACGTCCACGATCCGGTCAAGCCGGAGCATCTGACCAAGCAGATCGCCTTCAACGTGATCCCGCATATCGACGTCTTTATGGATGACGGGACCACCAAGGAAGAGTGGAAGATGGCGGTCGAGACCCGCAAGATCCTCGACCCCGACATCGCCGTCACCGCGACCTGCGTGCGGGTGCCGGTGTTCATCGGCCACGCCGAGGCGGTCAATGTCGAATTCACAAGGCCGATCACCGAGGACCGGGCGCGCACGGCGTTGCGCGGCGCTCCCGGGGTGACCGTGGTCGACCATCGCGCCGACGAAGGCTATGTGACCCCGGCCGAGGTCGCCGGCGAGGACGCGGTCTATGTCAGCCGGATCCGCCGCGACCCGACCGTGCCGCACGGGCTCAGCCTGTGGGTCGTCGCCGACAATCTGCGCAAGGGCGCCGCGGTCAACGCGGTGCAGATCGCCGAGATCCTCGCCGCCGAACACCTCGGCGGCAAACCCGCGGCCCGGCGCAGGCTGGAGGCGATGCGGGCGAAGTAGGCAACTCGCCGAGGGAGGCTTTGACGGACATCGGCGCGTCCTTCGAGACGGCCGCCTTGTCCTGAGGAGCCGCCGCAGGCGGCGTCTCGAAGGGGCGGCCTCCTCAGGATGACGGTAGTTTATAATGCCACACACGAGACTTCGTCATCCTGAGGAACGCCCCGCAGGGGCGCGTCTCGAAGGA
>WNGF01018351.1_pt1 | contig 9997 bp, 8 predicted proteins | sample 5400641 | NCBI WGS metagenome assembly WNGF01 (sample SAMN13153371, study PRJNA577476) | soil metagenome | isolation source: 80 cm soil or saprolite under grassland replicate 2 | place: USA:California | collected 2016-06-15
GATTCGCGCGTTGGCCCAGTAGAATTTTCGATCCGCGCCCGCCAGTGCGAAGCCTTTTGGCGGTCCACCATCCGCGGTATGCAGTCCCGTGCTGTGCTTGAAGCGCAGACGCACTTTGTCACCTTCGATCGAATAAGAACCAAATAATGGTCCTGAGGGCTCGACCTTCTGATGATAAATCTCGGCGAGCGCCCACACTGCTCGCGCAACAGGTTGTTCGGCGCGGTGCGATTCCGAATCTGCGGTACTTCGGAGACGGTCGTTCTGCGACTCGTGCACTGCAGCTTCGCTGTACTCCGATCCGTCTATAGCCAATAGAATTCTCATCGTCTTCTCACCTTGTCTGTTTCAAGAGCAATGCCAATTTACGTTCGACGGTCTGGGTTGGCAAGAGCTTCAAATTCCCAGATACGCCAGCGAATCGATCACGCGACGCATCAGCAGAGTGACTTGTGGATGCGAAGCTTCAAGTTGGGCCACATCCTCGCTGAGTCGCTCGCCCAAGCTGTGATAATGATGCGGCTTGATTTCCTCTCGTTTGAGCAATTGCTCAATATCATTCGCGCGCATCTGCAACATCTCGCGTTGTTGCGGGTCGAGAGCACTAGCCTGTTGAAGTTTCGCGTGTAAGTGTTCCAATTGCGCTCGCAGTTGTTCGTTGTTCATCCTCATCCCTCGTTCACGCTGACTTGAGCTTTATTGTAAACGATCACGCTCATTCCCATCGTGGCTAGCTTACTTTGATCACATCATAGTTCTAATGCTTGAGAACCGCTCGGTTGATCATAGGCTGAGCTACCTCAAGCTTGACGATGCGCAGTCCGATATTTAATTATCCTCAGCTAGGCAATCTACCGGATTTTTTAATTTAGAATACCCCTCTATATTCAGCCCACCGAAATAGGAAGAGAATTCCGGAGCCTCTTTAGGCAATTGCTTTGAAAAATCAAGTAGCGAGAATCATGAGAAACAAGGCACAAATCACCTCCGGTAGCATCTGGCTTGACCGAAACGTCAAAAGCTAAACGTGCGCCGTCTGCTCTAAAAGGGCCACAATATCCTCAATCTCCCAAAGATGTTCGGTAGCGCCAGCGGCCATTGCGGCAGTCATTCTGAGTGACTTGTGAATCCGAACGAAGTTGTAGTGCATGGTATGCGCCGATTTACGCGCCTGACTATGCGTTTTCAAAGCGAGTAGAGAATCACGTGCACGCGGTCGCGCTTCACTGCCTCATTCGCAACTTGAACAGCACGTCTGGTTTAGCAGGTTGACTTCCCTAGCCGCCATGGTTAATTCTTGCGCCACAAATGAATCGCGCCTTTTGCGTGGCCATGGTTCGCGCGTTGACGCGGTAGTGGCCTTGGGTTCAGATCCAGAAACTAACTTTTACCTCTAAGCATGGCAAGGAGGATGCGATGAGAATTTTCAAAAGACAGACGGCAATCTGTAACTCCTTTCTCTTTGGGGTTCTGGTTTTCCTATGTGTTTCTTCGCATTGGTATCTAGCAGCTGCGCAGACGTTGACAACTGGGCAACGGTGACGGTCGAGGTGGGAAAAACTTCCGCCATCAATGTAAGTCTGAAACTGGGAAGCATAACGGAGGTAGTCGAGGTGCACTCTACTCCCGGCGCCGAGTTGCAGACCTTGTCTATGTCTTGAGCGTCGACAGCGATGACGAACAACAGAAAACAAAACAGGAGGACAAATAATCTCTTCATGGTCCATCTTCAAGACCGGAACCGACGCGCTGGTCCAGGTTCCGACTAGTGCTTCTCGCTTTATGCCTTCAAGTGATCGGCAAAGATAATGCGGCGGCCCGCTGCAATCGCCTGGTTTGCAAGATAGACACTCACGCCCGAACCCCAGCCCACACGCTCGTCGGCAAACGGTCGCGAAACGTTGCGCAAACTCTCGATGAATGACTTGCACGCCGAGAGATTGGGATTGCCTTCTGTTCCCTCGGGAATTTTGACTGGGCTGCCGGGGCCACGATATGGCATCTCGCCTCGGGTGCGATAGGTCGCTCCAGTGGGCACGCCTCGTTCCGTTGTGGCTTCCGGGACCGGCGAAGCGGCTCGCTTTGGTTCATAGTAAAAGAGAGCATCCTCCATCGTTACTTCGACGCTGCCGTCTTTTCCATAGATCCAAAGTTCAGCTCCCACCTTGGCGTTATCGGTCAGCGAGCTAAATGTAAAGGTGCGACCGCCAGGATAGCGAAATATGCTCTGAACATTGTCGTTAGTTTCGCGTCCATCATGGTACGTGTCTATACCGCCACTGCCGACAACGGATTCCGGCGTCGCCCCAAAGGCCCAGTTGGCAAAGTCAATCAGGTGCGAACCGAGTTCGGCGGTGAGCCCACCCGAATATTCTTTGTACAGTCTCCAGTTTATGAGCCGCTCGAATTTTGGGTCAGGCACGGGTCGCCGCCAATTACCATTGCGATGCCAGTAACCATAAATGTGTGTGACGTTTCCGATCTCTCCCTTGCCAACACGCTGGATTACTTCGCGAAACCAGGGCGCGTAACGATATTGATGGCCCACCTGAAAATGCTTGCCGCTGCGTCGCACCGCCTCGACGATCTTTTCGCAGTGCTCAATGGTGAAGCCCATCGATTTTTCGCCATAGACATGTCGGCCGCTTTGAAGTACAGCGATGACATGCTCGGCATGGAAGCTGAGCGGCGTGGCGACAATAACTGCATCAACGTCGCGGGCCTCCAGCAGGCGACGATGATCGAGATAGATAGGCGTGTCTTCGCCTGTGATCTTTCGCGCGGCGGCGAAACGCGGCTCGTATACGTCGCAAAGTCCAGCCATGCGTACGCCGGGCACGCGCAAAAAATACCGCATTAATTCCTGCCCCCGACTGCCGGCGCCAATAATGCCGAGGCGGATCTGATCCGAGGGCGGGACGGCGGGCCTTTCGCGGCCTCTTCCAATGCCACGACCGACGACCGTCGCGCCAAGCGTGCCTGCTGATATGACTTTGACAAAGTTCCTTCTGTTCACTTGTTCTCCGTCTTAACCTGTGGTGAGCTTGCTGCTTGATAGTTGGGCCAATGAATTTCTATGATTCGTTCGGCTCCGGTTCTGTCGGTTACAAACACTGCAGCCGCAGCGATCTTATCGAGGAGTCTCGCTGATTGCTGCGGACCCAACACGAAAACCGCGGTCGAGAGTGCATCGCTGTCCGTAGCTTCTGGAGCAATCACAGTCGTTTGCACCATTCCTTCAACCGGACGGCCCGTTCGCGGATCCATTATGTGACAATATGTTCGGCCATTCAGCCGGAAAAACTTTTCGTAACTACCGGAAGTTGAAAGCGACTGATCTTTCAGCGAAACGGTCGAAAGTGTGAGCGTGCGATCGAGAGGATCGATCACGCGCACGGGCCATCCAGCTTTTCCTGGTGGCGCGCCAATCGCATAGATGCTGCTCGAGCCGGAACTGATCAGCGCTGCCTTCACTCCAGCTTCGCGTAGTAACGCCGAGACACGATCGAGAGCGTATCCCTTCCCGATTCCTCCCAAGTCCAGCTCTATACCGCGCTTGAGAAAATATACGGTGCGCGCTCGATTGTCGAGGCTCACACCCTGCCAACCAGTCTGCGTGCGCGCCCGCGCCAACTCGTCATCAGACGGGTAACGACCCGCGCCGCGGAAGAAGCCCCAGGCCTTCGTCAACTTTCCCACCGTAATGTCGAAGGCGCCATCGGTGCGTTGACTGTAATCGAGCGCTCGTGCAAGCAGAGCAAAAACTTCTGGATCGGTAGTGACAGGGACGTCGGCCGCGCTTTCGTTGATGCGTGTAAGTTCGCTTGAAGATCGATAATTGCTCAAAGCCATCTCGACGCGTTCAATTTCGTCAAAGGCGGACTCGAATAACTCGGAAGCTTGTTCGCGGTTTGGCGCGTAAAGATATATCTCAAAAGACGTCCCCATCGCCGGCCGGGATTCGTAAAAGAGCCGATCGGGTGCAGCGAGTCCAAAAGACCCGGCGGCAACTTGAAAGCAGAAGACGATCCCGGAAAGTATTAGGAGCCACAGGCGGGCGTGTCTGATTTTCTTCAGGAACATCGGTACGGCGTGTGCTGGCGGACGAGAGCCGTCAAGAGCCCGCGACAAAGTGAAGTTTGTCGAACACACCTTCCTCATCGCTCATTCAATTGTCACTTATTATTGTGGGCGGGAGTGCTCATCTTTTTCAATAGCTTTTCGGCTTCGCTTTTCGAGAGCAGGCGGATGCGAATATTTCGAAAAGAGACGGCATTGTGGTCGCCCTGGAGTCGCAGTGGCCCTGGGCCGTCAGGTCGTTTACTGGCCGCTCCTGTACCCATCGGACCGACATCCACATTATCGAGCACTTTTTGCCCATTGTGAATGACGGTCAGATATTTGCCGATGAAAGTGATATCGAAGGTCTGCCATTGGCCCGGGGGCTTTGATGCATTTACCGCGGGAGCGATGCGTCGGTAAAGGGCGCCGCAACCGGAATCAACTGGCGGCTTGCCGTAGCTGTTGAAGATTTGCACCTCGTATTTGTCGCGCATGTAGACACCGGAATTACCATCTCCATCGCTCACTCTGAATTCCACGTGCAACTGAAAATCGTAATATTCAGCGTCGGTCTGAATGTCAGTGCTCGGCGGTGTGTTGACGTAAACTCCGTTCTGAACCTTCCAGCCGTTCGGAGCTTGCGGATTGCGTAGGTGCCAACCCGCAAGATCCTTGCCATTGAATAGCGAAACCCAGCGTTCCTTAGTGTGAACCAAAGGGCCGCCAGCAATGAAGACGCAGGCGAATAGGAGCGTAATCAGGATGAACGATCGCATCTCAAACTACACCGTCGTCATTCCTCGCTTGACCGCTTCCAGTGTAACTCGCTCAGTTCGACGGTAAGCGAGATTAGCCATGTGCGCGGCCACGGCCGAGCGATAGCCGATCTCAACCGGCGCATTCGGCTCCTTGCGTGAACGAATGCAATCGATGAAATTGGCCATATGATTGACGTCTCGTGTGCGCCCTTCCGCTGCCGCTCCGTCGGGACGATTTACTTTTTCCGGGAAATACCAGATGCCGGTTTGCGACTTACCCGTGACCATATCCGTTGTGCCTGCCAAACGTTCGATTGTGCCATGCGAGCCGAGATAGCGCTCGCCCAAACCGTAATGACTGTTACTAAACGTTGACTGCCACGTCACCGTGAGATCGTTGGGAAAGTCTAATGTAACAGCGATCGTGTCGGGCACTTCACGTCCGTCCTTTTCAGAAAAGACACCGCCAGACATATAAGCCGAAGTTGGCAGCGACAGATCCAGCGAGCGCATGATCAAGCCTATCTGGTGGACCATGTTCTCAGTCACGTTACCGCCCGAGAATTCCCAGTAGAGTCGCCAGTTGATGAACTTGTATGCGTCGAAAGGTCTGGAGGGTCTCCCACTCAAGAAAAGATTCCAGTCAACGTTCGCGGCCGTGCAGTCGAGCGGAACAGGACGCACCCATTGTCCTTTGCCGCTAGGCGTGTTGCGGCTCATCCAGGACTCGACATGCGTGATTTTGCCGGCCATCCCATCCTTGATCCATTGCTTCGCGTCGGCAAGCGGTCCTGAGCTCTGATGCTGAAGTCCGATCTGGATAACTCGATCCGACTTGCGGGCAGCGTCGCGGCAAGCTTCGGCCTCTTGGATAGACCAGGTCATGGTCTTCTCGCTGTAAAGATCTTTGCCCGCCGCGATTGTGTCCAGAAAGTGATGAGCATGACAGTGAAGCGGCGAAGCGACAATTACCGCATCAACGTCCTTCAGGTCCAAAAGTCTCCGATAGTCAGTGAAGGCCTTCACGCCGGGCGCGAGTTGCCGAGCTTCATCTTGCCGCCGTTTGTAAACATCCGCAGCGGCGACGAACTCGACATTTCCCAGCTTCAGCGCATCGCGCATATCCTCCTGGCCACGAGCGCCGAAGCCAATGGCGCCAAGCCGCACACGATCGTTGGCTCCGAGCACGCGGTTCGTTGGCAATACTGCCACGACCGCTGCGCTCGCCGCCGCCCCCTTCAGAAATTGTCTCCGCTTGATGTCCTTGCTAATCATCGTTGCAGTTCTTGGTGCCGATCTAGAAAGTCAGCCTGGCGCTCAAACGCACCAACCGCGATGAACTGGCCACGCCGTTGATTTGGCCGACCGTGTTGCTGGTGAGGCTGGTGCTCGGATTGTTGAAGTTCGGGTGGTTCAGCGCATTGAACATATCAGCCCGAATCTCTGCGCCAAACCGCTCGCTGAACCTGAAGGTCTTGAAGATCGAGGCGTCGAGATTGAGCCAGCCTGGTCCGTTAAGTCCGGAGCCGTTACGCGTCAGGTTGCCGAACGGAGCATAGAGGACGCCATTCGGGCCCGTGAGAGTCGCGGCGGGCGTCGAGTAAGCCGACGTGTCGAAATAGAGCTGGCCCGGTCCGGTGTTATCAAGAATCCTTGGAGTGCCGGTCACATTAGCCCGCTGAGTATTGCCAGGCGCATGCAAGTTGGTCCCGCTGGCGGTGATGTCGAGCGGGGTACCCGACTGCCGCGAGAAGATGCCCGTCAACTGCCAGCCATCGAGCGCTCGCTTCGCCAAGCCGTGCATGTGACTGGCGAAGGGAATGGCCCAGACGAAGCTCTGGACGAAAGAGTGTGTCCGGTTATAGCCGGCCCGCCCAAGGCTCCGGCTGAAGTCGGCGGGCGTTCCGATGTTACCGCTTTCGTCATCATAATTAATCGCCCGCGAGAGCGTGTAGCTGGTCGTCAGCAGGAGGCCCCTCTTCAAGCGCCGATCAACTTTAACCTGGAGAGAGTTATAGTGGTGGGTATTGACTGGTATCCAGGTAGTGACCGATGCGCTACGACCGTATTTTTGGAAGAGCGGTCGAGCCGCGTTATCATTGCCGGGCAGCCCGGCCCCCAAAGCCGTCGCAGCGTTGAGGTCAAGCCGGTCCACGATACCTCGGCCCACATTACCAACGTAGGCGGCCTCGCCCGTGAAGCCCCACCACAAATCGCGCTGGACCGCTATATTCCAGGAATGAAGTCTGCCCTCTCTCAGGTTGAACGGCACGGCGAACAGCGACGAGTTCTTAAGCACGGCATTGTTTCCATCAATGATCCCGTTATCGGGAATTGTAAAGAAAATCTTAGCAGGGAAACCCGCCGCCATTGATCCAGCCGGCAGGAAGCTGTTGGGCGCGTTGAACGCGTTGTTCTGCTTGACTGGAAAGTTAAAGGCATAGCTGTTATCCGGGAAAGGAATGATAGTTGTTCCGAATCCGAAGCGCGCGACGGTCTTATCATTTAGCCGATAAGCGAGCCCGAAGCGCGGGGCGAAGTTCTTCCAGGTTGCACTGACGCCTGCCGAGTTGGAGATGCTACCGTAGCCGGCGACGAGCGCTGTGTTGGTGGCCGGGTCATAGTTAGACAAGCCTCCCTTACTTACGATGCCAACCAGAGCTGTGTAGTACTCGTGCCGCAGTCCCAGGGTTAGAGTCAGCTTCTTGCTGACCTGCCACCGGTCCTGAAAGAAAGTGAAAAACTCCTTGTGTTTTGTGCCGGGCGTGTCAATGACTTTGATGTCACGGCCGACACTGTTGGGCAAGTCCAGCAGGAATGACGCGAAGGCATTGGCAAGGCCGTTCTGCGCCGCAGTATCACTCGGCGTGGCCGTCCTGGAACCGTTGAAGTCGAAGTGTCCACGCACTCCGCCGTTGTCCTGAATCTGCAGTAAGAAGTCACGATTCTTGCGGATCTCTTCGCCAAACTTGAATGTATGGTTGCCATGAATCTTCGTGATGATACCCGAGCCGACATAGGTGGTCTCGCCACGATCCCACGGCAGGCTATTTGAAAAGCCTAGCGTCGGAGTCGAGAAGCCGCTGATATTGATCGTGGTGAGACCGCTCGAAAAGTCGTCCGTATTGACGTTCTTAATACCGACTTCGTCGGAGGTCTTCAGTCCCGCCGCCTGAGAGGTCGCGACGTTGTGATACCAACTCACGCCGAATCTCCCTTCGAAGACTAAGTTTGAGCTGAACGTGCGCGTATAGTTCGCCGCCGTGCTGATAGTGTTCTGAGTGCCGGTGCCGGCAAAACCGCCGTTGGTCGGCCCGCCGTAGATGCCATAGGTGCCGGGATCAAAGACCTTGGGCCGCTGGAAGCTGAAGCGGTAAGAGAGACTATTCTTGCCGTTGATCTGATAGTTTATCTTGGTGTCGAAGGCGTTCGTCTTTTTTACTCGCACCTCGCTGAAAACAAAGTTAGTTTGAGCGAATGCGGCCCCGGCGATGTTAGGTCCTGGGAGGAAGCCGAGCAGCTTTGTGGCAATCGCGCTGATACGATTGGGACAGATTACGTTCAGAACCCCGTTGCAACTTGCCCAACTCGTCAGAGGTGTACTGGTAGTCGCCGAAGTAGAAAATCTTGTTCTTCTTAATTGGTCCGCCGATGGTCGCGCCGAGTTGGCGGTAATGCGTCGGCGACTTTAAGCCGGTGAAGTATTCGCTTGCCTGCAGGTTATCATTATTACCGAAAGCGAAGACGCTGCCGTGGATCGCATTCGTGCCCGATTTGAGCGTCACGGTAGAAACGGCGCCGCCGGCGCGGCCAAGTTCAGCATCGAAGTTGCTCGTGGCGACACTGACGCTTTCGATGGCGTCAGCCGAAGGGATCAGCACCTGTAGCAGTCCAGTCTTTTCGTTGTCATCCACGCCCTCAATCTGGAAATTGTTCGAGAGGCGTGAATTACCATTCACCTTGGTTTCCAGACTGTCCTGTGAATTGAAGAATTGTGAGTGGGGGCGCGATGGTCGCGTGCTCCCCGGCACGAGAAGCATCAAGCCCTGGAAGTTTCGGTTGAAGCCGAGCGGTAATTCGGAAACCTGTTTGCCCTCAATGATCCGGCCCGTGTCGGCACGATCAGTCTGCAGCGGGGTCTCTTCGGCCGTTACCGTCACCTGTTCTGAAACAGTACCAGGCTCGAGTTGTAGATCCGCGCGCGTCGTGCTGTTAACCGACACTTCGACACCGCTCTTGAGAACCTTCTTAAAGCCCGCTCGCTCAACCTCTATCGCGTAGGTGCCCATAGAAAGATTGTCAAAGGCATAGTTTCCATTTTCATTGGTTCCGGCAGAGCGTTTGATGTTAGTGTGGACTTCGGTAATGGTAATCGTTGCTCCAGCCACTACAGCGTTGTTAGTGTCAGTCACCGTTCCCAGCAAAGTTCCGGTTACCGACTGACCATAGACTAAATGCGTCGCCACGATAGGGCCCAGAGTAGCGGCGAGAACGAGAGTCATTGTCAGCTTCTCTGTATGCTTGGCTGCTCTTTTAATCATTGAGTCTCCTTATCTGAATCTCCCTCCGGAGTTCGAGTCAGGTTCCGCTGCATGGTTTGCGTGGCGGGACAGGCCAAATCTTTCGGCAACTCTTTAGTTTCAGGCACTACAGAACGGTCCTCACTAAGAGAGCGCCAGCTTTCCAGATATCCGCTCTAACTGTACGATGTACTTAATACAATTTCTTGGAAGTGTCAACAATTCTTTGGACAGCTCTCTTAATCTAATGTTGTTTGAGCTTGAGATTCGCGAATTTCTTTCGGAACGGCGTTATACTCCTCAGCGATCCGGCGACTCGCCTTTAGTACTTCCTTACGGCTCGGCTTTCCCCGAAGAGTAGACTTTTGGCTGGCTGGGTTGACGTCAGAATCTATTGGCCGCTTGGTTCTAGCTTCCTTGGTTCGGCGTTCTTATCAACGGTTATTGACGTTCATCAATTTGCCGAAATCTTGCCGGAACGCGCCTGCGAGTTATGCAATTTTAGCAGCGTAGCCCTCCGTCTGGGACAAAAAGATGAGGCTTTCGCCTGGTTTGAAAAAACTTTCGAAGCGCGCGACCCTTCTACTCTACAGTTCAAAATCGAACCGGCGTACGACAGCCTGCACAGCGATCCTCGTTACGCCAAATTGATCAGTA
>WNGF01050655.1_pt1 | contig 9995 bp, 10 predicted proteins | sample 5400641 | NCBI WGS metagenome assembly WNGF01 (sample SAMN13153371, study PRJNA577476) | soil metagenome | isolation source: 80 cm soil or saprolite under grassland replicate 2 | place: USA:California | collected 2016-06-15
CTGGGCCGCAGACCCGCTGTTCGCTGCCGAGGCGGAATTCCATTTTGCCCTTGAGCATCCACACGATCTGCTCATTTGCGTGGCTGTGCGGCTCAACATGGACGCCGGCCGCGATGCTCCACCATACGAGCATCCCTTGATCACCGGCGAGAATGCGGCGGCTGATCTTTTCGCTGATCTGTTCCTCAGGTAACGCGGCGAACGTGTTGAAGCCCGCCAATGTCGGCATAACTTCCTCCCAAATCAGGATCGCTTTTTGGCGGAACGAAATCCGCAACTTTAAGCTGCTGGGTCAGGATACGCGACCCCCACCCCCACATGGACAGGTCCCCGGTCTCGCGGGTCCATTACCGTCAATGAGAACGCCAACGCCCATCGGTTGATAGCTGCATGCAAGATCGAGCAGCGCGGGCACGCCTATGTGATCAACGCCAGCCGTTCAACGCGTGGCGATGTAGGCATCACGCAGGACGTTGGTCTCACACTCCAGATCCTCCAGACGGTGCTTGACTACATCACCGATGCTGATGATACCGGCGAGCTTGCCGTCGCGCAGCACAGGCATGTGGCGCACACGATGGCGCGTCATCAGTTGCATCACGCGACTGACACTCTCGTCCGGGGACACGGTGATTACGCCGTATCGCATGATTTCCTTCACAGGCATAGATGCGGCACTCTCGCCGTAGCGAGAAAATGCGTGAACGATTTCACGTTCAGAAATGAGACCAAGAACTGCCTTCCCGCTTGTCACCACGAGAGCGCCGATGTTCTTCACGCGCAGCCAGTCCGCTGCCCTCCTAATGCTGGCTTCCGGCTCTATTGTTGCAACGTCGGTGCCCTTATGCCTCAGAATGGTTTCGACGGTCATAGCTGCATCTCGTGCGTTACCTGCTCCTCAAGGTGATTGGCCTCCAAGCGTGACCATGCAACCTCACCAATAGATTGGCAACGCGGATCGAGGACTGGAGAGTCGATATTAGACCTTATCGTGCGCGTGAACCAGCGTTCGCTTCTGGACACGAGTCGTCGAAACCTTACCCGTCGAGGTCTGCGAGAGAACGAGGAGCGAGATGGAGAGTGGGTCTTTCCGGCGCCTGCGAACATTGGTGACCCCCCATTGAGGAGCGCATGGGTGCACGGAGGCCGTAGGGCTCTGGCGCGGATGATCAGCACGCCGCGCGCAACGCCCCGTGGCCTCCGCGAAACATCTCCGCATCTCGGGTGTTTTCTACTACTCGGCCGAGGCTCATATGAAGATGTCAGGGCGATTCATCTCAGCCGCATTGGCGGCGGCGTTCGCGGCCTGCTGGCTGTTTTTTGCGCTAACCGTGTCCGCTCAACCCGCCTCTGATTCGCTCGGCGAGCTATTAGTGGGGAAGGCAGCGTTTGGTGATTGGCGGGCTGACGCTCCCTTGGTTCGGCGCAAGATCACCGAGCTACCCCCACCATACGCCACCCGATCGGCCTCGAATCCTCCCCGTGTCATCGCGAAACCGGCTTCCGCCGCGCCGAAGGTGCCGCCAGGCTTCCAGGTCGAGCTATTCGCCTCCAATCTCCGCGATCCGCGCATGGTTCGGGTCGCCCCGAACGGCGACATATTCATCGCCGAATCAGAACCGGGACGGATTCGGGTACTGCGCGCTGACGACGGAGCTGGTAAGCCCAGCAGCAATGACGTGTTCGCCTCAGGCCTCGACCAGCCGTTCGGCATAGCGTTCTATCCGCCCGGACCGGATCCGCAGTGGATATACATCGCTAACACTGGTTCTGTGGTCCGCTACCCCTATCGCAGCGGTGATCTCAAGGCGCGCGGGAAAGCCGAGGTGATTGTACGCGATCTTCCCCACGCGGGTGGCCGCTCAGTGCAGCGCGGCCACATTACACGCGACATTGTTTTCTCCAAAGACGGCCGACAGATGTTCGTCTCTGTCGGATCGGCCTCGAATGCTGGGGAGGGGATCGGTAAACGCGATGCCGCGGCAATCACGCGTTGGGAAGCAGAGCATGGCCTAGGGAGCGCATGGGGCAACGAGACCGATCGCGCGGCCGTGCTCGTGTTCGACCCGGAGGGCAGAAATCGGCGAGTGTTCGCAAGCGGGCTGCGAAACTGCGTTGGGCTGGCCGTGCACCCGCTGACGGGGGACCTCTGGTGCTCGAACAACGAGCGCGACGATCTCGGCGACGATCTCGTGCCCGACTTCGTTACGCGGGTGCGTGACCGCGCTTTCTACGGCTGGCCTTGGTACTATCTCGGTGCCAACGAAGATCCCCGACATCGCGGCGAACGGCCAGACCTAAAGGACAAGATCACAGTCCCGACGTGCTGATTCAGGCGCATTCGGCCTCGATGGGAATCATCATCTACGATGGCGATCAATTCCCTTCGGAGTATAGCGGGGATGTGTTTGCGGCCCAGCACGGCTCCTGGAACCGTTCGAAGCGCACTGGCTATAAAGTGATCCGCGTGCGCCTAAAGGACGGGGAGCCGACCGGCGAATATGAGGACTTCATGACTGGATTCGTCGTGAATGACTCCTCTGTCTGGGCTCGTCCTGTCGGCGTAGCGGTGGCGCATGACGGCGCCCTCCTCGTCAGCGAGGACGGAAACGGCACGATATGGCGTGTCTCCTATCGTGGCGGCCCATAGAATGCGTTCACTGCCGATCGGCCGAGTGAGAAACTGCCGCAGCCAAAGTCCTCGATGCCAACACTAGTGCGCCACGAAGTTGAACTATGACTCGCGGCAGCGGACGTGTGCTTACCCTGCGTGGGTGCGCCCAAAAAACATTCGGGCGAATTTTGCGGCCTAGGCGGCCGGCGCGCCGTTGTGCGGTTGCGTCCCTGGTAAGGGGTACTCTGCCGCATTGACCACGAAACCAGGCTTCGATGAAAAGTCCATCCGCGGCGGCGCGAAGATGTCGACGAGCCACGTCGAGTCATGTTCGTCATCGCGCCAGCGCGTCTTGTCCGGTGTCCAGGGATAGCGCAGGTGATGAACGAACGATCCTTTCAGGCCGAGCGACATTTGCTCGAAATCCTCATGCGAATGCGGGCTGAGCTTGCGCTCGTCGCGACGCGTGTTCCACGGCATGAAGATGTTGATCATGAGGTTGGTCGAGCGAAATACCCGCATCTTGAGCGGGCTCGGGTCGGGGCTCGCAATCGCGTTCAAGTCATAGTGGCGCAGCCGAAAACCTCCCACCGGGTCCGGCCACGGCGTGATCGGCGTCACTTCGGGCGCGCCATCGGCGTAGATTGCCGCGTTTTTCGCTGCAACAGCAAGATCGGAAGCCTTGTTCGAGAATACCCGTACGACGATTCCCGCCTTGCGCACGGTCGTGCGGCTCTCGCCCGGAGGCACGATGGTGAGACTGTTTCCCTTTGATTCAACGCGCTGTCCGTCGGCTTCGATCACAGCTTCCGTTTCCGGCGGAAGCAGCACCATATATTCGTCGCCGTTCTCGCGCTCGAGGACAGCGCCCTCTACGACTTGACTGACGACGGTCACGAAGTTGGCGGCCCGAGTGATCCAATGCCGGGTTCCGTCCGTCTCCGTCTTTTGCGGCGGCTCGGCGTAGTGTCGCGCGTGGGTCGCCGGACGCAGTGCTTCGCTCATGACTCCTCCGTCTATTGGGCAGCGCAGGGCCGCCTCATTGAATGCTTCGAATTCCTGCACCGCCCGTGAGGTTGCTTCTCGCCGGCGGGCACGCGGCGCCGGACGTCAGCCGGGTCCTGATCAGACATGCGATGCGCCTCATTGCACCGTTCACTTTGCCGGGCCGAGAATGCCGGATGGCCTGAAGAACAGGAACACGAGCAACACCGCCAAGGCGGCAACGTTCTTGAGCCCGGATCCGAGCGCAAAGACCGCGAGCGCCTGCGCCAGCCCGAGCGCGATCCCGCCGAGAAAGGCGCCGAACGGCCGGCCGAACCCGCCGACGATCGCCGCGATGAATCCGGCGATCGCGAACGGAGTTCCGACATTGAACGCAGTGAACTGGGTCGGTGTCACCAGGATGCCGGCGATTGCACCGAGCGCGGCGCTGAGCGCAAACGAGAGCGCCAGCATGCGTGAGACCGGGATTCCCTGCAGTGCTGCCGCTTCTCGGTTGATCGAGCAGGCCCGCATGGCGCGCCCGACCAGCGTCTTCTGGAAGAACAGCGCCAGCAGAGCGATCAGCAGCAATGACGTCCCGATGATCCAGAGGATCTGGTAACCGATCGCGACGCCGGCGATGCGAATCGGCGGAAGATCGGTGAATACCGGAATGCTCTTCGGCTGGTCGCCGACGGCAATCAGTGTGGCGCGCTCGATCACGATCTGCGCCGCAAGCGTGGCCAGGATCATCACGAACATGGTGGCATTGCGATCCCACAGCGGTCGCACCACCAAGCGTTCGATCACCACGCCGAGGAGCGCCACTGCCACCGTTGCCAGAGCCCCCGCCACGATCATCGGCATCCCGAACGATGTCAGCAAGGCGAACGTCACCATTCCGCCGAGCATCACAAAAGCGCCCTGTGCGAAGTTCACGATTCCGCTCGCGTTGTAGATGACGCAGAAGCCGATCCCGATCAGGCCGTAGATGCATCCGACGCTCAGGCCATTGACCAGGGTCTGTGCCAGGTAAGCGGCGTCAGGCATGCAGCATCTCCGCGCCGCCCAAATAGGCTTCGATCACGTCCGGATTGGTCTGCACTTCCGCCGGGCGACCTTCGGCGATCTTGCGCCCAAAGTTGAGCACCACCAGGCGATCGGCCGTGTTCATCACGAGCTTCATGTCATGTTCGATCAGGAGCACGGTCGTGCCGCCGTCGGCAACGCGGCGAATGATGCGCGACAGCCTTTCCGTTTCGTCGTGATTGAGGCCCGCCGCCGGCTCGTCCAGCAAAAGCAGCTTGGGCTCGGCCGCCAACGCGCGCGCCACCTCGAGAAGTCGCTGTTGCCCATACGGCAGCACTGCGGCCCGGGTGTCGGCCTGATCGCCGAGGCCGACGAACGCGATCAGTTCACGGGCACGGCGCTCCGTCTCCGCCTCTTCCTTTCGCGACCAGCCGGGCCGCGTCAGTGCGGCCAGAAGCCCGGAGCGCGTGCGCACATGCCGTCCCACCTTGACGTTCTCCAACACGGTGAGGTTCTGGAACAGCTGCACCAACTGGAACGTGCGCACGAGTCCACGGCCGGCGATTTGCTCGGGTGCGACGCCCGTCACTTCGCTGTCCTCGAAGAAAATGCGCCCCTGCGTGGGCGGCAGAAAACCGGAGATCATGTTGAACAGCGTCGTCTTGCCGGCGCCATTCGGGCCGATAATGGCGGTGACGCCCTCGGCCGGGACCGCGAAGCTCACGTCGTCGATGGCGACGAGACCGTCGAACCGGCGCGTCAGCGTCTCCACGCGCAATCGGTTCATGGCTGCACCTTCGCCGGCTCGAGCTTTGCCGCCGCAGCGGACGGCGCGGCAGGCTTTCGCCTGTGCCAGCCGAGCGAGGCCAGTCCGCCCGGTGCATAGATGAGGAGCAGGATCAGCGCGGCGCCGTAGACCAGGTCCTGGTACTCCTTGAGGCCCCGCACGGTCTCCGGCAACAGATTGATCACCACGGCGCCGACCAGCGGACCGGTGATCGTGTTGATCCCGCCGACATAAAGCATGGTGAAGCCGAGCACGACCATGCTCAGTCCGAACACTTCAGGGCTGACGAAGCCGACGATGTGCACGAACAGCGATCCGGCGATGGCTGCATACACGGCCGAGACGACGAACGCGGCGAGCTTGTAGCGGGCCACGTCGATTCCGAGCGCCCGTGCCGCATCTTCGCTGCCCGAGAGTGCCACCAGCGCACGGCCGAAGCGCGAATGACGGATCAGCCATGCGCTCACCATGCACAGCGCCACCAGCACCGACAGCAGCACCAGCTGCTCGCGATCGCTCACCGCTTCGAAGCCGCCGATCCCGAGCGGCGGGATGCCGGAGATGCCCATGTAGCCCTTGGTGACGGACTGCCATTGCACGGTGATCTCGTAAGCGATGAGGCCGATGGCGAGCGTCGCCATGGCGAGATAATGCCCCTTGAGGCGCAGTGTGGGATACCCGATCAGCAGCGCGCACACGATCGCGCCGATCACGCCGATGACGAGCGCGGGAATCGGTGCGACGCCGTAAGCCGTGGTCAGCACCGCCGAGGTGTACCCGCCGATCGCCGCGAACGCGTTCTGGCCGAAGGAGGCCTGCCCCGCGTAACCCATGAAGATGTTCAAGCCGGTGACGAAGATCGCGTAGATCAGCGCGAATCCTGCAAGCGCGACGAAATAGCCGCCGGCGACAATGGCGTAGACGATGAGAGCAAACGCCAACAGCGCCGGAACATATCCCAGCGCTGCACCCGCCGGCGCGCTAAGCCAGGTAAAATCGCGCGAGCTCGTCATGGGATTTGATCTCCCGGGGATCGATGGCGGCGGTGATGCGACCATCAGCCATCACGTAGGCGCGGCGCGCCAGTTTGAGTGCGAGCGGTGGGCGCGAGCCCGAGCGAGGGCTCGTCGAGCAGCAACAGTTGCGGATCGGCCATGAGCGCGCGACCGACCGCCAGCATCTGCTGCTCGCCGCCGGACATCGATCCGGCGGTCTGCGCCAAACGCTCTTTGAGGCGGGGAAACAGCGCGAGCACGCGCTCGCGCCGGCGTTCGAATTCCGCCCCGCGACCGCCGATGACGTAGGCGCCGAGCTGCAGGTTTTCGGCGACGCTCATGGGGCCGAAGATGCCGCGGCCCTCCGGTACGAGCACGATCCCGTGGCGGGCGACCGCCGCCGGATCGTGCGCCGGCATCGCTTGGCCGCGAAAGCGCACGATGCCGCTCGCGTGCGTGAGGCCCATGATCGAGCGAAGCAACGTCGATTTCCCGGCGCCGTTCGGCCCCAGCACCGCGACCAGCTCGCCTTCGGCAACGACGAGATCGACGGAATGAAGGGCCTCCACCTCGCCGTAGCGGGCGGAGAGGCCCTTGGTCTCGAGAATTGTGCCGTTGGCGATCGTCACTGTTTGACCTGCACTTTGCCGCCGGTGATGGTGGCAAGCAGGAACGGGTTCTGCGTGATGCCCTGGTGGACGGTGGGCGAGAAATCGTACACGCCGCCCGTTCCCTGAAAGCCCGAGATCGTTTCCAAGGTATCGCGCACCTTCGGACCCTCGAAGCTCTTCGCTTTCTCGATGGCGGCGGCGGTGATCATCAGCGCGTCCCATCCCTTGCCGGCCCAGCCCGGGTCGCGTTCACCGTACTTGGCGCGCCACAGCGGCAGGAATCGCCCGATCTCCTGTTTGAGCGCACCGTCGGGCAACGCTTCGTAGACCTGCGAGGGGGCGGCGACGAACATGAACTGGCCGCCCAGCACCTCGCCCGCCGGCTTGAACACGGCGAGGTCATCGACGCTGCCGAGCAGCAGCATGTCGAGCCCAAGCTGTTTGATGTTCTTGGAGACCGTCAGCGTTGAGCCGCCGAGCCCGATCTTGACCAGCGCCTTCGCGCCGACCGCATTCATTTTGCTGATCTGTGGGCTTAAGTCGGCGTCATCCTGCTTGTACTGCTCGACCACCGGTATCTCGAGGCCGTAGTCGGGCGCTTCCTTGACCGCGATGTCCTTCTGCAGGTTCGCATAAGGACTCGGGTCGTGCAGGACGCCGGCCTTACGGATTTGCGTGCCGTTCTTGAGATACTCGTAGCGTTTCTCCACCTCGAAGCGCGGCGGCGGCAACAGGCTGTAGGCCCATTTCACCTGTTCCGGCTGCGGCGGGAGGATCGAGCACAGCACCATCGGGATTTGCGCGCGCACCACGAATTGAGCCGCCGCGAAGTTGCCGGCCGAAACGCACCCCGAGATGAAAATGTCGACTTTGTCCGAGCTGATCATCTTACGGTAGACGGTGACCGCTTCCTGCGGCTCGGATTTGTTGTCCTCCGCGATCACCTGGACCTTGCGGCCCATGATTCCGCCCTTCGAATTCACGTGCTCGGCGGCCACTTCCAATCCGTCGCGCCACGCCCGGTCGACGGCGGCCGCATAGCCGGTGAGCCCGGCGGAGACGCCGATCTTGTAGACGTCGGCGGCCTGCACGTGCCCTGCCCCGAGAGCAACAAGGCACCCGGCGAGGGGCGCGGTCTTGAGCAGCTTCATTGGATTTTCCTTCTTAGACCTTGTTCGCGAGCGCGATACACCGTTCTCCTATTAACCAAGCTGCTCCCGCTGTCAAGCGGAATTACGGCGGAAAAAGAGCCGTTGGCTAGCTCCTGGCACTTGCCTACCCGCCTTCAATTTGATACGTCGTTTTATGACCGCGAACAAGCAAGGCTCGAACAAACAAGGCTCCCTGGCAATGGTGGATGACCGCTCCGACACCGGCGTGCGTTCGGTTCAGCTCGCCCTCGACGTGCTGGAGGCGGTCGCCTTTTCCGGCGAGGAGCTCGGCGTCACGCAACTGGCGGAGCGGCTAAACGTCACCAAAGGATCCGTGCATCGCCATCTGCTCACGTTGGTCGAGCGCGGCTACTTGGTGCAAAACCCGATCACCACCCGCTACGGCATCGGCGCCAAGAGCAAGCTGCTGGCGCGGCTCGCTCCCGACACAGATCTGGTCCAGATCGCCGACGGTCCGATGCGTGAATTGCGCGATACGCTGGGGCACAGCGTCGTGCTCTCGGCGATGACGCCGCGCGGAGCGCTCGTCCTCAACACGGTCCAGGGCACCTCGGCGATCGAAATCGGCGTTCGGCCCGGCAGCGAATTGGCGTTTCATGCATCGGCGCAGGGCAAGATCCTTCTCGCGTTCTCGCCGCGTCCGCAGCAGGAGCGCGTGCTCGCGCGCCCGCTGGAAAGTTTCACCGCGCACACGGTCGTCGACCCGCAGCGCATTGAGGAGGAGATCACGAGCGCCATAAGGTTCGGCTATGCGGCTGCGCCTGAGGAAGCGATGCTCGGCATCAATGCGGTCGCAGCACCGATTTTCGATGACAAGGACGCCTGCATCGCTGCTCTCGCGGTGGTCGGCTCGATCCAGTTCCTGCCCGCCGAACCCGATGCTGCAACGATCTCGGCGCTCAAGGCTGCGGCGCATCGGATTTCGCGCAAGCTCGGGCACGGTCGCGCTGAGCCGATCGGCGAAGCACGTCAGTCGCGGAGTAAGACAGCTGATGGATCTATTGCATGACAGGCGCGTCTAGCGACGCAAAGGAGAAGACCGTGAGCAATGCAAAACCGCAGGCCGTCGACCCCGACACGGATGCCGCGACGAAGGGGGGCGTGAGCCGGCCGAATGAAGCCGCCATGCATGACGAGAAGAAGAAGCGCGTTGATGCGATCCTGCGCGGCGCCATCGATCCGCACGTCCACAGCGGTCCCTCGATCGCGCCCCGCGCGCTCGATCATCTGGACCTTGTACGAGAAATGTCGGAGGCGGCATTCGCCGCCGTCATCACCAAAGACCACGACTATGCCGGCGTCGCGACCGCCGCTTTGATCACCAAACATCACCCTGAGCTGCGCACCAAAATCTTCTCCGGCATCGTTCTCAACAACGTCGTCGGCGGCATCAATCCCTATGCGGTCGAGCATACCGCGGCAATGGGGGGCAAGATCGTTTGGATGCCGACGCTCGCTGCCGAAAACCACCTGCGATGGGAAAAGGCGGCTAAATGGTCGCATCCGGCCTCCACGCAGAAGATGCGCCCGGCCTGTCCGGTGCCGGTGCTCGACGCCAACAAGAAGGTGCTGGACGCAGTCAAGGAAGTGCTCGATGTGATCGCCAAGAACGACATGGTCCTGGCGAGCGGGCATTTGCATGTCAGCGAGACTTGGCTGGTGTTCGAGGAGGCGCAGCGGCGGGGCGTCAAGCGGCCGATCTTCACCCACCCCGAGGAGATCGTCGATGCGAGCATGAATGATGTGCAGGGCATCGCAGCCATGGGCGCATTCGTCGAGCATTCGCTGTGCATGTTCCTGGAT
>WNGF01011201.1_pt1 | contig 9991 bp, 7 predicted proteins | sample 5400641 | NCBI WGS metagenome assembly WNGF01 (sample SAMN13153371, study PRJNA577476) | soil metagenome | isolation source: 80 cm soil or saprolite under grassland replicate 2 | place: USA:California | collected 2016-06-15
AACGCTGTCACCGCACGGTTGTGGCGATCAACCAGCCCCGAGGCGCTGATCGTCGGCGCCTGCGATGAGCTCCGCGCCGACCTGCGCGGCTCCCCCCGCCGCCCCGCCGAGCAGGCGGCGACCAGCGCCAGCAGCCCCGCGCCGACGCGCCCGAGGCCCCTCCTGGCCGCCGTCATCGCCACCTCCCGCCGAACCTATCGCCACCCGCCAGGCCGGCGCCGACCGGTCGCACCGGCGCGCGGGCGAGCACGGGTGACCTCCCCTCAGGCGCGGGCATGGCGCGCGATGAACTCCCGCACGGCCGCCAGCACCTTGGGCGCATCGTCGCCGACGTCCAGCATGCTGGCGCCGTGGTTGACGCCGGCGATGACCAGCAGGCGCTTGTCGCGCACCCGGGCGGCGCGGTACATCGCCCTGGCGTCGTCGACGAACGGGGAGTCGTCGCTGCTGGCGACGAACAGCACCGGGACCCGCAGCCGCGCCACCGCCGCCGCCGCGTCCACGCCCTGGAACCTCGCCGGCCCCGACAGGCTCACCACCCCGGCGACCGGTGGGCGGATCTCGGCGGCCGCCGCCAGGACCGCCGTGCCGCCCATCGACGAGCCGACCAGCACGACCGCGTCGGCGCGGCGGCGGCGCAGCTGCTCGGCGGCCGCGGCCACGTCGGTGTCGAGCCGCCCGTCCGCCCCCGGCCCCGGCTGGGAGTCGCCAGAGCCCTCGAAGTCGAAGACGAGCACCCGGTAGCCTTGCTTGGCGAACGACCGCGCGTGCGGCAGCCACTCGCACAGGTCGCTGCCGGCCTGGTGGCCGAGCACCAGGCCGGCCCGCCCATCGCCCAGCACGACGCCGACCAGGCTGGCGCCGTCGCTGGTGGTGAAGCGAAACGGCGCCGGCGACCCAGCGCCGTGCAGGCAGGTCTTGATGACGCCGACGGTCGGCACCGGGGTCGCCGCCGTCCGGCTGGCCGGCCCCTTGCCGCCGCACGCCGCGGCCACCAGCACGCCCAGTGCCACCACGAGCAGGGACGCCGGACCTGGACTGCGTCGGCCGCTGACCATGTCTACGTCCTCGTCCTCCGATGCCGACTGGTCCGCTCGACGCTACCGCGGGAGGCAGAGCCGTTCACCGGCAGCTTCCCGGCAGTTTCGCGTCCAGGCGTCAAGGCCACGGCGACGTGTGGAAGCTGTCGTCGCCGAGTGCAGCGAGCACGCGAAGGGTCGCGGCTTCCTCGGCGGGCATGTCCAGCTCGCAGAACAGGCGCAGCGCCTCGCGGATCGCGGCGCGCGCCTGGTCGTGGCGTCCCTGGGCGTGGTCCAGCTCACCAAGGGCGCGCAGCGCCCAGCCCCGGACGAACGGAAAGCCACTGTCCGCCCACGGTTCCAGCAGCGGGCGGGCCTGCGCGTGCCGGCCGAGATGCACCAGCGCGGTACCGAGGCAGACCTCGGCGGGAGTGCCGCTCAGGTGGTCACCGGCCGGCCGCAGGACCGCCAGGGCCTGCTGGAGCAGGCCGACGGCCTGTTGGTCGCGGCCCTGCTTGATGCGCACGGCCCCGAGCTGGTACAGCAGCCTCGCCTCACCACGGCGGCTGCCGAGCCCACGGTGCAACCCCAGGGCCTGCTGGAAGCAGCGCCGGGCGAGCTCGAACCGGCCGTGGTTGTGGTAGAGGTCGCCAAGGCACTGCAGCACGCAGGCGCGGGCGTACGAGCTGCCGTCCTGGTCGAGGCTGGCGAGGGCGTCCTGGACCTGCCCGCGGCGCTGCCGGAACGCCGCCCGGTCGCTGCGGTACACCGCCAGGGCGGCCAGGCACATCGCCCGACCGGTGCCCTCGCCCAGCTGCTCGAAGATGCCCAGGGCGGCCTGCCAGCAGTCCAGCGCCTCCTTGTGGCGGCTGCCGTCCGGGCGGATGGTCTCCAGGCTGCCCAGCGACAGCAGGACGGCAGCCTCGCCCCGGGCGTCCTGGTCACGGCGGGTCGCGGCCAGGGCCTGCCCGGTGCAGCTATGCCAGTCGTCCAGGTACATGCCGGCCCCTAGGAACTGGGTGAGGGCGCTGGTCAGCTCCCACGACAGCCCGGCCATGCCAAGGGAGGCCGTTTGGGTGACCGCGGCAACCAGCCCTGGACGTTCGGCCTCCAGAAAGGCCAGCGGGTCGGCCAGCAGGCGGCTGGTGGTCTGCTGGTCGACCGCCCAGCGCGACGCCGCGCCGTACACAGGCTCGAGAAGCGGGTTACCCAGCCGGGCGTCGGCGCGCTCGGCCAGGTGCAACCAGGCGCCGAACGCACGCGCCAGCGCGGCGCTCAGCTCGGCGGGCGGGTCCTCGGCGTCGGCACGCTCGCGGGCGTACACGCGGACGAGGTCGTGGAAGCGGTAGCGGACCTGCCCAGTGGCGTCGCGCCCAGCCACCTCCAGCAGCCGCGCGTCCACCAGCCGTTCGGCCAGCTCGGTCGCCTGCTCGATGGGGCAGTCCAGGAGGGCGGCGGCGACCCACGCGGCCACGTCGGGGGCCTCCAGCACCCCCAGGCGGCCGAACAGCAGCCTGGCGGCGGGCTCCAGCGCCCGGTAGCTGAACATCAGGCTGGCACGGACCGCAAGATTCCCGTAGGCCAACTCATCCAGCCGCTGCCGCTGGTCGGCCAGCCGTTCCACCAGCTCGGCGAGCCGCCAGTGCGGCCGCGCCGCAAGCCGCGACCCGGCGATCCGCACCGCCAACGGCAGGTACCCGCACAACCATGCCAACGCCGCGGCTGCTGCCGGCTCAGCCGCCACCCGCCCTGGCCCCACGATCCGTCCGAGCAGCGCCACCGTCTGCTCCGGATCGAGCACGTCGAGGTCGATCAGCCGGGCGCCTTCCAAGCCGGCCAGGCGAGCCCGGCTGGTCACCAGCACCGCGCAGGTCGGGCTGCCTGGCAGCAACGGGTGGACATGCGCCTCGCCGGCGGCGTCGTCGAGCACCACGAGGACGCGCCGGCCAACCAGGAGGCTGCGGTACAGCGCGGCGCGCTCCTCCACCCCAGAGGGGGTCGCGGCGCCGTCCACGCCCAGCGCACGCAGGAACCACGCCAGCACCTCACTGGGGTCGCGTGGTTGCGGCTGGGCGCCGCGCAGGCTCGCGTACAGCTGTCCGTCGGGGAAGTCGGCTGCCACCTGATGGGCGACATGGACGGCGAGCGCGCTCTTGCCGACCCCGGCAGTGCCAGCGACCGCGGCGACCATCACCGCGCCCGCGTTGGTCTCGCCGGCCTGGTCGTCGAGCGGCCGCGCTAGCAGCTGCCTGAGCCGGCCTGCCAGCTCGGTACGGCCGACGAAGTCGGCCACGTCCGGCGGCAGCTGGCACGGCGCGACACCCCCGCACGCGGAGGCCAGCGGCTCGGATCGGGGCGGCCCGGGCAGGAGCAGCTGGCGTGCGGGCTCCTCGAACCGCTCGCGCGCCCACCCGGCCAGCCCAAGCGCATCGGCCAGCAGCCGCACCGACACGCCACGCGGCCGCCGCGCCCGTCCCGACTCCAGGTCCCGGATGGTGCGGGCGCTCAGCCCCGACCGCTGGGCCAGCACCTCCTGCGACAGCAACCCACGCTCTCTGTGCGCACGCAGCAGCCCACCAAAGCCCCCGTCACCAGAAGCCGACACCGCGCTCCCTGACCGCTCGACCAATCTCGCCCTCCACATCCGGCCGCTCCCACGAGATCCTTCCAGTTTTCCGAACCCTACGGGCGTTCGCGCTCCTCGACCAGTACGTCGAGGCCGAGCTCCAGGGGCGGGATGCCGAGGCGCTCCTGCCGGCCGTCGCCGAGCACCTGCGAAACTGCGCCCCCTGCGCCGAGGACCACGCCGCCCTGCTCGCGCTTGTCCGGGAGCACCCCGGGCGTAACGCCATCGCCCCGGGCGCAGCACGGCCTGCGTGCCGAGTTCCGGGTGTTCATGCGTCGCGAGCTGGGCGGGGTGGGGCCTGCCACGTAGCCCGCCCAGCGCGGGCCGTTTCAGGCCAGGTTGCCACGTCGAACGCCACCGCTTCCCGGCCGCGATCCTGTTTGACGCTCGTGCTCCAGTCGAACCCTTGAGGAGGTCGCCGATGACCGTGCTGACCGACGCCGACCTGTATCTTCGTGGGGCCGAGACGCTGCTCGCCTCCTGGGAGCAGTACGCCTGCCGGGCGACCGGTGCGGCGGTGCAGTGCTCCCGGGGGCGTCGCCGCCGCCGTCTTCCCCAACGAGCCCGAGCGCGCCGTCTACAACAACGCGAACAACGCGCTCCCCCAGCGTGACCTCGCCGCCGCCCAGCGCACCGATGCCCTTGACGCGATGGAGGCTGCCTACGCGGCGGCCGGGGTCACGCGCTTTGCCGCCTGGATGCACGAGCGCGACGAGGCGATGCGCCGCGACCTCGAACGGCGCGGCTACGCGCTGGAGGAGTCGACGCCGGGCGATGGGCATGGCGCTCGACGACGTCCGCCTGCCCAGGCCGGAGATCGAGCTCGGGCCACCGGACTGGTTCGAGTACCTGCGCATCCTCGGGGCGCCGCCGGGCCTGCTCAGTGGGGCCGATCACGCCGCCTTCCACGTCCTGGTCGCACGCCTTGGTGGCGAGAACGGCGCGGCCGCGATGGCGTTCGACCTCGGCGGCCAGACTGGTTTCGGCCATGCCGAGGCCGGCCCGCCTGGTGACATGCACAGGGCTCGACTCCGCCAGGTTCCCGTAGCTCCTGTAGCGCCTTATTTCGTGAACTGGAAGTTGGCGCGGTGGAAGGTGCCGTCGTCGAGCCGCAGCACCAGTTGCCGGCAGGACTTCGCCCAGCTCTTGTCGGTCTTCCAGACGTAGGTGTACGTGTCGGTGGCCGGGTCGTACTGGAGGGCGCTGCTGCCCGCGCTGACGGTCGTTTCGATGCCGTCCACCGGCTCGGACGGGTCGCAGGCGATCTGCTCGGACTTGGGATAGCCGGGCGCGAAGATCCCGAGGCCCTTGTCCCCGCTCAGGCTGAACTTCACGGGGACGGCGCGCCCGGCGGTGACAGAGTTGACCACCGGGTGGTTGTCCACCGGCTGGAAGAACCCTGAGAAGGCGTAGGGCGGCTTCAGGGTGGCACGCACGACTTGTGGGTCGTGGTCGCTCGCCTGGGCGGCGAACTCCGAGTTGACGTGCACGGCGTCGTAGGAGAACGGCAGCCCGAAGAGGGCGTCGCTCAGCAGGATGTGGTCCAGCGTCTGGGAGTTGCCCTCGAAGTCGTAGGTGTAACGCTCGCGCTGCGGCAGCGTCTCGATCAGGTCGTGCAGCAGGCCCGACTTCAGGGTCGCCAGGGCGGTGGAGTACTCGAAGTCGTTGAGGTCGCCGAGAACGATGGCGTTGGCGTTGGGGTCGGCGGCCTCCAGGCTCGCCACGAAGTCGTGGACCACCTGGGCCTGCTGGTTGCGCTGCGTCTCGCTGGCGCGGGCGGGCGGCTGGAAGTGCCCGTACAGTGGCTGGTCCCCGCCCTTGGAGTTGAAGTGGTTGGCGACCACGAACAGGTGATGGCCGTTGAACGAGAACTCCGCGGCCAGGGGCTTGCGGCTGGTGGTGAACGCGCTGTTGGCCGGGTCGATGCGGCCGGGGCTGAAGGAGAGTTGGGTGGCCGCGCCCGAGCCCACCACCGCGGTCGCGGCGGTGGCGGTGCCGCCGGGCCGGTCGATAAAGGCCAGGCCGCGGTCGGTCCGGAACAGGAAGCCGACACGGATGTTGCCGCCCGGCTCGCCGCCGTCCTGGTCGTTCACCGGGCTGATCTGGCGGAAATCGTAGGTCGGCCCGCCGGCCGCCTGGATAGCGCCGATCAGCTTGGCGAAGGTCACGTCCGCGTCCACGACCCCGTCGTCGGCGGGGCCGCTGTTGTCCTGGATCTCCTCGACCGCCACGATGTCCGGCGCCCTGAGGTTGCTCACGATCAGGCCGGCGAGCTCGTCGAACTTCGACTGCGGGTCGGTCGGGTCCAGGTTCTCGACGTTGAAGGTGGCGACGGCGAGCTGGTCGGCGCCGGCGGGGGCGGCGACCTCCCGGTCCAGCCCTCCGGACTCGGTGCTCGGGGTGGAGGTCACCTGGAGCTTGTAGTTGCCGAAGGAGTAGTCCATCACCCCCACGACCGCGCCGGGGAAGTGGTCGCCCACGTTCACCCGCGGCGTCGGGGCGAGCTGGTCGTCGAAGAAGACCCGCTCGGGGTTGAAGTCGCCCGGCCGCACCACCACGCCTCCTCTGGCCGTGCGCACGCTGGCGTTCGCGCCGTCGTCGGCGACCACCGGGATCTCCCCGAAGGCGTTGCTGGGCCCGACGGCGACCGCGTCGTTGAGCTGGACCCGCATGCCCTCAAGGCTCTCGTAGAAGTCGATGCCGTCCGACGCGGGGTCGAACACGCCGCTGCTCTCCACGTCCCCGGTGGCGTCGTCCTCGATGACCTCGGTGGGCGGTACGCGCCCGCCGGTCCCGACCACGGTCGGCGGGGGCAGGGGGTTGCCCGACGAGAGCACGGAGACCGACGGCCCAGTGATCTCGGTGGTGGTGAGGTTGGTGCTACCGGTGCCGCCAGGCCGGAACTCCGAGACGCGGCCGCCCACCACCACGGCGTCGCCCACCGACACCCTGGGAGTCGACGAGGTGAACGCGAACAGCCCCTCCGAGGTCGCGTCGCTCGAGTCGGGGTTGGGGTCCTGGAACCAGAAGCCGTTCGAGGCGCGCGCGGTGACGATGCCCGTGACCCCGGAGACGGCCTGGCCGTCCCTTGGCGAGATGTGGCCAGCCCCCTGGACGTCGTGGATCGGCGTAGGGACGACCACATTGACCGTGAGCGTGCAGGTTCCCGACTGCGGTACGGGGTCGTCGTTGGAGGCGGTGACCGCCACCGCGTAGGTGCCCGTGGGCGTACTGGCGTCCACGGTCACGTTCGCGGTCGCGGTCCCGCCGGTCTCCCCGGCCGGGACCAAGCCGCTCAGCGAGACGGTGCCTGGCGCAGGCGAGGGCGTCACGCCGGCGACCACGATGCTGACCACCCTGCCGTCCGCGTCCGATGCGCTGACTGGCGCGGTCGCGGCCGTGCCCTGGGTAGTGGAGAGCGGCCCGCCGCAGGTGGCGACGACAGGCTGGTTGGTCGGGCACGGGTTGGCGGGCGAGGCGGTGTTGCGCGGGTCGGGGGCGCCGGCGGCGAAGTCGGCCGCGTTGTCGTCGGTGTCCGTGCACCCCCCACCGGTGCGCAGCACGGCGGTGGTGTTGCTGCCGGCCGGAGCCGGGCCGGACCCTTCAAAGAAGTTCGCGCCGTCGTAGCCGACCAGATCGACGATCTGCGCCAGCGCCGAGGGCGGGCACGGGGTCGAGCTGCCGTTGCACCCCAGCGGGGTGGTGGTGTTGACCAGGGCGACCTTGCCACCGGTCGCGCTCATGTTGACCGGAGTCGGGTCGGTGACGTCGGGAGCGGGCAGCGGCGAGCCGGACGCGCCGGCGGATGCCTCCTGGACGAGCAGGTACTGCCCGGGTGCCAGTGAGACGCTCGGCAGCTCGGTGAGCTGCGCCGAATTGGCTCCCAGGTTCCCGGTCCCGGTCGCGCTGGTGTACTGGAGGGTCCAGCCGCCCACCGAGGCCGTGGTGGTGCCCCGGTTGAACAGCTCGATGTAGTCGTTGGTGAAGGGCGCCCCGGTGTTCCCCCCGCCGCCGTAGACCTGGCTGATGACGACGGTGGCCGATGCGGCCCTTGCCGGCCCCGGCAGCCCCGCGAGGGCGAGCACGAGGACCGTGCAGACAATGACCGCGTGCCCGAGACGGCGACGCACTGATCCGACCACCATTGCAGCCTCCCCCCACCGTAGTAGCCCGTCGCCGACGCCCGAACGATGGCTCCGCGAGGAGTATCCACACCCGCGCCGATCCCGTAAATCGCGAACCCGACGCGCCGGTGAACCGCCGGTTGGTGGTCACGTTCGCTGAACCGGGGTTGTTGTGTTCGCGCTGAGGGCGGCGGAGCGGCGAGACTCCCGCCAGGAAGACCACCTACCCACTCCCGTCCGGCGATCCCGCCTCGATCCGTGTTCGCCGGCTTCCGCTTCCCGCCTGACGTCATTGCACTCACGGTCCGCTGGTATCTGCGCTGCGGGCTCTCCTACCGCGATGTCGAGGAGATGCTCGCCGAGCGCGGCGTTGAGGTCGACCACGTCAGCGTCTAGCGGTGGGTGCTGCGGTTCACCCACTGGTGGCTGAGGCGGCCCGGCCCTGCCGGCACGCCGGTTCGTCGAGCGGGCCATCGGCACCATCAAGGTGATGCCCTCGAGGTGGTGACCGACCGAGCGCCGACCTACCCGCTGGCCATTGATGATCTCCTGCCAGCGGCCTGGCGTCGCGCCGACAGGGATGCCAACAACCGGATAGAAGCGGACCATGGCCGGCTCAAGGCGAGGCTTGGACTCAAGCAGGATCGCAGCGCCAGGGTCGTAACCGCCGGGCATGCCTCATCCAGAACGTCCGCCGAGGGCACTACGAGCTGGCGGTCGAGGAGCCGGTGGGCCGTCGGCTGACGGTCGCGTTCGCGGAGTTGGCGTTCGCGCTGTAGGGCGGGTTACGGAGTCAGACTCCGGCGTCCATGGGACGGCCAACGCAACACCACCGCCAAGGACACGTGGGCGCGGTCGGCTGCGCGTTGGGCGGAGGAAAGTAGAGGGAGGCCGTGCCCTGCCGGGAGGCGTGGCCGGTGCACACAGTGCCTGTTTCCGCAGCTCAACGGTGGTGTGGCAGGGACAGGATTCGAACCTGTGTAGGCGAAGCCGGCGGTTTTACAGGTCGCACCGGCGACTCCCCGCTTGTACCGTCCCATCCCCGCCCAGCACCGCTCATCGGCTGTGACGTGCATAAACGGCACACCATTAGCTTCCGCCGTCACTGGGCGTCCCCGCCCGTTCCGCCCTGTCCCGCGCGGCCCGCCGTTGGGCGGAGGGAAGGTGGAGGGAACCCGGCCGCCTTCTGCCAAGGCAGTGTGGGTGTGCCGGCTCGCCAGGCACGCGGCACCGGGGGTGGTTCCAACCCTGGACTAGGGTGCCGGCCAGGGGCTTCCACGGGCGCGACCCTGGACGCCCAGGGGCCAGCCCCGGTGCAGGGACCGAGGCTACCGACGCTGCAAGGAGGGAGCAGGTCGTGGACATGCGACCTGCGCGCCGTTAGGTGCTTGCCCGTCTCAAACAGCGCTCGCCCGGTGAGGCATTGGGAAGCTGCCGGGATGTTGCCGGTGTTCTGCCTCGACGGCCGCGCTCGACCGCGCCAGCCTGCATGGTCGGGAGAACCCCAACAGCGAAGCCCTCGTTGCTGACCTACCAGGCGATGTTCGTTACCGCGCCTTCAGGTACCAGCTCGACCGTACCCGGTGCGGCTGTGGCGTCGTACGGGAAGCGCAGCTGTGACCTGCTCGACGGTGGCACGATCATGGAGGCGAAGCGATGACGCAACGGGACACGCCAGCGGGGGTCGGAGCAACTGGCGCCGCCACTGAGCCGTCCACCAGAGTGACCAGGATTCTGCTGGCCTGCGGGGTGGCCGCCGGCCCCCTCTACGTCCTGCTGGGCTTGGTTCAGGCGCTCACCCGCGAGGGGTTCGACCTGCGTCGCCATGAGCTTAGCCTGCTGGCCAACGGCGAGCTGGGCTGGATCCAGATCGCCAACCTGGTGGTCAGCGGCCTGCTGGTGGTCGTGGCCGCGGTCGGGATGCGGCGGGTGCTGCGGCCGGGCCGCGGCGGGACCTGGGGACCGCGGCTGGTGGGGGGCTACGGCGTGGGCCTGATCGCCGCTGGGGTCTTTGTGGCCGACCCCGCCTACGGCTTCCCGCCTGGGGCACCGCCGGGCCTGCCCGAGCGGGCCAGCTGGCACGGCGTGCTGCACTTCGTCACCGCTGGGCTGGGGTTCGTGTCGCTGATCGCGGCCTGCCTGGTGGTAGCCGGCTGGTTCGCCGCCCGCCGGCAGCTGGGGTGGGCAGCCTACAGCGTGGCGACCGGGGTGGCATTCTTCGC
>WNGF01011203.1_pt1 | contig 9991 bp, 8 predicted proteins | sample 5400641 | NCBI WGS metagenome assembly WNGF01 (sample SAMN13153371, study PRJNA577476) | soil metagenome | isolation source: 80 cm soil or saprolite under grassland replicate 2 | place: USA:California | collected 2016-06-15
CCTCGAGGAGCACGCACCCGACCTGGTGGGCGAGGGGGAGGTGGTCGATCCGGCCGGGCGGGTCCTGGCTCGCCACGGCGGCACCTTCCGGTTCACCATCGGCCAGCGACGGGGGCTCGGCGTGTCGACCGGGCGGCCCACGTACGTGGTCGATGTCGAGCGGGCCACGAACCGCGTCGTGGTGGGCCCGGTGGAGCTGCTCGGCCGAAGCGGCCTCGTCGCGGACCGTGTCCACTGGGTGGCCGGGGCGCCGCCGGCCGATGGGCCGTTCGAGTCGGAGGTCCGTATCCGCTACCGGGGCGAGGGCTTCCCGTCGGTCGTGGCACCTGCAGGCGAGGACCGGGCCACCGTGGAGTTCCGAACGCCGCAGCGCGCGGTGGCCCCGGGCCAGAGCGCGGTGTTCTATCGGGGCGACGAGGTTCTGGGCGGCGGGCGCATCGTCGAAGCGCTTCACTGACCCGCGCCTGCTCCTTCCCCTCGCGTCGGCAGCAGCGTGTAGCCTTTGGCCTTGACGATGCGCCTCCTGCGGAAACGAAAGCTCGAGCACTTCGACGTCCCGGTCCAGGACATGCTGCTGCGCGTGACCGGACCCGAGGACTTCTACGAGGAGGTCCGGGCGGCCGGAATGCTGTTCTGGGAACAGATCCAGTCCTACGGGATCCGCAACCCGGCCTTTCGAACCACCAAGCGTCCGCTGGAAGTCCCGGAGACTGCGCCGGCCATCATCCGCGAGATGGCCCAGTCCGCCGCCGCGGCGGGCGTCGGTCCCATGTTCACGTTCCAGGGAGCCCTCACCGAGTACGTCGGGCGGAAGCTGAGGGACGCGCTGAACGAGATCACAGTCTCCTGCGGCGAGGACCACTTCGTGGTGAGCCGCCGTCGGATGCGCCTCGCCGTCCATCCGGGGCTCGGACTGGCCGTAGTGGTCAAGCCGGAGCTCGGCCCCCACGGGATCTTCATGAAGCTCACTCCCGGCGAGCAGCCGGGGGAGGTCCTCGGCGCCCTGGTGGTGGTGGGGGAGACGTGCATCGTGGCGGACGCGGCCGCGGCCGCCGCCACCGCCATCGTCTCCAAGCCCAACGGGTTCCACACGGCCCTCACCTACCTGAAGGGCCTGCCCCGGCTGCACGGGGCCCTGCTCATCCAGGGCCATAGGATCGGAGTGACCGGAGCCCTGGAGATCGCGGCCTGACATGGGCCGGAGGAAGAGACCGGAGCCGCCCGTAGAAGAGCGCCACGAGGCGGAGGAACGCCGTCGGTCCGAGGCCAAGCGGCGCGTCGAGGAGCTCCGCGACCTCATCGACTACCACAACTACCGCTACCACGTCCTCGATGATCCCGAAGTCTCCGACGCCGAGTACGACGAGCTCATGCGGGAGCTTCGCGCTCTCGAGGGGGAGTTCCCCGAGTTCATCACCCCGGACAGCCCGACTCAGCGCGTGGGGGGCGCGCCTACCGAGCTGTTCGCGCCCGCGCGCCACCGCGCCCCCATGCTGTCGCTCGACAACGCCTTCTCCTGGGAGGAGCTGAGCGCGTGGGGCAAGCGCGTCGAGCGGGCGATCGGACGGCAGGCCGAGTTCGTGTGCGAGCTGAAGATCGACGGGCTGGCGGTAGCCCTCACGTACGAGGGCGGCACCTACGTTCGGGGAGCGACCCGCGGGGACGGCTATGTCGGTGACGACATCACGGCCAACATCCGGACCATCCGGTCGGTGCCCATGCGGCTGCGGGGCACGGGATGTCCCAAGGTCCTGGAGGTTCGCGGCGAGGTCTACCTCCCGATCAAGGCGTTCGAGGATCTGAACGAGGAGCTTCGCGACAAGGGACAGAAGACGTTCGCCAATCCTCGCAACGCCGCGGCGGGCAGCCTCCGCCAGAAGGACCCGAGCGTCACCGCCTCCCGGCCGCTGCGACTGTGGTGCCACGGCGTGGGGGCGGTGGAGGGCCGCCGGTTCCGGCGCCACTCCGAGATCCTCGAGTGCCTGAAAGAGTGCGGCCTGCCCGTCGACCCCAATGTCCGGCGCGTCGGCTCGCTGGAGGAAGTGTTCGGCTACTGCGAGCGTTGGCAGCGCAACCGCCACTCGATCGATTACGAGATCGACGGCGTGGTGGTGAAGGTCGACCAGATCGCCCTCCAGGAAGAGCTGGGCGCCACCAGCCACGCCCCCCGCTGGGCCATCGCTTACAAGTTCCCACCCGAGGAACGAACCACACTGCTTCGCGAGATCGGCGTGCACACCGGGCGGACCGGGATGGTGACCCCGTTCGCCTTCCTCAAGCCGGTATTCGTCAGCGGCGTCACGGTCAGCACCGCCACGCTGCACAACCAGGACGAGACCAAGCGCAAGGACGTCCGGGAAGGCGACACGGTCATCGTTCGCCGGGCCGGGGACGTCATCCCCGAGGTGGTCGGCCCGGTTCTGTCCAAGCGCCCTCCGAACGCCAGGCCGTGGAGGTTCCCCAAGAAGTGCCCCTCGTGCCGGACCGTCCTCGTACGCAAAGGTGCCTATTGGTTCTGTCCCAACAAGAGCGGTTGCCCGTCGCAGAACATCGAGTGGCTCTTCTCGTTCGCCTCGCGCGGAGCGATGGACATCGAAAGCCTCGGCTACAAGACCGGGTACCTGCTGATCGAGATGGGATGGGTGAAGGATCCCGCCGACATCTACGCGCTGACCCGCGACCAGCTCGCGCAGCTCCCCGGGTTCAAGGAGAAGAAGATCGAGAACCTCATGACGGCCACCCTGGCCTCCAAGGACCGGCCGATCTGGCGGCTCCTGGTGGCCCTGAACATCCGCCACGTCGGCTGGCACGTCGCCCAAGTCCTAGCCCGGGGCTTCCCTTCGATCGACCGCTTGAAGGCAGCCGGCGTGGATGAGATCACCGCGGTCGAAGGGATCGGTCCAGAGATCGCCCAGAGCGTGTATGAGTGGTTCCACCACACGGAGAACCTCAGGTTGCTGGAGAAGCTGCGCGAGGCGGGGGTTCGCATGGAGGACGAGGAGCCCGAGCCCCTCCCGGAGGGACCTCTGTCCGGCAAGACCATCGTCATCACCGGAGGCCTGGCCTCGATGTCTCGGTCGGAGGCGGAGCAGGCGGCGCGGGAGGCGGGGGCCCGCGTGGCTTCCAGCGTCTCCAAGAAGACGGACTTCATCGTGGTCGGCGAGAATCCCGGATCGAAGCACGACAAGGCCCTCCAGCTCGGTGTGGAAACGATCGACGAGCAGGAGTTCCTCAACCGGCTCAAGGGTTGATCGAGCCGAACCGCCGGCGTGACCGGGCCGTAGCGGCGAAAGGCCGTTCGGCCACCGTCCGGGCCACCTCCAGGTACATCTCGGCGCACCTCGCGGGGTCGAGCGCGGTCCGCGCGTACTCGCGGGCCCGGGCCTCCAGGTGCGAGGTGAACCCCCGGTCCTCGGCCAGGCGGACCAGGTGGCGCGCGACCTGCACCGCCTGGTCTCCGTCCACCTCGACCTTCAAACAGACGTCGGAGGGGACCTCGGCGAAGGGACCGAGGTTGTTCACGATCGCCGCCCGCCCCTCGGCCAGGGCGCGGGTGAACGTCCCGGATGCCTCGCCCGCGCTCGGGTACCGGAGGTTCACCACGGCGTCGACAGCCTTCAGGAACAGATGGAACCGGGTCCGGTCCACGTAGCCGGTCATCCGGACTCGCTCCTGCAACCCTCGCCGGCGCAGCATCTCTTCGACCCCCACCCCGACGAGGTTCTCACCGACCACGAGCAACAGCGCATCGGGGCGGCGAGCCAGCAGCCGCCCGAACGCATCCAGCACGGCGGCCGGCTGCTTCGGCTTGGTGATGAAGCCGAACTGGCCCACCAGGAACGCGTCGGCCGGAAGCCCCAGCCGGGCTCGAGCTTCCTCCCGAGACACCCGGGTGAGCTCGGGTGGAGGGAGTCCGGCGTGGTGGGGGATCACCGTCACGGGCATACCCGGAACCTCATCCTGGACCTGCTCTCGCGCCACCGAGGTGTGGACGACCACGGCGCGGGAGGCCCGCACGACGTGTCCCGACAGGGGGAACATGAACAGGTCAAACCCGGTCACCGCTCCCACGGCGCGCAAGTGCACGAGACGCCGTCCGATCATTCCGTACTCCTCCTCCACGAGGGGAGCATAGGCGTCCAAGTGGTACCGCCCCTCCCCGAGCAGCATGTGTTCGATGAGGTGATGGAGTACGACTTCGTGGAGCACGGCCACGCCCGGCCACCGCAGGCTCGCCCGGTACAAGAATTCGTGGAAGGGGTTGTTGCCAAGGTGGTAGAAAACGGCATCGTATCCGTGCGCTCGCTCGCCGAACCTTCGCGGATGATGGACCGGGATCCCGGCGGGGGCGCGAACGGCCCTGCCGCGCCGGGCGCCCGGGCAAAAGGCCTCGACTTCCGCCTCCTCGGCGAGGAAGGGGAGCAGCTCGGCGGAGTAGTCGGCGATCCCCGATGCCATGGGAGGGAGCGGGGAGAACCAGGCGATCCGCATGAGTGCCCTTTCAGTCCGTGGCCGGTTCGCGGTCCGACAGGCGGGCCTGGAGCTCGTCCAGCGCGGAGCGCAGCCGCTCGGACTCTTGGCGAAGCTCACGCAGCTCGCCGCCGTGGCGGGCCTGGAGGCCCTCGATCTGCCGGTGCAGCTGCTGGAGCAGCAGATCGGTCCGGTCGAGGAGGTCCTTCATGAGCTTCTCGGTGATGTCAGGGCGGCGAGTCAGCACTGCGTCCTCGAGCTCCTCGACGTGCCTCTTCACCTGGCGGTCGTAGATCTCGAACGAAAGGGACCGAAGATACCGGCGGAGTGCCCGACGGCGGCGGTAGGCGTCGATGGCGCTCTCCGGAAGGAGCTTCTTCCCGACAACGACCAGCAATCGCCGCACGACTACAGCCTAACCCACGCCTCGCGCATCACGGCCGCCGCACCGGAAGGCGTTGTTAGACTTTCGCCGAAGGCCGCTCACTAGCGGGTCCATGCTGAAAGGATCGCCCACGGCCGCAGCCACCGAAACCGTCGTTCGAACCTCCGAGCCGCCCCGGCTCCAGGTGGTCCCTCGCCTTCGCGAGCTGTGGGCGGCCCGGCAGATCCTGGCCAACCTGGTGCGCAAAGAGGTGAAGGTCAAGTACAAGTCGTCGGTCCTGGGAGTGGCGTGGTCGATGCTGAACCCCGTCCTGTATCTGGCGGTGTTCACGCTGGTGTTCTCCGTGGTCCTCCGAAACGGGTTGCCCCACTTCCCCGTGTATCTCCTGTCGGGACTGCTCGCCTGGAACCTGTTCTCCACCTCGCTGGCGATGGCCGCCCGATCGGTCGTGGACAACGCCAACCTCGTCACGAAGGTCTACTTCCCCCGGGAGATCCTGCCGCTGGCCTCGGTGGGCGCGGCCGGGGTCGATTTCTTCACCCAGGCCATCGTCCTGGTCGGCTTCATGGTGGTGTTCCGGTACGGGGTCTTCGGGTGGAACCTCCTGCTCCTCCCCCTGGCGCTCCTCGCGCTGGTGTTGTTCATCTCGGCCATCGCGATGTTCGTGGCGTCTCTCAACGTCCGGTATCGCGACACGCAGCACCTGCTCACCCTGGCCCTCCTGACCTGGTTCTGGCTGACTCCCGTCGTGTATCCGAGCGCGCTCGTATGGCGGACGCTCGGCCGCCACCCCGTGTTCAAGTTCCTCTACCTGGCAAATCCCCTCACCGACGTGGTCCTGGGGTTCCAGCGAGCCCTGTACGGCGTGGTCAGTCCCGTCGTGCGGCAAGGCGGGAAGGCAACGGTGATCCCCGTGCTCGCTCCAGTGAGCGTGGTGTGGCTGGCGATGCTGCTGGGGGCGGTGGCGGTGGGTTCGTTGGCGCTCCTCGGGGCGGCCTGGCGGACGTATTTCCAGCTCTCCGGTGACTTCGCTGAGGAGCTCTAGGGCGTGGCGCGATGAGCAGGGACCTGGCCATCTCCGTGAACGACGTCGGGAAACGGTTCCGGCGCTACCGCGAACGTCCCACATCCATCAAGGAGCGCATCATCAAGTGGCGCATCCACGCCGAGGAGTTCTGGGCCCTTCGCGACGTGTCGGTGGACATCCCGGAGGGCCGCACCCTGGGGCTGCTCGGCCCGAACGGAGCCGGCAAGACCACGCTGCTCAAAATCGTCGCGGGCATCCTGCGGCCCAGCGAAGGACAGGTCGTCACGCGTGGCCGCATCGCGTCGCTCCTCGCTCTGGGGGCCGGCTTCCACGCAGAGCTGACGGGCCGCGAGAACGTCTACCTCAACGCGTCCATCCTCGGCCTGTCCCGGCAGCAGATCGACCGGCTGTTCCACGATATCGTGGCCTTCGCCGAGCTCGAGGACTTCATGGACACGCAGGTGAAGTTCTACTCGTCGGGCATGTACGTGCGGCTGGGCTTCGCCATCGCCGTCCACGTTGACCCGGCCATCTTGCTCGTCGACGAGGTCCTGGCCGTGGGGGACATCGCCTTCCAGCGCAAGTGCCTGGACAAGGTGGAGGCCTTCCAGCAGGAGGGACGGACCATCGTGTTCGTCACCCACGCTCCCGACCTGGTCCTTCGGGTGTGTGACGAAGCCATCATGCTCGAGCACGGCCAGGTGAAGGCCCGGGGGGAGCCGGAGGACGTGGTCCGGGATTTTCGCCTCGTCATGTCCAGGAAGGATCTGGCCTACGGGTGGGACCAGGGCACGAAGGAGATCGAGATCGTCTCGGCCGAGGTCTTCGGGCCCGACGGGTCCGCCCGCGACTGGTTCGCTCCGGGCGACGAGATGATCATCCAGATGGACATCAAGGCGAACGTGCCGGTGGACAATCCGGTGGTCTCCTTCGCCATCCACGATGACCAGAATCAGCTGGTGTACGGGACGAACACGGACTGGCGAGGGCACCGCTGGGCCAGGTTCGATGGCAAGCAGCGGGTGGCGTTCATCCTGAAATACCTTCCTTTCCTCGAGGGGCGCTACTACGTGACGTTCGGCGTGCACTCCCGGGACTCCACCCGCGTCTACCATCTCCAGGAACAGCGCTATTCCTTCGCCATGGTGCGGGGCGAAGAGAACCCCGGGCGGGTGTTCATCGCGGTGCAGTGTCGCATCGAGCGGCTGTGACCGTCGGGAGCGAGGCGTGAGGATCCTGGTCGTCTCGTCGTATCCTCCGCGACACTGCGGCATCGGGGCCTACGCCCGGGACCAGGTCGCTCGTCTGCGATCGGAGGGACATCAGGTCGCGGTCCTGTCTCCACCGGACGGAGACGGTGACGTGAAGGCACCCTTCGTGGGCGGCCGGGCCCTTCACGCGGCGGCGACCATCGGCCGCGGGTTCGACCGCATCGTCGTGCACTTCCAACCCGCTCTTTACTATGGCCCTCGCGCGCCGATCTCGAAGGTCGCAACCTCTCTCCGCCTGCTCGAGCTCGTGCTGCGTCGCCGGCGCAAGGTGGAACTGCTCGTCCACGAGGCCGACCCCCCGAAGCTGTGGCGGCCGGACTACTTCCTGTTGCGCCTGGCGTTCCGGCTGGCCGCCACCGTGTCCTTCCACACGGCGGCGGAGCGCGAAGCCCTGGAGCGCGGCTACCGAGTGAAGGTGCGGGGGAACTTGGTTCCGCATGTGGTGGCGACCGTCGCCCATCCGTCGAAGGACGAGGCCCGGCGGCGGCTCGGCCTGGAGGAGAGGGGCCCGATGTATCTCTGCGCGGGCTTCCTCCAGCCGTCGAAAGGTTTCGACCGCGCCGTCGAGGCCTTCTTGCGGGCCGGAGCGAACGGATCCACCCTCTACATCCTCGGCTCCGTGCGAGACGCCACCCCGGAGAACATTCGGTATGCGAGTTCGCTGGCCGAGCGCTGTCGAACCGTCTCCGGCGTCACCATGGTCGACCGGTTCGTGCCCGATGACGAGTTCGACCTCTGGGTGGTCGCGGCGGACTGGGTCGTCCTGCCGTACCGGCGGGCCTGGTCATCGGGCATCCTGGCCAGGGCTCACGCCCTGGGCACGCCGGCCATCGTCGCCGGCGTGGGAGGATTGGTGGAGCAAGCCGACGGGCGTGATGTGGTCGTGCAGGAGGACGCCGAGCTCGACCGGGCCTTCGCCGGCCGCTTTCGTCCCACTGCCGGAGGGCCGGCTCAGACCGGGGCCTCCAAGGGGCGGCACTCCCGCCGTGGCGCCGGGTCAGGGCCCGAGACGGCCCCCGAGCTCGAAGCCGTCATCGGCACGAAGAAAGGACGGGCCTTACTGATCGCGTTTATCCTGGTCTCGGTGGGGCTGGCGGCGGTGGCCCAGCTCACCCTCAAGCACGGCATGAACCAGGTCACCCATCACGGCGAGATCCCTCTCGACCTCGGCCGCCCGGTGGACGTGATCCGGCGCATCATGGGCAACGCTTCGGTGTGGGGCGGGCTGGCGATCTTCGTGTTGTCGGCGGGCGTGTGGTTGGTCGTGCTGTCGCGGGCCTCGCTCTCGTTCGCCTATCCGTTCGCCTCGCTGACATACGTGCTTATCCTCGTGTTCGACCGATTCGTGCTGAACGAGCCGGTCTCCGGGCTGCGATACGGTGGCGTGGCGCTCATCATCGCCGGCCTCCTGCTGATCTCCCGGACCCATCAGACCGCGTGAGCATGCCGAACGCGGGCGATGGGACGGCCGGCGGCCCGACCCATCTGGCGGTCGTGATCGTCAACCACGACGCCGGGGACGACATCGTTCGTTGCGTCGGTTCGGTCTACGAATCGGCGGGGGAGATCTCGCTCGAGGTCCTGGTGGTCGACAACCAGTCTCGGGACGGAAGCCCCGACGCGGTGGTGGCGGCGTTCCCCCAGGTGCGATTGATGCGGAACGACGGGAATCGGGGCTTCCCGGCCGCCGCCAACCAGGGGATGCAGGCCAGCAGTTCGGACTTCGTATTCCTGATCAACCCCGACGCAGAAGTCGCGGCTGGGACGTTGGAGGGCTTCCTCAAGGTGGCCCGCGACCACCCTCGGGCCGGGGCCATCGGCGCGCTCACCCGCACCCCTGACGGGACCATCTATCCCTCTGCCCGGCTGGTCCCGAGCCTCCTGCTGGGACTGGGCCACACGCTGCTGGCGCCGTTCTGGCCGGACAACCCTTGGTCGCGCCGGTATCGACTGGCGGACTGGGACCGCAGCACCGAGCGCCCCGTCGACTGGGTGTCCGGTTCGTCGGTCTTGCTCCGCCGGACCGCCCTGGACGAGGTGGGGGTCTTCGACGAGCGGTACTTCATGTACGTGGAGGACATGGACCTGTGCACCCGCCTGCGAAAGGCCGGATGGGAGGTGTGGTTCTCACCACAGCTCGAGGTCATGCACATCGGGGCGACGGCTACGGCGGGCCAGCGCCGGATGACGCTCGAGCACTCCAAGAGCATCTATACGTACTTCGTGAAGCACCAGTCCCCGGGATGGCGCGCCATGCTTCGGCCGTTCGCATGGGCCCTGCTGCGCCTGCGGGCTGGCTACGTCTCGTGGCGCAATCACGAGCGGTGAGGTGAAGGCCGTCGTCCTGGTGGGCGGGGAGGGAACCCGACTCCGGCCACTGACCGAGACCATTCCGAAGCCCCTCATCCCGCTGGTGGACCGACCGTTCCTGGATCACGTGCTGGACCACCTCGCCGCGCACGGCGTGGAGGAAGCCCTATTGTCCTCGCCGTATCTCGAGGAGGTCTTCGCTTCGTTCCTCAGGGACCGGCACGGCGGGCCGCGACTGACGTGGATCACCGAACCGACGCCGCTGGGGACCGCTGGAGCGGTGGCAAACGCCGCCCGGGAGATCCGGGAGGCGTTCCTGGTGCTGAACGGCGACATCCTCACCGACCTCGACCTGTCCCGGGTCCTGGCCCACCACCGAGAGGCCGGGGCGATCGCCACCATCGCGCTCGCCCCCGTAGAGGACGCCCGGCCCTACGGCTTGGTGAGGGTGAGCGAGGACGGGCGAGTGCTTGAGTTCAGGGAGAAGCCTCAGCAAGCGATCCCCGGTTTGGTGAATGCCGGTACGTA
>WNGF01017055.1_pt1 | contig 9989 bp, 8 predicted proteins | sample 5400641 | NCBI WGS metagenome assembly WNGF01 (sample SAMN13153371, study PRJNA577476) | soil metagenome | isolation source: 80 cm soil or saprolite under grassland replicate 2 | place: USA:California | collected 2016-06-15
AGGAGCACGGCCTGCAGTGTGGCTTCTGCACTCCCGGGATGATGCTCACCGCGACGGCGCTCCTGAAGGAGAACCCGGACCCGACCGACGAGGAGATCCGCTGGGCGCTCTCCGGGAACATCTGCCGCTGCACCGGCTACCAGAACATCGTCAACGCGGTGCACCATGCAGCCGCCAAGCTCTCGGGCAAAGGGAGGTAGAGATGGCGACCACTGAGGTCCGCGGGCTCGGGCACTCGGTCAAGCGCAAGGAGGACGAGCGCTTCATCCGCGGCAAGGGCACCTACATCGACGACATCGCGCTCCCCGGGATGCTGCACATGGAGCTCCTGCGCAGCCCGTTTGCGCACGCCCGCGTCGTCTCGATCGACACCTCCCGCGCGGAGGCGCTCCCCGGCGTCGTCGCAGTCGTCACCGGCGAGCTGATGGCTCAGCACAACCTCGCCTGGATGCCGACGCTGTCGGGCGACACGCAGGCGGTGCTCGCCACCGACAAGGTGCGCTTCCAGGGCCAGGAGGTCACGGCGGTCGTTGCCGAGTCCGCCTACGTCGCCAAGGACGCGCTCGAGCTGATCGAGGTCGACTACGAGCCGCTGCCGGCCGTCACTAACCCCCAGCAGGCCCTCCAACAGGATGCGCCCGTGATCCGCGACGACAAGGAAGATCAGACCTCCAACCACATCTACCACTGGGAGGCGGGCGACAAGGAGGCCACCGACCGTGCCTTCGACGAGGCCGACAAGGTCGTCGCGCTCGACACGCACTACCCGCGCTGCCATCCGGCGCCGCTCGAGTGCTGTGGCTGTGTCGCCGACGTCAACCCGGCGACCAGCAAGGCCACGATCTACATAACCTCGCAGGCGCCGCACGTCCACAGGACGCTGTTCGCGCTCGTGACGGGCCTCCCCGAGCAGAACATCCGGATCGTCTCCCCCGACATCGGCGGCGGCTTCGGGAACAAGGTGCCGATCTACCCCGGGTACGTGGTCGCGACTGCGGCCTCGCTCCTGCTCGGACGGCCGGTGAAGTGGATCGAGGACCGGACCGGGAACCTGATCTCGACCGGCTTCGCGCGGGACTACCACATGCACGGCGAGCTCGCTGTCAAGGACGGCAGGATCGTCGGCCTCCGCGCCTCGCTGGCGGCGGACGAGGGCGCCTTCTATGCCGACGCGCAACCGTCGAAGCTCAGGATCGGGCTCTTCCACATCGTCACCGGCTCCTACGACATCCCGACCGCCCACGTCCAGGGCGACGGCGCGTACACGAACAAGGCTCCCGGCGGGGTCGCCTACCGCTGCTCGTTCCGTGTCACCGAGGCCTCCTACCTGATCGAACGCCTCGTCGACGTCGCCGCGAATGAGCTCGGGGTCGACCCGGCGGAGTTCCGGGTGCAGAACTTCATCAAGCCGGACCAGTTCCCGTACGAGTCGGCGACCGGCTTCGTTTACGACTCGGGCGACTACGAGAAGGCGCTCCGGCTGGCGCTCGAGAAACTCGGCTACGAGGACCTGCGCAAGGAGCAGGCCGAGGCCCGGGAGCAGGGCAAGCTGATCGGGATCGGCCTCGCCTCGTTCACGGAGGTGGTCGGCGCCGGCCACGGCAAGGAGTACGACATCGTCGGGTTGCGGATGTTCGACTCGGCGGAGCTGCGCGTCCATCCCACCGGCAAGGCCATTCTCAAGCTCGGTGTCAAGGCGCAGGGTCAGGGGCACGAGACGACCTTCGCCCAGATCGTCGCCGAGGAGCTCGGGATCCCGTACGAGGACGTCGAGGTCCAGGAGGGCGACACCGACAACACTCCCTACGGCCTCGGCACGTACGCGAGCCGGTCGACCCCGGTGGCCGGGGCGGCGACCGCGGTGATCGCACGCAAGCTGCGGGACAAGGCACGGACGATCGCCGCCCACCTGCTCGAAGCGGCCGAGGACGACCTCGAGTGGGAGCGTGGCCGCTTCTCCGTCAAGGGAGCGCCCGACCGCGCGAAGACGATCCAGGACGTCGCTTTCGCCGCCTACACCGACCTGCCCGAAGGGCTGGAGGCGGGGCTCGAAGGCGTCCACTACTACGATCCGCCGAACATGACCTTCCCGTTCGGCAGCTACGCGGTCGTGGTCGAGGTCGACCGCGGCACCGGTCAGTGGAAGGTCAGGCGGGTCGTCGCAGTCGACGATTGCGGCGTGCGGATCAACCCGATGATCGTGGAGGGTCAGATCATGGGCGGCCTCACCGAGGGCTTCGGCATCGCCGCGATGGAGCTGATCACCTTCGACGAGGAGGGCAACTGCATCGGTTCCAACTTCATCGACTACCTGCTCCCGACCTCCTGGGAGACGCCTCCGTTCGAGCTCGGCGAGACGGTCACGCCCTCGCCGCACCACCCGATCGGCGCGAAAGGCGTCGGCGAGTCGGCCACCGTCGGGTCGCCCGCCGCGTACGTCAACGCCGTCGTCGACGCGCTCGCGCACGCGGGCGTCCGGAACCTCGAGATGCCGGTGACCTCGGACAAGGTCTGGCAGGCGCTGCAAGAAGCCGGCCTCGCCGAATGACCGAGCCCGTCCTGGTCCGGGCGGGGCGGCTCGCCGCCGAGGGCGAGCCATACGTGCTCGCGACGGTCGTGAACGTCGAGCGCCCCGCTTCGACGCGTCGCGGCGACCGGGCGCTCGTGACGCCCGACGGCGAGCTGTTCGGCTGGGTCGGGGGTGCCTGCTCCGAGCCCATCGTGATTCGCGAGGCCCTCCGAGTGCTCGCCGACGGGGAGCCGCGGCTCGTGCGGATCGGACCACCGGGAACTGAGGCAGAGGAGGGCGACGTGGTCGTTGCCGAGAGCTCGTGCGCCTCGGAAGGAACGGTCGAGGTCCTCGTCGAGCCGCACCTGCCCAGGCCGCTCCTGGCCGTGGTGGGCGAGAGCCCCGCGGCGCGGACGCTGCGGGAGCTAGCGGGCACGATCGGCTGGCGCGTCGCGGACGGGCTTGTCGACGGCGCCGACGCCGTCGTGGTCGCTTCGATGGGGCACGGCGACGAGGACGCCCTGGCCGCCGTGCTAGGGACCGAGGCGGGGTACGTAGGCCTGGTCGCGAGCGCCCGCCGTGCGCGCGCGGTGCTCGCGGAGCTGCGCGCCCGCGGTCTCGACGAGGAAGTGCTCGCGCGTATCAGGAGCCCCGCGGGACTCGACCTCGGCCCCTCGAGCCAGGAAGAGATCGCGGTCGCGATCCTCGCGGAGCTCGTCGCCTGGCGGCATACCCACGGCCTCTCGCCGGCCGAATCCGTGGAGGAGGCCGTCGATCCCGTCTGCGGGATGACGGTCTCGATCGCCGGCGCGCGCGAGACCGTCGTGCGCGACGGGACGGCGTACTACTTCTGCGGACCCGGCTGCCGCCGCCGCTTCGAAGGCGCGCGCGTCTGATGCGGCTCGAGAACTCGTTCGAGGTCCCCGCAGCGCCCGAGGCCGCCTGGGAGCTGCTGATCGACGTGCCACGCGTCATTCCGTGCATGCCCGGCGCCACGCTGGACGAGACCGTCGACGATGCGACGTGGAAGGCGACGATGGAGGTCAAGCTCGGGCCGATCTCGCTGACGTTCGCCACCGACGTCAAGCAGGAGGCGCTGGACGAAGCGGCCCGCCGCGCGAAGCTGAGCGCGCGGGCGCGTGAGGCACGCGGGCGTGGAGCTGCGCAGGCGACGATCGAGTCTTCACTCACCGGGGTCAACGGAGGGACCAGGGTCGACATCGTCACCGACCTCAGCCTCGCCGGCGCGGTGGCCCAGTACGGGCGCGGGATCGTCGAGGACGTCTCCTCTCAGCTCGTGACCCGCTTCGCCGAGTGCCTCAAGGCCCAGCTCGCGGCTGCGCCGGAAGAGGCACAGGCCGCCAGAGAGGCACAGGCGAAGCCCGTCTCGGGGCTCTCCCTCGCTTTCGGTGCGCTCGGGAGGGGTATCAGCCGCTTCTTCCGGCGCCTGCTCCGGCGAGGCTAGGAAGCTCGCTCGAAGGCGGCGAGGAGCGCGCGCTTGGCGAGCACCGTCGCCAGGTGGACGCGGTACTCCGCGGACGCGTAGAGGTCGCCGATCGCGTCCGGGAGCGACTCCGCGACCCTCCCGGCCGCGGCCGCGATTGCGTCCTCCGACCCTGAGGCGCCGACGAGCGCCTCGGCTGCGGCCGTCGCGTCCACCGGCGTCCGAACGGCGCCGCCGACCGTGAGCCGCGCACGGGTGCAGGTTCCCCCCTCGACCGACACCAGCGCGGCGACGCCGACGACGGCGTAGCTCGAAGCCGGATGGCGGTGCTTGACGTAGGCCGCACCGGTCCCGGCAGGCGTCGAGGGCACCTGCACCGACACGACCAGCTCACCCGGCTGGAGCGCGGTCGTGAAGACGTCGACGAAGAACTTGTCGGCGGCGATCTCGCGCTCGCCGTCTCTTCCGACGGCGGTGACCACGGCGCCGAGGGCCTTCAGCAGGGTCGGGTAGTCGGCCGCGGGATCCGCGTGGGCGACGCTCCCGCCGATCGTGCCGCGATTGCGGACCTGGCGGTCGCCGATGAGCGCAGCCGTCGCCGCGAGCACAGCGCACTTCGCCTGGACGAGCTCGGACTCCGCGACGGCGGCGTGGGTGGCGAGCGCTCCGATCCTCAGGCTGTCGTTGTCGTCGGCGATTCGGTCGAGGCCCGTGATGCCGCCGAGGTCGACGAGCGCCTGCGGCGTGCTCAGCCGCAGCCTCATCATCGGGAGCAGGCTGTGCCCACCGGCGAGCGGACGCGACTCCTCGAGTTCGGCCAGCATCGTGATGGCCTCGTCGAGGCTCGCCGGGCGGCGGTAGATGAACTCGGCTGGACGCATGGTGTACATCGGGCTCCTCCTCGGCTCTCAGGCCTTCGCCTCGCGCATCGCCCGCCAGAGGCGCTCGGGCGTGAGCGGCATGTCCAGGTGCCGGATCCCGAGCGGCGCGAGCGCGTCCATGACGGCGTTCACGACCGCAGGAGTGGAGGCGATCGTTCCGGTCTCCCCGGCACCCTTGACGCCGAGCGGGTTGACGTCCGTCGGCGTCTCCGTCCGGTCGATCTCGAACGGCGGGAAGAACCCGGCCTTCGGGACCGCGTAGTCCATCAGGCTCGAAGTCGCGAGCTGGCCGTTCTCGTCGTAGATGCCTTGCTCCCAGAGAGCCTGGGCGATCCCCTGCGCGATCCCCCCGTGCACCTGGCCGTCGACGATCATCGGGTTGATGACGACGCCGACGTCGTCGACCGCCACGTAGCGCTTCAGCGCCACCTCGCCGGTCTCCCCGTCCACCTCGATCACCGCGACGTGCGTGCCGAACGGGAAGGTGCAGTTAGGCGGGTCGTAGTAGGTGGTGTCGTCGAGGAACGGCTCCTCGCCGTCCGGGAGGTCGTAGCCGAGCGCCGCGGCCCCCGCGATCTCCTGGATCGTCTTGCCGGTCTCGGCCGACCCCTTCACGAAGGCGCGCCCGTCCTCGAAGACGACGTCTTCGGCATCGGCCTCCAGCATGTGCGCCGCGATGCGCCGGGCCTTCTCCTTGATCCGCTGGAGGCTCTTGTAGACGGCGACGGCGCCGACGGCGGCGCTGCGGCTGGCGTACGTGCCGTACCCGAACGGCGTTCCGAGCGTGTCGCCGAGCTCCACCGTGACGTCCTCGATCGGGATCCCGAGCTCGGACGCAACCACCTGTGCCACCGTGGTCTCGTGCCCCTGCCCCTGCGGCTGCGTGCCGATCGTGACGACGGCCTTGCCCGTGAGATGCACTCGCACGTTTGCGCTCTCCCACATGGAGGCTCCCCAGCCCTCGCCGACCGTCCCGATCCACGCGGAGGGCGCCGCGCCACAGATCTCGACGTACGTCGAGAAGCCGATCCCCAGATAGCGGCCCTGCCGGCGCGCCTCCCCCTGCTCGCGACGGAAGCCCTCATAGTCGACGATCTCGAGCGCGCGGTCGAGCGCCTTCTCGTAGTCGCCGGTGTCGTACTTGAGGCCTCTGAGGATGCCCGGGTCATAGGGGAAGTCCTCCGGCGGGATGAAGTTCCTGCGGCGGATCTCGACCGGGTCGAGCTCGAGCTCCCGCGCGAGGAGGTCGACGGCGCGCTCGACCACGTAGGTCGCCTCGGGCCGTCCTGCCCCCCGGTAGGCGTCGACCATGCCGGTGTTCGTGTAAACGCCGAGCACCCGGCAGTGGATGTTCGGGATGCGGTAGGCGCCGGAGAGCATCCTCCCGTACAGCGTCGTCGGGATTCCCGGGGCGATGGTCGAGAGGACCCCGCCGAGGTTCGCGTACGTCTTCGCCCTGAGGGCCGTGATCGTCCCGTCGCGCTCCGCGCCGATCTCGACGTACGTCACGTGGTCGCGGCCGTGCGTCGTCGCGGCGTAGTTCTCCCGGCGCGTCTCCACCCACTTGACGGGGCGCCCGACCTTCTCGGCCAGCGCGGCCATGAGCACGTACTCCGGGTAGAGGAAGATCTTCGTGCCGAAGCCGCCGCCGACGTGCAGCGCGATGCAGCGCATCTTCGTCTCCGAGATTCCAAAGACGAACGCCGTCATCAGCAGGCGCATGATGTGCGGGGCCTGCGAGGTCATCCAGACCGTGTAGTTGCCGGTCGCCGGCTCGTACTCGGCCGCCGCGCCGCGTCCTTCCATCGGGGTCGGGATGAGCCGCTGGTTGACCAGGCGCTCCCTGACGACGACCTCCGCCTCCTGGAGCGCGGCCTCGGTCGCCTGCTCCTCGCCGCACGACCAATCCATGACGATGTTGCCGGGCGCGTTCTCGTGCAGCTGGAGCGCGCCCTCCGCGGCCGCCTGCTCCGCGTCGACGACGACGTCGAGCGGCTCCCAGTCGACCTCGATCAGCTCGAGAGCGTCCTCGGCCGCGTACTTGCTCTCGGCCACGACGGCGGCGACCCCCGCGCCGGTGAAGCTGACCCGGTCGATCTCGAGCGCTCTCGGCATATTGACGAAGTTCTCGACACCGCCTGCTTGCCACGCGCACGGAAGCGCCGGGAGGTGCTCGAAGTCCCTGCCGGTGAAGACGGCGATCACGCCCGGGTGGGCGGCGGCCTTCGTCGTGTCGATGCTCGTGATCCGAGCGTGCGCATGCGGTGAGCGCAGGATCGCCACGTGGGCCATCCCGGGCAGCTCGAGATCGTCGAGGTACTTCGCCGCGCCCGTAATCAGAGGGGCGTCCTCGACGCGCCTGACCGGCTCGCCGACGAGCTTTTGCGGCGCCTCCACTCCGGGTGTCATCGCGTCACCTCCGCCGCCTCGTGGACGGCCCGAACGATGTTCTCGTAGCCGGTGCAGCGGCACAGGTTGCCCTCGAGCCCGTGCCGGATTTCCTCGTCTGTCGGCTCCGAGCTGCGGGCGAGCAGGTCGACGGCGGCCATGATCATGCCCGGGGTGCAGAAGCCGCACTGCAGCCCGTGCTTCTCGTGGAAGGCCTCTTGCACGGCGTGGAGAGCGCCGTTGGAAGCCAGCCCCTGGGACGTGTCGCAAGCGATCTTCGTGCCCGTGAGCCCGAGGTGGTCGCGGATGAAGTCGACGAGCAGCGTCCGCGGGTCCACGTCGGCCTCGCGAAGGACACCGTTGACCGTGATCGCGACGTGCATCACTCGACCCCTTTCGGTCGGTCGCAGGCGCGGCGCCAGAAGCGATCGAGCGCCTCCCCCCGCGCTGGGGCGACAATACGCCTCGTCCCCGCTCATTTCCACGTCCTCCGTTCCCTACGATGTCCGCATGCGCTTCGATTCGGTCGACGACCTGGAGCGGGCCTTCGAGGAGTCCTCGTACCTCCCTGACCGTGGTCTCGCGACGGCGGTGTTCCTCGCGCTCGAGATGCGGCGACCCCTCCTGCTCGAGGGCGAGGCGGGGGTCGGGAAGACCGAGGTGGGAAAGACGCTCGGCGCGCTCCTCGGCGCCGAGCTGATCCGGCTCCAATGCTACGAGGGGATCGACGCTGCACAGGCGCTCTACGAATGGGACTACGCCCGGCAGCTCCTCTACGCACGTGCGCTTCAGGTCGGGGAGGTGAAGCCCGGCGGGCGCGTCGAGGAGCTCTACGGGCCGGACTTCCTGCTCGAACGCCCCCTCCTGCACGCGATCCGCGCCGGCTCTCGGGCGGTGCTCCTGATCGACGAGCTCGACCGCGCCGACGACGAGTTCGAGGCGTTCCTGCTCGAGGTGCTCTCGGATTTCGCGGTCACAATCCCTGAGCTCGGGACGATCGCCGCCGAGGAGCCGCCTGCCGTCGTCGTCACCTCCAACCGGACGCGCGAGCTCCACGACGCGCTCAAGCGCAGGTGCCTCTACCACTGGATCGACTTCCCCGATCTCGAGCGGGAGGTCGAGATCATCCGGCTGCGAGTGCCCGGCGTCTCGGAGCAGCTCGCCAGATCCGTCGCCGACGCTGTAGCGAAGCTGCGTGGGCTCGACCTCGTGAAGCAGCCGGGCGTGGCCGAGGCGATCGACTGGGCACAGGCGCTCACGGTTCTCGGCGCCCGCTCCGTCGACGGCCAGGAGGCACGGAAGACCCTGGGTTCGGCGGTCAAGAACCGGGAGGACGTCCGCCGCGTCGAGGCGGCCCTGCACGAGCTCCTCGGTGATTGAGCCCGTTGCGGTCCTGACGCGCTTTTCCCGCTCGCTGCGGGGCGAGGGCTTGTCGGTCGGAACCGGACGTGTCGTCCGCTTCTGCCGTGCCGCCGCCCTGCTCGAGCCGGGCGACCTGTACTGGGCCGGCCGCGCGACCCTCGTGTCACGTCCACAGGACGTGGCCGTGTACGACCGGGTCTTCGCCGCCTTCTTCGGCGGTTCGCGTGAAGCGAAGGCTCGGTCAGGCGTGCGCGTCCGAGTAACCGAAGATCTCGAGCCCGAGGTCGAGCTCGCGCTGGCAAGCCCGCTCGAGCTCCTCCGACAGAAGAGTTTCGCCGACTGCTCACCCGACGAGCTCGCGCAACTCGCCGATCTGATGGCACGCGTGTCGCTCGCGGTACCGCTGTGGCGCGAACGGCGTCAGCGGCCGCGTCGGCTCGTGCTCCTGCTCGACGTCTCAGGCTCGATGGCCGACTACTCGCGGGCCCTGGTGATGTTCGCGCACGCAGCGCTCCGGGCGGACCGGCGCTGGGAGGCTTTTTGCTTCGGTACGCGGCTCACGCGGGTAACGAGGGCGCTCCGAACCGGCGATCACGACGAGGCGCTGCGCCGCGCTTCAGCCGAGGTCGTCGACTGGGACGGGGGCACCCGGATCGGCGAGTCGCTGAAACGGTTCCTCGACGACTTCGGACACGGCGGGATGGCGCGTGGCGCCGTCGTCGTCCTCTGCTCGGATGGTCTCGAGGTCGGCGACCCTGTCCTACTCGCGGAGCAGATGGCGCGGCTCTCGCGCCTCGCGCACCGGGTCGTCTGGCTGAATCCGCTGCAGGAGGACCCGGCCTACGAGCCGCTCGCGCGGGGAATGCAGGCGGCCCTGCCGTACGTGGACGATTTCGCAAGTGGGCACAACCTGGCGAGCCTCGAGGCCGTCGCGGAACGGCTCATGCGCCTCGCCTAGTCCACGCCGGCGTGGATGCGGCCGCCGGCGGTTTGGAGCGGACCGCCGGCGCGGTCGGCGCGCCCCGCCAGGATCTCGGCAAGGATCGAGAGCGCCGTCTCGGCCGGCGTGACCGCGCCGATGTCGAGGCCGCACGGGCCGGAGATCCACGCGAGCGCGTGCTCGGGAACGCCCGCCTCCAGCAGCCGCTCGCGGCGTCGCTCCTGGTTGCGGCGGGAACCGAGCGCCCGACGTAGAAGGCCTCGGTCGCGAGCGCGACCTTCAGCGCCGGGACATCGAACTGGTCCTCGTGAGTCAGCACGACGACGGCGGTGGTCGAGTCCGGGCGCACGCGGTCGAAGGCCTCGTCCGGCCAGCCGACGAACAGCTCGTCGGCGCTCGGGATCCGCTCGGGCGTCGCGAACTTGCCACGCGCGTCGGCGACGATCGTTCGCCAGCCCAGCTGCC